>Ga0307486_1002065_pt1 | contig 14462 bp, 11 predicted proteins | sample CBIW02metaG_FD_203663 | JGI IMG/M metagenome (GOLD analysis project Ga0307486, IMG submission 203663) | Sea-ice brine microbial communities from Beaufort Sea near Barrow, Alaska, United States - CBIW 0.2 | ecosystem: Environmental > Aquatic > Marine > Coastal | place: USA: Alaska | collected... | reverse complement strand
AACAATCTTATTCTACCCTATGCCGTATCCGATTATTCTTCCACTTATGGGGTTGTGGATATGACTGAATTACTGGATGCTCTAAAAAGATCGAAATATCTCTAAAGCATTGATTTTGGAAAGATAAAAATAGATTTGATTTTCAAACCACAGACTAATTAGTTATAACAAAAAAATCTCCGCCATACCGACGAAGATTTTTTTTCTAAATTTTAATATGAAATTATTTTATAATTGCTGAATTTGAGCTTCAACCTCTTCTTTAGTACCTCTGAAGGTTTTTTCTTCAACATTGGTTTCTCCGTTTTCTGTGGTGGTTATCTTTACTTTCGCAACGGTTTCCTCCCCTTCCAATGACATAATTACTTGAACTTCCTTAGAAGTTGCTTGTTCTACTATCTCGCTCATTTCAATAATAGCGGCACCTTCAGGAACAACCGGAACATTATCTATAGCATGTCCCCCCAAAATTGGAGCAAGCACTAATCCTATCAAACAGGTAAGTTTGATAAGGATGTTCATAGACGGACCTGAAGTATCTTTAAACGGATCTCCAACTGTATCACCGGTTACCGCTGCTTTGTGAGCTTCAGAACCTTTGTAGGTCAACTCTCCGTTGATGATTACACCGGCTTCAAAAGATTTTTTGGCATTATCCCAGGCGCCACCAGCATTGTTTTGAAATATTGCCCAAAGAACACCACTCACGGTAACTCCGGCCATATAACCTCCAAGCATTTCGGCGATCAACAAACTGTCATATCCAAAAATCATTGGCACAAGCGCGATCGCAATAGGGAATCCTATGGTGAGCAATCCCGGCAAGCGCATTTCTTTCAAGGCGGCTTCAGTAGAAATTGCAACACATTTATCATATTCAGGTTTTCCTGTACCTTCCATAATCCCGGGAATCTCCCTGAATTGACGGCGTACTTCCTCTACCATTTTCATAGCGGCTTTCCCAACAGATTTCATTGCCAGGGCTGAAAATACTACAGGAACCATGCCTCCCACAAACAACATAGCCAATACAGGAGCTTTAAAGATATTGATCCCGTCTATTCCTGTTAAGGTTACATAAGCGGCAAAAAGTGCCAGGGAAGTCAATGCTGCAGAAGCGATAGCAAAACCTTTTCCGGTTGCGGCAGTCGTATTTCCAACAGAATCCAAGATATCGGTTCTTTCACGAACTTCACCGGGCAATTCACTCATTTCAGCAATTCCACCGGCATTGTCGGAAATAGGGCCAAAAGCATCAATGGCCAATTGCATAGCTGTAGTAGCCATCATTGCTGAAGCGGCAAGTGCAACTCCATAAAATCCTGCAAAAGCATAAGAAGCGACAATAGCACTTGCAAAAAGTAAGATTGAAGCGAAGGTAGAGATCATTCCGGTAGCCAAACCTGCGATAATATTGGTTCCAGCTCCTGTACTTGAATTTTGAACAATAGACATCACCGGTTTTTTACCCAATCCTGTATAGTATTCGGTCACTGCAGATATAAGTCCGCCCACTCCAAGTCCTACAAGGGTTGCATAAAACACCCGCATAGAAGAAATTGTATTGAGTTCATAACCCTCTGCCCCACCTATAAAAAATCTCATGGTCATAGTTTCAGGTAACATCCAGCGCACTAAAAAGAAACAGGCAACTGCAACCAAAGCTATAGAAACCCAGTTTCCGATATTCAACGCCTTCTGAACCTCAGCTTCTTTTGCGTCCTTATTGGTTATTTTTACCATTAGAGTTCCTATAATAGAGATAATGATCCCTATTCCGGCAATTAACATAGGCAAAAGGATCGGTCCAATTCCGCCAAAACCTTGGTTTACAATATCGCCACCCATATCGCGAATGACATAGTTTCCAAGTACCATAGCCGCTAATACCGTAGCTACGTAACTTCCAAATAGATCGGCTCCCATTCCGGCAACATCTCCAACGTTATCGCCAACATTATCGGCGATGGTTGCAGGGTTACGTGGATCGTCTTCCGGGATCCCTGCTTCGACTTTTCCTACCAAATCGGCGCCTACATCGGCGGCTTTCGTATATATACCTCCACCAACACGGGCAAAAAGCGCTATAGATTCAGCTCCAAGGGAAAATCCGGCCAGGGTTTCCAAAACCACCGTCATTTGCTCTGTACTGGTCCAAACTCCTCCCATAAAAAAGTGAAAAAAGAATATAAAAAAAGCGGTAAGCCCAAGTACCGCCAAACCTGCTACCCCAAGTCCCATTACCGTTCCTCCCGAGAAAGAAACTTTTAAAGCCTGAGGCAAGCTGGTACGGGCTGCCTGGGTAGTACGCACATTGGTTTTTGTGGCGATTTTCATCCCCATATTTCCGGCAAGTGCAGAAAAAACAGCACCAAAAATAAAAGCCACTACAATAAGCCAGTGGGTGGTGGGTACTATAAAAGAAACAGCCGCCAAAGCAATACTGGCGATAATCACAAAATATGTCAATAATTTGTATTCGGCATTAAGGAAGGCGAGCGCTCCTTCGTAGATATGTGAGGCAATTTCATGCATCTTTCCGTCTCCGGCATCCTGCTTTAAAACCCAGGATCTCTTGACCCACATAAAGATGAGCCCAACCAATGCCAGAACAGCCGGCATGTAAATTATCAATGATTCCATAGTAAATTGTTAATGTTTAGTTAATGGAGTAAATGTAGTAAATCAATGATAATTAAAAAAGCAATAACCTTTTAAGATTATTGCTTTTAAATTTTAAAAAATAACGGCAAAATTCAGGTTAAATTCCGAACCTGTTTTTATCTCCCTCGTAATTTTCAAATCGCTCTATACATTGTTGTATGATTTTTTTTGCTTCAACTAAATTACCCCAACCCCCAACATCTACTTTCTTTTTTTCAAGATCTTTATATACCCTAAAGAAATGTTCGATCTCTTTTAGCAAGTGGCCATTTAATTCATCCAGATCATTAATGCGGTTCCAAACGGGATCTGACACCGGAACGCAAATAATTTTTTCATCGGGCCCTTTTTCATCCGCCATATGGAAAACCCCAATAGGTTTCACTTCCATGACAATCCCTGGAAAAGTAGGTTCTGTAACCAGCACAAGCACATCCAGCGGATCATCATCCAGCGCCAGTGTATTTGGTATAAAACCGTAATCGGCAGGATACATCATGGAAGAAAAGATCATCCGGTCATACCGGACTTTCTTCAATTTAAAATCATATTCATACTTGTTTCTACTCCCTTTCGGGATCTCTATCAATACATCAAAAGTCTCAGACATTTTCTTAGTTTTTATTCAATTTCATGAACGTAAATATAATATTTTCAATTTTAAAATCGGCATTTAAAAATGGAAACCGAAAGCGGCGGTTACACCAAAGGAACGTGCGTCTTTATTATCGAAATAATTTCCGCGATAATGGGCGTCTATTCTTATGAATTTAAAAATATTCCCGACTCCCACGCTATATTCATAATATGGATGATTATCTGGAGCAATCAGCGGCAAACCCGATGCATCCAAATTTTTATTTTCTTCGGAAATTTCTCCCCACACTCCTCTTATTCCAATTATTTCCCTGAGATTTAAGTCACGAATCAGGGGAATCCTAGAGAAAAGTCTGCCGTTAAAATTGTGTTCAAAATGCACCGCTACATAAGTGTCGGTTACAAATTCGTAGAAATTCAACAAGGGGAAAGTGTTGAAAAGCGCAAAATAAGTTTGATTGCCCGGCACCACACTTAGCAATCCCAGGGGCACTTCCCCAAAGATTTTACCGGCCTCAATACTGGCATTGGCTTTTCCAAATCCTCCAATAAGAAAAGGCTGATTGTAAAAAAACTGGATTTTTTTATATTCGAAATCACTGTTTAAAACATCTTTAATTCCAAGGCTGTAATTCAGGAACAAGCCAGGGAAGTCCTCCTCGTTCACGGTGTTCCGTTCAACTCCGAAACCGGATGTTTTTTTTCCGGGAGTATAACTAAAAATGGTTGAAATTTCGGTTTGATTTATTTCTGAAGCAGTCTGGGTTCGTGTTTCATCTGTATAATAATCCAGGCTAAAGCTGGGAGAGGCCGGTTTTAAAATTCTGTAGGAAGCACCAACCCTGAACGTAAAATTATGGAACGGTTCAATTTCTAATGCCAAAATTGACAGGTTGATTGAGCTCAATTTATCGTTATCGCCCACATTTATAAGTGATGAGGAAGCTAAACTCCTTCCCAGAATATCGGTGGAATTTGTGAGGCTCGAGCCCAACTGTTCAACATCGCGACGGTTTCCTCCCGAAACGATTAATCTGGATCTTTTGTCCAGCAAGATCTTGGCCGAGATCCCGTATTTAAACTTTTGGTCCTTCAGGCCATAGGCAGCATAGCCTTCGATTCTCCAGGGGTCGTTAAAGCCAAAATAGGTGCGACCTCCACCTCTTAATCGCAAACCTTCCACTTCGTTATAACCAATGGTAGAATAAATGGGCCCATAATCCCAGCCGTTAAATTCCACATATCCAGTGGCTAAAGTCTTGGTAAGGTTAAATATCCTTTGAAAAGCTTTTACAGTTTGAAGGGTATCTATCATTTTATAAACCCCACGTTGATTTTCACTTAAAGGTTCTAACCGGTTTTGGAGCCAAAAATCATCGTCGCGGTTGTAAACTGTTTCCCTAAAATCTATCACCTTTTGGTCGTAATAGTCACCCGGGCGCTTAAGATCAAATTTGTAATTGTCATACAGGACCGTTCGTTTTCCATAAATCCCCCGGGCGTCTTCCTGTTTCTGAAAGGAAAAATCGGCCATAAAAAAATCCCTTTTTATAAGGAAGATCGAATCGTTCAGGACTTCAAATTCCTGTTCGAGATAAACCCCTTTAACCCAGTTAATATTGGCGTCATCGGCCAATTCCATCTTAATTTTGGCGATTGCCCAGGTGGTGTCGTTAACCCAAAAATCTCCTTTAAATGTCAATTCATTTTCTCTTCGGGGGTAATAAACAATGTTGTAACACCATTTATCACCTATAAAGGCAGTATCGGCAAGCACATAATTGTAATTGTCTATCCCGGTGGTGGAAAGCGGACTTATAAAACTTTTGTCGAAAAATTTCAGGTAATTGTCATATACATCAACTTCCCTGTAGATATCCTTTATTCCGGAAATGAGGGTTTGGTTGTTATTGAAGCCGGAATTTTTGTTCCCAACCAGATCTTCCCTTTTTTTCCCCGTCAAGTTATCGCCCGACACCTGCATGACCGATTCATTTATAAAAATAGGCAAATAGGATTTTCCGGTAACCCTGTTGGTATCAAGGTTCTCAAAAATAAATTCCATTCCATTAAAAACCTTGCTCTTCATTAATGAGCTGTCAATTCTATTCAGGTCAAATTCCAGCTTTTCGTATTTTCTGTATTGATACTGGTCGAATTTTTTGACCCCGTTTTCTCTTCGGTTTTCCCAAATTTTTCTGAGGATATCCAGGGCAGGATTATTCTTTTTGGAAGTTTTTCCCTGATAGATCACCACTTCAGATAAAGATTCGGTCACTTCCTTTAAAACTACTTTTAAATTGAGGTTATCCCCTTTCTTTAAAGTTAATACAAGAGGCTGAAATCCCACAAACGAAAATTCGACCGAATGTTGATTTTTATCAGATTTTAAATAAAATCCCCCCTCGGCAGTAGTCGTTGTTCCTTCATTTGAATTGAGAAAAATTACATTTGCAAAAGGCACAGAAATGCCATTTTCATTTACCAAAATCCCACTTATCCGGGTTTGTGAGCAGGCTGAAAGTGTAATTAGAAAGAAGGTAAAAAAAAGAATTTGTTTCATATCTATGAACAAAAAAAGCTTCATTTGTACAAATGAAGCTTTAATAGTAAGTTTAACCCTTTATTTGTAAAGCACTTTTTTTACGGCTTTTACAACATCATCGCTGTTTGGCAACCATTCTTTCAGCAATACCGGAGAATAAGGCGCCGGGGTGTCGGCTGTATTTATTTTAATGATAGGTGCGTCCAGGTAATCAAATGCATGCATTTGAACGTGGTAAGTAATTTCAGTAGACACATTTCCAAAAGGCCAGGCTTCTTCCAAAATCACCAAACGGTTGGTTTTTTTAACCGATTTTAAGATCATCTCATAATCCAATGGTTTCACGGTACGCAAATCGATAATTTCACAGGAAATGTCTTCTTTTGCCAATTCATCAGCTGCTTTGTAAGCTTCCTTGATAATTTTTCCGAAGGAAACTATGGTAACATCTGTACCTTCACGTTTCACCTCGGCAACACCAAGCGGAATAGTATATTCTTCTTCCGGCACTTCTCCCTTGTCGCCATACATTTGCTCACTCTCCATAAAAATAACAGGATCGTTATCGCGAATTGCCGATTTCAAAAGGCCTTTGGCATCGTAAGGATTTGATGGAACAACAACTTTTAATCCGGGGCAATTTGCAAACCAGCTTTCAAAAGCCTGCGAGTGGGTTGCCCCCAATTGACCAGCAGAACCGGTTGGCCCACGAAAAACCATCGGAATATTGAATTGCCCGCCGCTCATCTGGCGTAACTTGGCTGCATTATTTATTATTTGATCAATCCCAACCAAGGCAAAGTTAAAGGTCATATATTCAACAATTGGCCTGTTGCCGTTCATCGCACTTCCTATGGCAATTCCCGAAAAACCGAGCTCAGAGATTGGAGTGTCAATAACCCGTTCCGGGCCAAATTCATCTAACATTCCTTTGGAAGCTTTGTAGGCTCCATTATATTCTGCAACTTCTTCTCCCATCAAGTAAATGCTGTCATCTTTGCGCATTTCCTCGCTCATCGCCTGTTGGATAGCTTCTCTAAATTGAATTGTCTTCATTATATTGAACTGTATTTATTGTCTAAATTGAAAAGGCAAAAATAGCAATTCAGAAAAGCTTATGCTACAACTTCTTTATAAAATATTTATTATGCGCGCATAGTAATTTTTGTATAAAATTGTTTATCTTCGTGAATAAGAATGTAAAATTTATTAAAAAGACTTTATAGATGAAAATATTAGTGTGTATAAGCCACGTTCCGGATACCACCTCAAAGATCAATTTCACCGATAATAACACCAAATTTGATACAAATGGGGTGCAGTTTGTGATAAACCCCAATGACGAATTTGGTCTTACCAGGGCTATGTGGTTTAAGGAAAAACAAGGTGCAACCGTAGATGTTATAAACGTAGGCGGACCGGAAACCGAACCAACCCTTCGCAAAGCGCTTGCCATTGGTGCCGATAGCGCAATACGCGTAAACACTCCCGCAACCGATGGATTCCAGGTAGCCAAACAACTTGCCAAAGTTGCAAAAGATGGGGAATATGACCTTATTATTGCAGGCCGGGAATCTTTGGATTATAACGGTGGAATGGTGCCGGGAATGGTGGCAGCATTGCTCGATGCCAATTTTGTAAATACCTGTATTGGCCTTGAAATTGAAGGAGATCAAGCCACTGCAATTCGGGAAATAGACGGAGGTAAAGAAACCGTAACAGCGGGACTTCCTTTGGTTATAGGCACCCAAAAAGGACTGGTTGAAGAAAGTGATTTGCGAATCCCAAATATGAGGGGAATTATGCAAGCCAGGTCAAAACCATTAAAAGTTCTTGATCCAATTGATGCAGCTGCACAAACAACGATCGAAAAATTTGAGAAACCTGCTCCAAAAGGCGCTATCAAGTTAATTGATCCCGATAATTTAGACGAATTGATCAATTTGCTCCACAACGAGGCAAAAGTGATCTAATTCATAAAACACCTTAAGTCATAAATCAAATTTAAACCTGACTGGTTTTAAAAACCTGTCAGGTTTAGGAATCATAAAAAAATATAAAGATGTCAGTATTAGTATATACAGAATCAGAAGAAGGGAAATTCAAAAAAGCATCTCTGGAAGTAGCTTCTTACGCGAAAGAAGTCGCGCAAATACTTCAAACCACGGTTACTGCGGTCACTTTTAATACTTCAGATGCATCCGAATTAAAAAATCACGGGGTTGATAAAGTATTAAATGTAACCAATGATAAATTGAGTAATTTTAATGCCGAAGCTTACTCCGATGTTTTAAAACAGGCTGCCGAAAAAGAAGGGACTAAAGTCATTATTTTAAGCCAGTCTGCCAACAGTAAATATCTTGCACCGCTTCTGGCTGTTCATTTAAATGCCGGGTATGCTTCCAATGTTGTAAACTTGCCTGAAAGTGCCGACCCTTTTATGGTGAAACGCACCGCTTTTACCAATAAAGCATTCAGTCATACAAAAATTGAAACCGAAATTAAGATTATAGGTTTGTCAAATAATTCCTTCGGATTAAGGGAAAATCAAGGCAATGCAACTGCTGAAGAATTCAATCCAACTTTATCAGAAGAAGATTTTTCATTAAAAGTACTTAGTGTCGATAAGGCAAAAGACAAGGTTAGCATAGCCGATGCCGATATCGTGGTATCTGGTGGTCGTGGCTTGAAAAGTGGTGAAAACTGGGGAATGATCGAAGATCTTGCCGAAACATTAGGAGCCGCTTTGGCCTGTTCTAAACCCGTGAGTGATATGGGGTGGAGGCCTCACAGTGAGCACGTTGGACAAACCGGAAAACCGGTAGCTGCAAATTTATATATCGCAATTGGAATTTCAGGGGCAATCCAGCATTTGGCAGGGGTAAACGCTTCAAAGGTAAAAGTTGTGATCAATAATGACCCCGAAGCTCCTTTTTTCAAGGCTGCAGACTATGGAGTTGTTGGCGATGCCTTTGAAATTGTGCCAAAATTAACTGAAAAACTAAAAGAATTTAAAGCTAAAAACGCATAATTTTTTTAACTTGCAAGTCTTTATAGGGCTGTCTGAATTTGGTAAAATATCCTTATCCGGACAACCCTTTTTAATTATTGATATATGAGTTTAGTACGCCTTATTATTAAAGGAATATCTTATAGTCAAACCCAAAATGGCGCCTATGCACTCATTTTAAGTGAAGTGGATGGTGAGCGAAAACTGCCTATTGTTATTGGTGCATTCGAAGCCCAATCCATTGCTATTGCTTTGGAAAAGGAAATCAAACCTCCGCGGCCATTAACCCATGATCTATTTAAAAATTTTTGCGACAGATATGAAATTGTCGTAAAACAAGTGATCATCCACAAGCTGGTAGACGGTGTGTTTTATTCAAGCCTGATTTGCGAACGTGACAAAATAGAAGAAATTATAGATGCCAGAACCAGCGATGCCATAGCTTTGGCTTTGCGATTTAACGCACCTATTTTTACTTATAAGAATATTTTGGACAAAGCCGGGATCTTTTTAAAAGGTGAACCGGGCGTTGAGGAACCTGCCACCAGGGAAGATGTTGAGATTACCGATATAGTTGCTGAAACCAGAGAGACAAAAGCCAATTATAAAAATTTATCTTTAGACGAACTTGAAACCTTACTCTCGCAAGCAGTTAAAAATGAAGATTACGAGAAAGCTGCCAGGATAAGGGATGAGATTTCAAAACGCAATTAAGTAATTAAGTTCTTGTCTATGATGAAATATTGGCAATGCCTGTTCTTTTTTTTATTCGGAATTTTTGTCGTCCATTCACAAGGCTTATCAAAAGAATGGAGTTTTCAGTCACCTCAGGAAATCAGCAAAATTCAAAATGACTTTTCTTCAGGAGATATTCTAACACTAACCGATGGCCGTTTCGAAATAAAAACGGAAGGCGAAGATGAATTAAAAGCCCAGGGCGATTACCTCTACCAAAACAAGCTTTTGGTTTTTTTCTTTAACCCCCCCAACGATACCATCCGGAATTTCCGGATTTCAGAACTCAGTGAGAGCTCCCTAATTATCACCGACAATTCCAATACCTACACCTTTAAAGAAAGGCCTCAACTCCTGAAAGAGGTTATCCCTGTTCAAGCCGCAAAAGAAATCATTCCCAGTGCCGGAATTTCTTTCAGCAGTTTGTGGCGCGGTATTTTAGGAATGTCTTCCCTGCTGCTTATCGCCTACTTTTTTAGCAGCAATAAAAGAGCCATCAAATGGAAAACCGTATTAATAGGCCTGGCGGCACAAATGCTGCTTGCTATTGGGGTTTTAAAAATAACCTTCATCCAAAATATCTTTGAATTTGTAGGGAAGATTTTTGTGCTAATCCTGGATTTTACCCGTGCAGGAAGTGAATTTTTATTGGGGGGAATGATGAATGTGGACAGTTTCGGTTTTATATTCCTGTTCCAGGTCTTGCCTACCATCATCTTTTTTTCTGCGCTCACTTCGGTGCTGTTTTATCTGGGCGTTATCCAGGTAATCGTAAAAGGACTGGCCTGGGTTTTAACAAAACTTATGGGGATTTCTGGAGCTGAAAGTTTAAGCGTCGCCGGAAATATCTTTTTAGGTCAAACCGAAGCTCCGTTAATGATCAAGGCCTATTTGGAACGCATGAACCGCTCTGAAATATTGCTGGTAATGATTGGCGGAATGGCGACAGTTGCCGGAGGGGTTTTGGCGGCTTATATAGGATTTCTGGGTGGTGACGATCCTGTTTTACGCCTGCAATTTGCAAAACACCTGCTCGCGGCTTCGGTAATGGCAGCACCGGGAGCCATCGTAATTTCAAAAATATTATTGCCGCAACTTGAACCCGTCAACACCAATGCAGAGGTTTCTTCGGAAAAAATTGGTTCCAATATCCTGGATGCCATCGCAAACGGAACTACTGAAGGATTGAAACTTGCCGCCAATGTTGCGGCGATGTTACTCGTTTTTATAGCCTTTATCGCGATGATCAATTACATTCTTGGCTATCTTGGCGGTATTACGGCACTCAATTCGAGAATGGCAGAATATACCCCCTACACAAAATTTTCTCTGGAATCTATTCTCGGAATAATATTTGCCCCACTTATGTGGCTTATTGGAGTCGCGAAAGAAGATATGATGCTGATGGGACAATTGCTGGGTATTAAACTTGCCGCCAGTGAATTTGTGGGTTATATTCAGTTAGCCGAATTAAAAAATCCCTTGAACGCACTGAGCCTGAATTACGAAAAATCGATTATTATGGCAACTTATATGTTGTGCGGATTCGCAAACTTCGCTTCCATAGGAATCCAAATTGGCGGAATTGGTTCACTGGCGCCCGGAAAACGAAAAACCCTTTCTGAATTCGGAATGAAAGCACTTATTGGTGGAACACTCGCTTCCCTGCTTTCTGCAACTATCGCGGGAATGCTTCTCGGGTAAAAATTTGGAGTGTTTACAATTTATAGTCAGGAAAATAACTGCTAATAATTCCACAGATTCAAGTTTAAATTTGACTTCAATTCCATATTTTTAACCAGAAGAAAGAATATAGATAATAGATGAAAGACTATTAAGTTGACTCATCAAATTTTATATAATTAAAAAATTACCCCAAAGAATTCCGCAGATTAAAAATCGGCAGATTTACACTAAAGAATTGATTCAAATCAGAAAAAACAAACAAATGAAACAATATCACGATTTATTAAAACACGTTTTAGAAAACGGCATTCAAAAAGGGGACCGCACCGGCACAGGCACCAAAAGTGTTTTTGGATACCAGATGCGATTCAACCTTAGCGAAGGTTTTCCTATGGTTACCACTAAAAAACTTCATTTAAAATCTATTATTTACGAACTGCTTTGGTTTTTAAACGGGGATACCAATATAAAATACCTGAAGGAAAATGGGGTGAATATCTGGAATTCCTGGGCCGATGATAACGGGGATTTAGGTCCTGTTTACGGGCGTCAATGGCGCAACTGGAACGGTGAGGAAATAGACCAAATAAAGGAGGTTGTGGAAACTTTGAAACAAAATCCCAACAGCCGCAGGATGATGGTCTCAGCATGGAATCCGTCGGTTTTACCGGACACTTCCAAATCCTTTTCAGAAAATGTGGCCAATGGGAAAGCGGCGCTGCCTCCCTGTCATGCTTTTTTTCAATTTTACGTAAGTCCGCCGCTTCCTGAAGCCGGAGAACATGCAAAACCGCGATTATCATTGCAATTATATCAACGCAGCGCAGATATATTCCTGGGAGTTCCTTTTAACATCGCATCGTATGCCCTTTTTACCATGATAGTGGCGCAGGTTTGCGGTTATGAACCGGGGGATTTTATCCACACTTTTGGCGATGCCCATATTTACAACAATCATATAGAACAAGTGGAACTTCAGCTTTCAAGGGAAATCAGGCCTTTGCCTGTTATGAAGATCAATCCGGAGGTTAAAGATATTTTTAGCTTTAGATTTGAAGATTTCAGCCTGGAAAATTATGAACCACATCCGCATATAAAAGGCAAAGTTGCCGTTTAATTACTTATGAAATAGTCATAACGGAAACGCAATAAAACCCCGATATTGCGAATTACATCCCGAATTATCGGAACAAGTTATGACCGATAAAAACTATAATAATCTACTTATGAAAAAATACATTTTAATTTCAGCAATTTTCTTTTTTACCAGCTTATCCTATGCCCAGGAAGGGGTGAAAGTTGAAGGAAATTCAGTATCAACCAGGGAAATCGCTCCGGTTTGGCCGGGATGTGAAGGCAGCGAATTGTCTTCAAAAGATTGTTTCAACAATAAATTGAACCTTCATATAAAAGAGAACTTTAAGTATCCCAGGGATTCCAAAGGGGGTTTTATACGGGGAAAATCCACGATAAGCTTTAGCATAAACGAAAATGGAAAGGTTGATAAAGTCTCGGCTACCGGACCGGAAAAAGCCGTCAATAAGGAAGCCGCTCGAATTGTTAAATTATTCCCAAAAATGAACCCAGGCCATAATGGCGGGAAACCAATAAAGGTTCAATATACAATGGCTTTTAATTTTTGAACTCATTTTTCCATTTTAACGACTCCTTAACTCTTGTGAATACCTGCAATCCTTAAAAAACCGTAACTTTGATTGTTAAACATTTACCCATTCCAAGGTATGATCTCAAAAGAGGATTTATTCAAATTATTTACCGAAACCCGGGCTGATACTGAAATTATCTGTTCCTTTCTGGAAACAGAAGATTATGTGGTTCAACCCATTGTGGATGTTTCGCCTCCAAAATGGCATTTGGGACATACTACCTGGTTTTTCGAAGAATTTATCCTGAAGAAATACCAAAAAGATTACAAACTTTTTGATGAACATTCAGCTTACGTATTTAACAGCTATTATGAAAGCGTGGGCGATAAAGTGGTGCGCACAGACCGCGGAAATTTGTCCCGCCCCACAGTTTCCTGGGTTTACAAATACAGAAACTATGTGACAAAAGCGATCCTGGAATTTTTTGATAGTTCAGAAACTTTTTCGGATGAGGTTTCGGCAGTGATAGAAATTGGTTGTCACCACGAGAAACAACATCAGGAACTGCTTTATACCGACATAAAATATATTCTGGGGAACAATCCGTTATTACCTAAATACAATGATGAGTTTGAGGAAAATCCCATTCAGAATATTAATCAGGAATGGATAAAAATCCCTGAAGGCATTTATGAAATAGGTCACAAGGGAAATTCTTTTTGTTATGACAATGAACTGGGCCGACATAAAACCTATGTAAACGATTTTGAAATTTCCAATAAACTTGTCACCAACGCTGAATATCTTGAATTTATGGAAGCCGGGGGTTATGAGGATGTGCTTTTATGGCACGCAGAAGGTTGGGATTGGGTAAACAACAATAATATCCGGTCTCCTTTTTACTGGCATAAAATAAATAGTGAATGGCATCAATATAGCTTACAAGGACTTAAAAAATTAAATGCCGACGCTCCACTAACTCACGTTTCCTATTACGAAGCTTTTGCCTTTGCGCAATGGAAAGGCCTGCGGCTGCCAACAGAATTTGAATGGGAAATTGCACAAGAGCATTTTGATTGGGGAAGCCGCTGGGAATTTACCGAAAGTGCCTATTCCCCTTACCCGAATTATCAAAAAGCCGATGGCGCACTTGGAGAATACAACGGCAAATTTATGGTGAACCAAAAAGTGCTTCGGGGCGGCTCTGTAGCCACTTCAAAAAAACACACCCGCGCTACTTACCGCAATTTTTTCCATCCACATTTAAGATGGCAATTTACCGGGCTAAGGTTGGCCAAATAATACGACTTTTAGAAAATGAAAAACAGTATAAAAACCACTTTCGCTTCCGCCTTCGAAGAAGACGTATATAGGGGATTGACAGATCATCCCAAATTTCTGTTCTCAAAATATATTTACGATAAAAAAGGCGATAAATTGTTTCAGGATATTATGAATCTCCCGGAATATTATCTCACAAATTGCGAATATGATATTCTGAAAAACCATGCGGCAGAAATTGCCAAAGCATTTAATGCACCCGAAGGTTTCGATTTAATTGAATTAGGTGCCGGAGATGGAAAAAAAACCAAGATTTTATTGCGCTATTTGGTCGAAA
>Ga0307486_1002064_pt1 | contig 14464 bp, 10 predicted proteins | sample CBIW02metaG_FD_203663 | JGI IMG/M metagenome (GOLD analysis project Ga0307486, IMG submission 203663) | Sea-ice brine microbial communities from Beaufort Sea near Barrow, Alaska, United States - CBIW 0.2 | ecosystem: Environmental > Aquatic > Marine > Coastal | place: USA: Alaska | collected... | reverse complement strand
CATACATGGAACTCTTCGCCACCGGCGGAATTGTCCTGCTCATCGGAATCGCGGTGGTCGTACTTGTCGTACTGCTGCTCGTACTCCTCCTGATTGCACGGGCATGGTTTAAGGTCGCTCGTGCTGACGAAGCTCTCGTCGTCTCCGGTCGTTCACAGAAAGATTCAACAGGTCGCGATTCCGCGGTCACTGTCATTGTCAATGGCAAAGCACTGGTCAACCCGATCACACAGCGCCACGAGACTATCTCTCTTCGTTCGCGTCAGGTGTCTATGACTGCGGAAGCGCAGTCGGCAGACAACGTCACACTTCAGGTCGAGGCGGTCGCTATCGTCAAGATCGGATCAGACCCAACCCTCGTACGCCGTGCCGCTGAGCGTTTTGCTTCGCAGGACAAGGCAATCGAACAGTTCACTACAGAGCAGTTGGAGGGCGCCCTGCGCGGTGTCGTTGCGACTCTCTCTGTGGTTGAACTCATGCGGGAGCGCAAGAAGTTCTCCGACCAAATCGCCACCGATGTCTCCACCGAGCTGTCAGAGCAGGGCCTCATCCTTGACTCTTTCCAGATCAAGGGCATCGGCGACAAGGTCGGCTACATCCAGTCGCTCGGAACACCACAGATCGAGTCCAAGCGTCGCGAGGCCGAGTTGGCAACCGCTGACGCGAACCGCGAAATCTCCAAGCGCACCATCACCGTCGCTGAGGCGAACCTGATCGAGCAGACGGCGCTCGATAAGAACACCGCAGATTCGAAGGCTGAAGTCGGTAAGGCGAACGCTGAGGCTGAGCAGGCTGAAGCACTCGCTCGCGCCCGCGCCGAGCAGGGTGTTCTCCAGCAGCGTGCGGAGAACCGTCAGGCCGAGCTCGATGCTGACGTGAAGCGTCTCGCAGACGCCAACCTGTACAAGGCTCAGAAGGATGCAGACTCCGACGCCTACCGACTTGTCAAGGGTGCTGAAGCTCAGGCTCAGATTGCCGCAGTTGAGGCTGAAGCTGTGCGTGTTCGTGCCGCCGCCGATGCGGATGCGGTTCGCCTCTCCGGTGAAGCGCGGGCAGCAAGCATTGAGGCAGAAGCTGCTGCTCTCGCCAAGCATCAAGATGCGCTCCTCGCGCAGCGTGCTCTCGAGTCGCTCCCGCTCGTCATGGAACAGTGGGCTAAGGGTTACGGTCAGATCGGATCCGTCACCGTCATCGGTGGCAGTGGATCGAGCGCCGCAGACACCATCGGAAACGAGAGTGCTATCGCACTGCGCAGCTCGTTCGAGTCGATCAAGGCAGCGACCGGGCTCGACCTCGCGTCGATCATTCAGGGACGCGCAGTCGGTCAGGCTGTCGGCGAAGGCGCTCGCGGTGGCTCCACAGAAAGTTCAGTGGATGCCAGCCTCGCGCACGTAGCAAACAGCGGCGTCGATGCGGCTCACACGGCCGCTCCCGTGACTGCTGACTCCGCAGCTCAGGAGAGCAACAACTCGAAGTAGCACTGTCATGGTCGGGTGTCTGTCTGGATGCCCGACCATGGACCGCTCGGTGGCCGCTGTGTGCGGCGATTTGCGGGGAGCGCTAGTCGTTGTCGCTGACCAGCTCCGACCCTTCGGGGTAGTTCTCTACCTGAGGCTTCCGAACGAGAAACACGATGCTTGCGATGAGTCCGCCCCACACGAGTACGGCGGCGACGATGAAGAATGTGATGGCGATGCCGCTCATTTCTTGAGCTCCTTCAGTGCTTCGGCGCTAGGCCATGGGGTGAATTCGTCGGGGTCATGCTTCCAGCGCAGTGCCGTCATGCTGATGGCACCGATCAGAATCACGGCGATGGTGCCCCATCCGGCGACCGCGAGGTACCACAGCGGGTACCCCTCATAGCCTTCGGTGACGAGCACAATGATCCGCTGGATGAGCATGTACAACAGCACAACCGGGGCGAGTACGCCGACGAGTAGCTGCCACACGCGGCCCACCTTAAAGGTGGATACGGCGTTGAGGTGGGCGGCCAGCTCGGGGCCCTTACGGAATACCCAGATCACGAGGATCGTCGCGGCAATAGCGGCGACCACAATTCCGATGTTGTTTGCCCACTGGTCGACGGTGTCGAGGGTCATGAGTCCGGTGGTTGTTGAGAACAGCAGCACCGAGACAATCGCTAGGGCTGAGCCGACACGAATCGAGGCTTGGCGAGCGCTGATGCCGAACTTGTCTTGGAACGCCGACGATACAACCTGCAGCACTGACAGCAGGGAGGTGAAGCCGGCCATCACCAGCGATCCGAAGAACAGTGCACCAAAGATTGGCCCGCCGGGCATTTGCGAGACAATGGCCGGGAATGTGATGAATGAAAGCCCTACCCCGGTGATCCCTTCGAGCTCGTCGATGCTGACACCCTGCTGGAAGGCGAAGTAGCCGAGAGTTGCAAATACACCGATACCGGCGATGATCTCGAACGAGGAGTTAGCGAACGCCACGACCAGCGCTGGCGCGGTGATGTTAGCTTTACGGCTGCGGTATGAGGAGTAGGTAATCATGATGCCGAAGGCGATTGACAGCGAGAAGAAGATTTGGCTGTAGGCCGCGATCCACACGTTGGGGTCGCTGAGGGCGGAGAAGTCTGGAGTAAAGAGGGCGTTGAGGCCGGTCATGGCGCCATCCAAGAACAGGGCGCGCACAACCAGAATAAGAAAGGCGACGACCAGCAGTGGCAAAAAGATCAGGTTGGCGCGCTGCACGCCCTTGGCGATGCCGCAACCGAGTACGGCTAGCACGGCAACCCAGACGAGAACGAGCGGGATGAGTACGGCGGGCACAAACTGCGAGCTGAATCCGGGGTCGGATGTTTGCAGGAACTCGTTCACGAAGAAGCCGGCGGTGTCATCGCCCCAGCGCAAATCGAAACTGAAAGTGAAGTAGCTGGCCGCCCAGGCGACGACGGCCGCGTAGTACACGGCGATGATGATGCAAATCCACACCTGGAACCAGCCCAGCGACTCAAGCCACTTGCCGGCCTTACCGCCGAGACGTCGGAAAGCGGTTGGCGATGAACCGCGAAAACGGTGACCGATCGCATAGTCAAGGAATAGGATCGGAATGCCGGCGGTGACCAGCGCGATCAGATACGGAATCAGGAATGCCCCGCCACCGTTCTCGTAGGCAACTCCGGGGAAGCGCCAGATGTTTCCCAGCCCGACGGCCGAGCCGATTGCCGACAGGATGAAACCGAGTTGGCCGCTCCACTGTTCACGCGGCCGCGCGGCAACCGATGCCTGTTGTCCCGATCCTTGTTGTCCCGATCCTCGTTGCACCGACACAGTCTCTCCTCTACATGAAGGCCACCCGAATGGCCGTCTGTGGGGCCACCCCGAAATTGCGACCCGCTGCCCCGCGGGGTGTTCTCACGTTAACACTTGTGCGTGCCGCGTGCCGCGTGCCGCGTGCCTGGTTCCTGGTGCCTGGTGCCGGGTTACGCGATGTGGAGTGGGGTGGCCACATGAAAGAACGGCGACTTCTGCGGGGTGTACGCAATCTGGCAAAACTACGGCAAGACGTAGTTTCATATATGGCGCACCCAACATAAGATGAGAAGATGGCCAGTGTGACGAACGCAATGCGGCGGAAGAGCATCCGAACGACGCTGACTGCTGTGCTCGCCGCCATTGTTCTTGCAGCCCTCGTCGCCTGCAGCAGCACACCGGATGCTACGGCAACCGCCGACCCGAGTGACACCCGCCCTGTGGTGCTCACCACCTTTACTGTGCTCGCCGACATAGCCCAGAATGTGGCGGGCGAGCACCTTCGGGTGCAATCCATCACCAAGGTGGGTGCGGAGATTCACGGCTACCAGCCGACCCCCGGCGACATTGCGAAAGCAGCGGACGCCGACCTCATCCTCGATAACGGTCTCAACCTTGAGGCCTGGTTTGTCCAGTTCGTTGACGGCCTGGATGTACCGCACGTTGTGGTTTCTGACGGTGTTGAGACGATTAGTATCGCCGAGGACGCCTACACGGGGCTGCCGAATCCGCATGCCTGGATGAGCCCGCTCAACGCACAAATCTATGTCGACAACATGGCTGCCGCATTCGCCGAACTCGACCCAGAAAATGCCACCGATTACGCCGCCAATGCCGAGGCGTACAAGGCTCAACTGCATGCGGTGAATGATGAACTCACTACCGAACTCGCCACCCTCGCGCCCAACCAACGTGCACTCATCACGTGCGAGGGTGCCTTCTCCTACCTGGCAAGGGATGCCGGTCTCAGCGAGCACTACCTGTGGGCGGTCAACGCCGAACAGCAGTCCACCCCCAGACAAGTCGCCGCCGTCATCGATTTCGTGCGCGCAAACGATGTACCAGCAGTGTTCTGCGAATCAACCGTCTCTGACCGCACAATGCAGCAAGTGGTCGAAGCAAGCGATGCAACCTTCGGCGGCACCCTCTATGTTGACTCGCTCTCGGAAGCGGATGGTCCGGTTCCCACCTATCTTGAGCTGCTGAGGCACGACGCACAACTCATCATCGACGGGTTGACGGGAGTCGGATCGTGACACGAGCAGAGCAGACACCCGCGGCAGCGCGCGGGGGAGCCGCAGCATCCACGCCCGCACGAAAAGCAGGGGCAGTTGGCTACGTTCCGCAGAGCGAAGAGGTGGATTGGGCGTTCCCGATCTCCGTGCGTGATGTGGTCATGATGGGTCGCTACGGGCATATGGGCCTAACCCGACGCGCCAAGGGTGCCGACCGCACTGCCGTGGATGACGCGCTCGCCAGAGTCGAGATCACCGATCTTGCTGACCGACAGATTGGTCAACTCTCGGGCGGTCAGAAGAAGCGCGCTTTTGTCGCTCGCGGTATTGCGCAGGGGGCGAGCATCCTGCTGCTGGATGAGCCATTCGCTGGAGTCGACAAGCGCTCAGAAGCCACCATCACCTCGGTGTTGCGCGAACTCGCCGCCGATGGTGCAACAGTTCTCGTATCAACGCACGATCTGAACGCGCTGCCGAAGCTTGCCGATGAGGCGATCCTGCTGATGCGCAGCGTGCTGATGCAGGCGACCCCCGCCGAGGTTTTGCACCCCGCTAACCTTGCCCGTGCCTTCGGTCTCGATGTTCTTCAGCGGGGTGACAACGGATGAACCCGCTCGACTTTCTGATCGAACCTCTGAGCTATGATTTTATGCAGAGGGCGATGGCGACCAGTGTAATTGCTGCGATTGTCTGCGCAGTGTTGTCGTGCTGGCTGGTGCTTGTCGGCTGGTCGCTTATGGGCGATGCTGTCTCGCACTCTGTGTTGCCGGGAGTTGTTCTCGCCTATGTGGTTGGCGCACCATTTGCGCTCGGGGCACTCCTCTTCGGCTTCCTCGCTGTCGGGCTCATCGGTGTTGTGAGAAACACCAGTCGGATCAAAGAGGATGCCGCAATTGGCATCGTCTTCACTACCCTGTTCGCTCTCGGACTCGTACTCATCTCGGTGATCCCCTCGCAGACCGACCTCAACCACATCATCTTCGGCAACCTGCTCGGCGTTTCCTGGGCCGACCTGCTTCAGGTGGTGATCTTGGGTGTTGTCACCTTCTCTATTCTCATCATCAAGCGCCGCGATTTCACCCTCTATGCGTTCGACGCAACCCATGCTCACGCCATTGGTCTCAACCCCAAAGTGCTGGGTGCCGCACTTCTCGGACTGCTTGCGCTCACCTCTGTTGTGGCACTGCAAGCTGTTGGTGTTGTGCTGGTCGTGGCGATGCTCATCATCCCCGGCGCCACCGCGTATCTACTTACTGACCGGTTCTCGCAGATGCTCGTGATCGCTCCCGCACTGTCGGCGCTCGCGGCAATCACCGGGCTCTACCTCAGTTACTACCTCGACACGGCATCCGGCGGCATGATCGTGCTCGTTGAGGGTGCCGTCTTTGCGCTGGTGTATTTGTTCAGCCCGACGCAGGGTCTCATTGGCAAGCGTGCCGGTGCCCGAAAGCGTCGACGGATGCTCGCAGCACGGTGACTACCCGAACCGAATAATAGGTTAGGCTTACCTAATCAAATCGAGGGAAGTCGGATGACCGGTACACGCCAAACTCAATCAGTGGGAAGCCCCAACGCCGGTAGTGCCGGCCCAACTTCAGCCAGCTGAGTCCGCACACAATCATGACCGTTCAGACTGAATTCGCCGCGTTGAGCCTCACCCGTGGAGTGCCACATCACGTGGCGTTGGTTACGGATGACGGCGAACTAACCTACGACGACATTCGATGGCGTGTGGAAGCCCGGCGAGATGAGCTGGGGTGCACGCGACGATTGGTGATGATCGAAGCCGCCATGACGGTGGAGCCCGTCATCACCTACCTCGCGTCACTCGAAGCTGGGCATCCAGTGTTGCTGGTTGAACCAGCCAACACAACGAACGCACAAGCGTCTCGTGCACGAATCGAATCACTGGTGAGCCGGTTCGACCCCGACGTGGTCGCTGCGGCGGAGGGTGACCACTGGGGTCTCAACGAAACACGAGTCGGAACACGGCATGAGCTTCACCCCAACCTCGCGATGCTGGCAACGACATCAGGGTCGACGGGGTCACCAAAAGTGGTGCGTCTTTCACGAGCTAACCTGCTGTCGAATGCTTCTGCTATTTCTCAATACCTGCAACTCGACGTTGCAGACCGCGCCATGACTACGCTGCCGTTGCACTACTGCTACGGGCTGTCGGTGCTCAACAGTCACCTTCTTGCCGGGGCCTCTGTGCGCCTGAGCTCGCGCTCTGTCCTCGACTCAGAACTGTGGAACGATTTTGACAAGGCACAGGCAACATCATTTGCCGGAGTCCCGCACACCTTCGAGCTACTGGAAAAAACGGACTTTGCCACACGCGAATTGTCATCCTTGCGCTACATCACGCAGGCGGGAGGGAGGCTCGATCCTGAACGGGCTCGTCGATTCATCCAACTAGGTCACCACCGTGGCTTCGACTTCATCACGATGTACGGACAAACCGAAGCGACAGCACGTATGGCCTACGTGCCCAGCGATCTCGCCGAAACTGCGATCGGCACCATCGGTATTCCCATCCCCGGAGGCCAATTTCGAATCGATGCCCCTGCTCATTCGGATGTTGGAGAGCTTGTCTACACCGGCCCGAACGTCATGATGGGCTACGGAGAGCACCCAGCAGACCTCGCACTCGGCACCACCGGCCACGAGCTGTTTACCGGAGACCTTGCCCGGCAGCGTGATGACGGACTCTACGAGGTTGTGGGCCGCAGCAACCGGTTAACTAAGATCTTTGGACTGCGAATTGATCTCGACCACGTCGAGCAGCTCTTCGAAAGTTCAGGTATTGATGTGAAAGCGGTCAGTTCTGACGACAAGCTGATCCTCTTCGTCATTGCCGAGCGCGAGGTCACAGTGGTAGCCGAGCGTGCAGCCTCACAGTGGGGCTTGCCGGCTCACGCGGTTGAGGTGCACACTATCGCCGAGTTTCCGCGAACCTCGAGCGGCAAGACCGACACAGTTGTTCTGCTTCGTTTTGCCAACGACAGCACCGCCGACGCCGGCCGCGTCATTGATGATGTCGTAACAGCCGACACACTCAGGGCTCGAATTGCACACCTGTTGGGCACCCCTCACGCGGTTGTCGGCGACTCTTTTGCCGGGCTGGGAGGAGACTCGCTCAGTTACGTTGAGGTCTCTCTTCACCTCGAAGGATTCTTGGGAACGCTCCCTCGCACCTGGCCGACGATGTCGATGACCGAGCTTGCTGCACACGTGTCACCCCCACATCAGCCTCAAGCGAAGCCCGCGAGCAGGCGGTCCCGCAAGCGATTGCCCCGCATAGAAGTGCCTATTCTGCTGAGAACGCTGGCGATCGTTCTCATCGTTGCAACCCACGCCGACCTCATATTTGTGCAGGGCGGTTCTCATCTACTATTGGTGATCGTCGGCTACAACCTTGCGCGTTTTCAGCTCGCGAACCGTTCCAACCGACTGCGTACCCGCGCAACGCTGGCTGGTGTTGCTTCGGTCGCCATCCCCGCCATCGCGTGGATCGGAATCGTCGGAGTGGTGACCGGGGCCTACGCCACGACCACTGTTTTTCTGGTTAATAGCTTCGTTGGTAGTGCGCAGTGGAGCCCTCAATGGCATTACTGGTTTCTCGAAGCAATGCTGTGGTCAATGTTGGCCTTCGTGGCTCTGCTTGCCATACCAGCAGTGCGTCGGTGGGAGCGTCGCTGGCCTTTCGCCTTCGCGCTCGGGGTGCTGGCATTAACGCTCGTTGTGCGCACCGTTGAGTTGGGTGGAGTCCGGGCAGAGGGTACAGAGAAGTACGCGGTCGCGACAGTTGCCTGGTGTATTGCCCTAGGTTGGGTGATCGCGCGGATCACTACGACAACTCAGCGCCTCATTGTTTCGGCCTTAGCTATCTTGTGTGTTGTCGGATTTTTCGGGCAGCCACTCCGCGAAGCGATTGTCATCGGTGGGGTTCTGGTGTTGCTCTGGGTTACTTCGCTACCGCTACCACGATGGCTGGTCAGCATGGTGTCCACTCTTGCGGGTGCGTCTTTCTTTATCTACCTCATTCACTGGCAGATCTACCCTGGCATCGAAACATACTCTCCGCTGTTGGCGACGGTGACCTCGTTGATCGTCGGTGTGGTCGTGTGGAAGGCCTATACCTTCCTAATGAGCCGTGGACGCGAACTCCTCACGCGAGCTACCAGCGCCGCCCAGCGCACCCGCTGATCTACTGAATCGCCGCGCTCGCGGGATAGAGCACTGCGCCGCCACCCACTTTCAGCCCCACCACTGCACCGACCGCTAGCGACTGCGTTTGCTGAGCGGGAATGGTAATCAATAGTGCGACGGGCTGCTCTCCCAGGGTGCGCAATGACACCAACGCCGTTGGCCCGATGTGTCGAACGCCAGTCACTGACGCACTGCCGTGGGAGAGGTCAACACTCAGCGACACTTGCGAGGGACGAACCATTGCCGACACCGACTCAGCACCGTTACTGCGATCGTGCCGCACGTCTATTCGACCCAGAGCAGAGTCAATTTCGTTCCCAACACGCACGGCTGGCAACAGTACGATCGACCCCATAAGCGCAGCGATCTCGGCAGAACCAGGATTGCCGAACACAGATTGTGGAGAACCTGACTGCGGGAGCGAGCCTCTCATCATTACAGCGACGCCATCACCGAAAGAGAGCGCCTCTTCTTGGTCATGGGTGACCAGCACCGTTGTGGTGCCGCTGCGCTCAAGCGCGGTGATGACCGCGGCCCGCGTTTGTTCGCGCAACCCGGTATCGAGTGCGCTGAACGGCTCGTCGAGCAGCACGACCTCTGGCCGTGGCGCAAGGGCACGTGCCAGAGCGACTCGTTGCTGCTGGCCACCCGAAAGCTGGTGAGGGTAGCGCGTGGCGAGAGCTGCGTCTAACGAGGTCAGTTTCATCACTTCGACTATGCGTTGCGTTCGGCCGGTGCGGGGGAGACCGAAACCAATGTTTGCGGCAACCGAGAGATGGGGAAAGAGAGCACCATCTTGAGCGACGTACCCAATCCCGCGTCGGTGCGCGGGTACACCGCGTCTGGGTGCCACGAGCACGCGGTTGCCCAAAGAAATTTCACCGCAATCAGGGTCAATGAAACCTGCAATGACACGAAGGAGTGTGGTTTTGCCGCACCCCGAGGAACCAACTATTGCGGTGCGCGATCCTTGAGCTACCTCAAGCCCAATGTCAGTCAAAACAGGTGTTGTGTCGAAAGATTTGCTGACACCACTGATGCGTAACTTCACGGTTTTTTACCCCTCGTCTGGGCAAAAAGTAAAGCCACAGCGGGAACCGAGAGCAGCACTAGAGAGATGGCATAGGGTGCTGCGCCAGGGTAGTCGATTGACGATGCGGCCGACCAGAATTGGGTTGCGAGCGTTCGTGTGCCGGTTGGGGCAAGCAGCAGTGTGGCGGTCAACTCATTTGCTGCTCCTAGAGCCACGAGCGCGCCAGCTGCCGCAATGGCCGGAAAAAGCAGCGGAGTCGTCACGCGCATCCGGGCGAGGAGCGGTGGTGTTCCGAGCGCTCGGGCGGCTTCTTCCAGCGATTCAGGCACCTGGGCAAGTCCGGCGCGCAGGGTAACTAGTGCACGGGGGAGAAAGATGATGACGTAGGCCGCTGTCACCGTCGCGGCGGTCTGATACAACCCCGGAGCAACGTTGAGGGTTACCGTGACCAACGCCAGCGCCACAATAATCGCGGGTAGGCTGCTGGCGATTGAGTAGCCGCCTTCGAGAACTCGGCTCAGTCGTGATGGATGCCGCGTGGCCAGCCACGCGACGGGAAGGGCGACCACGATGGCCCCGATTGCCCCGCCTAGTGAAAGAAGGGACGTGTCAATTAGCGCACGCCAGAGACCGTCGAGCATTTCAGGTTTCGTGGCCAAGGACCATCGAATAACGCTCGCCATGGGCACGACTGTGGCCAGCGTTGCGACCGCTACGAGGGCTAAAATCGCGAGCGGGGTGAACTTGCCGAGTGTGACGAGTTGGGCTGGCCGCGCGCTACTCGATCCGACATAGGCGTATCGAGCGCGTCCTCGCGCTGTGGCTTCTACGCCAAGCACGATCACGCTCAGCAGTGCAAGCACTATACCGAGTGAGGCCGCCGATGGGCCGGCAAATGTCGACTGGTAGGCGACCACAATTGCGGTGGTGAATGTGTCGAATCGAATGAATGCGAACGCTCCGTATTCAGCCAGCAAGTGGAGAGCGACGATGAGGCCTCCACCAAGAATGGCTAGCCGAAGCTGCGGGATGACAACTCTGAAAAGAATTGCCCCCTCTTTCAGCCCGAGGGAGCGTGCGCTCTCTTCTAAGCTCGGGTTGAGGCCGCGCAAAGTGGCGAGGGCGGGAAGGTAGACGAGCGGGTAGTACGCGAGTGTTGCTACGAGGAGTCCGCCCCCGAGGCCTTGAATGGAGGGAATGACGCTCGCCCAACCGTAGCTGCTGACAAAGGCCGGAATGGCGAGCGGCGCGACAGAGAGTACGGCGAAGAAGCGCCGCCCCGGCAGATCGGTGCGTTCAACAACCCACGCACTCCCGACTCCGAGCACAACGGTGATGGGTACTCCGAGCACGAGAATTAGCGCAGTGTTGCCCAAGAGTTCGCCAACACGGGGACGCAGCAGCAGCGTCGCAAGCTCATCAATGCCGATTCTTGCTGTTGCCTCGATGACGTAGCCCACAGGAACCAGCATCCCGATGGCAAGGACCACCACAATAATGAGTAGTGCTCGTGAGGGTGGTGGTGTCATTGTTGTGCTTAATCGCTCGGTGCGTGACGCTCGCGTGGCACTACGGGCTGTCAGAGGAGCCCTACCTGTGTCATGAGGTCAAGAATTTCGGGAGCATTGAGTGTTGACGGGTCGATGATTGGCGCGTTAAGCGAATCGAGGCTCGGTAGCGGATCTTTTGCTGGAACGTCGCCGCCAACTGGGTATTCGAAGCTGTACCCTTCGCCAAGAATCGTCTGCCCGGAAACACCAGCGAGAAAGGCCAAAAATTGTTGAGCTTTGTCAGAGTTGTCGCTTGATTTGAGTACTCCACCACCGGAGATACTGACGAAAGCCCCGGGGTCTTGCTCGCCGAAATAGTGCAGTTTGGTGTTGCCGCTGTTTTCTCCTCCGGAGGCTGAATCCCGGAACCAGTAGTAATGGTAGATGATGCCGCCAGCCACTTCACCGGCGTTGACCGCTTTCATCGTGGCGATGTTGTTGCGGTAGATTGTTGCGTTGTTCTTCATCCCTGTGAGCCACGCGGTGGTTGCTTCGGTGCCCTGCGTTTCGAGAATTGCCGAGACGATCGCTTGAAAATCTGCTCCGGCCGGTGCCCCACCCCAGTTGCTTTTCCAGCGGGGGTCTTGCAGGTCGAGTATCGATGTCGGGAGTTCGGACTCTGCGAGAAGGTCGGGGTTATAGACGAAGACGGTGGAGCGCGCGGCGATGCCGGTCCACATTCCACTGGCGGGTCGATACTGTGTGGGAACCAACGCGAGCGTTGCGGGGTCGACGGGGGATAAGAGTCCGGCTTTTTCGACCAGGGACATGGCGAGGGAGTTCTCGGTGAGAAACACATCGGCGCGCGAAGCATCGCCTTCTGCAACGAGTTGGTTGCTGAGTTCACTATCGCCGCCATTGCGCAGCACGACATCAATTCCAGTCTGGGCGGTGAACTCTTTCACCCACTCCTCGGTGAGTTTTTCGTGCTGGGCGTTATAGACCACCAGAGCTTCTGTGCTGGCACCTTGGACACCGGTTTCGTCACCTGTGCCACTGCTACTAATGCACCCGCTCAGCAGGAGACTCGCTGCGGCGAGCGTCGCGGTCGCGGTCACGGTCACGGTCACGAATTTTCTCACAACAGTCGCCTCTCATTGGTGTCTTATTAGATAAGGCTATCCTAAGTGCGACAAAGCGAATTCACCCTGCCAAGAAGCTGGACCACTGCCGTGGAGGCCCCGCAGGGCACTAGCTTTTCGCGGGGTTGCGCAGCAGGGTGCCGCCCGAAACATAGAGTGCGTCACTCGCGCTCTGACCGAGGGTGATTACTTCGCTGAAGTCTCCGACCCGCACGTCGAGGACATCCGAGTATGGTGCGCCGGCGCTGACCTGCAGCGTGGCGGCGAACACGATGTCGTGCTCTTCAAAGAACTTGAGCAGGTCGGGGTCGTCGTCAGAGATGCGCTCGACCAGTACGGTGCTGCCGGGGGAGACCCGGCTCAGTTGCACAGCATCCGGTAGGGTGACGACACCCTTGGCGCTGGGGATGGGATCGCCGTGAGGGTCGCGGGTGGGGTGCTCCAAAAACGTGTCGATGCGCTCGACCATAAAATCTGAGACCGCATGTTCGAGGTTTTCGGCCTCATCGTGCACCTGATCCCAGCCGTAACCGAGCACGCTTACGAGGAACGATTCGATGAGGCGGTGGCGGCGAACCATTGCCACAGCGTGCGCCCGACCAGCGTCGGTGAGTGCGATGGAACCGTAACGGGCATGATCAAGGAAGCCTTGGTCGGTGAGACGGCGCACGGCATCCGAAACGCTAGAGAGCGTGAAGCCGGTCTTGTCGGCGATGTCGGTGGCGGTGACGGGGGCGTCTGACCACTCGGAGAGGCTCCACACAGCCTTCAGATAGTTCTGGGTGCTGACAGAAAGTTCGGTGACCGACATACGCTCAGTCTAAAGCCGAAGATTCAACTACGGCTAGACGTAGTTCAGGGTTGTGGGTCTTAGTTGGATGCCGCGGCAGCTTTCACGGCGTCGTAGGCTTCGAGTGCTTCCCGGCGAGTTTCGGCGAGGTCGACGATCGTGTCGGGGTAGTCGGCGGTGCCGAGTTCAGGTACCCACCGGGCAACGTATTCGCCGGTGGGGTCGAACTTGTTCTGTTGCAGTATGGGATTGAATACACGAAAGTAGGGGGCGGCATCTGCCCCGGATCCGGCAACCCACTGCCAGTTGGCGGGGTTGCTGGCGTCGTCGGCGTCAACGAGGGTGTCCCAGAACCATTGTTCTCCTACGCGCCAGTCGATGAGCAGGTTTTTGATGAGGAAGCTGGCGACAACCATGCGCACGCGGTTGTGCATGGTTCCCGTGTGCCAAAGCTCACGCATGCCCGCATCGATGAAGGGAATTCCGGTGCGGCCACGACGCCAGGCTTCAACCTCGGCAATGCCTGCCGGTTCGTCGACGGCCCCGATCTGGTCGACCGTGTACCCCCAGGGGAAGGCGTCGAAGGCTGGCCGGTAATTGTCGATAGCGAGACGCGGGTTATCGAAGAGTTGGGTTGCGGAAAACTCGCGCCAGCCGACCTCGCTCAGGAACTTCGCGGTGTTCTTTCGGGCTGCGATTGGCACTGTTTCTGCACCGCTGCCGCGCAGGCGATCCCAAATCTGGGTTGGGCTAATTTCGCCGAACCGCAAGTGTGGGCTGAGCCCGCTCGTAGCGTCGACGGCAGGTTCGTCGCGGCGGTGATAATTTACCAGCCGCTCGGCCACGAAAGTTTCGAGACGGTCGAGCGCGCCGGCCTCGCCGGGTGTCCAGGTGTCGCGTAGCCCGTCAGCCCAGTCGGGTCGGGTCGGGAGCAGCGCCCAATCGGTCAGCTCGTCGCTGACAGGCGCACTCTCGGGCCAGTGCAGTTCGTTGGGTTGGGGCTTAGTCAGCAGGTCACGCACGGGCAGTTCCTGCGCCGCCCGCCAGTAGGGGGTGAACACTTTGTAGGCCTCGCCTTGACCATTTCGCACGTGCCAGGGTTCATGCAGCAGGTTTCCCGGATGGCTCTCGACGGCGAGCCCCCGTTCGCGCAGGCTCAACTTGAGCCCCACGTCGATGTCGCGGGCTGCGCTATAGCGGCGGTTCCAGTGCACCGAGGCAGCGTCGAGCTCATTGACTATCGCGGGCAGCACGTGCGTGGCCGGGCCGCCGCGCAGCGTC
>Ga0307486_1002063_pt1 | contig 14469 bp, 14 predicted proteins | sample CBIW02metaG_FD_203663 | JGI IMG/M metagenome (GOLD analysis project Ga0307486, IMG submission 203663) | Sea-ice brine microbial communities from Beaufort Sea near Barrow, Alaska, United States - CBIW 0.2 | ecosystem: Environmental > Aquatic > Marine > Coastal | place: USA: Alaska | collected... | reverse complement strand
GCAACGGTTGCCTCGCATCGGTCAGCGCTGTGCCACCAGGCCTACTCGCTGCGGCATGCGGAATTCTTTCCTGAGTCGGAACAGTCTGCGTCTGGTAGCCGCCTTGGCGCTCATCGCGCACAATCTGGCCACCAATGAGTTCAATAACGCGGCGCTTCATCTGATCGACAATGCCGGCATCGTGGGTAGCCATGAGAACAGTAGTGCCGCTCAAATTGATTCGCTCAAGCAACGTCATGATGCCCGCGGACGTAGCCGGGTCGAGGTTTCCTGTTGGCTCATCCGCGAGCATAATTGCTGGCTTATTGACAACCGCGCGCGCAATAGCCACACGCTGTTGCTCGCCACCAGAAAGTTCATGAGGAAAACGACTCGACTTGCCTGCAAGACCAACCATCTTCAGCGCATCCGGAACAGCCTCTTGGATATAACCACGGCTCTTACCGATCACCTGAAGGGTGAAGGCGACATTGTCGAACACAGTCTTGTTCGGCAGCAGACGGAAGTCCTGAAAAACCACGCCCAGGTTGCGGCGGAAGTACGGAACCTTGCGGCTCGACAACGTATTCAAGTGCTGACCGAGCACATGAATCGAGCCCTTAGTCGGATTCTCCTCCTTAAGGATCAGCCGCAAAAAGCTCGACTTACCTGAACCGGATGCACCAACAAGGAACACGAACTCACCCTTGAGAATCTCAAGGTCGACAGAGTTCAACGCCGGTCGTGTCGTGCCCGGATACGACTTAGAAACAGTATCAAAACGAATCATTTGGAGTCAGCCTAAGTAGCGGCAGCACAGAAAGCCGCAGCGACGCACCGCGCGCCGAGACTCACAGGGTCGCCCAGTTCAGGGCACACCACGGCACTACTGGCAGCGTTCGAGCGTGAGTTCGCGGTTACTCGATGGCGCGCTTGCGCCACTTGATGCCCGCCGAGATGAACCCGTCAAGATCACCATCGAAAACGTTCGAAGGATTGTTGACCTCGAACTCCGTGCGGAGGTCTTTCACCATTTGATACGGGGCAAGAACGTAGCTGCGCATTTGGTCGCCCCAGCTCGCAGTGATCACCCCAGCGATCTCTTTCTTTGTGGCCGCTTCCTGCTCCCGCTGCAAAAGCAGTAGTCGTGATTGGAGCACACGCATGGCCGCAGCGCGGTTCTGAATCTGGCTCTTCTCGTTTTGACAGCTCACGACAATTCCGGTCGGCAAATGGGTGATGCGCACCGCGGAATCCGTCGTGTTCACCGACTGGCCTCCGGGGCCAGACGAACGAAAGACATCGACACGGATGTCGTTTTCGGGAACTTCGACAACATCCGTCGTCTCAATTAGCGGAACAACCTCGACAGCAGCAAAACTTGTCTGGCGTTTGCCTGCCGAGTTGAACGGGCTCATCCGCACGAGACGATGAGTTCCGGCTTCGACGCTGAGCGTTCCGAAGGCAAACGGCGCATCGACCTCGAAAGTGGCCGACTTGATGCCGGCCTCCTCGGCGTAGCTCGTGTCGAGCACGCGCGTCGGATACGAATGCTGCTCGGCGTAGCGCAAATACATTCGGAAAAGCATTTCGGCGAAGTCGGCGGCATCAACGCCTCCGGCTCCGGCACGAATGGTGATGACGGCCGGCCGCTTATCAAACTCGCCGTTAAGGAGGGTTTGCACCTCGAGGTCGCCCAAAGTCTTCTTGATGCCCGCGAGTTCTTTGCGAGCATCCGCCGCAGCTTGTGCGTCACTCTCTTCGTTGGCCAGTTGGACCATGATCTCAAGGTCATCGAGTCTGCTCGAAATGGAATTGATCTTCGCGAGCTCTGCCTGTCGGTGGCTGAGATCGCTCGTGATCTTCTGTGCTTTGTCTGTGTCGTCCCACAGATCGGGGGCGCCAGCCAATTCACTGAGTCTCACGATCTCGGATTCGAGTCGTTCGGTGTCGACCACCTGGCGAATGTCCGCAAAAGTGGAACGCAGAGCCGCGATGTCGTCAGAAAAGTCCAGTTCATCCATATCACTCACCAGACTACCCGCGAAGCTCAAGCGCCACCTGATGCGGGCGCGGAATCTGCTTGCCCCCGTTGCCATAGATGCTGGCGGCCACACCATACGATGGACGACGATGAGCACACGAGAACAACCCTTCAGCTGGCGCTCCATTGGGCTGCCTATTCTCTTGCCGACGTTGCTGTTCTCCATTGGTGAAGGCGCGATTATTCCGCTGATTCCGATTGCCGCCGACAACTTGGGCGCAACCTTGGCAATTGCAGGTCTCGTTGCAGCGCTGCTTACCATTGGTGAACTCTTCGGCAATATTCCGAGTGGATGGCTCATCTCTCGTATCGGCGAACGCCCGGCCATGATCGGCGCCAGTGCGCTCTCCATTGTCGGAGTCATCATCTGCATTCTCGCTCCGAACCCAGTCGCGCTCGGATTCGGGGTGCTTCTGATCGGTCTGGCCACCGCGGTGTTTGCGCTCGCCCGGCACGCCTTCCTCACGAGCTTTGTACCCATTGCGTACCGTGCGCGTGCACTCTCGACCCTGGGCGGAACGTTTCGCCTCGGAACGTTTATCGGCCCGTTCATCTCAGCCGTGATCATCCATCTCACGGGTGCAGCCATCGTCGCGTTCTGGATTCACGTTGTGGCGTGTGTTGCCGCTGCCCTCGTGCTGCTCATGCTGCCCGACCCGGCAACAAGTTTTGGTGTCGTTCACACGTCCCGAGTGAACGACCGCACTCTGCGCGACGGCGAAGCACTGGCCGAGCAGCAATCGCACGGGCTCTTTGCGACAATTCGCCACAATCGGGCACTGCTCTCACGCCTGGGACTTGGCGCCGCGATCATTGGCGCGATGCGCGCAAGCAGGCAGGTCATCCTGCCGCTCTGGGCAGTCAGCATCGGAATTGCGGATGCCAATACTGCCATCATCATTGGTATCGCCGGCGCCGTCGACTTCGCCCTCTTCTATACCGGCGGACAAATCATGGACCGCTTTGGTCGACTCTGGACCGCCGTCCCTTCTCTCGTCGGGCTCGGCATCGGGCACATCGTGCTTTCACTCACTCACGACGGTGGCGCGAACACTTTGTGGTTCATCTTCGCCGCGATGTTCCTCGCGCTATCGAACGGCCTCGGAAGCGGCATCCTGATGACCCTCGGCGCAGACCTTGCCCCCAAGACCAATCCCGCACCGTTCCTGGGCGCGTGGCGTTTCACCGGGGGTGTTGGCCAGGCTGCTTCTCCACTGATGATCGCTGGCATCACCGCAATTGCTTCCATCTCTCTTGCGGCCGGAGCCGTAGGGGTGCTCGGGCTGATCGGGGCCGGAGTCATGCTGCGGTACGTTCCTCACTACATCCAGAAACCGAACTCATGATCCCCGCCACCAACCTGATCGCATTTGTGCTCGTTGCGCTGCCGATCATCCTGATCCCGGGACCGAGCGTGCTGTTCCTCATCGGCCGTTCGCTTTCGCTCGGAAAGCTGGGTGGGATCGTCAGCTCACTCGGCAACGCCACGGGCGGTGTAGTACTCGTGTTCGCGGTGGCCTTCGGAGTCGGCACGATCATCGCGCAATCAGTGATCGCCTTCACCGTCGTGAAGTATCTGGGTGCCGCGTACCTGATCTATCTCGGCGTGCAGGCGATTCGTCACCGAAACGCTCATGCCACAGCGGATGCTGCTGCCCCGCGCGTGCGCTCAGGGTGGCGAGTCTTTGGCCAAGGTTTCATTGTCGGCATCACGAACCCCAAAGCGACAGTGTTTTTCGTCGCCGTGCTGCCCCAGTTTGTGAACTTCGGCGCCGGCAGCGTGCAGCTGCAACTGCTCGTGCTTGGGCTGCTCTTTATGGGAATTGCTGTGATCTCCGACACCACGTGGGCTGTAGCGGCGGGGTTCGCACGCGATTGGTTCGGTCGCTCACCCCACCGCATCACGAAACTATCCGCAACCGGCGGTGTAGCCCTGATCGCACTCGGCGTCGGTTCGTTGTTTATCCCGCACGCTAAGCAATAGCCGCGATCGCGTCCGAAATCTGCGTCGAGCCATCCATGAACTCGATCGTGTGACCGATCGTGTTGTCGCTGTCGATGACTTCGGCAAGAACTTGGGCGACGTTGTCGCGGCTGGCGTGCTCCGCTGTTGCGGAGTCACCAATGTCAATCTTGCCGGATGCCGGATCACTCGATAGCGATCCTGGACCCACAATTGTGTACTGGAGTGGCCCCTTGCGCAGGTGATCGTCTGCGGCAGCCTTCGACTCGGCGTAGGCGAAGAATGAGTTGTCTTCTGGCACTCCGTGGTCGAGGCTGGCACCACGGTAGGAAACCATGACGTAGCGGTTGACCCCTGCGTGTGCTGCAGCATCCATGGTTCGGATGGCTGCGTCGCGGTCTACTGAGTAGGTGCGCTCTGGGCTGCCCCCACCGGCACCCGCCGAGAAGACTACCGCGTCGTGCCCGGCGAATATCTCGGACAGCTCTTGCGCGCTGAGTGCCTCGATGTCGGCGATTACGGGCATAGCGCCGGTCGCGCTAACGTCGGCCTCGTGGTCAGCGTTACGCACAATCGAGTGCACGTGATGACCTCGGCCGGTGAGAAGCTCTGCGAGGCTCAAAGCAATCTTGCCGTGGCCTCCGACGATAACGATTCGTTTCATGGCTATCTCCTTTTGCATGGGTTGCGCACTGTCGTGAAGTACACACTCCACGGTACGAAGCTAAGCTCCCTGTTTGCTGCACGTGCGTTTGCTGGGCGCGGGCGGGACAAGGGCTGGCGCGAGCGATGTGCAACTCCCACTACGAGAAGACGGAGCGTGCCGTTGCCGTCACATCGATTCGGATGCCTTCGGGCACCAATAAGGAAGCCAGCGGTGGCTTCCAATAGGCCGAAAGGGAAACGGTAGCGCTTGCTGAATCGTTTGTGGTGGCCTCTTCGACGCGGAGATCGGTGAACCCCGCGTTCGGGCTCGCGGTTACATAGTCGGAAACCGCTGACGCGACCTTGTCGGGCGTGAGCTTCGGCCGAAAGCCGTGCGGGGTGAGCTCCACGTCGGCGAGACTGTACGACTCTGCGCCGACGAGCGCAGCCCCGTCCGCGAGGGTGAAAAGCCGCTTTCGTTCGAGGTAGAGCGACGTGGCCGCGACCACTAAGAGAATGAGAACCAGCGAGAGAAACGCATAGAAAATCGTGAGCAGGAGCGCCGAACCCTGCTCGTCGGTGAGGTCGGGCCGGGCGCGGCTGCTGTTGTGTTCGCGACGAATGTTGTGCGTCATCGGGAGCCGCTGAACTGCGACACCTGCTGGGTCGCGGTTGCATCGAGGGGAATCTGCACCGGGAAATTTCCAGTGAGAACGGGCGGGGCGAGTGGCAAATCAACTCTGACAGCGACGGTGACGGTGACGTACCCGCGGCGAGTGAGACAGTTTGCTGGGTTGGGTGCACAGACGATCACGACTGCTGCGTTCCCGGAATCTAGCCCGTGGTTGTCAAGAGCGAACGCGATCGCCTGCTCCGCGGAAGTCTCTGCCTCGGCAATGGTGTCTGCCTGCACGAAAACACGCGCTGCCTGACGCGCGGCACCTTCCGCGGCCAAGGCACCGCCCTGAATCGCTGACATCGTCAGCACGAGATACACCAGCGGAATGAGCATGACCATGCCGACGGTGATGAACTCGAGGGATGACGATCCTGTCTCGTCCCGCAGCGGCGCGCACCTGCGCTGAACTCGATCGCGGACGCTAGCGAACCTGCTCGATCGGTGCATGGGCAGACACCTCCAACCCGTCGTCAATGCCGATCAACCCGAATAACGGCAGCGGAGTGCGCACGGTGACAATCACTGAAGGGTGGCCGAGATAGTTCGTGGAGCTTGCTGTCACATCGGCGGCGTATCCCGGCGAGAGGGCTGTCGAGATGAGATCGCGAGTGCGCGTGACTCCATCATTGAGTGAGGTGTCGGCCAGAGAAGCGAAGCGTGCGCCTTCTGCCGCGGCGTCCAGAACCGTATTGCGGATGTGGAGTGCCAACCCCAACTGGATCACGCTGAGGGTGAGCACTGTCAGCAGTGCCGAAACGAGTACAAACTCTACGACCGCCGAGCCGGACTCTTCAGCGCGGAGCGGTCTGCCGCACTGGCGCCACCGCGCGCACACTAGAAGCCGGTGACGCGATCAATGGCCTGTTCGAATACCGAGCTGAGTGCTGGTCCCGCGAGACCCCAAATGATGATCACGAGGCCTGCCGTCATCAACGTAATCAGCACCCAGCCCGGCACATCTCCGCGCTCTGAGGTGAGCGTTCGGGTGCCTCGGGTAAGCCCGCTTTTCAGAAACAATTGGGATGAATTCACTCTGCAATCATTGAGCGAAACACAAAAGAGCGTGCAGTTTTTCCACAGCTAGTCAGATTTGGTGTCGCCATCCTGCTTAGACTGCAATCTCTGCACTTCGTCTTCAACGATTGCGTCAGCCTGAGCAATGTTGTCTGGCAAGATCAATCCTTTGTCTGCAAGAATCGCGTCTTCGGTGCCCTGCGAAATTCCCCCACCAGCCTGAACCGCTTTCTTGCGAAGACGGTCGAGAGCCGCCCGCAACGGGTTAGAAGGCTCACGCAGCAGCAGCTCCTCGACTTCGAGTCCGTAGAACTCACCAATATGGTCGACGAATTGTGCGCGCTGGGCTCGGTCATAGGCCCGCCGCTCCCGACTGAATGCCGTCACCGTGGCGGCGCACATCATCAGCATCACCACGCTGAACGGTAACGCAGAAAGAATTGATGCCGTTTGCAGAGTTTGTAGCCCACCGGTGATGAGCAACGCAATCGCCAAGAATGAGGCAAGCAGTGCGAAGAAGACGCGGATGCGCTTGGGTGGTTCTGCTGCACCTCCGGTTGCGATCATCGACATCACGAGCGCACCCGAATCTGCCGAGGTGACGAAGAAAATACCAATCAGCAGGATTGCGCCGAAAGTGAGAGCGGTACCGGCCGGCAAATCACCGAGCAGATTGAAAAGAGCCGAGTCGGCATCCACTGATCCATCAGCGGCCACCAAGCCGCCCTGACCGTAGAGCTCCCGGTAAAGGGCAGTGCCGCCAATAACGCTGAACCAGAGGAACGTGAGCACTGTGGGAACAAGCAGTACGCCGCCCACAAACTCGCGCACGGTGCGGCCCTTGGACACACACGCAATGAAGACGCCGACGAACGGAGCCCACGACATCCACCAGCCCCAATAGAACGTGGTCCAGCCTGTCTGCCACTGCTCGCCCTCGTCGCCAGCGTAGGCGCTGACCGTGAAGCTGAGCCCGATGAAGTTCTGAATGTAGTTACCCATCGACTGCACGAATTCACGGAACAGGAATGCGGTGGGTCCCACAATCAACAGGAACACCAGAAGTACAGCGGCAAGCAGAAGGTTGGTAGTCGACAGCCACTTCATACCGCGGCCTATGCCTGACACCAGCGACAGGATTGTGAATCCCACGATCACGATAATGACCATGATCTGAGTGGTCAGGTTCGACTCGGCGATACCTGTCTTCTCGAGGCCCGCTGAGATCTGCAAGACACCGAGCCCGAGTGAAGTCGCTACGCCGAAAACGGTTCCTATCCAGTGCGATGACGTCAATGAGGTTGCCCCAGCCACCGTGAACGCGCTTGCCGAGGAGCGGCTCAAGAGTCCAGCGAATCGAAATCGGGCGGCCCCGACGGTGAATCGCATAGGCGAGTGCAAGCCCCACAACGACATAGATAGCCCACGCGTGCACGCCCCAGTGCAGGAATGTCTGACTCATTGCTTTCTGCGCTAGCTCAATCTCGTTACCCGTAATTCCGGGGCGCGGATTAGAGAAATGGCTGAGCGGTTCGGCCGCACCGTAGAACACCAGGCCAATACCCATGCCCGCAGCAAAGAGGAATGAGATCCACGAGATCATCGAGAACTCAGGCTCGTCGTCATCCTTGCCCAATTTGATATCGCCGAAACGACTGAAACCGAGCCACAATGCGAAGACCACGAAGAATGCCGTGATCAGTACGTAATACCAGCTAAATGAGTTGATGACGCTCGACTGCAATGAATCGAACACAGCCTTGGAGACTTGGGCGCGACCATTGAGAACGCAGTAATCGCGATAACGATCCCCGCAGACGGCCAAAAGACCCATGGTGCCAACATTCGCGTTTTTGTGAGTTTCCCTGTCGCCGCTGGTGTAGCGGGGAGGGTTGATCCTGGGGTCACTGTAAATCTCCGATCGCGTTTTTTGCGCACTCAAGACTACAGACCATACGGCTGTGTGGCTGACGTGTGCCGCCCCACCCGTGGTGTTGCACACCCCCCCCTCAGGAATGCCCACAAGCGATTACTCAGTCGACCGTGTGCGGCTGTTGACTGCCGCTTACTGCCGATTACTGCCGCTTACTGCTCCGATTCGAAGCGGTAGCCGAGCTGCCAGCGTGCGCTATCGATGGTGTCGAGGATCGCGATCGTCTCGTCGAGCGAGTGAACCGGTGACTCGGTGAGGCCCTGAGCTACGAAACCGGCGAGGGCTGTGGCCTGGTAGCTGAGCCCTGAGTGTGCGCGGATGCCCGACTCGTCTGCCCAGCGGATGGACTCTCCGTTGAATCCTGGCTTCGAAAGCGTGAGGGTGCTTGGCGTGAAGAACGGTCCGCCGATCTGCAGGAGTGCACCGGTTCCGGCAACGGATGCCGTGATGGGTGTGCGTGCGAGCAGTGAGGTGTTGATCTGCGCTTGGGCCGCGTTCGCGTAGCTAAGCGTGAGGAGGGATTGGGCATCCACCCCGGTCTCGATAAGCGAGCCGACATTGTGGATGGCAGTGGGAGCGCCGAGGATTTGGGAGGCGAATGCAATCGGGTAGATGCCGAGGTCAAGTAGTGCCCCTCCCCCGCTGTCGAGCGAGCGCACGCGGTGACCCTCAGGCATGTTTTGGCCGTGGTCGGCGGTTACAAGCTGGATTTCGCCGAGGGTTCCGTCGGCGATGAGCTGGGTGACGATGGAGGTTTGTGGGAGGTAGCGGGTCCACATGGCTTCCATCGCGAAGACGCCGGCGGCACGGGCGGCGGCCACGATTTCGCGTGCCTCGGCACCGTTCATTGCGAATGGCTTCTCCACCAGAATGTGCTTGCCTGCGGCAATTGCTTGCAGGGCGAGCTCGCGGTGAACGTGCTGCTGGGCGGCGATATAGACAACGTCAATGTCGGGGTTTGCCAGTAGTTCGGCGTAGTCACCGTAGGCGTTCGCGATGCCCCACGTGTTGGCAAATTCTTGGGCCCGCTCGAGGCTGCGGGATGCGACGGCAACGAACTTCTGGGCGGTGTGGGCTTGCACGGCTTCAGCGAAAGTCGCGGCGATTCCACCGGGTGCGATGATGCCCCAACGAAGTGCGGGCACCGAATCTGCTGTGGGAATAACGGGGGCAGGGAACGTGGTGGGAAACACAAGCATCCTTATCGTTGTCGTGCCACCTGCGACACCGCAGGCCTCGATCAGTCTAGAACCCGAGGTGTGCTCTAGATCGCTGCGCGGTGGTGGGTGAATCGGATCTTCTAGCGAGAGCGATCAAAGGGAGTGACGTTCCTCAACGCGCCGTCAGCGCTCGCGTCTGCGTCTGTCTGCCCAGGAGATGTGGCACTTGTCAACTTCGCGGCGCCGTGCGCTAAATACCTGAGCTAGACCTCCTGGTTCAGTACCCGGCTGCGGTGACGCCGTATTCTGCCTCTGCTGGCGAGAAGCCCTCATAGATCAATTGGTCGATAAGCCCCTGGCGGGAGAACGACGAGTAGTCAAGGTATGACTTGGCAGTCTCAGCCGCCTCGGCGTTCCAGTCGGGCGCGAGGTAGTCAACCGCAAATGTCGCATCGCCCGTCGAATAGTCCTCATACTCCAACTGGCCGATCAGGCCCGATCGGGAGAATCCGCTGTAATCAAGATACGACTGACCAGACCTCACAGCGTTGGACTGCGACACGGTCAACTCGGGCTTCTCGGGCTCTGGGGTCTTTGATGGCTTGGCTTCTACGGTAGGAGTCGATGTGGGCTCCGGGGAGGGCGACGCACTGCTCGTTGGGGTGTTTGAGTCCAGAGGCGTAGAGCTCAATTGTGCTGGTCCCGCCACTGCGCCGGCGATCAACGTGAGCGTCGTAATAATCGAAGTCACCGCAGCGATGCTCCCGAGGCCAAGGCCGGTGATTGCGAGACCTTTGCTCTGATGCTTTCGAAGAGCGAGTACTCCGAGAACCACTGCTGCGCCTCCTGCGAGAATTCCCAAGACCGGAACCCATCCCACTAGAAATGCAACAATTCCGACAACCAACGCTGCGACCGCGAGACCTGCGACTGGTTTTCCTGGCACAGGCAAGTTTCCAGCAGGAACAGTCGGAGGCGGACTCGAGTCAGGCGTCGAAGGATTTGTCATGTATTCATTGTCGTAGCGATATGACGATTTGTCGCCCCCCATAAATGAGGCCCCACCGACCGAATCAACTTGGCAAACCCGCCGTCGTTGCAGGCGCGCTGAACTCACATGAGACCGTCTGCATAAGTATCCGCAAGCGCCCCGCTGCGAACCCAAAACTCACCACTCGAATCGGACCGCCGAGATCTAGCTGCGTACTCAAGTGGCGTGTCTCGTCGCTGAGAATCCTTCCTAGCTTCCAAAGACAAACTCGCGCTAGAAGCCCACCTGCAGCACGAAGATCCCGGGGAAGATTGCGAAGGCGATCGTGATGGGCAAAATCAAGAAAACGAGTGGGAAGAGCATCGCTACCTCCTTCTTGCCCGCTAGCTCAAGCAACTCGCGCTTGGACTCTTCGCGGGCATCCTGAGCTTGAGCCTGTAGCACCTCAGAGAGCGGAGTACCGCGATCGAGCGCACCCAAGATTTGGTCGACACAACGCGTGAACGGCGGTAACTGGAGTTCGCGGGAAAGCGTGTCGAGGGTTTCCCCAAACGGGAGGCCCGTGTTGACGGACGCGACGACGCGAGCAAGTTCACGAGAAAGCTCGCCTCCGCTCACGTGCGAGACGCGGCGAACGGCATCCAAGATTCCTTCACCGGCGGAGAGGCTGAGGGCCAAGAATTCGAGCACGACCGGAAGCTCCGCGGTGAGCCTGCGGATGCGGTTCTTTGCTGAACGCTGCAGCACATAGTCACGCGCGGTGATGCCTGCGACTCCGCCGACCACTACGAGTACAGCCTGAGCGACGAGCGGCACTTGTTGCGCGTTCGCGATCGTGACGTCGAAGATCACTCCGAACATGGCTCCACCGAGAACTGCGAGGAGTTGCTGAGATCGGTATGCCTCGACAGGCATGTCTGATCCGGCCTGACGTAGTCTGCGCGCGATCTGCTCGCCACCGCCCACGACTGAGGCAAGAGTGCTGCGCAGCCAACGCGCGGCAGGCACGAACAGAACGCCCAACACAGGAAGCGGACCGATCGATCTCGGCGCGACATGATCACGGGCACCCGCCGAAACATCGATCACATAGGGGGCAACTCGATTGGCAAGGGTGGGGCGGCTGAGCCGGGGAATGAGACTGAGAATCGACCACAGACCGAGACCGCCACTAATGCCGGCGACGACCGCCCAGGCGAGAGCGTCGCTCAAGCGAACCACCTCGGCTGCTCAGGAAGTCGCCCGATGCTCGCCATGATCCGGTAGGCGACTACTGACAGTGCGAGCCCGGCGACGATGAGGACAATACCGCTCGCTGAGTTGTAGGCCAGTGCCGCTTCCGGCCGCGTCGTCAACAAGAACAGGACCACCCACGGGGCCGCCAATCCGAGTCGAGCTGCGTTCATGACCCACGACTGGCGGGCCTCAATCTCCAAACGAATTGCGGCCTCCTGTCGGAGATAGACGCTGAGACTGCGCAATACATTCGTCAGCTCGCTTCCTCCGACTTCGCGCGACATCCGCAAAGTTTCGAGGATCCGGTCAGCGACCGGGTCTGCGAGCGCCACCTTGAGTTCGTCGACGGCAATCGAGAAGTTTCCCGTTGCTCGATATTGAGTAGAGAAGGCGGCAAAAGCACCACGGGTTACCGCGGGCCCGGTGTGCGCGAGAGTCATCACACTGTCGGGTAGGGCGAGTCCGGAGCGTACGGCGGACACGAGTTGATCAACGACGTCTGGCCACACCACGCGAGTGGCTCGACGTCGCACGCGCGCCCGCCAGCTGATCACCAGACTCGGCAACATCAATGCGAGTGCAGCCGAACACACCACGACAGCGAGGACCGAGCTGAGCGCGAACGTCACTGCCGCAACAGCGAGGCTGAAGACGACAGACACAATCACGACGATCGATGGGCTCGTAGTTGGCAGCCCCGCTTGAACGAGTCGCTCGCGCGATCGCAGCGACCACGCAGAAGGACCCCGCGCCACACGTTTGCCGCGAGCTGGCCAGAGAAACGTTGCAGCGATCAGGATGACGCCGACCGCGAGCACAATGCCCAGTGCCAGGCTCACGCGACGACCTCGAGGAGGTGCGAGACGGGGTCAATCCCTGCAGCCTGGAACTTTGCGAGCCGCACGGGCACCGCCCCGGTGTGGAGGAGTGTGCCCTCCACAAACTGGAAGAGAACGCCGCTGTCGATCACGCCGTCGCTGACCTCACCGGTGAGCGACAGTATTTCGGCCACCCGCCGAGTTCCATTCGACGTCAATTCGCAGTGCACGACAACATCCACTGAGCTAGCAACCGTAGGAACGACAAAGCTGGAGTCGATGTTGCGACCGGCCAAAAGCGGCAAAGTGCAGAGCTTGACGAGCGCTTCGCGCGCGCTGTTGGCGTGGATGCTGGACATTCCGGGCAGCCCGCTGTTGAGGGCGATGAGGAGGTCGAGCGACTCGGCATCGCGTACTTCGCCGACCACGAGGCGGTCGGGGCGCATCCGCAACGCCTCCTTAATGAGTCGACGCAGACTGATCTCTCCCGTGCCCTCGAGGCTGGGCTGGCGACACTGCATGCCAACACTGTCTCGACTGGCGACGCTCAGTTCGAAGGTCTCCTCGACCGTGACCACGCGTTCCGTCGGTCGACCCGCAGCAAGCAGAGCGTTAAGCATCGTGGTCTTTCCGCTCTGGGTTGCGCCAGACACCACAATGTTTTGACCAGACAGCACGCACAAACGGAGGTAGTCGGCAGCATGCTGAGGGAGGCTGCCGAGTTCAACAAGCCGATCGAGATCGCGGATGCGCTGGCTAAACTTGCGGACGTTCACGGCCCAGTGGCGGCGCGTGACATCGGGAATCACCACATGCAATCGCGATCCATCGGGAAGCGAAGCGTCGACGAACGGCGAACTCAGGTCGACGCGGCGACCCGAGGTTTGCAGCATCCGCTCAACCAGATCACGCACTTGAGAGTCAGTGAGGCGGATGCCCGTGAACTCTGGCACCCCGTTGCGCGCGACGAATATCTGCTCGGGACCGTTGATCCAGAGTTCCTCAACGGTGTCATCATCGAAAAACGGTTGGAGCGGACCATACCCGGTCAGCGCCGCCACAACCTCGCGGGCAGCCTGCGCCTCATCGGCAAGCAGCGGCACTGATCCCCCGAGAGCACGTTCGCTGTAGCGGCGCACCTCGTCGCGAACGTAGCGCGAGGCGAGTTCGCTGTCCCGCGAAAGATCGACCCCATCACGGCGCACGCGCTGACGAACCTGGTCGGCGATCGTCGCCAAAGCGTTGGACATGCTCACATTGTGTCGAGCGGATGCGTTGCCGCCCACCCGTTGTCCACAGGAGCCGCTGCGGGAGGCAGATTTGCAGCACCCGCTTTCTTGATATGATGATTCCATCAAGTCATCAAATAGAGGCGAGGAATGCAGCATGGATCTTCTCGATGAGCGCAGGCCGCTTTACGAAATCAAGGCGAACCTCTTCAAGGGGCTCGCGCATCCGTACCGCATCCGCGTGCTCGAAATCTTGTCTGCGAACGACGAAGCATCGGTGACGGAGATGCTCGCCGACACCGGGCTCGAAGCATCCCACCTCTCCCAACATCTTTCGGTGCTGCGGCGCTACGGCCTCGTCGTTTCTGAACGCCGGGCCAGCGTCGTCTACTACCGCCTCGCGCTCCCTCAAATCGCCGAACTGCTGCGCGTTGCCCGCGTGTTGCTCGGCGAAATCTTGACCGATGCCGACAGCCAGCGCGGGCTCGTCGAGAGCCTTCCTGCGATTCCGGATGCCCGATGAAACGCTCCTGGCGCACGCTCCTTCCTAGCCTCGACGACTACCGCGAACTGCGAACCAGCTGGCGCGGAGACCTACTCGCCGGCGTCACCGTTGGCATCGTCGCCCTGCCCCTCGCCCTCGCGTTTGGGGTGAGCTCCGGAGTCGGCGCCGAAGCCGGACTCATTACCGCCATCGTCGCCGGCCTCGTCGCCGGAGTGTTCGGCGGCTCCAACATCCAAGTGTCTGGGCCCACCGGTGCGATGGTCGTCGTGCTGG
>Ga0307486_1002062_pt1 | contig 14474 bp, 12 predicted proteins | sample CBIW02metaG_FD_203663 | JGI IMG/M metagenome (GOLD analysis project Ga0307486, IMG submission 203663) | Sea-ice brine microbial communities from Beaufort Sea near Barrow, Alaska, United States - CBIW 0.2 | ecosystem: Environmental > Aquatic > Marine > Coastal | place: USA: Alaska | collected... | reverse complement strand
GCAATCGTAGGAAACGACAGGGAAGACGAGTGCATTCCGAGCGGATCAAGTGGCGTACCTCGATCCATGACCGTCCCGGCGTGATTGAGAATCGTCATGAGTTCGGGCATTGGGAAGCTGACAGTGTCCTCGGGCTGCGTGGCACCGGTGGCCTACACACCAACGTGGAACGCCGATCCCGGAAACTCTTCGCGATCAAGATCGAATCGATCACCGCGCAAGCCACCCTCGATGCGCAACTAACAATCTTCACATCCATTCCCGCCCACGCTGGAAGATCAGTGACCGCCGACAACGGCAGCGAGTTCGCCTACCACTACAAACTCGCTGACACCCTCGCGATCCCGACATATTTCGCTGACCCATACTCGGCCTACCAGCGGGGCACGAACGAGCACTTCAACGGTCGTATCCGCCGCTACCTACCCAAGGGCACCAGCTTCGCCGAGCTCACCCAGACAGAACTCGACGAATACATCACCGAGATCAACAACCGGCCACGCAAAATACTCGGCTGGGCAACACCAAACGAAGTCTTCCAGGAACTAACATCAAACCAAACCACACAATGTTGCACTTCGAACTAGAACACGGGCGGGTGCCTAGCCTTGTCCGATTATGGTTACATGCAGGAGGTAATAAACAGGAATTGATCAGCAATTTTATCTGTAGCCCTTTCATTCAATCCGAAAAGGCCTGATCAGAATGGCTCTCAGTTAGACACAGAAGAGCTCGGCCCCGAGAAGATGATCCTGTGTGACCTCGACGGAAACGTCGTCCCCGGATCAATTGGCGAAGAGTATGGGCCGTCAAGTGACGCTGCCGCCCACGCCTACGTTTATCGTCATATGGCGGAAGTCGGAGGCGTGGTGCATACCCACTCCACGTATGCGACGGCTTGGGCCGCACGTGTCGAAGAGATCCCGTGCGTGATCACAGGAATGGTCGACGAATTCGGCGGTGCGATACCCATCGGGCCTTTCGCGATCATCGGTGATGAGTCCATCGGTGAAGGAATCGTCGAAACACTTCGCGGCCACCGATCACGCGCGGTTCTAATGCAGAATCATGGACCCTTCACGATTGGCGTGAATGCACGAGATGCTGTGAAGGCGGCAGTTCTAGCGGAGGATGTCGCACGTACTGTGCATCTCGCGCGCGAGGCCGGGCCACTAATTCCGATTCCGCAAGATGAAATTGACCGCCTGTATGACCGGTATCAGAACGTATATGGGCAGGCCCACGACGCTCGTCGATAAAGCTGACTCGGCGCTCTCTTCTATCATTCAAGTCGACGACAGCGCCGTCAATTGTGTGAACTGAGCGCCTCGGTGAGGCGATCGCTTGCACGTGACAAGTGACCGTCAAGACAGGCAACGGCCGCTTCAGCGTCACCCCGGTGGAGGTGATCAAGAATTTCTTGGTGTTCGGTGGCGATCTGGTCAACGCTGAGCAGACTCCTGCCCTGCACTTGAGCCATGCACAGACGAACTTCGTCGACGAGCGAACGATACATTCGCTCGACACGGGGACTACCAATGGCCTCAACGAGGGCAGCATGAAATTGCATATCGGGTTCGACCGCTGCAATGGAGCCGCCAGCCTCGAGGAGTCCTTCGGCCTGACGTACCCGCGCGTTCGCCTCAGCAGCTGCGGCAGGTGCTCGACGCTGCAGGGCCAGCTCCCGCAGTGCTGAGCTCTCAAGCCGCAGTCGAGTGCGATAAATATCGCGCACGTCGTCGATCCTGAGTTGCGGAACGCGAGCACTCTTGTGAACACCGCGCTGGAGCAGTCCTTCAGTCGTGAGCTTCTCGATCGCCGCCTTCGCAGTCGAGCGCGAAACGTTGTAGTCGGCCGCGAGGAGGGCTTCGGTGATCGGCGAGCCACTGGGGAGCTCTCCGGCAAAGAGGCGACGGCGTAGATCGTCGGCGAGAGCATCCACTACGGACACTGCGGCAATCGCACGAACCATTCGGCTTCCTCCCGTTCAGAGTCTAGCTTTCGACTTCTCGAGTGTATTGTAATCTTGTCCGACAATTTCGGTATCGATGATGATTGGGATCCGATGCACCCCTCACCCCACGCGCAATTCACCGACGCGATCGGCGACGCAAAACGTGTAAGCGCTCGAGCAATCGACCTGCACGCCAACGCCCACGACGCATCCCACTTTCTTCTCATCCCCCACACCCTTGTCATCGCTCAAGATGCCGCCGAAGTCGCCCACGTGCTCAAAGCTGGTGCTCGCACGGGGGTGCCGGTCACTCTCCGCTCCGGCGGAACAAGCCTCAGCGGGCAAGGAGTCACCGACAGTGTGCTTGTGGATGTGCGCCGCAACTTCCGTGGCATCACGATCGAAGACGACGGAATGCGCGTGCGTGTGCAGCCCGGAGCAACTGTCCGCCAGGTCAACGGTGCGCTCGCGCGCCACGGCCGCAAGCTGGGCCCAGACCCCGCGAGCGAATCGGCCTGCACGATTGGTGGCGTCGTCGCCAACAACTCTTCCGGAATGGCCTGCGGCATTACGGGCAACACCTACCAAACCCTCGAATCGATGATCCTGGTGCTCACGAGCGGCACCATCATCGACACCGCAGCCCCGGATGCGGCGTCGCAGCTTCGCCGGGCCGAACCGGAACTCTGCGACGGACTCATCCGGCTGCGAGACCGAGTCCGAAATAACCCCGAGTCGGTGCACACCATCGAGCGCCAGTTCGCCATGAAAAACACAATGGGGTACGGCCTAAACTCATTCCTCGATCACGACGAACCCATCGACCTCCTCGCGCACCTCGTCATTGGTTCCGAGGGCACACTCGGATTTGTCGCCGAAGCGGTGTTCCGCACCCTCCCCCTGCTTAGCGAGGCCGCGACCCGACTTCTCATTTTCGACAGCCTGCTGGATGCCAATGAGGCCCTGCCAGAGATTGTTGCGACCGGTGCCGCCGCGATCGAACTCATGGATGCGCAATCGTTGCGGGTCGGAAAACTCGAAGCAGATGCGCATCCGCTAATCCGCGATCTGACCGTTGATCAGCACGCGGCCCTGCTGGTGGAGTACCAAGCTGCCACCGCTGAAGAACTCAACGAGCTCGTCACCGCGGGAAACGCAGTGTTGGCCGGCCTGAAGCTGAGCGAGCCCGCCGCATTCTCTCGCGACGCCGCCACTCGCGCCTCTCTCTGGCACCTGCGTAAGGGGCTCTACGCGACAGTTGCCGGCGCACGGCCCTCTGGCACAACCGCGTTGCTCGAAGACATCGTGGTCCCCGTTGAGGCTCTCGCGCGTACCTGCACCCAACTCATCGAGCTGTTCGCCAAGTACCACTACAAAAACAGTGTCATTTTCGGGCATGCAAAGGATGGCAACATCCACTTCATGATCACCGACCCTTTTGAAGGCGCCGGGCTGGAACGCTACGAAGCCTTCACCGAAGACATGGTCGATCTGGTACTCGGCGAAGGAGGCTCGCTGAAGGCCGAACACGGCACCGGCCGCGTCATGGCGCCCTACGTGCAACGCCAGTACGGCGACGAACTGTTTGCCGTCATGCGCGAAGTAAAGTCGCTATTCGACCCCAGCGGGATGCTCAACCCCGGCGTCATCATCACCGACGACCCAGCCGTGCACCTCAAGAACATCAAGTCGACTCCCACGATCGAGGTCGAGGTCGATCGCTGCGTCGAGTGCGGCTACTGCGAACCCGTGTGCCCGAGTCGTGACCTCACCCTCACTCCTCGACAGCGCATCGTCGTGAAGCGCGCAGTCGCGACCGCCACCGCTGAGGGCAACATCGCTCTCGCCGCCGAACTCGAACAAGATTACGAGTACCAGGGAGTGCAAACCTGTGCCGTGGATGGCATGTGCGAGACCGCTTGCCCGGTGCTGATCAACACGGGAGACCTCGTTCGGCGGCTGCGCAAGCCAGAGCATTCTGGAGTCGAAAAACAGGTATGGAAGACCGCGGCAACTCACTGGGGTGCGACAACAGCAATCGCCGGGGCAGCTCTATCCGTGACGGAGAAGCTTCCCGCTCCTCTCATCACCGGCCCCAACAAGCTGGCCCGAGCGGTGGCCGGAAAAGACGTCGTGCCGCTGTGGTCCGAAGAGCTCCCGGCAGGAGGGGCTCGTCGCGCCCGTCCCGCACCGGCAGTATCGGCGGATGTCGAGGCCATATACGTTCCAGCCTGCGTGAATGCAATGTTTGGGCCGGCCACGCGCCCCGATGGCACCCGTGGGCCGGGAGTTCAGGCAAGCTTCGAAGAACTGTGTGAACGCGCCGGAGTCACGGTGCTGGTTCCCGAGAATATTGACTCGCTGTGCTGCGGTACTCCCTGGTCGTCGAAGGGGCTGCCGGAAGGCGCTACCATCATGCAGGAGCGCGTTCTCGCGAGCCTGCGGGAAGCCAGTCGTGATGGTGAGCTTCCGATAATCTGCGATGCATCGTCGTGCACCGAGGGGCTGCTGCACACAATCGACAGTGACCCAGCCCCGACCGCCCGTGGGGCACGCCCGCTGCACATTATCGACGTCATCCAGTTTGTTGCCGAGCGCATTGTGCCTTCGCTGCCGACCACTGCAGGGGAAACGGACGGCACCGGCGATTCCAGAGCTTCCTCCCGCGCTGTTCCGACCTACGAACGTATCGACTCGCTCGCGCTCCACCCCACCTGCTCCTCAACCCGGCTCGGGCTCAACGAGCAGCTCACAACTGTCGCGAATGCGGTCGCCGAGACGGTGATGGTTCCTGACAGCTGGGGATGCTGCGCGTTCGCCGGTGACCGCGGCATGCTGCATCCCGAACTGACGGAGTCTGCGACCGCTGTGCAAGCCGCAGAAGTGCGGGCAGCGGACACATCAACGCACGCGAGCTGCAACCGCACCTGCGAACTCGGGATGACCCGGGCCACCGGCAGCGACTACCGTCACGTTGTCGAGCTGCTTGCAGAGACAACTCGCCCGTAGCTCCGCCGATCCTCGCCCTTTAACCGAAGGGTGCTTACGGGCGCTCGCGAGCAGCCTGCTCGCGGAGCAGGTCGCGCTCGGCGTCGGCTGCAGCAGCTTCCTCCGGAGTTGGGGCTGTGCCGTCAAGGTGACGCGGCTGCCACCACGGACCCGTGCCCTCAACCGGGTACGCTTCCTGCGCTGTCTCCAGCAGAGTCTTTATGGTCGCCTTGAGTTGTGCTGTGGCAGCGACCGCATCATCAGTCGGCCCTACCATGATTGGTTCGCCGACGACGATCACGATGGGAACTCCGAAGCGTTCACGCAGCGCAATCTTGCGGTTCTTGATCAGGATGCGGTGACCGCCCCAGACCGCGAGAGGAATCACCGGCACACCGGCTTCGGCAGCTAGTACTACAGTCGCGCTTATGGGTAGTGTCCGCGGGTTCGATAGTGATGTTGTTTCGCGGTCTGTTGGTGTCGGCGTCGCCAGCGTGAGCGGCTGAGGACGCGTTCTGGGTTGGGCGGCTGGCTGAAGATCAGACGGACGAGGAGGTGTCTGATCTCGGGCAGGCTCAGGGCGATGAGGTCGCTGTCGCCTGGATGTTGGCCCCCTTTTTCGACCGGGTGACGGTCAGGAAGGCGTGCGCGAACATCGAGAAGGTGATGTGCCGCTGCCAGCCGGTGTATTGCCGTACTTGGTAGCGGTCAAGGCCGCCGGCCTGAATTCCTACGACTTTAAGGCTCGCAGCGGCCTTTACGGTCAGCGCACCCTGCCAAGCGGCCGGGACTGCTGTGCCTGGCCGATCGCGGGTTTTACAGCTTCGAAGCATGGCGGCGGGCCAAGGAGACCGGCGCGGATTTGTGCTGGAGAGTCAAGGACAACCTCACGCTGGAGCCTGTCGAAGATCTCCCGGACGGGTCGTATCTGGCCGAGGTGTTCCACTCGGTCAAGGACCGCAAACGCCAGCATCCGGTGACGGTCAGAGTGATCGAGTACACGATCAAGGACGGGCGCGAACCCGCAGGCCCGTTCCGCCTGATCACCACGATCTTGGACCCCCTTGAGGTCTCAGCGATCGAGCTGGCTGGTGCCTACGCCCAGCGCTGGGAGATCGAGTCCGCCTTCGACGAGTTGAAGACCCACCAGCGCGGGCCGCGGGCCGTGCTGCGCTCCAAATCCCCCGAACTCGTGCTCCAGGAGATCTGGGGGCATCTCTGCTGTCACTACGCCATCCGCAGTCTCATGCTCGACGCCGCCCTCGACGCGGGCCGAGATCCCGACCGGATATCCTTCGTCGCAGCCCTCCGCATCTCCCGCCGGTCCATCGCCCAGCAGGGAGCTTTTTCCCCCTGAGACGACCGACACCCTTCAACAGCTCTGGCGCCACGCGATCAGCGAACTCGTGCGCCGACTCCTACCCAAACGAAGACTCAGGGCCAACCCCCGCGTGGTCAAACGCAAGTACACCAAATGGCACGTCAAACGAGCACGCCACCGCGACTGGCCCCAGCCAAATCGGTCTCCCGAACAAGCCGTGGTCATCTAATTGAACGGTATTGGGGCTAGGCCTATGCGTGTTGGTTAGCACTGGACCACCAACGTAGAGGTCATGAAAGCGGGCGGAAAAACTGTCAAAGCGTCCACGTTAGTGGGCCCCGCGGTGCCGCACATTCTCAGTGGCTGGGCGACCAGGGGCAGGATTGCGACCTTGGTCAGAATTGTCTAACCGTCCTGAATATGGGTTTCACAACGTCCTGGACTGGCACCGCCGATACAAGTTGGCGAACCAGTCGAAGCCGTCGTCGTGGAGCTAACCTGCCACGCGAACTGCGGACCTAGTGACGTGTGACTCAAGTGCAGCATCATAGATTCGGTGCGTTTGCACCGCTTCCTCGGGCGTCACACAACCGAACTTGTCGCCCAAGAGACCAGCGCGTTCCGCCAGGAAAGCGGCCCACATCTGTAGAATTGAATCCGAGAATCCACTCTCGAAGATGCCACCAGTTACCGTTGGCCACATCGACTGGCTTCCTACATCGGAATGCTGCCAGACCTGCTCGCGGCCGATCCCTGGCAAGTCGACGACAGCAAAAGTCGACACTTGCTTCGGGTTCTTGGTGGAGTAGAAGACGCCTCCCTCCAGACCGATTGCGCGAATCTCCCACGTATTTTTATCTCCAGGAGAAATTCGCTTGGTCTCGACCGTTAGCGGGAACTGCTGGCCGTCTGGGAGACGGACGTCTGTCGTCAGCACGGCATTCTCAAACGTGTCGCAGTCCACATGAACGCCGTCCGGCCCCGGTCGACTGGGCACGAGATTCTGCAGTGTGCTGAAGACCGATTTTGGATTCCAGCCCATCCTGAGCGGTACGTGAAGTGCGTGCAATCCAAGATCATTCATTACGCCAGCTTTGCCACAAAATGCGGTCTGCCGCTTCCAGTTGATCCCCTTATCAAGGTCCAGGTCGCTGGAGTGCAGGAATGAGCTGCGTACGTCGATCAAGCGACCCAACGTGCCGGATCGAATGGTGTTGATGGCCTGCTGGGCCCCCGGGAAGAAGGGCATTTCACTGGAGCAGCGCACGAAAGAGTCAGGATTTTCACGTATCGCTGCCAGAATATTTTCCGCGGCAGAACGATCGATCCCAAAAGGCTTTTCCGCAAGGAGTCCCTTGCCTGCCCTAATGGCATCTATGTACATCTGTTCATGCAGGTCATGGCGCACTGCTATGTACATGACATCAATAGACGGATCCGCGAGCAAGTCCGCGTAGTCTGTGGTCTTCGTCGTCACCGTCGGTATTTGATCAAACCAGTCCAGCGCGGCTGGGTTTATGTCGCACACGGCTGTCACTTGCGCTCGCACGGGGTGGTCGATGAGAGATGGCCAGCGCTGAATCGCGACGGCGATCTCGCGTCCCATTAGCCCCGCACCGACAATCCCAATGTTTACAGTGGGTACGGTCATGTCATTCCCCCGCAATGAGCAGGAGGGCGTCATCTACGGAGGAGCCATCGTGCAAAATTGTCATCATGGCCTTTGTAAGACCGACGGGATCGCGGTGTTGCACGATGTTTCGCCCGTAGACGAGTCCTTTAGCGCCTTGGGCGAGGACTCCGACCGTTCTTTCGAGAAGAGCCCGATCTGGAATGCTGCCGCCACCGCCGCGAACAAGCACCGGGAGATCGCCGGCGGCTTCGATGACCAGGTGGTAGTCCTCAACGTTTGAAGTGGGATCAGCCTTGATGAGGTCTGCGCCGAGTTCGCGCGCTTGACGCACCAGAGACACGATCTTTTGCGTGTCGCCGTCGACCATGTAGGCCCCGTTGACCGAGTTGTCCTGCATGACGAGCGGCTCCACCATGAGGGGCATATTGTAACGAACGCATTCCTTGCGAAGCGCCATGATGCTCTGAATGTTTGCCTCCCGAATCTCGGGGCGCCCCGGCAGCTGAATTAGATTCGCCACGACACACACGGCGTCCAGACGGACCGCTTCTTCGACCGCGTTGGGGAAGTGATGACTGTAAAGGTGCTCTTCGAGGGGGACACCGTAGACATTGGCGATGTCGGTTCTTAGGACAAGAGCGGGCTTTTGTTTACCCGGCACGGACTGCAAGACGCGGGCTTGTCCAATGGTCAGCTGAATTGCATCGGGGTTGGCCGCTATGAGCGCGCCGACAGCCTTATCGATGCTCTCGATCCCTTTGAGGAACGTCGGCTCCCCAAAGAAGCCATGGTCTACGGCGACGTCAAGTGCACGTCCTGATAGGGGGTTGAAGAGGCGATTGAGACGGTATGAGGTCACGGAATTTTCCCTTTTTCAACGCGAAACGGTGAAGTTAGTGCGGGTCGCAACTTTGCGTGCACGTCAACACCGTTCCGCTAGTTACTAACATTTTGGTTGCGACATGTGTCACACTAGCCTCACCGAGACAACGTTGTCCAGCCTAGGTATCGAAGCAATTCGTGCCACGCAGGATGCAGTCGACGAGATGAAAAACTGACACAAAGGACTTGCGGCGATGTATAAAATTTCTGTGGCCGGCCATATCTGCGCTGATCTCACGCCGGATTTGCCGGCCGGCATTGGCATGATCCCTGGAGAATTGGTGGACGTCGGTCCAATTAAGATTCGCCCGGGTGGATGCGTAGTAAATACAGGAGGCGATTTAGCCGCCCTTGGACTTCCCGTTTCTACTTCCGGTGTAGTGGGCGATGATGATCTGGGAAAGATCGTTTTAGCAAAACTTGCCGAACAGGGGGTCGCGACGAATAATCTTCAGATCGCACGAAACTTTACAACGTCCTATTCCATCGTGCTCGAACCGCCGGGAATGAGCCGATCCTTTTGGCACCATGTTGGCGCCAGCATCTGCTTTGACGGCACAGGCGTCAGTTTGGACGATATCGATCTACTGCACATTGGTTATCCCCCACTCCTTCCGGCCTTGCTGGCAGACTCGGCGCAGCCTCTCGTTGACGTCCTAGAGCGCGCCCATGCAGCCGAAATAACGACCTCCTTGGACATGGCAGTCGTGGATGGCGATTCGCCCGTTGGTCGCATGGACTGGCACAGAATCTTCAAACGCGTTCTACCGCTCGTGGACATATTCACTCCAAGCCTGGACGATCTGAGTTCGGCACTCGCCATCCCGACAGTCAATGATCTCGATGCGATTCGGGACATAGCTCAGACTCTCATCGATGATGGTGTGGCCATCGTCATGATTTCTGCTGGAGAGGACGGAGTGCTTCTCCGTACGGCCAGCGCTGGTCGTTTTGCTCGTGGAGGCCCGGTGCTGGTGGCTCTGACTGACAAATGGCATGGTGCGGACATATGGGTGCCGGCTGCGAAGGTGGATCGAATCGTCACAACAAACGGTGCGGGTGATGCTGCTTCGGCGGGTCTGCTGTTCGGCATCGTGTCCGGATATTCTCCGTCAGAGGCGGCGGAATTGGCCGTTTCAGTTGCTGCGGCTAAAATCCGGGGCGAGCGCGTCGCGGACCTCGTTATTCCACCTCCACACGGGTCCGTCGCCGTAGTGTGACCGGTCTTGGTAGAATTGGTCCTCTCGTAAGAAAGGAAATCTGTGACTGCTTCAAGCCCGCGCGGTCATAGGCGGCCAACAATGACGGACGTGGCCAGTGAAGTGGGTGTGAGCCTGAAGACAGTCTCACGCGTGGTTAACAGCGTGTCCACGGTCGAAAGCGGGATGGCCGAACGCGTTCGTGCTGCAATTGTAAAACTTGGTTTTCGGCCGAATCAGATGGCCGCAACTCTAAAGTCCGGCTCATCAACAGCCACTATTGGTCTAGTAGTTCGAGATCTTTCCAATAACTTTTACTCGACGATTGCAAACGGCACGGCAGCAGTCGCGCAGCGGCACGGCACTCAGGTGATTATCGCCAGTGTCGACGAATCACCGTCACCTCAAGAGGAAATCGACCTGATTTTCGAGCTGTGCCGTCGGCGTGTCGATGGCGTTATTGTCGTCGCTGGAGCGGGGGACCATTCTCCGCTCGCCAATGAAATTTCGTTTGGTACGCCTATGGTCTTCGTGGACCGAGTCCCCGAGGGGCTCGTAGCGGATTCTTTCGTTCTAGACAATGAAGGTGGCGCACGGGCGGCCGTCAATCAGCTTCTCGTCGACGGACACCACCGCATCGGGCTTGTCATGGATCATCTCGACATTGAGCCCATTCGGGCGCGCTTCGAGGGCGCGAAGGCGGCCATGCGGGACGCCGGACTTCTCGTCTCGCAGGCGCCAACGGCTACGGGCGTTCGGTCGCCTGCTGCTGCTGCCGAAGCAGTCTCCCGAATGCTGGATTCAGAAAGCCCACCGTCGGCAATTTTCTGTGGCAACAATCGGGCCACGCTTGGCGCCATTGAAGAAATCTGGCGTCGACGTGCCCGTGTAGCCGTGGCCGGATTTGATGACTTTCCGCTGGCTCACTTGATGCCCATTCCGCTGATTCTTGTAGCATACGACGCCAACGAATTGGGGCGCCGAGCTGCAGAAACGCTCTTTCGACGCATTGAGGGAGACACTGCGCCTCCCCGACAAGTGGTGCTTCCCGCCACTCTGATCAAGAGCGGGCTCGGTCGAGACAATTAGCTTGTGTATTACGAACAAATTAGGGGGAATCAATGTTGCTACCTATTTTTCTTACCGCGAATCAGCCGCCTGACCGCTTCTACAGCGGTGGGCCGGCAATAGCAGCTTTCCGTTCAGCTCCTGGCGGCGATACGAGAGTCCCGGAAGACTGGCTGGGATCGACAACGACGTTGTTCGGCGAAGACAAACTTGGGCTGTCCACCCTTCCCGATGGCACCACTCTGCGAGAAGTTGTCAATAGCAACCCTCTCGCGTGGCTGGGTTCCCAGCACGTGCGATGTTTCGCTGCTGACACCATGATGCTGGTCAAGCTCATCGACGCGGGGCAACGGTTGCCCGTGCATATTCATCCGGACGGTGACTTTGCTGCGCGCAGTCTCGGGCATACTCATGGTAAGGCAGAGGCCTGGATCATTCTCCGTCCAGGCGTTGTACACCTTGGTTTCAAGCGACCCATTTCTGCTAGCGAACTCGCTGGCTGGGTTGAGACGCAAAATTCCGCCGCGATGCTTGAAAATATGAACACGGTCGAGGTCCTTCCTGGCCATGTAGTTTATGTCCCGCCAGGGGTGCCGCATGCGATTGGAAAAGGCATATTCCTTGTTGAAGTGCAGGAGCCAGAAGACTTGTCTATCCTCCTCGAGTGGAACGGCTTCGACATAGACGGCGTGACCCACGGCCATCTCGGTCTAGGCTTCGATGTTGCCCTGACAGCCGCTGATCGAAGCCCCTGGACTGAAGGTGAGCTGGAGTCTCTCCTGTGTCAGGACATGTCAGAATCGGGCCGTCTGCTTCCTCATGCAGCTTCCCAGTACTTTCGAGTTCAATACGTGAGATCGACCGATCAGGACTTGCAGACGGCCGGGTTCTCCATCCTCGTCGTTATTCGAGGCCAGGGTATTCTCGAAACTGCTCCGAAGAAACGTGAGATAGCCCCGATTTCATTCGAAGTGCGGACGGGGGACACGGTATTAGTTCCATATGACTTCGGTGACTTCCGTTTGCTCGGGGATGTGGAATCGATCCGCCTGCAGCCCCCGCAGGCAAAGGGAAATAGTTTATGAAACTTGACCGTTCAGAAGGGGTTATCGGCAAAAACGTGTGGATGGGATTCTGATCTGACCGCATGATTCCGGGGTGAAACAAGGGTTGTCATACCCCGTGACCCTTGACTATGAGTAATGTCTCGAATTCGACCCTGTGTCTGGTATGCGTGTGTCGGTGACCGGAATGTCTTCATCGGACTTGCGCTTGCCGACGCTGACGTCTGAGCACACCGCAAACGACCGTAAGGGAATCGCGGACTCGATGGTCCACTCCTTGAGCGTTTGAGACAGGAGCGAGATTGACGGAACCAGAAACAGCACCGTGCCACCACGCGGCACAACCTGCTCCACCAGCTTGAGGCTCGTAAACGTCTTGCCGGTTCCGCAGGCCATGATCAGTTTGCCGCGATCAGCAGTCTCGAAACCCGCGACTACCTTCGAGATCGCCAACTCTTGGTGGGGGAAGGGCTGCTTCGCAGCCTTTCTGGTCAGCTCACCCGGGGTGCGTAGCGAGAACTGTCCCCAGTCGATAGACGAGTCATCGAAGTCCTGCACCCGTAGCCGCTGCACAGGTGGATTCTGATTCTCAACTGCGTCCTCAGCATTGCTGCCCCAGTTGTCGCTCGTTGAAATCACCATTCGGGCTGTGAACTCAGGCGCCCCTTCGAGGTTCTTACTGGAAGCCGCTAGGAACGAGTCGAGCATTGGCTTCGTGACTGTGGTGGACGGATCAAAGAATTTGCACTGGATCGCGGTCAGCTCGCCGGTGTCACGCGAACGTGCGACCAGATCTATTCCTGTGTCTCTGCGGGTGCCACGCTGCGGATAAGCGGTCCACATCCACACGGCATCGTAGAGCTGCGCATACTGCGGCTCCGTCGTGAGATATGCCTGCATAAGCCGTTCGAAACGGTCGCCCTTGTCTCGTTCGTCGTATGCCACAGACCTCAGTTCGTCGAGGATTTCGTGGATGCTCGAAGCCATAGTGGGCCTTTCAAAAGATGACAGTACCTCTAACGCTATCTGGTAAGGCGCATGGTTCGGGTCGTGGGAGAACGGGACAACTAAATTTATTCTGACACCGTGCAGTCGCGCATGACCGCGCGTCGACTTCGTGTTCGAGCTCATGGGTGTGACTCGGCGCTCGTGCTCCTGGTTCTGCGGCGGCGCATGGGGTAGGGGAGTACGACCGAGTTTGCGCTTGGGGGTCGTTGAATCCATCGGCCCTCGGTGATTCCTGCCGCCGTATGGCCCGCGGACGGCGACATGTACGGTGGGAAGTTTTGCGCTTTCGCTGACTGATGGGATGAGTCCCGCTACAACCTGACCCATGAAGCGAAGTAGTCGGGATATGAAGTGCCGCTGCCGGCGTCTCAGATTCGAAAAGGCAACGCTGAATAGCAATACGGCGGCATCGTGTAGCGTCCAGTCTGCTTCGACTGGTCCGGGTATCGGCCTGACCATCTCTCGGTTCATCGCATACTTTCTTTCAGAGTTTTTGACACCCAGCGGCGTTGAGATGTCGTTACTGATGAATATGCGGCGAAAGTGGCTGCTTATGCAGATTTCCGTTTAATTCTCTGAAACAGTCCTACGAGTCCGTTCTGCTCAGAAGACGGGCAGGTACGAGAAGCGAAAGTGACACGAAGCAGTGTTCTGTGTCGACCGCCACAGATTCAGATCTCGTATTCGTCATTTGTCGAGAAGGTGATGAGAGTGTTGCGCCTCTTTACTAACTGGAAGAGTCGGTGTTCGTAGATGAAGCCGTCTTCCTAGATTGCGGTCAGAATCTGACTTGCGGCAGACTCCGATCACGGGTTGATTCGATCGGCCCCGTTGAGACGTGTCGTTAGGAAGATTGGCGCGACAAATAGGGTGAGAATTTCCTGCTCCCAGAGCCTGACAAGTGATGCCGAAAATTGGGTGTTTGAGATGGCTGGTGCACCATCTTCTCGGGAGCTAATTCTGGCCAGATCGATGTCCATGAAATGGGCCTGACCGGAGGGCGTGAGAACGCCTGCGGCGGCCTCAATCCATTGGTCGATTATGGCGTCGGGTACGGGACGAATTTCGGGCTCGTCTGCTGAGGGATTTGTGTGCACAGATGCTCTGTGCGCGACATCGGGGTACAAAAATGAGTTGTACCTGTGTACTTTCGTTGTACCGACTTGGACCAGGTACAGCCGATCCCAGTGTTTGTATGGGTTTTGAGGCCCAAAAAGGGGTTGTACTGACGTACCGACTTAAAACAGCACCCCCTTAGGGAGTAAATGTATTGATATATATAAATAGGGGGGCCTCCATGAGCCTCCCCGAAATATATATACCTAGCCTCGTAGTGTATATATATCTCTTAAGGACA
>Ga0307486_1002061_pt1 | contig 14477 bp, 18 predicted proteins | sample CBIW02metaG_FD_203663 | JGI IMG/M metagenome (GOLD analysis project Ga0307486, IMG submission 203663) | Sea-ice brine microbial communities from Beaufort Sea near Barrow, Alaska, United States - CBIW 0.2 | ecosystem: Environmental > Aquatic > Marine > Coastal | place: USA: Alaska | collected... | reverse complement strand
ATGCCGCTGCACCGGCAGATCGACAAATACAGTAAGATGGGAGTCCGAATCCCCGCTTCCACCGCATCGGACTGGCTGATGGGCGGATGGGAACAGCTCAAACCGCTCTGGGAGCTGCTCCGCCTGATCGTCTTCTCCCAAAAATATCTTCAGGCAGATGAAACTCCCATAAAGGTGCTGGACCGGGACCATAAAAATGGCATCCACCAGGGATATATGTGGCTGTACCATGCCCCGGTGGACAGGCTTGTACTCTTCAACTTACACATAAGCCGGAATCCCAGTGATTTCATTTCCCAATATCAACAAGTGAATATCGTGTGTTCCTTCATAGGTGATCACCGATTCCAAGTTCATCATGTGACGCATAATCGGATATTCACCGGTAATTCCCATTCCACCATGAATCTGACGAGCTTCTCTAGCGATGTTCAACGCCATTTCCACGCTATTTCTTTTAGCCATGGAAATATGCACCGTCTTGGCTTTGCCTTCATCCATCATTTTACCCACTCTCCAAGCTAATAATTGTGCTTTGGTGATTTCGGTGAGCATCTCAGCCAATTTCTTTTGAGTAAGTTGAAATCCAGCTATCGGTTTTCCAAACTGTATTCGCTCAGCAGCGTATTTCCGTGCAGATTCATAGCAGTCCATTGCTGCACCAATCGCTCCCCATGCAATTCCAAATCTTGCAGAATCCAAGCACATCATTGGAGCACCTAAACCGGATTTGCCAGGAAGAAGATTTTCTTTTGGAACTTTCACGTTGTCAAACACCAGCTCTCCAGTACAGGATGCTCTAAGTGACCACTTGCCATGCGTCTCTGGCGTGGAGAAACCTTCCATTCCTCGCTCTACAATCAATCCATGAATTCTTCCAGCTTCATTTTTGGCCCAGACTACCGCAATATCAGCTTGGGGAGAATTGGAAATCCACATTTTGGCGCCGTTTAGCAGATAGTGATCACCCATATCTTTAAAGTTGGTCACCATGCCACTTGGGTTGGAACCATGATCCGGTTCAGTCAAACCAAAGCATCCCAACATTTCTCCAGAGGCTAGCTTTGGCAAAAACTTGTTGCGTTGCTCTTCGGATCCAAACTTATAAATAGGATACATTACCAACGATCCTTGCACAGATGCAGTAGATCTCATTCCAGAATCACCTCGCTCTATCTCTTGCATGATCAATCCGTAGGAAATATAATCTAGGCCACCTCCGCCATATTGCTCCGGAATCTGTGGTCCAAATGCGCCAACGTTTCCAAATTTCTTTACAATTTCTGTTGGGAAATGTGCCTTCTGACTCCATTCTTCTATATAAGGAGAGATTTCTTTTTTTACAAAATCCCGGATTGAACTTCTGATTAACTTGTGTTCTTCTGATAGTAGGTCGTCCAAGTCCAGAAAATCTACTCCTTCAAATGTATCTTTCTTTTGAGATTTTTTGATTTCAATTGACTCCATATAATCTTTGGTTTTGATGGGTGAAACGGTGATTTTTGTTGCGGAGATATAAATGCTCTTAGAAAGCCTAAATAAAAAGAAATGATAGTGAAAAACTATCTTTGATTGAAAAATACAACATGGACGAATCCCAATTTGATTCCAAAATTCTAGAAAAAATTGTACTTCTTGAAAAGAAATACAAAGCTTCTGGTCAAGATATGCTCTCTTATTTGGAAGGTTTGCAGTATGCTAATTATCTCACATACTGGGACTATATTAATTTAGATGTATTGCTGTCGTTGCAGCAGCCTAAGACCTCTTACAAGGATGAGAAAATATTTATTATTTACCATCAAATCACTGAGCTCTATTTTAAGCTGATTGTTTCTGAAATGGAACAAATAGGAGAGCAACAAAATATCGTTGACGATTTTTTCATCCATAGACTCGAGCGCATTAATATGTATTATGATCAGTTGATCAGCTCGTTTGCGATGATGTGGAAAGGAATGGACCAAGAACAATTTCTTAAATTCAGAATGTCATTACTCCCTTCTAGTGGATTCCAAAGTGCTCAGTACCGTGAAATAGAACTCATGGCTACCGATGGATCCAACTTGGTTGCATTGGAGAAAAGAGCTGAAATTAGAACTGACGATCCAACAGATATAATCTTTGAAAATCTTTACTGGCAACGAGGAGCGATTGAACTATCATCAGGTGAAAAAACCCTTACGCTAAAGAACTTTGAGTCTAAGTATCGCAAAAAGCTGATGGACCTTGTTGATGAATACAGATATAAAAACATTTGGCAACAGTTCAAATCGGTTGTTAATCCTTCTGAAGCGTTAGTTGAGCAAATGAAACAATTAGACTTAAAGGCAAATGTATTCTGGCCATTGGCCCATTACAAATCTACTGTGAAGTTTTTGCATCGCGATACAATAGACATCGCTGCCACTGGAGGCACCAACTGGCAGAAATATTTACCTCCTCGCTTTCAAAAAGTAATTTTCTTTCCTGAACTATGGTCAGAAAGTGAGAAGAGCGATTGGGGTAAAGGATGGGTCACCAAAGAAATATTCGATCATTGACAAAAAGGAAGTTGTCCCATAGGGAAATTCAACTGCCTGAAATTTGGCTGTACCGAAATTCAATCAGTTGCCTACCCGAAAATAGAAGAGGCTGTCTCACCATTTAAGACAGCCTCTTCTATTTATTATCTACCCTTTTTTCCAATGAAAAAAATAATTCCCCAACAGAATTTATTTCCATTTATTGAAAGTTTGCAAATCGGTTGTCTTCTATCCTTATTCTTCCAATAATAAATGAGAATAAGGCAATTGGCACACTTCCATCAACTTCATAATCTTATCTATTTACCTGAAATTACGGCCACTGAATCCTGACACGTCATATAAAGTGAATCAGCAGAGGCGTTCCATTGGGCTATTTTAACTTCTTTTAGATCAACTTCCAATCTCAATTTTTCATATTGAGCCTGATCTTCGTCCGTCCATTTGCCGATTCCAATTTGATTTGTGAGTCGATCAACTTGCTGAGAAGACTCCTGCCATTCTGTAATAAGTCCAGAAACATTTGATTTCATAGATTCATAGTTTTTGTCCAACCCGGGACAAGGACGTTCTCTTACAGTTAAATTGGTCGTGTCCGATTCTCTACCGTTTAATTCATCCTGAAAATTTCCGATCTTTTCGGAAAGCTTCATAGCCTCATCGGAGGTGTTTTTCCATTTGGCAGCCAAATCTCCCACACCTTTGTGTTGCTCTTCAGTAGGACCCGAACAAGCGAAAATTAACAGAGTTGATGCTATTCCTAAAATATACTTTTTCATAATGTGATGGTTTAGATTGCTGAAAATTCAAAAGTTTACGTTCCTTAATTGGGCAAATACCTCCCCTGATATTGAAAATATCTCATAAAATCTTGGTTTTAACAGACATTAATTAAGATGGCAAATTATTATTTGCTTTACTTTGAAGCTGATAACCCGTTTTACGCAGTAATCTCCAATTTTATTACAGTATTGTAATCCAAAATCATTCCAATGGTTTCACTATTGAGAAGGATAAAGAAGTGATTGTGTGAAGGATGTTTTGATACTTAAATCAATATAATGGCAACTGGAATAATAGCATTGTTAGATGACATCGCTACGTTGATGGATGATGTAGCAATGATGAGTAAAGTAGCAGCAAAGAAAACTGCAGGGATTTTAGGAGATGACTTGGCTGTAAATGCAGAAAAAGCCTCTGGATTTATATCAGACCGTGAAATTCCGGTTCTCTGGGCGATCACCAAAGGATCACTTTTGAATAAGGTAATTATACTTCCATTTGCGTTTTTACTCAGCGCATTCATCCCTATCGCGGTAACCATAATATTGGTATTTGGCGGAGTGTATCTGGCCTATGAAGGAGCTGAGAAAATATACGAATATATTTTTCCTCACCCAGATTATCAAAAAGCGGAGCGAATGGCAAGCCTCAACAAAGAGGATATTTTGGCATTGGAAAAAGAGAAAATTAAATCCGCAATTACCACTGACTTTATACTCTCTGTAGAGATTGTAATTATTGCGTTAGGTACAGTAGTAGCAGAGCCATTGATGGAGCAAATCATCGTGGTTACAATTATTGCAATTTTGGCGACGGTAGGAGTTTATGGGATCGTAGCAGTAATAGTACGAATGGATGAGTTCGGGTACAAATTGATTGCAATGAACGAACGTGACGATAGCTTTTCGGACCTGGTTGGAAAAATTCTTGTCAAAGCTCTGCCTGTAATTATTAAAGGAATGGGAGTTATTGGAACAATTGCTTTAATTTTGGTGGCAGGAGGAATTTTTATTCATAACGTGGATTTCTTTCACCACCTATTTGAAGGTTGGCCTTTCATTGTTAAAGAGATTGTCTTTGGTTTGCTGATAGGTTTTGTAGCTTTAGGGGCAGTCAATCTTTTCAAAAAGCTCACTAAAAAGTCCCCGACGCATTAACTAGTTGTGGTTTAACTGAACGTTATACTGATATGGAAAAGAAACTAAAGAAAATGGAAGCTTGCGAAAACGAGTTAATATTGACACCTCAAGTTTGCTTAAAGAAAAATACATCTCCAGTTTGCTATCTTGAAAGTGAAGATATCCAAGACAGTTATAAGCTTGAAGAGCCAAAAGCAAAAAAGCCCTAATTTTCACCCTACCACATTTAAGTTTAGACAATGAATAACAATGACGTCCTAAGAAGTTTACGCTATACCTTTGAATTTAACGATTCAAAAATGATTGAAATTTTTCAATTAGGCGGTATCCAGACCACTAGAGAAGAAATCTCTAACTGGCTAAATCGTGATGATGACAAGGAGTTTGTTGCCATTTATGATAAGGATTTAGCAGGATTTTTAAATGGATTTATTATTGAAAAAAGAGGTAAAAAAGAAGGAGCAGAGCCCGTTTTGGAAAAAAGCTTGAGTAATAATCAAGTTCTCAGAAAGTTGAAAATAGGGCTGAATCTGCAAGATCAGAATGTATTGGATATGCTGGAAAAAGCTCAGTTTAGACTTGGAAAGCATGAATTGAGCGCTTTTTTTAGAAAGCCTACCCAAGCCCAATACAGAGACTGCAAGGATCAAGTTTTAAGAAATTTTCTAAAGGGAATGCAATTAACGTATAGGCCTTAGTTTATTTAGTCTGCTTAATTACCTCTTCTGTTATTTTGTCATAACTGACACCTAAACCTTCTTGCTGATAAGTGAGAACTCCATTTTTATCAAATACACTAATAATATTGGTGTGTGAGAAATCGATCGGGGAGATCTTCTTGTATTTCATAGAGAGAACATTTGAAAACTCTCTAACGTCATCAACTGTTCCCTGCAGCATCACCCATTGATCACCAGAAAGTTGCTGCTCCTTGGCATATTCTCTGAATCGCTCTGGAGTATCTTTTAGTGGATCGATTGAAACCAGCACATACTTCACATCGGAGTCATTCACGTTCGTTTTAATGTTTTTCATATCTGCTACCAGCCTTGGGCACGCAGCTTCGCACGAGGTATAAAGCATTACCACCACCAACACATCACCTTTGAGGTCTGCAAGATGGATTGGATTGTCATTCTGTGTAGTCCAGATAGAAGTTAAATTAAAGATGGATTCATCCGGGACATCTCCTTCTGCCAGCACTGGACTTTCTATATTTGAAACCTTCATTAGATCCATTTTGCAGACAGGACAAGTGCCAGGATGGTCGTAAGTCTTAACTCCTTCGCATTCCATCGGACACGCATAAAGTTCACCATTAATTTCCTTGCCTTGACACGCTAGCAGAACGAAGAATGAGAAAAAATAAAGTAGATATACTGCTTTTCTGAAATACATGATTTTTGTTATTTAGCACACCTAAACCCTAGAGTTTGGATCGAATAATTCGCTTTTATACTGCCCCGAAATGCATATCTCATGAATGAAGCATAATCTCGAAGATTGTTTGCACTTATAGCAGCTCCAGCGCAGAATAGATTTCTATCAGCAGATCCGTCATTTCGGGATTCCCCTGAGATGAGTACGCTGTTGAAGTCACTTGTCCACTCCCATACTAATCCATGCATGTCATACACCCCCCAATAGTTTTTGTAGGTAGAACCTATCGTTTTAAGATACGTGTTTGGAAGTTCATAACTTTCTACGATACGTTGATTGAATAAACTATCATTTATCGCGTTCTGCTTAGCCTCACTTGCCAGAGCGGCATATTCCCACTCATCCATAGAAGGCAATCTTTTATCTTCAAAGGCACAATATGACTTTGCTGCAAACCAAGAAACGTTAGTTACTGGTGAATTAGGTTTCATAGTACTGGCCAAAGTAACGTCGCCTGTCCATTGTTTGAGGTAACTTTTATCAGCAAATAATGATTTTACTTTTGAACGCTGCCATTCTGGATTTTTTTTCACGAAAGCCAAAAACTGAGCATTGGTGACCGCGAATTCATCGAGCTGAAAATCATCCACCCAAACTTTTGCTGAATCTAACCCATAAAGGGGGGCTACATACCCCCCTTTTATAGATTTCAAGTCTGTCTTATCCTGACTTTTACCGATGAGGGCACAAGAAAGGAAAATCAGAATCGTTAAAATAAATCTTATTTTGTGCATTAATGACTGCTTCTCACTTTTGTAACCATAGTTGGAGTGACTTCAGAACCATTGTTACCCCAACTGTTATATACATAAGTTAGAACGTTGGCTACTTCCTCATCATTTAAAGTCTGGGCTGTCATCACAGAGTTATATTTTGTTCCATTTACTGTGATTTCTCCTGACATTCCATGAAGTACGATTCCGATTGCACGTGCTACATCAGCATTTAAGTAATCAGATTTGGCAAGAGGTGGGAACGCATTTGCAATACCCTGACCTTCAGGCTGGTGACAAGCTATACATGTCTGAGAAAAGATCTGTTTTCCCAGTATAATTCGTTCATCTTTACTAGCTGCGATTGTTTCAGCTGGGGCAGAACCTTTGCCTGGCATGGTTTGAATAGCGCCACCTTCTGGTAAGTAAATTCCTTCTTGAATGGTACCTGAATAGACACTTTCGTTTTCTTCACCAGTTACTTTTAACATGCCTAAAGCCCCTTTATTAAAGGCTCTGAATATCGCGTGATCGACGATTACAAAAGAACCTGGAGATTCCAATTTCATCTCGATGATGGCAGCCCCTCCCGGAGGAATCATTGTTGTTTGTACGTTTTCATTTAGCAATGATCCACCTTCAACGTGAACTCTGTCGAAAATCTCTCCTATCACGTGAAAGGCGGAAGATAAAGATGGTCCACCATTTCCTACATACAGTCTAATAGTCTCACCAACGTTTGCAGTAAGTGCATTGTCGCCAATTAATGAGTTTGTCTTGCCATTAAATACCACATAATCGGCTTCCTCATCGATTGCTTTTTGCATATCAAATGGTTGAAGACCTGGATCACCATTCTTTCCTTTGGTGTAGAAGTCTCCCTGCATGATGTAATATTCCTTATCCACAATTGGATATCCTCCAGCGGGCTCTACTAATATCAGACCGTACATTCCGTTAGCAATGTGCATACCTACCGGTGCTGTAGCACAGTGATATACATAAAGGCCTGGATTCAACGTCTTAAATGAGAATGTGATTGAGTGTCCTGGAGCCACAAATGAAGAGGATGCTCCTCCTCCAGGACCCGTCACAGCGTGCATGTCAATGTTGTGAGGTAATTTGTTATTTGGGTGATTGTTTAGCGTAAACTCTACTTCATCTCCCAGTCGAGTTCGTATGAAACTACCTGGAACGGATCCTCCAAATGTCCAATATATATAGGAGACACCATTTGACATTTCACCTTCCTGTTCTAAAATCTCCATGTCCACAGTTAGCTTTTTGGCAGGTCTACTTCCAACAGGCTGTGGTACATTTGGGGGACTGGTAAGTTCGGCTTGCATAGAGCCCGATACCTTAATATCCATACTATCACCTCCTTTTTCATGTGTTCCACCACATGCAAAAAGAGTAAGTACACATGCTGTCAAAATCAGATGATTGAGACTTAATTTTAGAGTGTTTTTCATAGTTCATTAGTTGATGGACAATCTTTAAACAGACAACTTAGAAAATCAGTAGTTACCTAAGACTTAGGAGTAATATTTTAAAGCTAATTTCACCAAAATAGGCGTTTATACTAGTACTAGAGCGTTTTTTTTAATAAAATCATCCTCTCTATCCAGCTGTAAAAATAATACGATCTGTTTCAATATCGCTTCATCTATTCCTGATTAAAATCAGTAGTAGGAATGATTTAACCTCTTAAATTTCAGAACTATTTTGTCCTTAAAATATAGATTTGAAAGATGTAATGCAAAGAGTGTTAAAAATACGTAAGACTTTAAATTTTAGCGTATTAAAACCTAAACTAATCTTAGTTTGAATCTATTTCGAAAGTTATAAATCTGTACGTTTATTATTTTTCAAAAACACACATTTTCTTTCATTAATTGATATACATTTTCCTGCCAGTAAAGTAGTATACCCAAAAGTCGAAGGCTACCTATAAAACAGGGGCTTATACTTTGAAATAGAAGTAGTTAATCCCTTATTTTATAGCACCAAAAAGGTGATATTAGTGTTTCAAGACAACCAATAGGAATCACCTTACCAATAGCGAAAAGAAAGTCACTCCCTTTGGCGGAATAAATTTTATTTATCAAGCGGTTTTGAAAAGGGGGCTGCCTGAATTTCTGGATATCGAACTGGGACAAGGAGGTGTATTTGCTAAATACACCCACTCTGACGTTGTTTTGTCTCTTTTTGTCAAAAGCCTCACCCAAGGTACTTGCCTGTCAGATTTAGAAATAGGAGAAGCAAAACTGGCTGGGCAGCAATTTTCTCCACTTCCTTCCCCTGACACCTTAGACTATGTCTGCCAGAGGCTGAAGCAATCCAATCAGGTAAAAACGACTATAGAGGGGATGGTGCATGAGTTGAACTATGACAACCGGGGTAATGCACTGCTGGTCAAGCTTGCCCTCAAATGCAATCAGCTTAAACCATCGGATAAGCGAGGCTATACCCTTGATTAGGATAACGTAGTGATTGAAAATGAAAAACAGGATGCTCGCTTTAGTTATAAGAAAACAAAGGCCTACCCTCCTGGCTTTGCATTTATCGGCCGTATCGGTGTGCACCTTGAAAACCGCAACGGCAATACGCCTGCCGGCTATGGACAGAAAGAAACTATTGGGCGTTGTTTGGTCAATCTGAACAAAGAAGGGATTCCGGTATCGGCTTTTCGTGGCGACAGCGCATCCTATCAAAAAGAGGTGATTGAACTGATGGACCGACAGGGTATTAAGTTTTACATCCGAATGCAGGACTTTAAGGGTATCGGGGAAACATTTGCAGGGTTGAAAGATTGGCAAGCCGTAAGGATCAACGAGCAAAAGAAGGAAGTATGCAGTACCAGTTATAGCTTCAAAGGGTCGGATAAAACGTATCGGGTAGTGGTGACCAGGACCCTGAAGATAAGCAATCAATTGGATGCTTTTGAAGGCCGAGCTTACCATTATCAGACCATCATCACCAATGACAACGATAAAAGCGAACAAGAAGTGATCGGATGTTATAATCAGCGTGGCGATTCGCAAAAATCAAACTGCTACAAGCTCAATGATTTTAACCTCAGCCACCTACCCTTTATGGACATGGATACCAATACGGTATAGATGTACCTGATGGCTACCCTGTTTGAATGGATAAAACAGGTTTTGGTAGCCAACAACACCCCGGGTATCTCCATAGCCATGCGGGTCAAAGCGGTGTGTTTTCATTACATCCTCGTTGCCTGCTGTTGGGTGAGCCATGCACGCAAAACGGTTATCAAGGTGTTTTCCAAACAACAATACCGCATTTTACAGGTTTAAACACATTATTTCCGAAAAAAAACTGACTCGCAGTCTATGGGGGAAAGGGGACTTGTGCCTTGATAATACCCAAAATGACGCTTTTATTCCATTCAACCACCGCCAAACTACTATTTTCAGCTTACCTAAATTACAAAAATATAGGCTGCGACTTTTGGGTTTAATCGAATTTTTTGAAAAATATCCAGATGAATCCTCCTGTATAAATGGCTTCAAAAATAAGCGATTAGAGATAGGTGTTGTTTGTAAAAAATGTCAGCATACAGCGCATTATTTTCGCAAAACGGATTTAAAATTTCAATGTAAAAAATGTGGTACTCCAATAAGTTTACGTTCAGGAACGGTGATGGAAAACTCAAACTTACCGTTTCAATATTGGATGATTTGTATAGAGTTGATGACATTGTCAAAGAAGAGTTTTTCAGCCTTGGAAATGCAACGGATATTAGGTCATAAACGTTACGAGCCTATTTGGTTTATGATGCACAAAATCCGTAGGATAATGATTATTCGTGATGAGAGATACAAACTAAACGGGTGCATAGAATTTGACGAAGGTTTTTTTGAAAGAGTGGACAATAAAGATGTTATAACGGAAAAGAAGAATCGAGAGAGTTAAGAAGTCGTACCAAACAAAAGAGGGAGAGGCAGTGAAAGACAGGCTAAAGTTTTAGTTATGGCTGAGTCCGAACCGAGTATTGAAGCGCCAAAACAAGGGAAGCCAGATAGGAAAGTAGGCTATCTAAAAATGGTAGTAATGGAAGATTTGACCGCAGATAGCATCAATAAAGAAGTTGAAAAATCAGCTTCTGCACTAACGGATGGATACAATGGTTATAACAACTAAACCACTATGGACTTTAAGTCCATAGTGGTTTAGTTAGGAGATTTTAAGGCAATAGATGAACTGTTTGGAGTTCCCTATAATCTTATTCAGATAGCACAAATGTATTGGAGATATGAATTTAAGACCGCTGTAGATTCCTGGCCAGGAATAGTTTGCCAAGAGATAGTTTCTACATCACCCCTTTTGGTATTAAATAAGTTGCAATAAATAGCATGCAGAATTGGTGAGATCGGCGTAGAAGTCAAAATCATAGGAAAAGTTATTTAAGATTGCCTTTTCTTTAGTTTATTCACGGAAAATCTGAATAAAACTCTATATACCCTACATAGGCAGCAAGTAGTGGGCTATTCTTGCGTACTTTAAAAAATAAGAACCCTCACATATAAGAGGTTGGATAAGAATGGGCTCAACTGCCTTCTTCATATCCTTGAATCTTCCAGCTTTTATCCTGCCACGCTAGCATCATAGGCTTAGAGTAGACGATATCCAAAGCATTGCTATATTTTAAGGAATCGATATAGATATTCCCTTTTGCGATCACTTCCCCAAACCTTTCCATTAAAATCGCCGTATTTCGCGGACTTGTAATGATAAACACAGTATCACTACTTTCTGATTCAGCCTTCTGGTAAATCTCCTCTTTGCAAGAGGAACAACCGTAGTCGGATACCAGAATATAAGTCTCCGTCTTACTTGGGGCTTTTCCAGTGATCTTTTCAATATAGAAGGCAATTGGTTCGTCAGATTGGTCCCTAACATTTTTTTCACATGCGAAAGTAAGAAGCAAAACTGCAGTAATCAGACCGAAACTTACTATCAACCTCATTCTACTACAAAGGTTTTAAAATACAGCTTGTCCTCGTCTTCTAAATCCACATAGGTAATATTTAATCCACGTTCATTCACAAAGCAACGATCCAAATAAACTCCTTCCTCCGTTTGTTTTAGTCTCATTTCGGCTCTTTTTTCGAATGTTTCTGCATCAAAAGCCATCACCACCATATTCCGGGGCTTGTACAAAGGATCTAAGTTGTGTTCAGGTTGGTAACCTTCTACCGGCTCCAAGACTATTCTATAGATTAATTTCTTATGAACATCATAGTGGGTGGAACCGAATATGTAATGCTTATCCCAATGAGCCCAACGTGCTTCACTGCTTTCCACTTCAGTTACAGAGTAGGGAGGAACCTCCTTGTAACCTTCGGGAAATGCCTCAAACTCATGAGCTATATCCATATTTCTATCTGCCAGATACATCATCCTATCAGCCGCATAACTTAAGACAAAAACATCTTCCTCTCTACTGTAATCAGCAGATACCATGGAGAAAAATGTCCCCCATGCATGTCCCCGCATCTTCTCCGGCAAACCAAGCAGTGGACGTATATCTCCAGACTGCAAATTTTTAGAAGAAAGCAGTGTACGAGTCTGTGAGAACTCTGGAAACCGGGCATCCAGATTTGGTGCACCTGAGACGTAAATTTTATCTCCTATTTTTCGGAAGAGTCTATTCCGGTTGAAAACTGGCAAGAACGCATCCTTAGAGCTAGGAAATCCAGTTTTTGGATCTACCGCATCATTTTGATCAAGAAAATCCAAGGTTTGGATCACCTCATATTGCTCATTGACCAGATATATTTTGTAAGCATACCGCTTGTTCAGAAATATACTGTCCTCGTTGAGAATGTGAAAGTCGTATATTCCTTGAAATACATTCGGTCCATTCTCTGTAAAAGCTAGTGTCTCCACCAATTCCCCACTTTCTAGCCCGTAGATCTTGATCTGTTCCTTTGGCCGGACATGAAATGCAAAAGCTTCCTGCCCCTTCCAGTTCTGCAGGTACTGTATATAATCTTCCACAGGGGAGGTAAACTGATCTAGTGCGATTTGGTAACCCGGAACTTCCTTAAAACTGGAAGTTGCAATGGAGGCATTTTTTTTCGAGCAAGACAATAATGTCAGAAAAAAAACTCCCGATAGTAAGCGATTGATCATATTGAATGAGAATTTATCATCTTAAAACAAGGTTCACTAAACTACTAAAAATTAAAATTAAGTGGGATTCTATTTTCAATCCCACCCAATAGTTTTTGCTATTGCTACTTAAACCTCTACTTCATGTGTTGGCATACAGATGTGAGACCCAGGACCTTCACAATATTCATTCTTGTAAGTGCCAGATACCACGCTTTGAGCCTCTTCCACTTTTACTGTTTCGAATACTTCAACCTCTGGCTGACTGGAAACAAATCCTGTGGAGAATATCATCGCAGAAGCTCCCGCAACTGCCATGATGGACTTTGGTAAATTGAATTTCTTCATGATTGTTATTATTTTTAGTACATTTCAATACTAAAAAAAAAAAATAGGTATTCAAACAATAGATTAGTTTTATGTCCAAAAAATTAATAAAAACCTTAAAAAACATAGAAAATCAGCTTGTTACAGAGGAATTGATGACCTGTATTAAGGAATTTAACCATGCAAATTTGGTAAAAGTCCATGACATCTCACAAGATGAAGGCGACGATTGCTATACGTTAGAAATGGATGCGTGTAATCTGGCATCGCTCAATGAACTGATAAATCAGGGGAAATTACCCCTTCCCTTGATCAACCAAATGATCGAAGATGTACTTAAAGGACTAAACTATCTTCACAAAAAGCATTTGGTGCATACAGATCTTAAATTGTCCAATGTCCTTGTGCACAAAAAAACAAATACTATAGTCTTCAAAATCGGCGATCTCATCACTATCAAAGGTCATCTCTCCGAATTCCAACAAAAAGGTGGGTATTACACTCCGGAAATTACAGCCCCTGAATGTTACCTAACTGGAAGATTTTTGAATAAGTCAGATATTTGGTCATTGGGGGTATTGCTTTACATTATATTTACCGGCGTCTATCCCTTTGGAGACAGACGAAAAATTCCCATAAGGCAAGTCATACAAAATATTATTGATTTCACTGTCGAAGGTGTTTCGTTTTCCGAAATACTACCTCCGTATGGAGAGCTAATCGAGCTTTGTCTGACACCAAATCCCGAAGATCGGCCAAGCGCTGCCGACTTATTGGAAATGATTGGTTGATTTATATGGTCTTCAAAGTTTGTGCAAACGTCTGAATGAACTTCTTTAATCAACATGATTGTACCACCTTCTTTTAGTGTGCAGTCATCAATCCCTTTTCAGGGGGTACATTCCAAAAAAATGAAAAAAAATAGCTTGCAGAAATCGAGCAGAGGAACTTTGATAGGCCATTCCCATAGTGATGACAGGGTAAAGAATGCATTGATTGATTTTCTACTTGCTTTTGATAGGGATTGTAAGAAGTCAGAAGAGTAGGGTGGAAATGAAGGTTTGGTAGATTGTCTTCGTGTATAACTGTGAATGCGGACGAAAACGAAGTTTCGTGAACGCAATAAACATTTTTTTACGAGTGAATAAATTGCGAAAGGGCTTTCTCCATTCCGGCCCGAAAAGGCAGGCATTGAAGCAGGTAGGCTGATGTTGAAAATAATCAAATTACTGCTTGAATCCGGTGAAAATTTTGGGTTTGAAACAACACTCTCCACAAAAAGTTATATGACTCTACGGAATCCTGCACGTAGCCAAATATTATGTGACAGCCTATGTCAATTATTTTCATAGTTTATATAAATGCCTTTTCTTGGTTAAAAATACACAAAGCCGTGAATATCATTGAAT
>Ga0307486_1002057_pt1 | contig 14483 bp, 19 predicted proteins | sample CBIW02metaG_FD_203663 | JGI IMG/M metagenome (GOLD analysis project Ga0307486, IMG submission 203663) | Sea-ice brine microbial communities from Beaufort Sea near Barrow, Alaska, United States - CBIW 0.2 | ecosystem: Environmental > Aquatic > Marine > Coastal | place: USA: Alaska | collected... | reverse complement strand
TGGGATAAATCCAATTGGAGGCTATTCAAATCCTGCCATATGTCTAGGTCAGGACTTATTTAAACATGCGTTTATCCTCATGATAAAATAAATATTCCGTTACTTTAAGCTTTATATAATACGTTGGGCGCAATGCTTTAATAAAATTTAGAATTGAAGAATAATTACAAAGACAAAATTAAAGTCCTAACAACGCTGAGTTTAGCTTCTACCGATGCAAGAGAAGACACATTAGCATCCGTTATAATAAGTACTTTAAATGATTTAGAAAGAGTTGAGAGAACTAATCTGAATTTTTATATAGAGGAGAATTTTGGTTTTCAACCTTATAAGGAGGAAGTTGACCTCCTACTAAAAAAATTAGAAAAAGAATCCAAAATAATATTTATAAAGGGTGAACTAAGTATAACCGATGAACAAAAGCAAGAAATAAAAGCCGCAGAAATTATTTTACGGGATAAAGACAAAGCTAGATTTAATAATTTCAAAAACTTTATAATCGACCAAGGATTCAACGATTTAGAGAATACTGAAATTAAACAGCTATGGAACACTTTTATTGAATATTTATATAATAATTTCTATGACTATGGTGAAGATGCATTAAAAAGACTACATCCCAACCTATCATATAATAAGGATTTTGACAAAGAGGAAGATTATTTAAAAATTGCCTTCCAAAGTTTAAAAATCAAAAAATTAAATAAACCCTTCAAACTTTCAGTAGAAAAGTTTGCAGATTATGCATCGCAAGATGATATTGAATTTTTAAATGACCTCGCTCAAAAAACTTTAAGTTTTACATCATTGGGAATTGATCCTAAGCTATCAGAAACGGCTTTAGATATATCTCTTGTAGATTGGGTATTATATCTCGATACAAATGTATTATATTCAATTCTCAATCTGCATTTTCATCCTGAAAATGATGCAACTAAAGCTCTTATAGCTTTAATCAATGAAAACAAACAACATCTTAGTGTAGTTTTAAGATATTCTGAGCTAACAAAAAAAGAACTTAGGGCAAAAACAGATGAATTTAATCTTCTCGACGAAAAGCTAACTGATTCAAGTATAAAAGCTGCAATTAGTTCTGAAAAACTAGATGGCTTTTCAAAACAGTACTATCAAAATTTATTAACTGATAGGGATAGTACATTACACCCATCAAAAATTGTGGAAATATCCTCATCAATTTTACTAAATAGTGAAATTGATGTAGCAAGGAATTCTAAACGTGTCGAGCATTTAGGAGAAGAATATTTAAACGAAAAAATTCAAGAATATCGGCGATATATTGATCAGAAAAATGATCATAAGGAGGATTTTCTTAAGTCAAAGGGAATTAATTTTCATCCTATTTTCAAAAGTGACAAACAGATAACTCACGATATCACATTGAGAGAACTAATAATTGACCAAAGATTTGCCCTTAAAAAGAAAAAAGAGTTAAAGGAATTAGATTTTAATTCAATTAAGTTTTTCGGTTTGACTTTAGATAGTCTTCTCATTAATTATGATTCATATCAAATGCGAAGATTTGAAGATGAACGGTCATTTCCAATCTTTTTTAAACCATCTTACCTATTGAATCGTTTAGTTAGAATTTTACCAATTCAAACAAAAGACTACAAGAAGGCATTTATAAAAGCAGTTACCTCAAAAGGATTTAATAAAGATGCTAAAAAATCAAGAGATATTTTGAAAATCATTAACTACCTAAAATTACAAGGTATTGATGATGAAAAAGTCATTTATAACTTAATTTCTAAGGATTTATTCATAGAAAAATACAGCAAAATTGATAGTCAAAATAATAAAGAAATTGAAGAATTCTTTGAATCAGAATTGAATAAACAACTGAAGAAAAGACAAAAAGAACTAGAATCCACAAAAGAAAAACTTGAACAAAAAGATCACGAAGCACTCGAAGCTACTGAAAAGAGTAAAAATTTAGAAACTAAAAAAACTGTATTACAGTCAGACTTGGAAATTTATAAAAAGGCATTAAAAAAGTTGAGTTCCGATGTTCGTAGACTAGAAAAAGATGTTGACGCTTCACCAAGCCAAGTAACAATGAACTTTGAAGCGGAAGAATCTAAAAAGAAATTGGAGGATTCAACGCAATTATTAACCGTAGCACAAAAAGCACTATTATTGGAATATAGTATTCAAGCAAAAACTTTTAAAGATTCTGAATTACGAAAATGGCAGAATAAAACTTGGTGGAATCTACTATGGGTTATACCCCTTACAATTTTAGCCTTAAGTGTCGTTTTGTTTCCAGACTGGTATTTTGATCCTGAATCTGATAGCACTACTATAAAAGTTATTTTAGGCTTTTTTCTAATTTTAATTGATGGAATATTTATCAATCTAATAAAGTTGAGATTTTGGGATGAGAATAATAAATCTAAAAAGAAAGAGAATATTGAATTGCCCGCTACTTTACAAAGTAAGATTAACTCAATAAAGCACTAGCGCCCAACATTTAGCAAACTAGCAGAAAAAGCCCTTTTTTACCCCTCAGGTAGAGGGGCTTTTTTTTGTTAGTTTGTGTTGACTGACACCCGGCAATCAGTCTTTCCGTGTATAGGTGGTTTAGTAGTTCCTGGATTTGTTTTTCACGATTTTCAGGATTCCCTTTTCCGGTTTTTTCTTGTTTTTTTAATGTTTTGAGTACAACTTCCCTTACCCATAAAATGGGGATGCTTTAATTAATTCAGATGTCCTGGAATAAATCGCTGTATTTTTTATTCCATTTCAAAAGGGAGCGGCCTTGTTTTTTTGGTCGGTTAATTTTTGCACCTCTTGATAATTTTTCGTTTGGGATTGATAATATCGGTATGTTCCCACTATTTGCATCCTCCCATTGGGGCAACACGAATATTTAAAAATGTCTTTTCCATATTTTTCAAGCATCCTAATGGCAACAGGAATTTTGACAGGTTCAGGCAATGGAGAAAGCTTCATAGCCTCCCTGATTTTATTTAATCGTTCCCGTTTGCCGTGGTTTTGCAAAAAACCATAATGGCGGATTTTTGTAAAGCCTTTGGGTAAAATATGCATTTCAAAACGCCGCAAAAATTCAGTTCGTGTGAGTCGCATCGTTTTGATTGCAACAAAAGACGACCACCATAAAGACCCCGCGCTACTTTCCATCGGATCAATGTTTGTGACGGGTAGAATTAAGAAGATGTATACGCTTGCTGAATTATATCCGACCAAAACAGCTAATTCACTAGGGATAAATTACGCTAGATATATGGTTAAATTAAGTCATCCAGATAAATTTACAATAGGAGAGATTGTGAGGCTTGCGAATCTACTAAACATAGAGCCTGATATGATTACCAAGGTCATTTATTCGGAAATGAAATAGTGGTTTTGTCCTCAGAGAGATTTTGATCAACCCTAAATAAAAGAAGGGTACTACAAGTGGTTGGAAGAGAAAAAGTAAGATTTGTAATGACAATTCACCCTAACGAATGAAGTCTAGTATTTACAGTAAATGCCTTGAAAACCTTAGTAGAACGGTGAAAATATTACTGCAAAACTCATTCCATAAGTAAGATGCGCCCTCTACTGTTTTTACTTTAAGCTTAACTTCCCGTACGCTATAAAAACAACACAGGAACCAAGCGCATGGTTAGGTATGGTAGAATTTGGACAAGAAATAAATTACTAAACTATACCCGAAATGATATAATTTAATAATTATTAAGTATAATATACCTTTTCAGGTATATTATATGATAATTTTAGTATATTGCACCCATAAAGGTATATTAATGGAAAAATGGAATCGTCTCAATCCTATTGCTGAATATGTGCGAAAACAGAGGAAAACGAGTAAAATGACCCAATCAGAGTTGTCCGACCTGACGGGAGTAGGGCTGCGTTTTGTTCGCGATCTGGAACAAGGCAAGCCCAATTTAATGACCGATAAAGTAAATCAGGTATTGCTTTTTTTTGGCGCTACTTTGAAACCTCAGCCTATAACAAATGAGACAAGCTAAAATTTTTATTGACGATATATTAGCTGGATTACTATCTGAGAATGAAGAAGGATATTTTTTTCAGTATGAAAAAACTTATTTGGATAGTATGGTTAAGAAACCTGTTAGTTTGACATTGCCACTTCAAAAAGAACCTTTTAAAGCCGAATATTTATTTCCGTTTTTTGATGGTTTAATACCAGAAGGCTGGTTATTAAATATCGCTCAAAAAAACTGGAAATTAAATCCGCGTGATCGTATGGGATTACTGATGGCCACCTGTAAAGATTGTATAGGTAATATAAGTGTGACACCGTTATGAAAAATTGTTTAGCCTGTTTACAGCCTTTAGAAAAGAATGAAATAATCTATCATCCTAAATGTCTTGCAGATTTCTGGCAGAATGATACTCCTGTATTGAAATTAGACTACTCAATATTAGAACTGGAAAAACTAGCCAAAGAAAATATCTCACAACGTATCACGGTACCCGGTGTACAGCCAAAACTTTCATTAGGGTTTACAGACCAAGAAGAAAATAAAAGATTAACAATAGTGGGAGCATTGGATGGTAAATATATTTTAAAACCACCTTATTCACAATATCCTCAAATGCCAGAAATAGAGGCATTATCGATGTTAATGGCTCAGGCTTGCGGAATTGCAACAGTTCCTTTCTTACTAATTCCTTTGAAAGATGGTGAGCTGGCATATCTTACACGTAGAATAGATCGGGATCAGAAAAACAATAAATACGCTATGGAAGATGCCTGCCAATTTACTGAACGCCTTACCGAACACAAATATCGTGGCTCTTATGAACAAATTGCCAGAGCTATCTTAAAGTATAATGGAAATCGACTGATGGACGTCGTACATTTTTATGAGCAGGTAATTGTATCTTACCTAATTGGTAATAATGATATGCACTTAAAGAACTTTTCTTTGATATCCACAAACGGTAATTCTTATCAATTGGCACCGGCATACGACATGCTTGCCGTAAAACTGCTAATGCCAGAAGATGATGAAGAATTGGCTTTGACTTTAAATGGAAAAAAGAAAAAACTTAAAAAGCAGGATTTTGATATCGCAATGCTTAAATCAGGGATACCCGGAAAGGCTGTTGAGAATTTATGGGGAAGGATTACTAAGGGAAAGCAGGAATGGGCTGATTTAATTGGAAAGAGCTTCTTACATACAAATCAAAAAGCTACTTTCATTGATCTAATTAATGTGAAATCTGAATTTTTAAGAATGTAATGCCAAACAGTAAACAAGCACATTCTAGATATAATATTCTAGATATATTTTTCAAAAGGCGTCAAAACCCAATGACTTTTCATGAATTTCTAGAAGAAGTCAATTCTAAAATTGAAGAAATTTACTCTGGTGAATCTATAAAAATAAGAACACTTCAAAGAGATATAGCTTTATATAGAGACAAGAAAAATGGATTTAGTGCACCATTATCTACTCAAAATAATATGGGTAAGGAATTATATTGTAATTCAGATACTAACTTCTCCTTTGCAAAGAAAAGACTATTGTCAAACGATCAATATTGCAATGGATGCTTTGGAAAGGTTGCACAATCAAATACGTAAAGTAGTTGTAATCTCTCAAACACAAGAAATGACAAAAAGAATACCTGTTCAGATTAAGGTCACCACGCAATGGATTGGCAAGATTAAACTGGAAGTTGAGAATGTTTATTAATAAAAGAAATTTTCATGTTAGCTAAATTAAGGTTAGACCAAACAAAAAAATATGAACAAGCCGTTGCAACTTATGAAATTGCAGTTATGTTGGTTGATTTTGCACTAGGAAGAAAACATAATATGCGGATAGGTTCGGAGCAAGGGGATATATCTAGATGGGATGATATAGTGATTGAAAAAGACAAGAATTCACAAGTTCATATACAAGTTAAAAGACAAACATCAGGAGATTTTGGTAGCAATAATGATGAATGCACCAGAAATGATTATTTACAAGGTAAGCGAAAAGATCAGAAACGAGATTTATCACCCTTAGATGAAACCTTAAAAAGCTTAGCAGATTGGTGTAAGGATATTAATATATCTAATATTAATCCTAAAAGAGAGTTTTGGATTGAGTTACCAGAGTTAAACACGCAAATTAAAAACGGACTTCAAATTAAAGATTTGAAAGATTTGTGTGAAGTACAAATTAAACCAGCAGTTACGACAGCTTCGGGTCTACAAACTCATGCAGGTGCAAATAAAAATATTAAAAACTGTTTTGACTGGTTAACAACTTGGTGTGACTTTAAAGACTGGGAACACATTTTAAAAGCCTTACGGTTCCTCAAAATAAAAAATTCGGGATTGGAATCTGAAATCGAAAGTAAGACAGAAGACAAGTTGAAAGAAATATTTATGTCAGATAAACTAAAAGAAATACGATTAAAAATCCTTTCTTATACTATTGAGAATACTACTTTTTCAGGAGCTATTACACCTCGCAATCTTTTATTCGAACTCGAAGAATATATTCGTTCAGACATCAAGATTTGGACACAGATAGACCACTTAGATAATAACTGGCAAATTTCGGGTATCCATGATTTAGAAAACAATAACGATATAGAGAGACCCTCCAAAACAATACCACTGCTATGGTCAAATAAAAGAGGCAGGAATTTAAATATTAATATAGAACAAGTAAATTCTACACTTGCTCCTATTCACGAAAGTATATTTCAGCTTGCAATCCACTTAGATGGAAATGTAAATGGACTGTGTGCTAATTGGGATGAATGGAAAGGATGTATTGAAAATAAGATCGGAGGGACATTAGGAGTTCTGGAAAACGATTTTGAGGGAATCCGTATTTCTAACAATAATTCGCCATTCAAAATCAGCGATGGAAAGATTATGAATACGAATGCAGAACGTGAAGCTTTCGCTAAAGAAATGAGTGATCAAATGACAAGAAAGACATGGGAACTAATTTCTGAAAAAATATCAGGGAGAATATCTCACATGGATATTAGCCAATCACAAGAATTAAGAGACACAGTTGAAACACGTTGGAATACCTGGCAAGAAATAATAAAAAAAGATGATTCCTTACTTACCCCGCTTTTTAAAAAAATTGTACATCCTAATGCCGAAGGGGAAGAAATATTGGGTCATTTACGAATAGGTCCCAAAACAAAAATGCTAATCACGGATGCTTTATTTATCTGTTTGCTTATTTCAGTTGCTTTAGGTTCTAAGGACTCAGGAATTATGAAAACTGAAGATGGATTAAGTATTGGTGCTATAGGGCTTTCGTGGTGGAGTGGACCTGCTGGGAAAGCCAGAAAGGTCAGGAAAATTGATGATGAGGATTCTGTTTATGATCTTATTGGTAAAGAAACATACGATATTTTAATTCTTTCACAAAGCGAACAGCCGGAAGGAGAGATTTACAAACAATCAATCGGTGATTCGACGAATATCGATCATTCTTTAGCTGCTGGACAAAGCCCCAAATTATTAGTAACCCGAAACCGTCTCCTTAATTCAATTATAAAAAAAGGTAGCGTTGACGAACTCCAAAATTATTTACAACAAAAACTTAATATCTATAAAGAGTCACTTACTCAAACTATAAATAACAATATATTATGACTTTTGAACAATTCGTATTGTATATCAAGCATCAAATTGAAGGTCGTTTTTCTATAAAAAGTTATGGGACAATTGAAAACGAAATGATCAATGTGGCCTCTGAGAAGCTTCAGAATAAAAATCTGTTGCGCTTTTTTCGCACTCAAGAAACTTCAGAACTTCACCTCAAAACCCTGCTTATAGTGGGCATCATTTCAGATGATGATCTAAAAAATGCTTTACAATGGGCTGCATTATGTAAAGAATTAATCTTAGACCCCGAAACTGCTGACATCTATCTCGCCATTATGTGGTCTAATGAAACCCAGCCCTCGGTTGAAGAATGCTTAAGGATCGAGGCTAGTGAAGATTTCTGTCGAAAATTCGTACTGCGTCCAAATGAAACTAACAAATCATTTGTTGAAAGGACGTTTATTACTAAAGTTGATGCTCCTTCTCCAATGGATTTAGGGCAAGATCCTCTTATTGCCGCGTTTTCAATATTAGAAAAAGAATTCACATGGTTTAGTGATGCTGAAAAAATTAAATGGCGAGAAGCGTTTAGTTCAGGCGCTTCGAGTTTTGACCTATTTAATACATTGATAAATCACAAATCAGAAAGTAATGGAACATCTTAAAAAAATAACAATAAGTAATGCCAGACGTTTTGGGAAAGATGTAGAAATTGATTTAAGTCCTGGTGCTAATATATTTCTTGCTCCAAACGGTACTGGTAAAACAACTCTTTTTGAAGCGATTGAGTTTGCACTAACTGGTTCTATACAACGTCTAATAAATCCGCCATTATCATTGATACGTGATAGACAAAGTGGTGTAGATGTACGATTAGATTTCGATAATGGAAACTACTGTGAGGTTAATTATATAAAAGGTGAAGAGCCAAGGTTGTCGGGAAGTCATAATCTATTGTTTCCGGGACATTCTATTAAAGATATTCCATTTCTTTTAAGACTTACTCATCTTATAGAACAACGTGGAAATAATTGGTTTATACAGCAAGGAAAATCATCAGAGGCTGGAAATTTGTTAGATAGACTATCTATCGGAAAGGATTTAAGTGTTATTGCTAAAACAAAATCCAATACGTTAAGCGCTGCAACGAGAACAATAAATAACAAAAAAGATCAGCGGGACATGTATAAAGAAGAAGTTTCTGCTTTTGAAAGCAAAATAAAAGAGCGTGATGCTGCAAAGTTAGACTTCGTTCTTAAGCCTTTAAACGAAATTATTGGTCAAATACAAAGTATCCATAAACAATTTGATACTTCATCAAGCCTAGAAAACATTGACCAAAATCCAGATGCTGTTGTTGGCTATCGTGGACTTGTAAACTCTGTTATAACTCAATTAGAAGAGGATAATCAAAAGCGTTTATTTTATCTTTCAAATCTTAAAAGTAAAATCCCTCTTTTTGAAAGCAATAATACAGAAATAGAAGAAAAGCAAATGCAGATAACTGGAAAAACTGAGATTGTACAAAAAGTAACTACTGATCTTGATAGTTTGAGAGCAGAACTCACAACGCTGCAGTATGTTTTAAATAAATCCACAGATTTACAGAAAGATTTATTTAGATCAAAAGAATTATTTAACAAGAAGAAAGAGGGAGAAGCCAGATTTGTATCAACGGAAAAATCTATCCAGTCGGCATCTGAATCTATTTCTAATCAAAAAGAAAAATTAAAATCAGAGAACGACCTTGTTGAGAAGCTAAATGCTCAAATTATTAAGTTCAATTCTCTTCGCGAACGTGAAGCAGAAGCTCTAAAAAAACAAGGTGAATTCATTTCATTAAAGTCGATAATTGATGATTGGTATATTCATTTAGCAAAAGTAACCGAAATAAAAAATGTCATTTACAACCAAACACTGCAAAAAGCATATTCTGAGAAAAGAATAGAGGATTTCCAGATAAATTTGCTAACAGCAGAAAAGTTATTTGATGAAAGTCAATCTAAACTTAACTCACTAAAAAATGTTTCCGATGCGATTCTCAGTGCAGTGGGAATAATAGCAACGAATTTACCTGATGACCAGAGTAATTGCCCTGTTTGTAATGCGGAATATGAGCCTGATGATCTTAAGAGACAGATAGCTTTAGCTTTAGAACAAATAGATCCTGTTATAAGTATTGAAATTGAAACTAACAATATATTAAAGAAAGATGTTGATCAAATTAAACAGCAAATACAAAATGAAAAAATAACACTAAATAAGATTATTGAGAGTGGGGTTGAAGACGAAGAAAAATTAAAAAAGGTTCAGGAATTTATTAACGAAAAATGTATGCCTAGATTTTCGGATAGTAAAAATATAACCGAAGCAAGTGAATGGTTAATAAGGAAAAAAGAAAAAAATGAAATAAGTCTAATAAGTATCCTTAATGATAAAAAAAATTCTGGAGAAGAACCCTCCTCAGAAGAATTGAGCAGACTTACAACATCTAGGGATCAGACAAGAAGTGCTATTCAATCCAATGAAGCAAACATTGGCGAGCTTACGATATCTCTTGAAAATATTAAAAGTGAAATTGAAAAAATAAATCAGTCTCTTTCTGTAATTAATGTGGAACAATTAGACACACAAATAGCCGATTCAACAAAAAAAATTGACACCACAACCTTAGAAATAACTGAGAAGTCAAGAGCTAAAGAAAAACTTGAGCAGAAAATAAAAGAATCAGAGAAGCAAATTATAGATTTAAATATGTCTATTTCTAAGCTAAAGGGACAACAAAATGAAATTTTAGCGGAATGGAAAGAAAGCAGTTTAATTGAGCCCCCTTCACTGGAGAAATTTAATGGAGGAAAAGATAAACTTATTAAGCAGGCAGATTCTATCAAAAAAGGATTTGTAGAACTAAATAAGTTGAGTGATGAATTAGGTCGCTGGACGGCAGCCGAAAAGTTTGCTACATTGGATAAAAAAGTGAAAGAAATTTCCAAAACCCAGGACGAGCAGATTTTTCTAACAAATATGAGAGAAGAATTATTTGTGATAAATAAGGAGTTGTCTTTCATAACAGAAAGAAAAAAAGCTCTTGAAAAATTATATAATAAAATCGGTGAAGAAGTTAATGGCGTACACGATAAGATCAAAGCCATCAATCCATTATGGGTCTCTTTACTAAAAAAAATTGTTGTAAATCCTCGCTTTGTAGAGACACAATTAGAAAGTTATTCATTTAGAAATAAATCCCAGGCAGAAGTAAAAATTAATCTTCATGATGAACAGGTAAGTGTAATGGAAGTAGCAAGTGAAGCGCAAGCAACAGATTTGCAATTAACCTTTATGCTTTCTATGGCGAGTAGTTATAAATGGACACCATGGAAATCATTATTGCTAGATGATCCAACTCAACATCATGATCTTGTTCATGCTTCTGGTGTATTCGATCTTCTTAGAGATTACATAATTGATCAGGATTTTCAAATCCTGATGGGCACACATGATGCCGTTCAAGCCAAATTCTTTCAAAGAAAGCTTCAAAATGAGAATATAGATGTAAAACTTTGGCGTTTAATAGCTAATAATGATGGAGTTAGAGCTGAAATAATAAACTAATAAACTTTTGAATTGAAGCTATACCAATTTTCTGCAAAGAGATTAGTCGTCTTTAATTAGTTAAAACTAAGTTAAAGGTGTCTAATTCGGGGACACTCCATAAAGCAATGCTTGGACAGCCCAATACTAAGGGCATAAGCAGATTTTCAAGCACTCCCGCCTCGAGTACGAGAAAACCCTGTAAAGCCCTTGTTTTACAGGGTTTTTCTATTTATCAGTAACAGGATAGTAACAAAAAATGAAATTTACACCCCTTCCTAAGTTGGGAAATCATAAAGGTGTTGAGCAGGTAAATAAACTATTATGAAATTACTTGAAAATTTAAAGCTGGATAAATGGTATGGGATTGTTCTATATATAGGGGTTCTACTAATTGCAGCATCTTTTTATTTCAAACCTGAATTTTTGGAAGCAAAACATATATTTGGACTTGGCCTTGGATTAATTATTATTGGTATAGCCCACCTGATGTCCGAAAAGTATTTAAACCAGGTTGCTTATGGGTATATTATGTCTACTCAGATAATCAAGTACAATTTTGTTTCTGTTATTTTAATCATCATTGGTATAGTATTAACCGCATTGTTTGGGTACAAAATCATTGTATACCTACTTTAACTCTCCATCTTAATCACAACCCTTTCAACAGTTTTTGAACTGCCTTTAAAGTTTAAATAATAGGCATCCATTTCACCGTTGCCAGCCGTTGCAACGGCTGTTTTTACAGGGGTTCCTATAATTGGTTAATGTGGAATATCTTATTTTGTTACTTTTCACCGTTGCCAGCCGTTGCAACGGTGAAAAGTATCACCGTTGTTTCACCGTTGGCCTCACGGTTAATTTCTTGATCCGTTATTGTTAGTTATCTAATAATCAACAGATTTAGCGTTTAATAAAGATTATGTGTGCCGTTTTATTTTTTCAGCCAGATTTCCTTTTAAAGTCGATTATATTTTTATTGAAATTCTTTGAGAGGTTTTAACAGAATTCTGTTTTCAATACGAAATCCAGTATTCAAAATATTCAAGTTTGGGTATCCGTTCCGCTGTATAAACCTTCTTTTCCTTTATCGAATAATCTTTTACTTTTTGCTGATCCGCTACCTTCTGGATATCCGCAGGAGTTAACCGGATCTCGCATCCAACTATATTAATTTCCCTTTCGTCTTTTCTGTTTAAAATTATCATAGCTCTATTTTTTAGTTTATTTGTAGTGGGTTACCATCCTTAAATGTTTGCGCTTCCTGACCTTCTTCTAGCCAAGGGTGTGGCAAATTATCTACTAATAAGGCAGATATTAAATTATTCAAAGCCTTCATTTTAGGCAGAATTGCTTTTGAATATCTAGGCTGTTCTTCATAAATTTTAAACAACCCATTCCTAGTTTCCCTGAGTGATTGCATCATTTCTCTATAATCATTTTCAGTTGCAAAAAGTTTTTGAATTTTGGTAATATTTTTCGGTGTGAGTACGTTTTTATTTTTCATTTCCATATCATTAGATTTTTAATAATTGTTGGTCATTTGTAGATTATCCAATTTTTAGTGATCTCGTTTTCCGTATTTTCATTTCCTAACAGAGACCACAACTTCTCAATTATCTTATCCTTCTTTTCAATCTGGTCATACAAAAAATCAGCATGATCCTTAATATAGTCCTCAGATAATTTATTTTTGGTTAATCGCTTCTCACATCCTAAAATGCGGACCTGTTTTTCATCTTTTTGGTGTAATACTTTCATTGTTCTATTCTTTAGAGTAAGATCCAAGAAAGGCTCAGAATTCCTTTGCACTCATTTTTGAAACCTGGTAGACCTTTCCGTTTTTTGAGCACGCTCTTTTGTTTAATAGTTTTCATACTACAAATTCCTCTAAAATGGTTGCTATTCTGTCAAGTTGTTCATTTAGTTCATTCTGGTATTCAGTTTCAGTTTTCATAATATACATTATTTGTTGATTATTATATTGCAAATCTACACCATACGTTCATAACCACCAAATTAAATACACATTAAAAGTAGATTCTTAAAAAAAAATAACTACCTCGTGTAGATTTTACCTATATTTGATTAAACTTAAAAACTAAAACAAATGGAACTACTGAGGTTAAAAGAGCTTCTTAAAGAGAAAAACATTGCCGGTAAGGATTTGGCTGAAACAATTGGAGTAAGTCCTAACACTATTTCTAGGATAGCCTCGGGATCTTCTTTCCCTTCTGGGGATCTTCTAATGAAAATAGCTAATGAGCTAGATATTGATATCCGGGATCTGTTTTATTCTACTAAGGATAACCAAGGAAGGCCGCTATTTGTTGAAATGGAAGGAAAGTATATAAGGATAGGTGAAATAAATCTGGACCTCTTGGACGAGGGTTCCGTTCCTGGTTCGGACGAAAAAAAAATATAATATGAATACTAATAAGATCCTGGATAGGCTTAATCAAATTGAAGCTTTTGCAGATCTCATAAAAGAGCACGTGAGCGTGCTGAAGAAAGAACTGGAAAAAGATAGCGCCCCTAAAGATTCCGGCCGAAAGGGTTCACTCTCCGAAAAAGAAAAAGCGAAAATACTGGCACGCCGCCAAAAATCAAGAATGAAAAAATAAATGCTTGGACGAGAGTTCGGGACTTAACTTGGATGAGATTAGATATGACAACTGCGGATAGTGTGTATAAATTTTTAGCGGCTTCAATTGAACAATTGGAATACAAAGAGAAAGAATGGCTATGTGAGCTTATTTTAAAGAAACCCGTTAAAGAAGAAAAGCAGCTTAAAAAGAAAAAGGACCCGGTTCCAACTGAGGCCTGGTATCGTAAACAACTTATGAAAACCTGGTCTAAAAAGAAGGGATAAAGCATCCTCATTTATAATCGAGTAATATATTATATTGCTAATTGACAATTTCTAACTATGGATGCAAAAAGCACTTATCAATTCCTGAAGCCTTCCCTGGATCAATTAAATGATAAGGAAAAGAAGGAACTAATTAAATTAATAGCAGCTTCTCCAGTTCAAGAAAAACCCACAAAGAAAAAAGTCGATCCCGTAATGAGTATTCAGGAAATGAAAAAGAGACTGTTAAAAACTGGACACTTCAAAAATCATTTTTCCAGGAGATAGAATTTAATTTCTATAGGACATTAACAGACACAAACTTAACAATAAAAGTAATATATTATATTGCTGGTAAAAGACTTTATTATGAATGCAAAAGACACATGTCAATATTTAAAACCTATTCTGGATCAATTTACAGACCAGGAAAGAAAGGAGCTTATTAAT
>Ga0307486_1002056_pt1 | contig 14494 bp, 20 predicted proteins | sample CBIW02metaG_FD_203663 | JGI IMG/M metagenome (GOLD analysis project Ga0307486, IMG submission 203663) | Sea-ice brine microbial communities from Beaufort Sea near Barrow, Alaska, United States - CBIW 0.2 | ecosystem: Environmental > Aquatic > Marine > Coastal | place: USA: Alaska | collected... | reverse complement strand
CCTTTGCCGTTTGCTGTGCAATATCTCCAAGCTTCTGTGTTGGCGTTTCCATAGGCCGGGTCAGCGCATACAGCGCCATGCCGACAACAGAAACGGCTGCAACCGCGATTACAGCCATGGGCGATATACCCCCACAATCCGTGCGCGCCATTCGTCATCAATTCGATGCTCACACACAGCGGTCATCGAATAGGAATGGATCAGCGACAGTCCGCCGTGGCAATAGTCGCCGATGATTCCGACATGCGCCGGACCGGCCTGGTTGTGCCACTGCATCAGCACGACATCGCCGACCTGCATACCGTCAACAGGCGCGCCGAAATGCTCGTCCATTTCGCGCTGCAATCCATCGCGCCAAGGCTCGCGGCCATAATCTCGACGATCACGCATGACAACCCCGCCAGCAGCTACGGCATGTATGACCAGACCGATGCAGTCAATCCCTAGAGCATTACGCCCGCGATGACGCCACTTGGTCCCTATCCACTTGCGCGCCTCTGCAACGCATAGCTGGGCTTTCATTCGATCACCTCACTGCCTTGGAAGCCGCCAGGGATACTGGCCTGCGGTGACAGAACAGCCGTGCCTTCGCCGACCGGAATCAATGGCTCCCCTTTGTAGTTCAGAAAGTTCCCATACGCGGCGCAGGTAGCTGGCGTCTTGTCGCAGTCAGGGCGAATGCGAAATGTATGCCCAGCGACAATCTCAAACGGGGTAGGCTCCACCAGTGCGACAGTGCCGGTCAGCGGGCCATAGCCTTCGACCTGATACAACCGCTGACCTGCGTTCGGGCCTGTGAGCCACTGCACTCTGGCGGTGTTTGGCAGAGGGTCGATGACTAGGCTGGAATCAGCGAAGACGCGGAACGGCTCATCGCCTACGCTGCTCACTGCCCCGGACTGGAATAGCGCAACAGCATCAACGCCGCATCCGGTTTGCGTATCCTGATCAGATCCAAACGTGGCCCGGCAATTGCGCGACCAGAAATGCCCGATCGGCTGGCGAAGGCGCATGGCATACGACAAAAGCTCAGGCATCCACACTACGCCGTCCTCTGTGTTCACTTCGCCCACATCGCCAGCATCCACGATCATGTGGCCCATAGACAGATCGGCCCAATTGATCAGCGTCATCTGCCATTGGGCGTCGTCAAGCTCGCCCGCTGCGACCATCTCAACGGTGATGCCCGGTACGTCAGCAGATAGCAGCGCATACGCCTCTGCGTTATCAACTGACAGGCCGGTGTCAGTAGCTATGATCGAGGGATCGAAGCCATTGACCGCGCTATAAGTGACGCCTAGATATTCCACGTCCCGGTCAAGTGTCGTCATACCGAACTCTCTGCCATCCTTGAGCGTGAAGCGAAGAAGGCGGCAAGTCGTGGTCACGGGCTGCTGTAAGTGAGCTAGCAGCGCCGGGGGGATGTTCCGGCTCACAGGCGAACCTCGATCAGATCTACGTCCGAGCTGAGGATGAAGCCGGCCTGGCGCCTTGCAACCGGGTCACTGTCCAAGCGATCAGAAACGAACCTGACCGGAACGTCGAACTCACCAGACCATGTAATGACAGAGCCCGGCGCAGCGGTGAGCGTGACCAGGCCGGTCGTGTAGTCGATGACTGCAGCAGTGACAACTCCGTCCTCAAAGATACTGGCTGTGCCGCTGACTGGCTTCTTGATTGGGCGCGAGAGAGCGAGCGGGCCGAACGTGTAGACCTTGACGAGCTGTAGCGCCTGCTCAACGCCAGAGCCTTCGCCGATCACCTGGGCATCTGCCTGATAGTCTGTCCAGTCCTTGAACCGGAATGCGACAAGCGATCCCATGCAGGCCATGTGCGCATCACGCACCAGGGCATGGTCGGCATAGTCGAGGTTCTGGTACATCAGCGAGCCGTGGCACAGCGGCGCAGACCAGTTAGCATTGCGCCGCTCGACGCCGGATCTCAGCGAATTTATGCGCGTGCTGAATTCCATGCCGAATTGCGAGCCATAGGCCACGCGGTCAAGGATGCGGGATTCGTTGAACATCAGCCTAGCCTCGCTTGGACTTGTTTCTGTTTGCGAGCCGCGTCATTGGCCATCTGGCTAGACGTGCGCTTGTCCACCGACCCGGTGACGTAGATGCTCTGATTGACGGATGAATTACCGCCGCCCCGACCACCAGCCCCGCCTCGGCGAATATCCTCAAGTACGCCATCAAGCTTGGCGCTGGTTTCGGCAGTCGTTACGCGCTCGCCTTTTTCAAGTATCCAGCTGCCTGTCTTGGGAATGCTGTCCATGCCATCGTGCGCCATGCCGATGTTGCCGATGGCCGCAGCCTGTGCAACTTGAGCCGCGGCAGCCGCGACACCAGCAACCGGAGCAAGAGCTGGGCCGACCACTGGAATACCGACCACTGCTGCGAACGCATCCGAGTAGGACTTCGGCACGTTCATCAGGGCTTTGGCGATGGCGTAGCCTTTCTCCATAGCGAAGGCTGCCCGGTATAGCTTGGAGTTTTCTCCGAAAAACGCCTTGGCAGCCCCCGCCAGGTTGCCGAAGAACTCTTCGCCAGCGGCCATCTGCGTCAGCTGGCGAGCGCGCTCAATCTCGGCCATCTTCTCTTCGTGCTCGGCCTTGAGATCAAGCTCTTGCTCATCCCATTGCTCGGCCAGGTCGGCGCGCTCAGAGCGATACTCGTCAAGCATCGAAAGCTGCGTGTCGTACCACTCCTGCAGCTTCTCCTGAGCCTCGTCGAGCTTGTCCAGTTCGCCAGCAGGACCGCCTATTGTTGCGTCAAGGCCCGCATAGTCTGGGGCCTCTTCAAAGCTATCCGAGACAATCCGGCCCGCTGTATCCATGCGCTGAGCGTCAGTCAGCCCAGACATGGCATCAAGCACGGCAAGCCGCTCGCGCATCTGGTCGGTCAAGACTTCTTCGTCCGTGCGAAGATCTTTCAGCAGGTCGGCGTAATCCTCATGCGCCTTTTTGGATAACTCCAGATTCTCTACGGTTTCGATCAACGATCTGGCGTAGTCGATCTGAGTTTCGGTGGCGCCTTCCTGCTCCAGGGTGTAAAGCTTGACCTCGCCAGCAGCCATACCCCATGTGTCGGCAGCGACTTCAAGGGCGCTGATCTGGTTACGGATATTGTCGGCAGCTTTCTGTGCCTCCTTGCCTGCCTTGTCCCAGTCCTTGCCGAGAGCGCGGAAGTCGCCGCCAGCCTGGCCTGCAGCTTCGCGGGCCTCTTTCAGAAGCCGCGCCACCATCTCTATCCGGCTTGTGCCGTCCGCCGCCTCATCCTCGGTACCAGCGTCCCAGATGCCATTGAGCATGGTCGCGTACTTCTGCGCGGTGTCGTCAATGTCTTCACCAACTATGTTCAGGACTTCCTTCGTTTTTCCCCAATTCTTATACATTCGCCGCGCAAGTAACGGCGGAATGATCTTTTCATACCACTCGCCATCGGTGGCGGTTTCAGAGGCAAGCGCCAGTCCGGCTATCCCTCTGCGTAACAGCTGAATAGCGGCGAAGGTGCCCACGGCGGCGGCGGCTATCCCTTTAATAGTGCCTGTGAGCGTTTCGCCCACGTCTTCTGCTATAGCGCCATCCATGGCGACATCTGAGAGCGAAACGGCCATTCCAGACAGGGCAGGCAAGACCTGCTCCATTATCTTGTTCTTGAGCCCCGTAGTCGTCTGATCCATCAGGAACATGGCCGCGCTTAGCTCGTCGGCAGCGGACAACGTGTCATTACCCATGATCGCGCCGGCACGCTCCGCCTCATCACCCAGCAGCTTGAAGCCGGCCCCGTTGTCGCGCAGCAGTGGCAACAGCAGAGTCGCATCCGACGCGATGGCCTCCATGTAGAAGGTCATGTCGTTTTGCGATACGTTCGCCTTTTCCAGGCTGGAAACGTAAAGCTGCAACGCGTCCGGGCCTGACAGGTCGCGGAACATATCAGCAGTTACGCCGATCTGAGGCGCTACCTGCTCGAAGAAGTCAGCGAGCGGGCCAGCGCCCGTCTGCATGAAGTCGCCCAGCTTGTCGTTGGTATCCTTGAAGATATCGCCCAGCTTGTCCTGCTCGATACCGACGACCTTGGCGCCCGCAGCGTACCGCTGGAACGCTTCGGCGGAGACGTTCGATACCTGAGACAGCCGGCTGATCTCGTTGGCGGACTTCACGGTCGAGATAACCATCGCCGTAGTTGCGGCGGCTACGGCAGCAGCAGCAATGCCGATGCCTTTGCCAATGGCCTGCGCGTCTTTCTCGACCTGCTTGCGCCACTTCTTTGACGAACGCTCCGCTTTGTCCATGCCCTGAACGAACCCGCCCGTTCTGGCGACAAGATCGAGCGTGAGCGTGCCGAGCGATTTAGAGGCCATGGGGTTTCCTTTGGGCAATAAAAAACCCCGCATGAGCGGGGCTTGTCGTTTCTTTTGATACTAAGTGCCAGATTCCAGGCATGCCTGATATGCCCTGTTCCCGAACTCGGTAACCTCGCGCAATTTCAATTCATCTGAAAATCGGCGTTCGATGCGATAGGCGTCGATCACAAGCTCTCGGGTCAACGCTCTATAGCTTTCACTATCCTGCATCTGTGCAGCGCCCATCATGGCAGCCATTGGAGCTCCGTCTTGACGTCCGTGCATTACCGTCATAGCCGCCTTAGACACTTTGTCGCACACGTCATCAGAAAGGGCCGGAACTGAAAACAAGAAGAAAGCTAGAGCTATAGGCATGCGGTTCATGTTGAGCCTCCTGGCAATGGTTGATAAAGCGGCAATCTACCATTATCCGGTTCCCGCGCACTAATCACGCCCATTCCTTCATCGCCTGGTCGAGAGTCAGTTCCTTCTCTTGCTCATGCGGCATGAAGTCGTGCAGCTTGTACCCGCCGTCCTTGCTGTTGCGGTTAGCATAAAGCGTGGCGAGCAAAGCAGATCCGCGCTCAACGTGACGGCCCGCATTGAGCGATCCGCGCTTGTTGATGTAGCGCACCCATGAATAGAACTCGCGAACGGTCAGCCGTTCCTTGGCCTCGACAATCGTGCAGCCTCCAATCCCGTTAAGGACTAGATCGTGCCAGAGTTCGTCCTCGTCGCTTAGCTCGCCTTCGTCTTTCCCATGCCGTTCACTTCACCGATAACTGTCAGCAGCGCCATAGTCAGCGCGCCATCAAGCGGGCCGCGATCTGGATCAGCTTCGCCGGTAATGTCCTCCGGGGTAAATACGGCTTTGCCTTCCTTGTCGCAGATCGAGTGGGCAATGCGTGCCGCTACCGGGTCGCCCTTGTTGCGTGCTGCGTAGATATCGCCAAGGGCGGAGTTGTAGGACAGCGGGCGAACGTAGACCGTCGCGGTCACGTCCTCGTCGCCGTGCTTCCATGTAATATCACGCTCAACCGGAGCGCCGGTAAAGGCGCCCAGGCTAGTGAGTGAGGTAATAGACAGATCCATCACACAGCCGCCTTACGAATCCATGCCGACCCGCCAGAGCGCTGAATGGTCGCCGCAGTGGTAACCACAGTGTTAGCGGCAAAGTCGAACGGGAAGTCAGAGACATAGCCCTCGAAGATGAACCACGTCCGCGTGGTCGGCAGCTCGAAGTCATCCCCTGCGACGTTCAGTGTCGGCGGAATGTCCTTGCCATCAGACCAGCCGACTGCCCACATGACGTTCTCGATGCTGTCGTCTTCGCTCAGTTCATAAAGGCGAACGTGCGAATCATTGCGCGGGTCGGCATTTATCGACATAGATGCTTGACCCGGAGTACGCAACCCGCGCAGATACTTTCGAACAGCATCGCTCAAGCATGTGACCTCGATTTGATCGGCAGGGTTGCCTCCAGGACTGAAAGTGGTCGCGCATTCAATCTCGATAACTTCGAGAACGGCGGAGTCGGCGACAGTTGGCACTAATGCATAGATTTGTGTGCCTTGTGCAAGAATTGCCATGGTGTAGTTCCTCGGGGGTTTTTGTGCAATAAAAAACCCGCCAAAGCGGGTTGTTTGGGCTTGCTCTGTGTTATCGCTGGACTAGCCAGTCGACGTCGAATGAAATGCGGTACAGCTTGGTGTCTTGTTCGCGGCTCTCGCCCCGCCACGCAACAATATGAGCATGCGGTTCGAGGGCATCCCTGATTGCTCTAGCAGCGCTCTGGACAGTGGAAATACTGCTACCGTAGACATCCACTTGAAGCGTGTAACCGTCCATGTCCGGGAGGTCACCGAGGTAGTTCTCGGGGCTGCCTGCGATGGTTTGCCATACGGCGTAGGGCAGCGCTGCATTCTCTTCCGCTTCACCGAACGGCCAAAATCGTACAGGGCTGTTACCAAGCAGTGCAGCGGCGGCAGGAGCCTGTGACACGACTTTAAAAATGGGAGGGTACATGATCAACTCCTGCTGGCTTTGCTGGCCTTTTTGATGGCCCGATCAAGCGCCTTGCCATACTGCTTAATAAACTCGGTGGTCGCCGCGTCCAGGTTGTTTTCCATCGCTGGTCGCAGAAACGGTTGCGCTCGGAGTTTACTGGTACCGAACTCAATGAAGCGCCAGTAGAAAGTATCGCCACCTGGGTTGCCGGAGGATCCACCCGTTTTATAGGTCTCCCCTACGCGCACGCCCCTGCGGTTGGCCTTGGTGTCGGCATACTGCTTGGCGCCGCCCAGTACCCCAATACGAAAGCCCAAGTCACCGGTACGCTTGAACAAGCTCCCGTTCCAGCGCTCTGCCACGTTCTTTGCAATGCTTTGCGCGGTTGCGGGATCATCCAGCCGCATGGCATTGGCCCGGGCTTTATCCCGAATCAGCTGTGCAGCCTTGCGCAGGGCGAAGCGGCCGCCTTTGTATTTGGTTTCATACACTACGGCGTCCAGTTTGCCGATCAGATCTTCAATGCCCGTCAGCTGATAGTCGACACCGTCAGCCATTGTTAACCCCCTGGCTGCATGGCAGCGTGATGTATTCGGTACCACTGTCAGGATCGGGCAACACACCTTCGATGTTGTAGGTCCTGCCCTTGTGCAAAACCCGCCAACTAGCTGTTATGTCGTCGCGGTAGCGCAGCACAATACGCGTGCTGACCTTGGATTGAACGGCCTGGGCGGCGATGAATGCGTTAGCGCTGAGAGGCTCGATTGAAGCGAACTGCGTACGCACTTCCTCCCAACCATCGATCATGCCGCCTGTATCCTCATCCTGCGTTCGCGCGGGTCTTTGCAGCCTAACCCGCTTGTTCAGTTTGCCGGCTTGCATGGTCAATCTCCGAAAATGGGCGTGCCGTCCATGTAGGTGTCGCGCTCGAGCCGGCTATCTTCCTGAACATCTTCGCCCGTGACGATATCGATCAGAGCGCGGTTGGTTTCTACCAGGTCATTGATCGAGCCGGTCAGGTCTTGCATAGCTTGAGTCTGGGCTGCGATGGTGCTAAGCAGCGTGTTGGTGTCGATATTCATTAGAACCTCGGGGGAACTGTTATGTCAGCCAACATGCCGTCGGTATAGCTTTCCGGAATGCGCGCCAGAATGGTGCCCACCACCAGCGTTTCTCGAAGCGCATAAGCGCTACCGGCATGCATCAACATCCAGCTGCGCACACCCGGGTTGGCTTCGACGTCAAGTCCTGCCGTGTAGGTAATGCGCAGCGAGCCGGAAGGCCGGCCGGATGAAAAGTGCAGATAGCTTTCGCGCATGCCACGGCGCAAGTGGCGTGGCACATCAGCGGCGGTCAGCTCCTCCAGCGTGCCGTCGGGCAGGATCCTTTCTACCTTCAGCACGTCGCTGGCCTGGCCAACGTCGAGCGGGCTGCCCGATACATATGATTCGGGCCAGTCCTCTTCATAGGTGGCTTCTCGAATCGCTGCACCGGTGCGCTGCTCAGCTTGGACGGTGACGCCCGGGATAATGATTTCCTCGATCAGTTCGGGCTGCACATCTTCTGCATCCACCCTGCACTGCCGCGCCACATCATCCAGCGTGAGCACCGGCAGCCCGGTGTAAGCGAGTCGGCGGGCCATGGTTAGGGCTTGCCTTCGTTGGCAGCCTTATCCGCTGCGGCTTTGTCGGCAGCGAGCTTTTCAGCGGCGGCTTTCTCTGCAGCCCCTTTATCGTCAGAACCGCCAGTGGCCTTGCCAGCGCCTTTTTTTCCGGTAGTGGCGACACCTGCTTTTTCAAGATCAGCCGCTTTGGCGGCGGCGAATCCGGCCTGTTCGCCCTTGGCGTAACCCTGCCAATTTTTAAGGAAGGTCACGATGGTTGGCTTGCTCATGTTGATTACCTCAGTAGATGCTAAAGGGGAAAACCGCCCCGCCTTCAGGCGGGGCAGCTACTTACATACCAACGCCCCAGGTGACTCCGGTACCCACTGCGATCGACTCAACGTGGCGCGGGCCAAAGTCGTGCTTGGCGATCACGCGCACCAACGTCTGATCTCGCTGAAAGGCGCTAACCATGACGCCTTCGCTATCCTTGTAGGAGGCTTCCTGTGAGAAGTTGATGACTAGCCCGGACACCTCGCCGATGTAGCAGTCGCCAAAGTCACTGAAGTAGATCTCAGACTCATCGCCACCAACGCCCAAATTGATCGGCACCTGAGTGGAGAGGCCAATCGGGTAACCCTTGAGCATCATCATGTCCAGCTCGGGGTAGGCCTTGTTGCCGTTACCGTCGCGCAACGCAGCCAGCCAGCGGCGGGTGCGCGGTGCCATTACCCAGCCAGGCATACGCATGTGTGCGTTGGCACCTTCAAGCCGCAGTAGCAGTGCCGACAGGAACAGTTCTACGTCATTCAGCGTGCTGGTGGCTGGAGCCGGTACCAGGTTACCTACCGGTGCCCAGAATCGCAGGCCCTTGGGAATGTTGCCGCCACCTGCGCCGCGCAGAAAGAACAGGTCTTCCGAAAGGCCCATGCTAACGGTGAGGTCAAGGCCTACTTGCTGATCCACGCGGGGGTTGATGCCGGAGAATGCAATCAGGTCATTAGAGATCGGCACGATCGCCGCCATCTTTTTGGCCGACAGCTTCAGGTCATCGAACGTCATACCGGTCAGCGGGATGTCTTCTTCCTCACCCACGTAGCCAACATTGGTGTTGCCGTTGATGCGCGGCAGAGTCAAGTTACCGTTGTTCAGGGGCAGCGAGATAGCGCCCATCTTGCGCACCACTGACTGCGGGCGCAGCGACTCGATCACGTCTGTGGCGAAGTTCTCCGGAACCAACACGCCACCGGCGCCGGGGGTAACGGTAGACAATGCCATGTGTACATCAGGAGCAAAGCCTCCTTCCTTGGCCATACGTGCAGCGTCCTGCTGGTTACCCTGAGCAGATGCCAGCAAGCGGACCATCTGCGCCATCTTCTCACCGGGTACCGGCTTGGGTGTAAAAGGTCCAGATACATGCGAGACGGGTGGCCCAGCGATACCCTGAGCGCCTTCACTGACCGGCACCGAGCTGGCAGCGGCAATGCGTTCTGCCGACTCAGCGCGGGTGAGCTGATCGGTCAGGCCGTTGATTTTGGTTTCCAGCTCAGTGAACTGGGCCAGCTGTTCGGCGGTAAGCGAATCGCCACCCGCTTCCATAACCGCCAACGCTTGCAGCTGCTCATTGAGCTGGGCGCGTTCGCTGCGGAGTTTCAGTACTTTTGACATAGTGCCTCCAAGGCATAAAAAAACCCGCACAAGGCGGGCCGGGTTAACTGCCGCGAACGCGGTCAGATTCGTGCTTGAATATTCATCGCAGCCGCCCGGACGCTGACGCGACCCGACTGACGATTCGCTCTGCTCTGCGCTACTGCACGGGAGATGTTGTCGACGGCATCCTGCGGGGTAGATAGCCGGTCAGCCAGGCCGGCATTGATCGCCGCCTGACCTCGGTACAGTCCCGCCTCTGTTGCACGGATAATCTCAGGACTAAGCCCTCGGTACTCCGCGACCGCGCCAACGAAGAGCTGGTAGCTTTCCTGCACCAGGTCATTGAGAAACTTGAGAGACTGCTCGCTGATGGGCTCATGTGGGCTAAGGTCGTTTTTGTGCGCCCCGGCATACACGGTGGTCACCTTGATGCCCATGTTCTCTTCCATCTTGGAGCGGTCCATGTGGCTGGCAATAACGCCGATGGATCCGACACCAGAGGTCTGGCTGACTACCATCTCAGTACAGGCACTGCCAATCAGGTAGCCGCCGCTGTAGGCCATAAAGTTAACCAGGCCGGTGATGGGCTTCTGTTTGGCAAACATGCAGATATCCGCAGCCAGCTCGAACGCGCCCGTTGCCGAACCCCCCGGGCTGTCGATGTCCAGAACGATGTGCTCAACCATGGGATCAGCCACCGCTTGGCGTAGCTGTGCACGCAAACCTTCATAGCTGGTCATGGTTTCGCAGGGGTCCAGGTGAGCACCGCGGCTAACCAGAACACCATGAACCGGCAGTACCTCAACGCCGGTGGTGGATATCCCGGCACGGCGCTGCTCTTGCTGCTGCTCAACCTGCAGCGCGATCGACTCATCGCTGCGCAACGAGGGCTGACCTGCAGCCGCACCTGTGTTGAGGTTGATGATGTTGAGGTTCATGGTCTGGTTTGCCCAGCGCACACCCAGATCGAGCATGTCGGGAAGTACCAGAAGCGGCTGATTGAACAGCAGGCTGGATGCTCTTAGATAACTTTTCATCAGGTCAGTATCCTGTCGATTTCGGCGCGTTGCATTTCAAGTTGTGCTCGCACCTTGGGGTCGTTGCCGTCTGGCATGGATTTGCCCGCGTCAATCATGTTGAGCGGCTGCAAGTACACATCGCCGCCAGCCACCGGCGGCATGTTTTCCAGGCGGCGAATGTCGTTGACCGATAGCCACCCCCACTGCCGGCCAATGGCGTAAGCCTCGTAACGGCTCTTCTGGTCGCCGCGCATCAATCCCGAGAGGTTGAACTCGATGAAGTAGCTCTTACGATCCTGTGGTAGCAGGAAGTCGCGCATCATCGCCTGCTCGTGGCGCTTAGCCCACGGCAGCAAGGCGAACACCACGAACTGAATCAGCAGCTGCTCAATCGTGTTGTAGTTGGCCTTCTCCAGGTCGTTGACCATAGGCAGAGGAATCTTATAGATTCGTGCCACGTCCGCCGCTGTTGCTTTGAGGATGCCAAGAATCTCGGCGTCGACGTTGTTCATGCTGACTGGCTTGAAGGTCATGCCCTCCTGAAGCATGGCAACCTTTTTGGCGTTATCCATACCGCCAAACTTACTGCCCCACTGATCAAGTATCCGGTCAATGCTGGCCTGATCCTTGATTGCGGTGGACTCTTTGGGCCGTTCGATGACACCCGAAACCGATACACCATTGGCGAAAGACTTACCGGTGTATTGCCGTACCGCCTGAGCCAGCCCGACCGCATCCGTGTGCAGCTCGATCGGCGACAGTCCAACGTAATGGTTACGGCTTACCCAGCGCACGTGATGTATCTGGCGCATGGGGAGCGGCTCTGGATATGTGCCAACCTGATAGTACGGGAGCAAGTCTGCCCCTTTGCGCACGATCATCTTGTCGTTATCCAGCGGCCATAACGCAGTGACGTTGCCGTCGTCGCGACGCTCTACATAGGAGTAGCTGTTGCCGCGCAGCCCAAGCGAAATCTGTTTGCATTCTGTGAACTCATACGGCGTCTGGAAACCGTTGGGCTGGTATCGCAGTACATCGTAGAGCGGGTGATTTATGGCTATCTCGCGTTGCCCTTCACCCTTGCGCATATAAAGCTCAAGCGGCAACTGGGCGATACTCTCAGCCAGTAGCGTGACGCAGTTCTGCAACACCGGTACCGCCAGGGCGCTTTCTGGCGTTACGATCACGCCACTGCTGTTGCCGCGACCTGAACCGATCAACCCCTGCCAGAATGAACTGCTGCCGTCCGATACCGTTCCGGTGCTGGGTCCAAGCAGTTGACTGAAAAACATAGACGCTAGTCTCCCGCGTTAGGCGGCGCAGCCAGGCGGGCGGAGGCTTTATCAGCCAGCCGGGACCAGCCCAGCAGGCCGAGGCCAGAGACGATCATCGCCGCCGGCACGTTGATAATAGCCACCCCACCTACCACCAGACCAAAGCCAATCAGACCGGCTAGCCAAGCGCAGATCAAAAGCAGCAGTTTCATATTCCAACACCTTCGTCATATATGGATTTGCCGCCGCCGATATTGGCAGAAGCGCTGACCCCGGTAGCCATCACAGCGGCGACAATGCCGTCGATCCGGCCCGTGGCCTTGGACTTATCAGGCTTACGACTGCCCGCTGGATCCGCCGTGGTTACCGCGTTACCGGCGCACCAGGTCATCACCGGGTTGCCATCATGGCGCAGCATCTCAACCACTTCATGCACGGTGGGCGCGTCCAATACGTCCCAATCATCACTATCCAGATCGATTGTGGCGGGCTCTGTAGCCATGCCCAGAAGCCGCCGTTCGAACTCATCGACGCCAGGGCCCATGTCTTTGTAGCCCTGACCGAACGGGGCCAGCTCAGGCAGTACTACGTCGTGCTCATCCATCAGCTGCAGCAGATCCTCGATACGCCAGCGGTCATAACCGACCTTGCGCACGTCAAAGAAGTTGCAGATGGTCTGTAGCCGCCGCAGCACAAAAAGCTTGCTGATCGCGCGGCCAGGAGTGCTTTCCAGTTCGCCATCCTTGATCCACTGCCGGTACGGCACCTGGTCGCGTTTCTCACGTTCATCCAGATCGTGATCAGGAATCCAGAAGTACGGCAGAAGCCGCCAATAAGGATCTGCTTCAGTCGGATAAAACAACAACACAAAGGCTGTCAGGTCCGTGGTACTTGCCAAGTCCAGGCCCGCAACACACGGCCGATCGCGCAGCATACTCATCGGCACGCGCTCTTCTGCCTGCTTCCAGACGTCAAAGCCGATCCACGGTGAGGTGGCTTGCGTCCATTGGCAGAAACTCAATCTCCTGACTACCGCTTCCTTGCTGGGCATGCCCCGTGCTTCCTGCACTTGTTCGCGCAGGTAGTTACGGCCGGGGATCCCATCGGTCTGGTTCTCAGCAATGAAGTCCAGCGAAGGGTTCACTTTGGGCCAGCACGTTTCATCCTTGAAGGGATCATCATCCAGATCGAGCGAGCAGATAAACGCGAAGAAGCTATCAGCGTCCGTGTCGCCTCGGCAAACCTTGACTCCCAGATCGTGGTACTGACCGGCGGTAGTCTTCTTGTCGGAACCGCTGTTGGTGATCATCACGATCATTGCCCGACGCCGGTTTTTGGTACCGGCCCGCAGCATATCCACCGCGCTGGATGTCTTGTGCTCGTGCACCTCATCGATCAGGCCGATGTGCGGCCGAGGGCCTGACTGGCCCTCATCCGAACTGATTGCCTTGAAGAAGCTGAAGCTGTTGGGGTAGTAAAGGTTCCAGACCTTCTCATCCCGGCCAGACTGCACCACGCGCGAACACAGATGCGGCGACAAATTAACCATGGCCACAGCATCGCGAAACAAGATCATGGCCTGGTCTTTCTTGGTAGCAGCCGCGTATATTTCGGCGCGCTGCTCACCATCCGCCACCAACCCGTATAGCCCTATGCCCGCTACCAAGGGCGACTTGCCGGAGCCCTTGCCGGTCTCGATGAACGCCATCCGAAAGCGTCGGTACCCGTCAGCGGTCAGCCAGCCAAACAGGCTACCGACAACGAACGACTGCCAGGGTGCTAGCAGGAAGTGCTTACCCTCATACTCCCCGCCGTTGAGAAACAATACATCCTCAAAGAAACCGATCGCGCGATTTGCCGCTTCGACACTCCAAATCAAGCCGCGCGCAGCGCCTGTTTCCAGATCCCGTAGGTGACGCTTTGTCGCGTTACGCACATCGGGCCCAACTACCAACGTACCGTCCAGCGCCTGGTGCGCGAACGACGTCACCCGATCTTGCGTCTCAGGTGAAGTATTGGCTGGCTGCTTCTCTTGGCTCATTGGGGAATAGCTCGCCTTGCGGCGCCTGAGTCGTTTTCAGATTGCGGCGCGCCATGGGTGAGAGGCCAAACTGTGCACCAGCGGCGGTTGCTCGCTTCTCTGCATCGTTGGCCAGCTGCCGCCAAACGCTTATCTGTTTGGCCCCGGTTGCGAATGTCTGCACATCCCCTTTGTCATCGTTGTTGGCATTATGCTCAGCGATCTTTCGGCGAAACCGCTGCCAGTCAGCAGCCGCTTCGCAGTAGGTCGCCAAAGCCATCATGTCCAGCTTGCTGACCAAGCCCAGCGTCAACAGGATCCCGATGATGCGTTCCCACTCCGCGACAGCGTTGTCGCTCAGCCAATCAGGCATGGGCGGCGCAGCCACAGGAACGGGTGGGTTTTTAATCTCTTCCATTAGCGCGCCGAGCGATTTCTTGCCGGCGTTGCCGTGAATTAGTTGAAGGGCCGCCGGTATGCCCGGCCGGCCTGAATTGCTATTGCCAGACATCGCGTAAACCCCCATTATTGATACCCCCCCTCCCATTTTTCACGCCCATTTTGCGAGAAAAGA
>Ga0307486_1002055_pt1 | contig 14496 bp, 13 predicted proteins | sample CBIW02metaG_FD_203663 | JGI IMG/M metagenome (GOLD analysis project Ga0307486, IMG submission 203663) | Sea-ice brine microbial communities from Beaufort Sea near Barrow, Alaska, United States - CBIW 0.2 | ecosystem: Environmental > Aquatic > Marine > Coastal | place: USA: Alaska | collected... | reverse complement strand
GACTCTTGACGAAGCCAAGCCAGTCTTTGCTCGGGCCAGAGTCCGGATTCTTTGAGGTAAACACCTCAACGACGTCCCCGGTTAGAAGTTCACTTTCCAGCGGCACAAGTCTGCCGTTAACCTTGGACCCCATGGTGCGATGACCCACCTCGGTATGAACGGCATACGCAAAGTCCACGGGAGTCGCGCCAGAAGGCAATCCGATAACACGGCCCTTGGGCGTGAAAACATAGACCTCTTTGGCCCCAATCTCATACCGAAGGGAATCCAAAAACTCCCCCGGATCGGCCGTTTCCGCCTGCCAGTCAGAAATGTGCGCGAGCCAGGCCATATCGGTGTCGCTCTGGGCGCCGGGCCCACCGGGGCTTCGCCCATTGACCTGTTCTTTATACTTCCAGTGTGCGGCAACACCGAATTCGGCACGCTGATGCATCTCGCTGGTGCGAATCTGAATCTCCACGGCTCGACCGCTCGGCCCGAGCACGGTTGTGTGCAGAGACTGATAAAGATTAAATTTGGGTGTGGCGATGTAATCCTTGAACCGCCCGGGTAGTGGCGTCCACCGGGCGTGAATAGAACCGAGCACTGCGTAGCAATCGCGCACCGAATTTACCAGCACCCGAATGCCGACGAGGTCATAGATCTCGTCGAACTCGCGACCGCGCACCACCATCTTCTGGTAGATCGAGTAGTACTGTTTAGGCCTGCCGGCAACCTTGCCACGAATACGCGCAGACTTTAGATCGTCATTGATGATGTCAATAATCTGCTGAACGAATTCTTCTCGCTGCGGCGTGCGCTGTTTGACGAGGCTTTCAATTTCGGCATATAACTTGGGATAGAGAACAGCGAAGGAAAGGTCTTCCAGTTCCCATTTAATGGTCTGGATTCCCAGTCGGTGCGCCAGGGGTGCGTAAATCTCCAGTGTTTCAGTGGCCTTTCGAACCGCCGAAGCGTTAGGTACAAAACCCCAGGTGCGCGCATTGTGCAACCGGTCGGCGAGCTTGATGATCAACACGCGAATATCTTTTGACATCGCGACAATCATTTTGCGCACGGTTTCGGCCTGCGTGGAGTCGCCGTACTTCACCTTGTCCAACTTGGTGACACCATCCACGAGCATGGCAATTTCATCGCCAAAATCGGCGCGGAGGGCGTCCAAAGTGTACGTGGTGTCTTCGACAGTATCGTGAAGCAGGGCCGCGGCAATGGTCTTGGTGCCAATACCGAGATCGGCCAGGATCTGGGCCACGGCAACGGGATGAGTGATGTACGGCTCACCGCTCCGACGCATCTGTCCATCATGGGCTCGCTCGGCGGCGGTGTACGCCCGTTCAATGATGGACAGGTCAACCTTGGGATGATTCAGACGCACCGTCTTGATCAGGCGGTCAACAGCTCCCGCGGGCTGCGCCCGCGAGAAGATGCGAGGTACCAGGCGGCGCAGAGAAGCCGGGGAGGGGGTTGTTGTATCTGTCATAATCTCACCTCGGCATCACGCCCAACGAAACATTCGGGCTCACTTGCTTCTTGTCAATTATGCCGCTTCTCTCGGGGCTGGCCGTACGCCCGCCAACGACCGCGTGGACAGAACAAACGAAAACGGCCGCCCCAAGGGGCGGCCGTTTCCCTTCCAGCGGTGGTGGGAGCGCACTCGGACGTTCTCGCCGCCACTATAACTAGTTTGTGACGTTCACTTCGGAGGACGCTGACGCCTTGGCGCGGTCCGCCAGGGCCTTCTTGTCATGCTTACGAATGCCTTCTTCGCCGTCTCGAAGTTGAGCGTAGAGCGGAGTGGCGATGAAGATGGTCGAGTAAGTTCCGACCAGAATACCAATCAGTAGCGCCAGCGAGATATCGCGGAGCGTGCCAGCCCCCAGAGCAAACGCGCCAATGAACAAGATGGATGCCACCGGCAGCGCAGCGACAACGGAAGTATTAATAGACCGCACCAGTGTCTGGTTCACGGCAAGGTTTACCGACTCAGCGAACGTTCGGCTAGATCCAGATCCATCAAGGTTGGTGTTCTCTCGAATCTTGTCGAAGACCACAACGGTGTCGTACAGGGAATAGCCAAGAATAGTCAGGAAGCCGATGACCGCCGCCGGCGTGATCTCGAATCCGGTAATTCCATAGAATCCAGCGGTAATAACCAGGTCGTGCAATAGAGCAACCATTGCAGCGGCCGACATCTTCCACGTGCGAAAGTATACGGCCATGACGATGCTGGCCAAAACGAGGAACACGATCAGGGCACGCAGTGCCTGCCCGGTAATGTCCTGGCCCCAGGTAGCGCCAATGAAGGACGTTGTTACCTCCTTCACCGGAACGTTATAGGCGGCAGCGAGGGCATCCCGCACCGCAGAAGTCTGTGCATCTTTCAACTGATCGGTCTGCACCCGCACAACGTCGCCGCCTACGGTTGACACCTTGGCTACAGCCTCGGGGACAACACTCGCCACGGCATCCGTTGCTTTGGTCTCGGACTGGCTCGTGGTTTGGGATACAACGAATTCGCTGCCTCCGGTGAATTCAATCCCGAAAACGAATCCGCCACGCAGCAGAAACGGCCCAACGATAGCAATGAGAATCATGACACCGGCAATGAGATACCAGAGCTTGCGGCGTCCGACGATGTCGAGGGAGCGAGCCCCCGTGTAGAGGTCGTTTCCAAACTTCGAGAAGCTGGCCATCAGGAGTCCTTCCCTTCGGTCGATCGATCAGTGCTGGTTCCCACAAGTTCCGACGCTTTACGCTCGGCGATGGTCTGGCGTTTCGCCGCCTCCTTGCTGGAAGAAGAAACTTTGGTTGCCGACACGGATGCCGAGGGCTCAAATCGGGCTCTCCCCCGATACACCGCACCAAGAGCACGGGGATCGAGACCACTCAATTTGTGGCCCGCGTTGAAGAACCGGGTCTGGGCGATTAGCTGGAGCATGGGGTGCGTAAACAGGCTGACGACGAGAAGGTCAACGATCGTGGTGAGGCCAAGGGTAAGCGCGAAACCCCGCACATTGCCAACGGCGAGCACGAAAAGCACGGCGGCAGCGAGAAAATTGACAACGTCAGAGGCAACAATGGTGCGAAACGCCCGTCTCCAGCCCGCTTCGACCGACGATTCCAAACCACGACCATCGCGCAGCTCATCACGTACGCGTTCGAAATACACGATGAACGAGTCGGCGGTGATGCCGATGGCCACGATGAGGCCGGCCACACCCGCCAGCGAAAGGCGATAGCCCTCCCGCCAGGACAGGATGGTGATCAAAAGGTACGTAATCAGTGCGGCCACACCGAGAGAAGCTACCGTGACCGTCCCGAGCAGACGATACTGCGCGAGAGAATACATAACGACAAGAATGAGACCGATCAGGCCGGCAATGAGGCCGTTCAGCAGCTGAGTTGAACCCAGGGTGGCTGAGATAGTGTCCTGGCTCTGTACGGTGAAGCTAATTGGGAGTGCGCCGAACTTGAGCTGATCAGCAAGGGCCTTTGAACTGTCCTGGTCAAACGAACCGGAAATTTCCGGTTTACCGTTGAGAATAGGGCCTTGGGTATTGGAGGGCGCTGAAATAACATGGCCGTCGAGCACGATTGCAAATTGATTTTGCGCACCGGTCAGGCTGTTAAGACGAGTGGTCACATCAGCGAACTTCGTCGTTCCCTCTTTGTTGAACTCGATGTTGACGACCCACTCCCCCGTGGTCGCGCCGCTCTGAGTGGTGCGCTGACCGTTTGTGGCGTCGGTGATGGTGGAACCGTCGACTTCAACCGGGCCGAGAATGTACTTGATCGAGTCATCCGTTTCGCAGGTAATCAGCGGCTGATCCGCTGGTGCCACGTTGGTGGTGTTGATCTTGCTGCAGTCAAAAGCATCGTACTGCGCCTGCAGGGCTGGTGTGACGTTGTTGAGATCGCTCGCATCGGTCGGTGCCACCGCCGGTGTCGTGGACAGGTTTGGATCGATCGTAGCTTTTGGCGCTGGAGTCGAAGTTCCATCAGCCCCGACGGTCTGACCCGATGGCTGACCGGCAACAAGCACGGCACGAAATTCCAACTTAGCCGAAGATTTGATGCGTTCCAGCGTGGCGTCATCCGGGGTACCCGGGATGGAAACGACGATGTTCTTGCCGCCCTGGGTGTTCACTTCAGTTTCAGAAACTCCGGAGGAATTGATGCGCTGCCGGATGATCCCAACCGCCTCGGAGAGCTGCTCCTTCGTGACGGTCGCCCCACTTTCGACTTGGGGGGCGAGAATAATCTGCGTTCCACCCTCAAGGTCAAGCGCCAACTTCGGTGTCCACGATCCGTTTTGAGTGAACACACCAAATGCGTTGAGGGCGATAAGGCCGACGATTAGCACGCCCAGCCAGGTTAGGGAACGCCAGGCCTTCTTGACCGGAGACGACTTAGCCACCTATGAACTCAGCTTTCTGTTGGCGCCCACGTCAAAGACGTGGGCGCACGGTCTGATGCGGTACGAGAGAGTTAGACGAAGCCGTAAGGCTTACGCGTCACCCTTTTTTGGCAGCTCGACACTATCGGCCTCAACGTCGACCTCGGTCACCCGTTCGCCAAATTCCGGTTCGGTGAGCGAATCAATGCTATCCAGGTCGGAATCCTCGTCGTCTACGACGACAGGCTCGACGACCCGGGCGATGGTCTGGCGGTGGATTTCAACAATGACACCGGGGGCGATCTGCAGTTCAACCTTGTTGGCCTCCTCGTCGATGGCAATGATCGTTCCGTACATGCCGAAGTTGGTCATGACATCGGCGCCCGCCACCATGGTGGCCTGCAGGGCCTCCTGGTCTTTCTTGCGCTTGCGTCCATTGCGGAACATGAAGAATACGAGAACGGCCAGGACGGCCAACATGACGAGAGTCAAGGAATCCATAGAGCGGTAGAGCCTTTCGGTTGCGGCGCGGAGGCCGAAGCTTGTGAGTGTAGCCCCGTTGATCTCTCAGCACGTTGGCTGCGAGATATTTGGGTATAGACAAGGGGGCAGAGTTGAATTATAGGTCAAGAAGGGTCGAAGTGCCCGGTGGCGGGGTAAGACCAAAGTGTCGCCACGCGGCGCTCGTTGCAACGCGACCACGCGGGGTACGCGTGAGGAAGCCTATCCGTACGAGGAAGGGTTCCACGACAGCCTCCACCGTTTCGGACTCTTCGCCGACCGAAACCGCCAGTGTATTGAGGCCTACAGGACCACCCCCAAAACGGGACAGGATAATGCGCATGACTTCCCGGTCGAGGCGATCGAGACCAATGGCATCCACGTCATAGAGCTCAAGGGCAGCATGCACTGCCGGGATATCGGCGTCTCCGCCGTGCACCAACGCATAATCGCGCACACGCCGAAGTAAACGGTTGGCGATACGCGGAGTACCCCGGCACCTTCCGGCAATTTCGGCCAAAGCGTTCTTCTTGATGGGCAGGTTGATCAGCTGAGCTGCCCGAGCGAGAACCTGCTCAAGTTCGCTCTCAGCATAGAACTCCAGATTTGCCGTAAAACCGAACCGATCACGTAGGGGGTTAGGCAGCAGCCCCGACCTGGTCGTTGCTCCTACCAGCGTGAATGGCGCAAGATCAAGCGGAACAGACGTGGCTCCCGCACCTTTACCGACCATAATATCGATGCGAAAATCTTCCATGGCGAGATAGAGCATTTCTTCGGCGGACCGCGCCATGCGGTGAATCTCGTCGATAAAGAGCACCTCACCCGGTACCAGCGAAGATAAAACCGCCGCCAGGTCGCCAGCATGTTGAATGGCTGGGCCGCTCGACATGCGAAGCGGTCGATTGCCCTCGTAGGCGACGATCATGGCCAGGGTTGTTTTACCCAGCCCTGGAGGTCCCGCCAACAGGATGTGATCCGGTGTTCGATTCTGCATCGTGGCGGCGGTGAGCAGCAGCTGAAGCTGCCCTCGTACTTTGTGCTGGCCCACAAATTCAGCCAGGCTTCCCGGGCGCAGCGCACCCTCAAACGCCAGTTCAGACTCGCTCTCCAGCGATGGGTTTGTTGTCTGGACGTCGCTACTGTCGGTCATCAGTGGGCCAACGGCTTGGTGGTCGTGGCGGAGCCGACACCCGTGGCGTGATGGGCGGCAGGTCCCAGGCGACCAAGAGCCAACCGCAGTACGGCGGCAACGGTCGGTGCTATCTCATCGTCTTCAGCGGCATCCGCGAGTTCTGCGAGTGTTTCATCGACCGCCTCAGCCGCGATTCGCTCCGACCATCCCAACCCGATGAGGGCTGCCCGCACGCTCGTTGACACTGAGGAGGCGCCCGGTTGCCTGGAGGGCTTGCTGGTTGCGCTCACTACGAGCTTGCCAGCCAGGGAAAGCACAATGAGTTTCGCCGTCTTCGGTCCGATACCGCTCACCTTGCGAAACACGCTGTCATCTTCGCTGGCGACGGCATGCGCGATTTGCTCCGGGGTCAATACCGCCAGCACCCCGAGAGCCGATTTGGGGCCCACACCGGTGACGCCGATGAGTAGTTCGAACACAGAGAGCTCGTCAGAGGTGGGAAATCCATAGAGAGTGAGAGAATCTTCGCGCACAATCAGGGTGGTCATCAATCGGGCTTCTTCGCCACTGCGCACGCTGAGGGCGGTCGCCGGAGTTACCTGCACGCCGAGTCCGACTCCCCCTGTTTCGATAACCACAGTAGAGCCCACGGCGGACAGGACAAGGCCACGTACAGAAGAGATCACGGCTTAAGACTACGGGCCACCGCCGACACTCGGCGCACTGGCTGCGCAGACGCATCTCGTGTTGACACCGAACCCTGTGACGTCGAACCGGTTGACGGGCGAATCGTCGGCGACGAACCCGCTGGACCCGAACTCCGTTCTGCTTTACGCCAAGCCCGTTGGGCCGGTGTCAGCCCCGCCGTGCCGGCGGACTTTACCGCTTCAACCGAAGCTACGGTCGGTAAAGTGCCCCCGGCGGCGCCTGTGCGCCACGCGTGGCAGATGGCGAGGGCGAGAGCATCGGCGGCGTCGGCGGGTTTAGGAATCTCGGTGAGACCAAGAATGCGGGCGACCATGGTGCCCACCTGCTTCTTGTCTGCAGCACCGTACCCCGTGATGGCCGCCTTCACCTCACTGGGCGTATGCAGGGTGACCGGCAGGTTGCGCTGTGCGGCCAGCAACAGGGCTACCCCGCTGATCTGCGCCGTGCCCATGACCGTGCGCACGTTGTGCTGAGCAAAAACGCGCTCAATGGCGATGAACTGCGGCTGGTGTCGGTCAAGCATCTCTTCCAGCCCCCGTGAAAGCAACAGTAAACGTTGTTCCAAGGGTTGGTCGGGGGCGCTTCGCAACACGGTCACGTCGACCAAACAAGCTGAGCGATTGCCCTCTACATCGACCACACCCACGCCGCAGCGCGTCAGGCCCGGGTCGATTCCGAGAACCCGAACCACCATGCGCTACTCAGACTCGGCGGCGAGTGCAGCCTGGACGTCGGCAGACAAGTCGTAGTTTGAATAGACATTCTGCACGTCGTCCAGGTCTTCCATGGCGTCAATAAGATGGAAGACTTTGCGCGCAGTTTCGGCGTCGATCTCAATCTTCAGCGACGGAACGAAAGCAATATCGGCAGACTCGTAGTCAATTCCAGCGGCCTGCAGCGCGGAGCGGGTAGCAACAAGGTCGCTCGGGTCGGAGAAGATCTCGAACGTCTCCCCCTCATCGATGACTTCCTCAGCACCGGCGTCGAGAACGGCGAGCATAACGTCGTCTTCGGTGAGGGAGGGCAGGTGTTTGACCACAACGACACCCTTGCGGTGAAAGTTATACGCAACGCTGCCAGGATCTGCCATGGCACCGCCGTTGCGTGCCATGGTCGTGCGCACCTCGGCGGCGGCACGGTTCTTGTTATCGGTGAGACATTCGATCATGATGGCGACCCCGTGGGTGGCATAGCCCTCGTACATAATGGTCGTGTAGTCCACTTGCTCGCCCGACAGGCCGGCGCCGCGCTTCACAGCACGGTCGATGTTGTCGTTGGGTACCGAGGTCTTCTTTGCCTTCTGAATGGCGTCGACCAGTGTGGGGTTTCCGGAGAGGTCCGCGCCGCCGAGCCGGGCTGCGACCTCGATGTTCTTGATGAGCTTGGCGAAAGCCTTGGCTCGTCTTGAGTCGGTCACTGCTTTTTGGTGCTTGGTGGTGGCCCATTTGGAATGCCCGGACATACATCTCCCGTTTGTTGTGCTCGATCATTAAGACGTAGTGCGGCAGATGCCGATCGCAACGTACAGCGATTCGTCGACAAGTGCAGTGTGTGCGCCGAAGCGCCGGATCAGTCTATCCCGGAGTAACTTCTAACAGCTTATGCAGGGTGTGCAAATTGCGTGTAGTCGTCGATTCACGGTACTTGATTTTGGCGCTCTTCTTGCTGAAGACGCTCTTGGTACCGGTTGCTTTGCGAACCTCCCAGTACAAAACTCCGTGGCCGAGTTCGATGCGCTCATCAGAAGCAGTGAGTTCTTTGGCGTGGCCCGCCAGTTCAGTGAGATCCCCAGGATCCGAGGAGAACATCACGTAGGAATGCCAGCCGTCCCGATCGAATTCGAAAGGATAGGATCGCACGATACGATCAAGTGTTTCAGCATCGATGAGCACGATCCACGCCTCATAGTCAAACCTTGCCGTCAAGGCGGCTTCGATGCGACCCTTCACAACGGCGACATCCGCTTTATCGACAAGCGGACTATCGATATTGAAGATAACGTTGCCGCTGGCCAATACGGTTTTCACGTCGGTATAGCCGAGATTGTGAAACACCTCAGCCAAGTCGGTCATCGCAATAGTGATGCCATTGACATTGATGCCACGGAGCAGTGCTGCATAACGGGTCATCGTTGACCACCTAGTGTCTGAGTCATGTCTGAACCCTAGCTACACTGGCGCTCGCGACACAATTGAGCTCAAATTTATCTGGCCGCAGCAACGAGTTTCTGCAGAAAATATTGATGGAAACGAAATTCACCATTGATTTCAGGGTGAAACGAAGTTCCGAGCAGGTTGCCCTGCTCGACCGCGACGCAGCGACCGTCGTCGAGAGTTGCCAGAGCGGTGGCCTTCGTGCCAACGGTTTCTACCACCGGAGCTCGGATAAACACAGCGTGCACTGGCAGTTCGCCTAGCACGGGGATGTGAAGGTCGGTTTCGAAAGAATCCGTTTGAGAGCCGAAGGCGTTACGGCGCACCGCTATGTCCAGTCCGCCGAGGCTTTGTTGCCCGTTCATGCCGTCAAGAATAGTGTCGGCAAGCATGATAAGACCGGCGCAGGTGCCGTACACGGGCAGTCCATCACGAATAGCTTCCTGCAGTGGCTCGGCCAGACCGAACGTTCGCGCGAGCTTGTCCATCACACTGGATTCGCCGCCCGGAATAACCAGACCATCAATATGGTCGAGTTCTTCCGGACGGCGCACCGAGCTTACGCTCGCACCGAGCTCTCGTAGCACGTGAGCATGTTCACGAAAGTCTCCTTGCAACGCGAGCACCCCCACACGCAGACCGCTAGGTGCAGCGATAACTTTGGGTCGAGTTCCGATGGAGAAGATCGTCACGAATAAGAGGCGTTACCAGCCGCGGGTGGCGAGGCGGTGCGGAGCGGGGATATCACTCACGTTGATGCCGACCATTGCTTCACCGAGGCCGCGAGAGACCTCCGCGATAACTTTGGCGTCATCGTAAAACGTAACGGCCTTGACGATGGCGGCAGCGCGCTCTTCTGGGTTTCCGGATTTGAAGACGCCCGAGCCGACAAAAACGCCATCAGCTCCGAGCTGCATCATCATGGCAGCATCGGCGGGAGTTGCCACGCCGCCGGCGGTGAACAGCACTACGGGCAGCTTGCCGGTCGACGCGATCTCCGCGACCAGCTCATACGGGGCCTGCAACTCCTTGGCCGCAACATAAAGTTCGTCCTGGCTCAGCGAACCAAGACGACGAATCTCGCCGTTGATGGTGCGAATGTGCTTGGTAGCTTCGGAAACGTCGCCGGTACCGGCTTCGCCCTTGGAACGAATCATGGCGGCACCCTCGTTGATGCGACGAAGCGCCTCACCGAGGTTTGTCGCACCACAGACAAAGGGGATGGTGAACTTCCACTTGTCGATATGGTTTACGTAGTCCGCCGGGCTGAGTACCTCGGACTCGTCGATGTAGTCAACGCCCAGCACCTCAAGAATCTGCGCTTCAACAAAATGACCGATACGAGCCTTGGCCATGACCGGAATATCGACCTCAGCAATGATGCTGTCGATAAGGTCGGGATCACTCATGCGGGCGACGCCACCCTGAGAGCGGATATCGGCGGGAACTCGTTCGAGGGCCATGACGGCGACAGCGCCGGCGTCTTCAGCTATACGAGCCTGGGCAGCGTTGACGACGTCCATAATGACGCCGCCCTTGAGCATTTCGGCGAGTCCACGCTTCACGCGGCTCGAACCAAACTGCTCGGCAGAAATTGATTCAGTCATAGCTACAATCCTATCTGGACAAGGTGGCCACAATTGCCGCGCCCATGGACGAGAGAAGGTCCAGAATGCGGTCCCGGTTCGCCTGACCTGATGGGGTGTGGTGGTTAACTACTTTGAGGATGCTGGCCAAGCGTTGGCGACGTCACGCCGTACGTCGCCCAGCAGTCGCGGTATGGACTTGGTGCCGGCGATAATGGGAAAGAAATTGGAATCGAGAGCCCACCGAGGCACGATGTGCTGGTGTAGATGCTCCGCGATGCCCGCACCCGCGATGCGCCCCTGGTTCATGCCGATGTTGAAGCCATCGCACTTGGACACCGTTGAGAGGACCAGCATGGCAATTTGGGTGAGTTCGCCAATTTCTGCGACCTCCTCTGGCGTCGCCTGATCGTAGGTGGCCACATGGCGATATGGGCAGACGAGAAGGTGGCCGCTGTTGTAAGGAAACAGGTTGAGTAGCACGTAGGCGTGAGTACCCCTCGCCACGATCAGCGCTTTTTCGTCGTCCAAGCCCGGAGCGATACAGAACGGGCAGTCGTCGGGGTGCGGCTGCTGACCCTCTTGAATGTATACCATCCGATGAGGTGTCCACAGGCGCTGGAAGGCATCCGGAACCGCTGCAAACTCTGCAGAGGTTTCCGTGGCGCCGGCATCAACGGCATCGGAACCGCGCAACCGATCAGCGGGTAACGCTGACATTTCAGGCCCGCACTTCGCGGGTCGCTGGCTCAACTGTTTCGATTGGCGTGGTGGTGACCTGGATTCGAGTCTCGATCGACTCGATGATAAGGCGCACCGCCTCGGCGACCGGCACGCCGTTTTGCTGCGTACCATCGCGGTAACGAAAACTGACCGCACCATTGGCTTGGTCATCTTCTCCCACGATGAGCTGATAAGGCACCTTGGCCTTGGTGTGAGTGCGAATCTTCTTCTGCATGCGATCATCGGAGCGGTCGACCTCGGCGCGTACGCCAGCCTTCTTCAGCGTGGCAATCACGTCATCGAGAAACGGGCCATACTGCTCTGACACCGGAATGCCCACGACCTGTACCGGCGCGAGCCATACGGGAAATGCCCCGGCGTAGTGCTCGGTGAGTACGGCGAAGAAACGCTCGATCGACCCGAAGAGGGCGCGGTGAATCATGACCGGACGCTGGCGACTCCCGTCATTGGCGGTGTATTCCAGATCGAACCGTTCGGGGAGGTTGAAGTCGAGCTGGATGGTAGACATCTGCCAGGTACGACCAATGGCGTCACGGGCCTGCACCGAGATCTTGGGACCGTAAAACGCCGCTCCGCCCGGGTCAGCGACGAGATCCAGACCGGATGCCTCCGCCACTTCACGAAGCGTCGCGGTGGCTTCTTCCCAGGCTTCGTCACTTCCGACGAACTTTTTGGGGTCTTTTGTGGACAACTCAAGGTAATAGTCCTCTAGTCCGTAGTCGGCGAGCAGTTGCAGCACAAAGTTGAGGGTGCTCGTGAGCTCCTCTTTCATGCCTTCTCTGGTCGTGTAAATGTGCGCGTCATCCTGGGTCATACCGCGGACACGAGTGAGCCCATTGAGCACGCCCGACTTTTCGTAACGATAGACCGATCCAAATTCAAATAGGCGCATCGGAAGCTCGCGGTAGCTGCGTCCGCTCGACTTGAAAATGAGGTTGTGGAATGGGCAGTTCATGGGCTTCAGATAATAATCAACGCCCTGGCGGGTGACATGACCGGTCTCGTCGCGTTCTTCGTCGAGATGCATTGGAGGGAACATGCCCTCCCGATACCAGTCCAGGTGACCGGAAGTCTCAAAAAGAGTCGACTTGGTGATGTGGGGTGAGTACACGAAGTCGTAGCCCGCTTCGGTGTGCCGCTTGCGAGAGTAGTTCTCCATCTCCTGCCGAATAATGCCGCCCTTGGGGTGGAACACGGCCAAGCCGGACCCGATCTCTTCGGGAAAGCTAAACAGATCAAGCTCTGCACCCAGCTTGCGATGATCGCGTCTGGCAGCTTCCTCCTGGCGGGTCTTGTATGCACGCAGCTCGTCTTTGGTGGGCCAGGCAGTACCGTAAATTCGCTGAAGCTGGGGATTCTTCTCTGAACCGCGCCAGTAGGCGGCTGCGAGTCGAGTAAGCGAGTAACCGTTACCGATCATGCGCGTGTTAGGCAGGTGCGGGCCGCGGCAGAGATCTTTCCAGACGGTCTCGCCCGTTTTCGGATCAACGTTGTCGTAAATGGTGAGTTCGGCGCCGCCAACTTCCACCGACTCGCTGTCGTCGGTTGCCGAACCGCTTTTCAGGCCAATCAACTCAAGTTTGTACGGCTCTTGGACCAGCTCGGCGCGAGCTTCGTCTTCGCTGACCACCCGACGCACAAAGCGTTGGCCCTGACGAATGATTCGATCCATGGCCTTTTCAAGCGCCTTGACATCATCGGGCGTGAAGGCAACGTCGACGTCGAAGTCGTAGTAAAAGCCGTCCGTGATGGGAGGGCCAATGCCAAGCTTGGCCGCGGGGGTCACGGTTTGAACTGCTTGGGCGAGCACATGGGCGGCGGAGTGCCGCAGAATTCCCAGGCCTTCGGCCGAATCTATGGTGATGGGTTCGACGGTATCCGTTGGCAAGACGGTGGCCGCCAAGTCTTTCAACTCACCGTTGACACGCATCGCGACAATGGATCGATCAGTGAAAAGCGCAAAGCCGTCAGCCACGTGTATTACTCCCTATGTTTGCCTACCCCCTAACTTTAGCGGCGTGGAGCCGGGCTTGTCGGCGTCCGGGCATTCGAGTCAGGTTAGCTAGATTACAGCGATTTTGGGCAGAAAAAAACCCCGGTTAGCCGGGGTTTTTACTGTGGGCGATACTGGGATCGAACCAGTGACCTCTTCCGTGTCAGGGAAGCGCGCTACCGCTGCGCCAATCGCCCAAGCTTCTGGGAACTTCATGTTAAACGTGTGAGCCCGAGAACTTGAGGTGGGTACGGGATTCGAACCCGTGTTAACGGCTTTGCAGGCCGCTGCCTCGCCTCTCGGCCAACCCACCAGTAGAATTCATACCAAACGAATAGGAACCGGCCCTACGGCCGATTCCATTTCATTCGAGCGGATGACGAGATTCGAACTCGCGACCCTCACCTTGGCAAGGTGATGCGCTACCACTGCGCCACATCCGCAACTGTTCGCATTTCTGCGTACTTGGAGACTCTAGCCGAATAGGAAGTCGTAAACCAAACCGAGTCGATTGCGGCGTGTTGCGTTAGGGAGTGTGCTTCGTGAGGAGTATGTCCGTGTCGTCCCGGCCGCGTGGCGTCGCTGGCCACACCCGGCGAGGCGCCGATGTGCGACGACCCACCGGTCTGGGCTAGTATCAAAAGTCGCATCATCAACTTCGGTTCGTGATGCATAGCAACCTCGGGCGATTGGCGCAGCTGGTAGCGCGCTTCCTTCACACGGAAGAGGTCGTGGGTTCAAGTCCCGCATCGCCCACAAAATAAAACCCCGGCTCCGGGGCTTTATCTTGTTAACGACTGGTTCTGTTACGTTCACGCAGAATCGTGGCATATCTGCACAGGCCGAGGTGTGCACGATTCAGTCGACGTCTCTCCGGGATCGAATCCCCGGTGCTGACACGGCCATCTTCCGTTCCCTCGCCGTGCTCGCTGCGGGGATTGCCCGTGCCGTTACCGCAGGTCTCGCTGCCCCGGTTCAGGCTGCCTATTTCAGAACTGAGCCAGTGGTCAGCCGAACCCGACCGTGCCGGCGCTGATCTCACCATGAAATCATCCGCGCAAGTATTGATTCCGATCGTAAATACTTCTGAACGTTTAGCATTTTCTTCTGAGTTTTTCTCACGATAGCGTGCGTTTTGAGCTATAATTGGGGCAAGGAGGCACCGTTGCCATGACCCTCACCAGACCACCTGAAGCCGCCGCGTCCGGGTCGGAACCCGTGTTTACGTTGGTGGAGGTCATCGCTCAGGCGGGGGCATTGCTGGGTTCCGTTCTCGACAC
>Ga0307486_1002051_pt1 | contig 14529 bp, 18 predicted proteins | sample CBIW02metaG_FD_203663 | JGI IMG/M metagenome (GOLD analysis project Ga0307486, IMG submission 203663) | Sea-ice brine microbial communities from Beaufort Sea near Barrow, Alaska, United States - CBIW 0.2 | ecosystem: Environmental > Aquatic > Marine > Coastal | place: USA: Alaska | collected... | reverse complement strand
GCGTTGTTCACCAGGATGTCCACCCGGCGCTCGGCGAGCACCCGGGCGGAAACTGAAGCGATCGCATCGGCGTCGCTCAAATCAATGGAGTACAGGTCGATTGCCCGGCCCCGCTCGGCCGCGTAGTCGACGAGGTCCGCGGGAAGTTCGCTGCGGCCGTAGACAATGACGTCCGCGCCCGCGTCAAGCGTCGCGCGGGTGATGCCGGCGCCCAGGCCGCGCCCGCCGCCTGTGACCAGCGCTGTGCGTCCCGCGAGATCGAAGGAGGTGCTCATGAGTCTGCCTTTCCTGGCAGCGGGGTGACCAGGACCTTGAGGCAGTCCTGGCCGGAGGTGGCCCCGTCGAACGCGGCGCCCACCTGGTCGAGGCTGAAGGCCTTGGTGGGGAACGCGTCCAGTCCGAGCGCGTCGGACGCGATCAGCTCGATCGCGCGGGTGACGTTCGCGGTCGTGTAGACGCGCACGCCGGCCATGGTCTGCTCCTTGAAGCACACGGCCTGCAGGTTGATGGGGGCGGGGGCCTTGTAGACCCCCACCACGACGATGCGGCCCAGGACGCGCGTGACGTCCGTGAGTTCCGCGGCGACGGAGGGGTGCGCGGCGGTATCGAACGTGGTGTCCGCTCCCTCGCCGTCCGTCAGCTCGGCGACGGTGTCGATGATCGTGGAGCCCTCGGGCACCACGGTGAAGCCCATGGACTCCGCGACCGACCGGCGCCACGGGCTGGGCTCGGTGATGACGACTCGGCCCGCGCCCTCGTGGCGGGCGACCAGCGCGGTGAGCACGCCGATGGGGCCCGCGCCGTACACGGCGACAGTGTCGCCCTTTTCCATACCGGACAACGCGACCGCGTGAACGGCCACGGCGAGCGGCTCGGCGAGCGAGGCGGTGCGCGGGTCAACGCCCGCGGGAACCTCGTGCAGGACCTCGGGGGGCAGCGCGACGTACTCGGCCAAGCCGCCGGGGGTGTCGATTCCGTACAGCCCGAGGTTGCGGCACACGTAGGCGAAGCCGTCGCGGCAGGACTTGCAGTCCCCGCAGGACAGCAGCGGCTCGACCACGACGAGCGCGCCCGCGGCGGGGCCAGTGGACCCGGCCCGTTCGACCCAGCCGGACATCTCGTGGCCCATGATGAGCGGGGCCTGCGCGCGCGGGTGCTTGCCGTGCAGGATCGACAGGTCGGTGCCGCAGATCCCGTTGTAGGCCATGCGGATCAGTGCCCAACCCTCGGGAACCTCGGGCATCGGGACCTGGCGAGTCTCCACCGCATCGGCGGCCGTCCATACGGCGGCGGTCATTTCCGTCTGATTGATCATTTCAGATTCCCGTTCCTACGGGCGTGGTCGCGCACGCCTCATTGCGGCCGGGGGCCCCGAGGACCTCCGGGTTGACGATGTTGCGGGGGGCGCGTCCGGCGCACACCTCCACGACGTTTTCCGCCGTGCGGCGCTTGAGCTCGGCGTAGGACTCCTCGGAGTACCAGGCCAGGTGCGGCGTGAGCACCACGGAGTCGAACTCCGTCAACGGGTGCCCGACGGGTACCGGCTCCTCCTCGTGCACGTCGATCGCGGCACCCTGAATCTGACCGGAGCGCAGGGCCTCGACGAGCGCCTCGGTGTCGGCGACCCCGCCGCGACTGGTGTTGACCAGGATCGCGTCCGAGCGCATCTTGGCGAACTGCTCGGTGCCGATCATGCCGCGGGTCTGATCCGTGAGGGGGGTGTGTAGTGACACCACCTGTGACAGCTTGAGGAGCTCGTCGAGGCTTACTGACCGCACGCCGTGGTACGTCTCGGCCCCCGGGTCGGCACGCACGTCGTAGCCGATCACCTGGTAGCCAAGGCCGGCGGCCTTGCGGGCCGTGGCGGTGCCGATGAGTCCCAGCCCGACCACGCCGAATACGCGGTCGCGGGTCTGGTACAGCGGGCGCACAGCGACCAGGTCAAAGTTACCCGCGCGGACCCCGCGGTCCAGGCGGGGGATGCCGCGGGCGGCGGCCAGCGCCATGGCGATGGCGTGGTCGGAGACGGCCTCGGTGCCGTAGTCGGGCACGTTACACACGGCGATTCCGTGCGCGGTCGCGGCTGCGACGTCCACGGTGTCGATGCCCACGCCGTACCGGCCGATCGCCTTGAGGCCCGGGAGGCCGTCCATCACCTCGGCGGTGATCTGCGCGTACTGCACGAGGATTCCCTCGGCCCCCGCGGCGTTCTCGATGATCTCCGCCGCGTTGCGCGACTTGGCGATGACCAGTTGAGCCTGGCCCGCGTCCGTGACGGCGCGCTCGATGTCGAATGCATCGTGGTCGCATTCGGTGATGACGATCTTCATGACGGTCCTTTTCGATTGCAAAGAGTGGTGAGAAATATGAGGAGTGGGCTAACGGGCTAGCCAGCCGCCGTCCACGGGCAGGGTGGCGCCGTGGATGTACGACGCGGCGGGGGAGCACAGGAACAGCACGGCGCCGGCGATGTCGGCGGCGTCCGCCCAGTGACCCGCGGGGATGCGCTCGAGGATGGCCTTGCTGCGGACGGGGTCCTCGCGTAGCGCGGTGGTGTTGGCGGTGGCGACGTATCCGGGTGCCACGGCGTTGACGTTGACGCCCCCGGCGGCCCACTCGTTGGCCAGCGCCTTGGTGAGGCCGGCGATCGCGGACTTTGACGAGGTGTAGCCGGGCACGTTGATGCCGCCCTGGAAGCTCAGCATCGAGGCGGTGTTGACGATCTTGCCGGCGCCACGCTCGAGCATGGTGCGTCCCACCTCGCGGGACAGGACAAAGGCGGTGCGCAGGTTCACGTCCATGACGTGGTCGAAGTCTTCGTCGCTGTGCGTCGCGGCGGGGTTGCGGCGGATGGTGCCGCCGTTGTTGACAAGGATGTCTACGTTGCGCGAGGCGAGGTCAGCGGCGAGTGCGGCCACCTGCCCCCGGTCGGAGAAGTCGCAGCGCAGGGGCGTGAACGTGCGGCCCTGCGCCTCGACCGCGGCGCGAGCGTCGCTCGGGCCGTCGGGAATGCTGTGGCTGACACCGATCACGTCGGCGCCGGCCGCTGCGAGTGCCGCCGCGATCGCAAGACCGATGCCCTGGCTCGCGCCGGTGACGACCGCCGTGGAACCCTCGAGCCCGAACAGTCGGTGGGTGTACTCGGCGGGGGTGGTGGCTGCGGTCATTGCGGGGTTCCTTACGTGTATTGGGGGGCGTGGTACGCCGGAGTTAGGGCTTCCAGCCCAGGGCGCGGGAAATCTGGTCCGCCGTCTCGATCGCGTCGCGGGACATCGCGTCGATTTGGTCGGCGGTGTGGTCGAGCATGATCGTGGAGATGGAGATCCCGTAGTTGACCTTGCCGGTGTGGTCACGGACGGGTGCCGCGACGCAGCCGATGCCGGGCTCGTTCTCCTCCCGGTCGCGGGCGTATCCGAGGTCGCGGACGGTCTGGACCTCGGCGCGGAGGCCCTCGAGGGTGGTGATGGTGTTCTCGGTCCTGCGCGGCAGGCCCACCCGTGTGACGAACAGGGCGAGGACCTCGTCGCTGTAGGTCGCGAGCACACACTTGCCAATTCCGGTGGTGTGCATGGGGATGGAGTTGCCCACGCGGGACATCATTCGGTACGGCTTGTCCGAGTCTGACCGGATCAGGTACAACACCTCGTCGCCGTTAGCCACCCCCAGGTGCACGGTGCAGTGCACGCGCGCGACCAACGCGTCGACAAACGGCTGCGCGATCGCAGAGATGTCGATCCGCTGGAGCGCGCGCCCCGCGAGCGAGAGCACCTTGGGTCCCGGCAGGTAACCGCCGGCCTGGGACACCGTGACGAACCCGCGGTCCACGAGCGTCATGAGGATGCGGTGCACCGTGCCCTTGGCGAGACCGGTCGCCGCCACCACGTCGGTGAAGCGGTCGTGAATCAGCACCGCCTCGAGGACCAGCAGTGTCTTTTCGCTTGCATTGGCGTGAGTAGCAGGAGTGGGCTGAGCTGCAGTTGTTTGAGTAGTCATGTCAGACATTGTTCTGGAGTCACCGCATTTCTGCGATGGCAAACCCGTCCATGTCGTCAAATGACTGGTTCTCGCCGGCCATCGCCCACACAAAACTGTAGCTCGCGGAGCCCACGCCGGAGTGCACTGACCAGCTGGGGGAGATGGTCGCCTCCTCGTTCGCGACCACCAGGTGACGCGTCTGGTCCGGCGTGCCCATGAGGTGCACGATGCGCGCGTCGTCGGGCAAGTCGAAGTAGAGGTACGCCTCCGTGCGGCGGTCGTGCGTGTGTGCCGGCATGGTGTTCCACATGCTGCCGGGGTGGAGCGTGGTGACGCCCATGACCACCTGGCAGCTGCGGACGCCGTTCTCGTGGATGTACTGGTTGAGCGTGCGGCGATTGGAGGTGAGCGGGTCGCCCAGCTCGCGGACGTTGCCGGCGCCGGCCTCGACCAGGGTGGTCGGGTAGGCGGTGTGCGCGGGTGCGGACACACCGTACAGGCGGGCGGGGCCGCCCTGGCCCGCAGCATCGGCCGATGTAAAGGAGACGTCCACCGCGCCGCGCCCAATGTAGAGGCACGAGCCGTGCTCGAGCAGGTAGTCGGTGCCGTCGACGGAGACCGTCCCGGTGCCGCCCACGTTGATGATGCCCGCCTCGCGGTGCTCGAAGAAGTACTCGCTGCGGATCTCGGGGAAGGTCGGTAGCGTGACCGGGCCGGTGACGGGCTTCGCACCGAACAGGACCATGCGGTCGTGGTGCGTGTAGACGGCGTTCGCCTGGTCTGCGACAAAGAGCCCCTGGACCAGGTACCGACGTCGCATCTCCTCGGTGTCCATGCCGGGGATGTGTTCCGGGCTGGTGGCGTAGCGCTGTTCCATGTAACTGGTCCTTTCTTTGCGGGTGGTGAGTGGAGGTGAGTCGTGCGGAGTGGGGCGTCAGGCCGTCAAGGCGTGACGAGCCCCAGTGCCGTGGGCAGCCACATCGACAGTCCGGGGGTGAAGATCACGATGACGAGCAGGACGGTGAGGGCCGCGAAGTACGGCATCAGCCTGCGGACGACGTCCTCGATCCCCAGGTTCGCTACCTTGGCGCCAATGAACAGGATTGGCCCCACCGGCGGCGTGATGGTGCCGAGCGACAGTGCGAACACCATGATGATTCCGAAGTGCACGGGGTTGATCCCGAAGGCCATCACGATGGGCAGGAACATGGGCGTGAAGATCAGCACCGCGGGCGTGGGGTCCATGAACAGGCCCACGATCAGCAGCGCCACCGCGATCAGGATGAGCAGGACGGCGGGTTCGTCGCTGATCTTGAACATGAGGTCGGCGATCATCGCGGGAATCTGCGCGAAGGACATGATGAAGCCCATGACGGAGGACACGCCGACAAGGAACATCACCACGGCGGTGGTGCGCGCCGCGTCCATGAGGATGCGGGGCAGGTCCTTGACCGAGATCGCCTTGTAGATGGCCGACAGCACCAGCGAGTAGATGACCGCGATGTTGGAGGCCTCGGTCGCGGTGAAGATGCCGCCCAGGATGCCGCCGATCACGACGACGATGAGGAACATCGCGGGGAGTGCGGCCACGATGACCCTGGTGCGCTCGCGCAACGGCAGCTTGGTGGTGACCTTGAGCTCGGGGCGCTTGCGTGCGTACAAGTACACGATCAGCATGCAGGCGAGGGCCCACAGGATTCCGGGAATGTAGCCGGCCACGAACAGTGCGGCGATGGAGGCGCTGGAGACCAACGAGTAGACGATCATCAGGTTGGACGGCGGGATCAGCATGCCGGCCGGGGCCGACGCGATGTTGGTGGCCGCAGCGAACGACTTGTCATAGCCCTCCTTGGCCTGCAGCGGGCCCATCGTGGTGCCGATCGCGGCGGCGGCGGCGACGCCGGAGCCGCTGACCGCACCGAACATGGCGTTGGCGGCGACGTTAGTCTGCGCGAGGGAGCCGGGAGCTCGGCCCACCATGACCTTGGCGGCGTTAATAAGCCGCAGGGCTATGCCGCCGTTATTCATGATGACGCCGGCTAAGACGAAGAAGGGAATTGCTAAGAGTGGGAACGAGTTGATCCCACGGAAAACCTGTTGCGCGGACGTGAGGACGCCGTTCTCGAGGCCGAGCGCGACAATGAGCGCGGTCATCGACGAGAGGCCGACGGCGATGCTGATCGGGGCGCCGATCACCAGGAAGACTGCGATGCCGATGAGCAGAATCAGTGCGGCAATGAGTGCTGTATCCATGTTGTCAGGCCCCCTTACAGGACGTCTTGCGGGGCGTCTTCGAGCGGTTGTTCCTTGCCCAAGAAGATACGTAACAGGTGGTAGATGGTGTAAAACGCGATTAGTACGCCCGAGATGGGCAGTGCGAGGTACAGCAGGCCGACGTTGACGGGAAGGCCGGTGAGGTTCTGGTCCCATGCCAGTTTGGCCACCGAGTAGCCTCCCCAGATCAGGACCAGACCGGTGAAGGTGAGGATCGACAGTTGGACGACCACCGCCAACACGGTCTGGGCCTTCTGGGGCAGCTTCTTCACGGCGACATCCACCGCGATGTGGCCGCGCTCGCCAAAGACGAGCGCGGACCCGAAGAGGCCGAGCCAGATGAATAAGTACTTCGCGAGTTCCTCGGACCAGCCGCTGGGCTGGTTGAGGACCTGTCTTGCGAAGACCTGCCATGCGACGTCGACGACCAGTAGCGCGAATAGCGCCACCACCGCCCACGTCAGCACGCGATCCAGCATGCTCTTTACTACATTCATTGGTTCAGCCTCTTCGGGTCGGGGTGCTGGCTACTTGGCTGCTGCGCGGACCTGGTCGTAGAGCGACTTAGCGGTCTCGCTCGTCAGACGTGACTCCGTCAGCGGTGCGATCGCCTCGGCGAACGCTGCACTGTCGACCTCGTTGAAGACGGCTCCTGCGGCCTCGGCGTCAGCCTTGGCCTGTCCGACCTGCTCCTTCCAGAGCTTTGCCTCTTCGACGCGTGCCTCGGCGAGCAGGTCGGTGAAGATCTGCTGGACCTCGGGGGACATGGCGTCGTAGATGGCGGGGCTGATGATCAGGTAGTCGGGGAACATCAGGTGGCGCGTGTAGCTGTAGTACGGGGCGACCTCGTCGTGCTTGAGGCCCGCGAAGATCAGCTCGTTGTTCTCGCCGCCGTCGATGACGCCGGACTGGATGGCGGTGTAGACCTCACCCTGTCCCATGGGGGTACCGGTACCACCCATGAGGCTCATCATCTCGATGTTGGTGTCCGACTCGATGACGCGAATCTTCATGCCAGCGAGGTCCTCGGGCGTGTTGATCGGCTTCTCCGAGTTGTACACCGAGCGCACTCCGCCGTGGAAGGCGGAGACGACCTTGATGCCCTGGTCGACGAGCGAGTCGTACAGGTCGCCCACAATCGCGGGGTCGTTGGTGGTCGCGCTCTGGTGCTCGGGGGAGTCGAAGACGAACGGCAAGTTGAAGGCCACGAAGTCGGGGTTGAAGTTCTCGAGGAGCGGTCCGGCCACGTAGGCCATCTCGAGGGTGCCGGCCTGGACGAGCTCGATGGTCTCGCGCTGGGCGCCCAGGGTCTCGTTGGGGAACACCTCGACGTCGTACGCGCCGTCGGTGGCCTCGTACAGCTTGTCGCCCAGCTCGTCCATGACGATGTACTGGGGGTGAGTCTCGGGCTGGTTGAACGCGACCTTCATGACGAGCGTGTCCGCGTTGGCGGGCTTTTCGGCTGACGCAGTGGCGCCGTCTGCCGTTTCGGAGGCGTCGGGGGTGGTGGGTGACGTGCCTGCGCTGCATGCACTGAGTGCGAATGCCGATGCGCCGATAGCTGCCGCGTAGAAAGCGACCTTGCGTTGCCTCATTGAGGACTCCTTTGTCATGTTTACCGAGATGGTGGTACTGCTGGTGGCCCGCAGTTCACGGGCCGTCCTGTTGCCAGGGGTGGTGCTGATCCGGACTTCTTTGTCATGCCCGTTCGCCATGTCGAGTAAAAAGAACCCGTATGATAAAAACGGAACACTGGTCCGGCACACGGAACAAACTAACCCGCTTTGTCCGGTATAGCAAACACAATGGCGTCGCGAACCTCGATCGAGACGCGATCGAGACATTCGAAGGGCTACGAACGGAGGACGACGATGTCACCCACAACGCAGGTAGATCGCCCATGGCTCGGGGCGTACGCGATGGCGCCGAGCGCCCCCGCCGACGCCGAAAAGTTTTATGACGCGCTCGGCGAGTTGAGCATCGGCGGGCTCGAAATACCGACGCCCGATGCTGTGGTCGACTCCGGCTCGGTCGCCGCCATCGCGCGGCGCCTCCAGCCCGGCTGGCGGGTGATGCTCACCGCAATCCCGTTGGTCATGGGAAGGCTCACGGCCGATGCCGGATACGGCTTGGCATCCGCCGCCGAGGCTTCTCGCGCCCACGCCCTGGACGACGTCGCGCGGGCAGTGGAGCTTGCGCGTCGCCTCGCGGACCTGACCGGAGAGGCCCGTGTCGCCGCGATCGAGGTGCACAGCGCGCCCGGACCTGGCCTGGGAAGCGCGGAGGCGCTCGCGCGGTCCCTCGAGGCCATTGCGGGCTGGGACCTGGCCGGCGCGAGCATCCTCCTGGAGCACTGCGATGCCCTGGTACTAGGGCAGACGGCCAGCAAGGGGTTCCTCACGCTGAGCGAGGAGATCGCCGCGATTCGTGCCGCGGGGCAGCCCGATTCCTTGGGGGTAGCCATCAACTGGGGCCGCTCCGCGATCGAGCGGCGCGACGTGCGCGCTCCCGTCGAGCACGTCGCGGCCGCAGTCGACGCCGGGCTGCTGGGCGCGGTAGTTTTCTCCGGCGCCAGCGACAAGGACACCGAGTGGGGAGACGCGTGGAGCGATGCGCACATCCCCTCGAGCGGCGCCGATGGTGCGCTCGCAGCATCGGCCGCCTCCCTGTTGGACGACCGCGCCGTGAGCCAGACGCTCGCGGCGGCGTGCCCCGACCCCATCCTCGCCGTCAAGGTCTCCGTCCGGCCGCGCGAGGCGACCATTGACCACCGGCTCGCGGTCGCGCGCGCCGTCCTCAACCAGCTGGAGGCACAGCGTGCTTGATCACAACAACATTGACCACGGTGACGCTAAAGACAACGTCCCTACCGACGCCATGCTCACCGAGGACGTATCGCCCACCTCGCCCCCGGGCGTTGGCGTGATCGGCGTGGGCACCATGGGCGGCCCGATGGCCGGCCACATGCTGGCCGCGGGGCTCGAGGTGCACGTCAACGCGCGCCGGCCCGCAGCGACCACCGCCCTGGTCGAGGCCGGGGCGAGGGCCCACGCGACGCCCGCGGAACTCGCGGCCCACTGCGGGGTCGTGGTGTTCGTGCTGCCGGACCTGCCGGATGTCGAGGCGGTCCTGGCTGGGCCGGACGGCCTGCTCGCCGGCGTGCGCCACCCCATGGTGCTGGTCATCAGCTCGACAGTCTCGCCCGAGGGCGTGCGCCTGCTGGGCGACCGACTCGCCGTGCAGACCGGCGGCCTGGTTCACGTGGTCGACGCGCCCGTCAGCGGGGGAGCGCGCGGGGCGATTGCCGGGACGCTGGCCATCATGATGGGCGGCAGCGACGCGGACGTCGCGCGTGTCGAGCCGGCGCTCAGGGCGTGCGGCAACCCGGCTCACCTGGGGCCGCTGGGTGCCGGCCAAGTGGCCAAGGCGTGCAACCAGATGATTGTGGCGGCCACGGTGTTGGCGCTGAGCGAGGCGAGCGTGGTGGCGCGGCGCGCCGGCCTGGACGTGGGGGCGCTGTTCGACCTGCTGGGCACGGGGCTGGCGGGCAGCCAGGTGCTCGAGCAGAAAAAGGACGCGCTGGTCGCCCGCGAGCACCCGTCGTCCGGGCCCGCGAAGTTCATGGTCAAGGACCTGACGTTCGCGACCGCGGAGGCCCGCCGCGGCGGCACCGTGACCCCGCAGCTTGACGTGCTGCGCGACGTTTTCACCGGCCTGACCGAGGCCGGCCTGGGCGACCAGGACGTCGCGGTGGTGCAAACCTACGTCGAGAACCTGCGCATGCCATGAGCGTCCTGGGAAGGCTGACACCCGGCGGTCGGCGCAACTTTGTCGACACGCTGCGTGCGGAGAACACGGGCTCCAAGCTGCTGCTGCTGGGCACCGTGGTGGCGCTCGCGTGGGCCAACTCGCCCTGGCAGGACTCCTACACCGCGCTGCGCGAGACACGTATTGGGCCCGAGGCCCTGCACCTGAACCTGACGGTCGCGCAGTGGGCCACGGACGGCCTGCTGGCCATCTTCTTCTTTGTGGTGGGGCTGGAACTCAAGCGCGAGATGGTCGAGGGCCAGCTGCGCAAGCCGGCCACCGCCATAGTCCCCATCCTCGCGGCCGTGGGCGGGATGGTCGTCCCCGCGCTGGTGTACCTGGCGGTCGTGACCGTGCGCGACGGGCCCACGCAGGGGTGGGCAATTCCGGTCGCCACGGACATCGCCTTCGCGGTCGCGGTGCTCACCATTTTTGGGTCCCGGCTGCCCACGGCGCTGCGGGCGTTCCTTCTCACCCTGGCGGTGGTGGACGACCTGCTCGGGATTGTCGTGATCGCGGTGTTCTACTCCGACGGGCTGGACTTGGCCTGGCTGGGCGGGTCGTTCGCGGTCATCGTCCTGTTTGCGTGGCTGGTCCGCACGGGCAGGGTCCCCTTCTGGGTGCTGATCCCGCTCGCCTTCGCGGCGTGGGCGCTCATGCACCGCTCCGGAGTCCACGCCACCATCGCGGGCGTGATGCTCGGCTTTGCCGTGCCGGTGCGCGCCGTGGGCGAGCAGAGGGTGGGCCTGGCCGAGCGTTACGAGCACCGGTGGCGGCCGGTCTCCGCCGGGATCGCCGTGCCGACGTTCGCGCTGTTTGCCGCCGGGGTCAGCCTGAACCCCGCGGACCTGGCGAGCGCCGCCGGGGACGCGGCCGCGCAGGGCGTCGCGCTGGGGCTGGTGATCGGGAAGCCGGCGGGCATCCTGCTGGCCACGTTCCTGCTGGTGAAGTTCACTGCCGCGAACCTCGACCCGACGGTGCGCTGGCTGGACCTGGTGGCGGTGTCCGTGGTGGCCGGCCTCGGCTTCACCGTGTCGCTGCTGATAAGTGAGCTCTCGTTTGGGGAGGGCTCTACCCACTCCGAGCACGTCAAGGCGGCCATCCTGTTCGGCTCGCTCACGGCGGCCATCCTTGGCGGGGTGCTGCTCACGCGGCGCAGCCGCGTGCATGCGCGCGCCCAGGACCTGAGCGCTCAGGACGTGTCAGTCGAGCCGGAGGACTGAGCCCAAGCATTGCTGTGCGACCTCGCCACCGCTCACATCGAGCTTCGCAGGCCAAGGGCGGCTGCGAGCGCGCGGTCGACGTCGCGCATTGTACTGGGCGCCAGTGCGCCTGCAAGCGTGGGGTTGTCGTCCTCGTACATCGCGATGACGTCGTCATCGGGTGAACGAATTAGCCGCGGCGTCGAGCGCTAGTGGCTCGCTGGAATGCCTCGCGCTCGGTATCGCTGGCGAGTTCCGCGTATCCGGCTTCGTCGAGGAGTTCCTGGGCCCTAAGCACGCCAAGTTCGAAGATCCGGTGAAGCGTGGCAGCCTCCGAGGTTGAGCGATCGATGCTGAGCGCCATGGCAGCTACGGGGGAGTCGCTGATCGCCGCGAGGTCCTCGAGATCCTGACCCGTGAGCGAGATGGAAGCTCGCTTGGCCACCCGGTGTCGCAGTGCATGCTCCATGGTCGCCCGCCCAGCACCGATTTGATTAGTTGACGATGGGCTCGCCGGCGGGGGTCACGACCCACCACACGCCGCCCACACCCTGGCCGTTGATGTCACCCGCGGCGGAGTCCGACACGTAGTAGTACAGCGGCCAGCCGTTGAGGGTGAGCTGCGGGTTGCCATCCGTGCCCGTGATGGTCTCCACGGTGCCCGTCACGCCGTCCAGCTCGGGTGCGGCGTCGCCGCCGGGAACCGCAGGCCAGGTAGTGAGGCAGCCGCCGCTGCACGAGGACTCGCCGCTGCCCTGGGTGTCGCTGTCGAACTGGTAGACCGCCAGTCCGTTGCCGTCCACCACGATGGTGCCGGCTGCGGACTCCGCGGGAGTCTGCGCAGGAGCCTCCACCGCGGGAGCGGAGGGAGTGTCGGTTGCCGTGTCGGACGAGCAGGCGGTGAGGCCGATCACCGAGATTGAGGCGATGGCGATGCCGATGGCGACGTTGGCCTTCATGGTTGCTCCCTGGGTGTGTGCTGACGGTTTGTGTGGACCGCGGTCGCGATCACTGGGAACACGAGACGGCCGCCGGTTTGGTTCACCGAAGGGTACGGATCACGCAAAGTCGTTGATTTACCAGCGTCGATGCCGTGGCGGGCTGGGTAGCGCTGGGCTGGGCTGCTCAGGCCGGCAGCGGTGACGACAGCAGGACGTCGCCGGACGCGGACTGCACCTCGACGGACGCGATCTGGTCGACAGTCAGCGCCGTGGCTCCCACCAACTGCACCGAGTCTCCGGGCCCAGCCGTCCAGGTCGACACCTGACTGGTGTTGCCATCTTGGTCCGTCACCACCAGCACGTACGTGCCTGAGCCGTCATACGGAGCGCCGCCCACCGCATACTCGCAGTCCATGATGATGGACGTGCCCCACGACGCGGGGGTGAGGTCAACGGATGCGGTCAACGCGGTGGCGGTGACCGGCGCCAGCGCGAGGGTCGCTGCGGGAGGTGCGGGGCGCATCAGTGCCAGGGGAATGGCCACGCCTAGCGCGATCGATGCGGCGACGGCGGCGGTGCCCATCAGGACGCGCTGACGGACGGTGCGGCGGCGCCGCTTGTCCCGCTGCTGAACCAAGCTGAGGAGGTCGGCGGGAGGGCCCGCCACGGCATCGGCGTTAAGGGAAAGGTCCATGATGGGGCGGGCGCGGGCGAGGAGCCCGGGCATGGGTGCGAGCTCGGCGATGGCGGCGCGGCACGTGTCGCACTGCTCGAGGTGGGCCTCGTAGTCGCGGCGGTCCTGGGGTGTGAGCGCGCCGAGCACGTAGGAGGCGTCCCATTCGGCGAACGTGGCGTGGTCGCCGCTCTGATTGGCGGTCATCGGGTGACTCCTTTCTCTTGCAGGGCCAGGCGCAGGGCGCGCAGGCCGTAGTGCAGGCGCGACTTGACGGTGCCCTCCGCAATGTCGAGTTCGGCGGCGAGCTCGGCGGTGCTCAGGCCACCGTAGTAGGCGCGGGTGACCACGGCGCGGTGGTCGTCGGACAGGGCAGACAGCGCCTCGCTCACCAGCAGGGAATCGAAGAGCCCGTCGATGCGGTCCGCGGCCGGGCGCTCGGGCAGGTGTTCCACGGTGGACTCGTGGCGGCGCCGGGCGCTGCGGGCCTCGTCGATGACAATATTGCGGGCCACCGTAAACATCTACGAGCGGGCCACGGCAGGGTCCTGGTCGAGCAGGCGCGGGCTGCGCCACGCACGCAGCAGCGTCTCTTGGAGCACGTCGTCCGCGGTAGACGGGCTGCCCGTGAGGCGAACGGCGTAGCGCCAGACCACCGTGGCGTGCTGATCGTGCAGCTCGCGCAGCACGGACGCCTTGTCGGTTGGCACGGGGCTCCCTCAGTTTGGGATCGGTGAATGCGACCCATCTATGAGTACACGAGATGGGCGCGGGTTTGGTTCACCGCCATTTTTGCAGGGTTAGTGCGTCGATTCGAGGATGCGCACTTGCTTGCGGATTTCGCCCGATGTGGGGGCCGGGTGCCGGTGGGCCCTTCCGCTGAGCGCCGCCCACGCGGCGAGCGCCAGGCCGCCGAGCACCAGGACAGGGCTCACAAAGAACGTTCCCCAGTCGAGGATCGACAGCATCCCCGACTCGCTGGAGGGGATCTCCGTGCCGGAGTTGGTCCAGAATCGAGCAAAGAGGAACACGCCCAACGCCACCAGCGCGAGCCCTGCGACTTGCCACTTTCGGTTACGCGCCATGGGTCTGCCTCCCGGTCCTTGGCTCATGCGCCCCGGAGTACGGGGCGGTCTGGTCAGCGTAGGCCGATCGGGAGCTAAGCGAAAGCCCCCTCTTGTGGGGGCAGCGCCGACCGGGCTGTGGCGCGCCGCGACAGACTCAGATTAGTGACCCTATGAGGCCACGGCAGACTCCACGCACGAGGCCCGGCTCGCAGTTTTGATCGATGCAGACAATGCGAGCGCTCAGCACGTCGAGCGACTGTTGGTCGAGATCGCCAAGTACGGCACGGCGACCGTGCGCAGGGCCTACGGCGACTGGACGTCATCGCAGCTGGCCAAGTGGAAGCAGGAGCTGCTCGAGCATTCGGTGCAACCCATCCAGCAGTTCGCTTACACGACCGGCAAGAACTCCACCGACAGTGCGCTAATCATCGACGCGATGGACCTGCTGCACGGCGGCACGGTTGACGGCTTCTGCCTGGTGTCCAGCGACAGCGACTTCACGCGGCTGGCAGCGCGCATCCGCGAGCAGGGTCTGATGGCCTATGGCTTTGGGCAGATGAAGACGCCCAAGCCGTTCGTGGCGGCGTGCA
>Ga0307486_1002049_pt1 | contig 14541 bp, 6 predicted proteins | sample CBIW02metaG_FD_203663 | JGI IMG/M metagenome (GOLD analysis project Ga0307486, IMG submission 203663) | Sea-ice brine microbial communities from Beaufort Sea near Barrow, Alaska, United States - CBIW 0.2 | ecosystem: Environmental > Aquatic > Marine > Coastal | place: USA: Alaska | collected... | reverse complement strand
CCGGCCAGCGACATGACCGACGATGTATCCAGCGCCACGGCCGACGAATCAACGGAAAACCTCGATCCGTTTCAGCGCAAACTGGCGCAGTTCGTGGACCGTGCGGTGTACCTGGAGAAGGTCATTGGGGTCGGCTCACGAAACGGAATAAATAACACGCTAAGAGTTTCCGGGTCGGCGCAGGGGGCGGAGTTTTCCGGCTTTGGGTTGGCGGGGGTTGTTCCAGGTGTAGTCGCCGGTGAGGTTGATGTGTTCCCAGCCGAGTGGAGAGAGGTGATCCAGCAGCGGGTCGTCGGCGGGATGTTCTGTCGTGGTGACGGTGTGCTCGAGGTAGACGGTGTTCCAGAGGGTGATCGCTGCGGTGAGCAGGTTCAGCCCTGAGGCACGGTGGCGTTGGTTGTCGTAGGAGCGGTCGCGGAGTTCACCGAGCCGGTTGAAGAACACTGCGCGGGCGAGCGCATTTCGTGCTTCCCCCTTGTTCAGGCCGGATTGCACGCGTCGGCGGAGCTCGGGGTTCTGCATCCAGTCGAGAGTGAAGAGGGAGCGTTCGAGTCGGCCGAGCTCCCGAAGGGCTGTAGCCAGACCATTCTGCCGTGGGTAGCTGCCCAGCTTCCGGAGCATCAGCGACGCGGTAACGGTGCCGGTTTTGATCGAGGTGGTGAGGCGCAAAATATCGTCCCAGTGGGTGCGAATAATCTTGGTGTTGATGCTGCCGCCGATCAGTGGCTTCAGGGTCGGATAGCTGTCGGACTTCCCCGGAATGTAGAGACGTTTATCGGCCAGGCCGCGAATGCGCGGGGCGAACCGGTAGCCGAGGAGGTGGGTGAGTGCGAAGACGTGGTCGGTGAAGCCGGCGGTGTCGGTGTAGTGTTCCTCGATTCGGAGATCGGACTCGTGGTAGAGCAAGCCGTCGAGGACATGGGTGGAGTCGCGGACGGTGGCAGAGATCACTTTGCTGTGAAACGGTGCGTATTGGTCGGAGATGTGGGTATAGAACTGGACTCCGGGTTCTTGGCCGTATTTGAGGTTGACGTGGCCGGCGAACAGGCCGCGGCCGCCGGCTTTGAAGTTCTGCCCGTCCGACGACGAGGTGGAGCCGTGGCCCCACCGGGCGGCGAAGGGTTGCCGTGATTGTGCGTTGACGATCTCGGCGAGGGCGGCGGCGTACGTTTCGTCGCGGACGTGCCAGGCCTGCAGCCAGCCAAGTTTCGTGACGGTAATCCCGGGTGATGCTTCCGCCATTTTCCGAAGCCCCAAATTGATGGCGTCAGACAGAACTGCTGTGAGCAGCAGGGTGGTGTCTTTGGGCGGTTGGCCAGATTTGAGGTGAGTGAAGTGTTGGGAGAACCCGGTCCACTGATCGACCTCGAGGAGCAGTTCGGTGATCTTCACGTGCGGCAGCAGCCCGTAGCTGGCCCGGATCAGGGCGTCCGCCTCATCGGGCACCATGTTTGTCAGCGGGCTGATCCGCAGATGCCCGGCCGCGGTCATCGCAGCATCCGGGAGCTCGCCGGCGGCTGCAAGGCTTTCGACGACGGCGATTTGCTGGTCCAGGAGGATGATGCGTGCACTGAGGAACTGATCCACGTCAGTATCGATCGGGAGCCTCAGGGTGTTCGTGGTGCTGCGTTGTTCGAAGACGCTGGCAGGGACGAGGTACTCGTCGAAGTCTCTGTGCTGCCGGGAGCCGGCTACCCAGATGTCTCCTGATCGGAGCGAGTTCCGAAGCTCAGACATCACGCACAATTCGTAAAAGCGCCGGTCTAACCCTTCGGGTGTGCGGACGAGGTCGATCCACCGTTTACGGATGAACGAGGTCGGCGCGGTGTCGGGAACTTTTCGCGCCTGCCTGCTGTAGAGGTCACGGAGCAGCACTACCCCCGCCAGCACGTCGCGCGCTGCAGGCGCTGCCTGAAAATCGAGGGCGTCAAGGAGCGTTGGGGTGTAACGGCGGAGCTGGCTGTACCCGGCGATCGCGAAGGCAAGGTGATCGAAGTTCGCCGGTCCCGCGAGCTGCTCCGCTTCCGCGACGCTTTCCTCAAGCGCAGTCCAAGAGATCACTTTCTCTATCGCGGCGTAGGGTTCAGCGCCGGCTTCTTTCGCGGCGAGCAGTGCGCGGCCGATCTGTGAGTACAGCCGAACCTTGTCGCTGATCGACTTGCCCGAGTTCTGGAACTGCTCCGCATGAGTACGTTTCGCTTTGCTGAACACGCCGCCGAGGAACCTGTCATGAAGGTCGATGATTTCGTCGATTAGCGTCGCCTGGGTATCGAGCGCTACCGCAATGAGTGTCGCGTGTCGACGGATCGGCTCAAGGTCACGCAAGTGCTGGGAGGTCATCTGGCCGCCCTCGCGTGCGAGTTTTGCGAGCCGTCCGCTGTGCACAGCCTGCCCAGCTTCAGCCGGAATCCCGATGGCTCTGACCGTTTTCAATCTCTCTAGGTGAGCGAGGATATGCCGGGCGCGTGGTGTCCCCGGTGGCTGACGAAGCCAACTGAGCCGGCTGAACTGTGCACCGTCCGACAACACGAGGAGATCATCGAGCGCCGAGCGCGATGAGGCAGAGACCGGCTCGATCAGCTGGGCATGCATCCGTCGGGTGCCGTGTGTCACCGCTTCACCACAGATCCGCTCGATGACGTCCACAGACGGAACAACGATGCTTTCAGCCCGTAAGCCCTCGATGATAGCTTCAGCAAGGGCGCCGCCGCGGTCCGTGCGTTGGGCGAGTTCGGCCAAGGTCAGTGCCCACCGGCGGTAATCAGACAGGTCGAAGGTTCGCAGGCCCAGCCAGGTTTGTAGCTCCGCGAAGTGCTCAACCCTGGTCTGTGGCCGCGTGGCGTACCCATCCCAACTGTCAGCTCGAACGCCGAGCTGTTTGACGAGCAGTTCGAGTAACGCAGCCTCAGGGATCTCGTCCACCCCGAGGGCGCGGCCGGGGAATCGGAGGTAACAGAGCTGGATTGCGAATCCCAACCGGTTCTCATCGCCCCGGCGTTGCCGGATGATCACCAGGTCAGAATCGCTCAACGTGTAGTGCTGCACACGCTCCAGCTCATCGACCGGCAGAGCCAGTAATTCCTCGCGTTCAATGACGGTCAGAACTGGACGACGCGGCATGAATGCTCCTTCTCGAAAACGGAGGAAAACAAGAACCCCACCGACAGGCGCGACACGACCACAGAAAATCAGGGAAGTGCCATTCTCAGAAACAGTTCTCAGAATAGGATTCTTGCATCATCCGCACTGCACGGCTTTCAAGAAGAAGAAATGGTCCACCATGCTCATCGGTTACGCCCGCGTCTCCACCGCCGACCAAAACCTCGCCCTGCAACACCAAGCACTGACCAAAGCGGGCTGCGCGAAGATCTTCGACGACACCATCAGCGGCACCAAGACCGATCGACCAGGCTTGACGAAAGCACTCGAGCAGGTTCGCGCCGGCGATACCCTCGTCGTCTGGAAACTTGACCGACTCGGCCGGACGGTGAAAAACCTCATCGACTTCACCGAACAACTCCACACCGACGGTGTGGGCTTCCGCTCGCTCACCGACCAAATCGACACCACCACCCCAGCCGGCCGGTTCTTCTTCAACATCATGGCGTCGCTCGCGCAAATGGAACGCGAACTCACGATCGAACGCACCCAAGCAGGCCTCGCCGCTGCCCGGGCCAAGGGCCACCTGCCCGGCCGAAAACGCATCATGACCGACAGCAAAATCGCATCAGCAATAAAGCTTCTCGAAGCAGGTATGACACCACCCGACGTCGCGCGTGACCTGGGCGTCTCCATCCCCACGCTGTACCGGTGGATCCCCGCCCACGGAAGGCCGTAATCCCAGGCGCTCCCGGAGCAAAATACTCGGCTGAGGTCGCCACCAGGCTCATAGCGTGGTACTTATTCCGTTTCGTGAGCTGATCCCAAGAACACCAGCCGCGGCACCCGCAAACCGCGCACCCCGGCCGACGCCACCGCACGCCTGGAACGACAGTGGGCCAAAGCCCAGCAGTACTCCGCCCTGCAAGCACCGCTCGGATCCTCGAGGACCCCCGCCGACCTCACGGAGCTCGGCATCGTCGTCGACACGGTCGATGACCTCCTGACCCGGTTCTGGGTCTCCCCCGGCCGATGGGGCCAGAGCGAATCGGCGGCGTCTCGCCGCACGATCCTGTCCGCTGTGGCGTACCTGACGCTGCAGACCGGTAAACGGCCGGTAGCGGCGTCGATCCGGGATCTGGCCCTGATGGTCGGCCTCAGCCGCGACACCGCCCGACGAGCTCTCGCCGCTGACGGATTCCTCGTCCGGGTGACAGTGAGTGACAAAGGCAACGCCGCCGAATGGCGCTTATCCTCCGACTTTTCCACACAGACCCGCGTACGGTTGCGTCACAACCATTAGATAACCCCCGCCCCCCTCCGAGCTGTTCAACCTCCGCAGCTCCCTGGTGACCACGCTGGAACGCCAGCTGACCGCCGGCCGCCACGACCTCTTCACCCGCCCGGGGCTGGGACATCTCGCCGGGAAGGTTTATGCCCTCCTGGCCCGGCACCCTGCCCTGACTGTTGATACGGCCGCCGGTCTGCTTGGAGTTAGCATGCGCCATACGGCGACGATTTTCAGCCGCTTTCAACACCACCGACTGATCGTGAAGCATGTGGACGGGTGGGCGAGGGCGAAGCGGGACTTCCGTGACCTGGCCGCTCGGGTTGTCGGTGTCGCTGGGCTGTTGTTGGATCGAGGGAATCGGTATCGAGCCGAACGGGAGGTGTGGGAGTGGTGGCAGTACGTCGGCGACGCCGCCTAAGAGTGGGGTGTGACCCGTGTCAGCAGTGGGTGTGGCGCGTCGCGTCGAGCATCGTGAGCCTGGACATGCCCTCGTCCTACGTCAGCTACTCATTGCACCCGGGGAGCAGCGAGGACGACGCAAAGCGAGTCGCAGCTTGGCTCGAACAGGTCTCACGAGCGGCGCGATCTCCGTCACCCGCCGATACTGAGGAACTAACCGACGGGAACCCCAATATCAGGTAATGGTTGACGGACTGTTCTCGTGCAGGGACACTGGGATCAGCCGGACTACTGGGGGTCGGCGAGAACTGGGGGCTATTTCATGCAACGCCGCACGGTCATTTCCAGCACGGGACTGCTGGCTGCTGTACTTTTCCTTCCTTTCGCTGCGGTATCGGCGGGGGCGTCATCACCCGACGATCCGCAGCCCGGGCCCACTCTCGAAGTGGGCCTCACTACTTCGGAAGCGGTTGTGGACGCGCTCGTCTATAAGCCGGTTACTGTCGAGCAGAACGATTGGCTCGCCAGCGTGGCGAGCCAATTCGAGCAGAACGACAACTACACCGCGACAGAAATCTCGCTGGATCGCACAGCGATCATCGTCACTTGGTTCGGGGCGCTCGACCCCGCCCTTGAGCGTCTAGTCGCCGCGCCGCCGGCGGACACCGTCGTGAACGTGGAGGAGAGCAAATACCCGGGTGGCGCACTCCGCGCCGCGGTCGCGGACGCCTTTGCGAACCCGCCTGAGGGTGTGCAACTCAGCAGTGGCGGCGTCAATCCTGACGGCTCTGGCATTGAGGTCGAAGTCGTCGCTGATCCGGGGGCCCGGCTCGATGTCGACGCTCTCGCCGCGGAACTCGGTGGTAAAGTCCCTGTCGTCGTTACGGTGGCCGATCCGGTAACGCCGTACTACGGCCGTTGGAATGATCCTTACCACATCGGGGGTGGCTTCATCTACAACACGAGTACCGGGGGCGGTTGTACCTCGGGCTTTGCGACGATCCGCGGCGGGACGCAGAAGGGGATGATGACGGCGGCGCACTGCGGTGTGGTCGGCAACGTCTTCGGCCGCTCGGACAGCGCCGCCTTCCCCACTGGCGGGCTGTGGGGCTACGGCACCGCTGCGCTCCGGACGACGGCGAGTGACGGGCTGATCATCGAGGCTCCGAACAACCACTTCCAGTCCTATATATGGACCGGTACGTGGAACACCGACACGACTAGCCTCCTGCCCGTGTCGGGTGTCGCGACTCTCGTGAGCGGCAGCGAACTGTGCTTCTCCGGCTCGTACTCGGGACTGCGTTGCGGGTCTGTCGTCGACAACCCCAGTGCCACCTGGAGCCTGGGCGGCGACCTAACCGACATCTCAGGTGTCAGAACGACCTCCAATTCGGATGCGGCAGGTCAAGGCGACAGCGGTGGGTCCGGTGTCGTGGTCGTCGCGAGCTCGAGCGGTTGGAGCTATCTGGCCGGTAGTATCGTGTCTGGCGGCCCGGGCTCTCCTTCGGACACGTGCCCCGGAAAACCAGGTACCCGCGTGTGTGGGCCTGTTGTGTTTTCGGGTCGCGCATCGGATATCGCCGCTCAGACAGGCGTGGCCATTCAGATAACGCCGTGAGCCACGTCGGCTGATGTTCCAAGTGGCTCCGCCTCGCTCGAGGTGGAGCCACTGTTATGCGGAAGCGGCTCGCCTCCACTCGACCGTGGGATCCCGCCGGCCCGCGAAGCCAGGCGGCGTAGCTTGCAGCCGCGCAGGATCTCACGGTCGACGTCGACGTCGACGAGGACGGGAAGTTCCGCGGCACACGCGGCCGCGAGCTTCCCATTCGCGGCCGTGGTAAAGATGGGCTCTGATCAGTATTGGAACGGTGGTTGGTGCCAAGCAGTAGCTTCGGGTCAATACGGTTGAATGGTGCCGGTGGATTTCCTGAATGATGAGCAGGTTGCGGCTTATTGTCGGTTCGTTGGGTCGGTAGCAGAGCTGGCCGGGTTCCGGCGTAAGCGCGGAGAACACTGCGACCATCGACGATCGTGGCCGTAAACCCGCCAGTGTTTCGGCGAAGCCGCCTTCGGGGGTGGTGGCACCGTAGAGAACGCCGGCGCCGGGGATATCGAATCGGTTTCCGGCGCGGTCATTCATTACATCGACGGGGTTGAGCAGGGAGAAGCGCCGAGCGGGGTCGGTGCGTTCAACCCGCCAGAGCGGGGAGGTCGCCATGAGGCTCTTAGCGTGGTATTTATTCCGTTTCGTGAGCTGACCCCATTAAGGGCAGAGCGCCTCTTCCGCCGCGAACAACGCAACGGAAGCAACCGAACCGGCCGCGATCCCCGCAAACAGGGTCGGGACTGCAACTGCTACCGCAGCACCAACTAACAATCCCTGCAACAGGAACATGACGCTACAAGTATCGCGCCCTGTCGGGTCCTTCGCAGATACGGGGTTGCATCCGGCATAGCCGTAGGGGTGTGCTTCTTGTCCGGACGGGTCGTATTGGGTGAAGCGTCCCATGCTGGGATCGTAGTAGCGGGCTCCGAGCTTGTATAGGCCGCTGGCGCTGTCGAGGTAGCCGCCGATGTAGCGGAGGTTGTTGTTCGTCATCGGGCTGCCGGCGCTAATCGCGCGCTGTTCGCCGTAGGGGCTGTACGCGTAGCCGCCGAGGTAGGCGCCGGTCTTGTCGAACTGGCCGACGACCGAGCCGAGCTTGTCCTTCGCGTAGTAGTAGCGGGACCCGGCGCTGAGGCGCACTCCGACGGCCTCGCCGTCGGGGGTGCGGTCGAAGGTGCGCGACGGGCCGCCGAGGTTTTCTCCCATCAGGCCCAGCGGCGAGCTCAGGTACCGGGTGCTGGAGGTGCTCCGGGTGAGTTGCTCGGTATTGCCCTGGCCGAAGGCCGTGTACGTGGCGGCGCCGATTCCGGTGACCGTGCCACGCGAGTTGAACGCCGCGGTCTGCGCGGTCGCACCGTTTCGAGTCTGGTTCCCGGCACCGTCGTAGGTCCAGGTGGTGGTGTCGGCCGTGGTGGATGCGAGCCGGTTGGCGGCGTTGTAGGTGTAGCCGATGGTGCCCGCGGTGGCTCCGGTCGATCCGGCGCGGACCTGTTGGGTGCGGTTCCCGGCGGCGTCGTAGGTGTACGCCCAGGACGCGTTCGTTGCCGCACCGTTCTTCTCGGTGGCGCTGGTGAGCCGGGAGAGGGAGTCGTAGACGTACCCGGTGACCGCGCCGGCCGGGATGCCTGCAGACGAAACGAACACGCGATGAATCGTGCCGCCGATCTGCTTCGGCGGAGGGGATCCAATTGATTCGTTGCCAAACTCGTCGCCGGGGCGATAAAGCCTGCTGATAGCAGAGGGTTGTGAACCCCTGAGCGGGGGCGGTCAGTCTCGACCGTTATCGAACGCCGAAATGTCGTTGGCTTCTTGGCTCGGACTGAATCTCATCGCGACGCACGAAACCAACAAATCAGCTGAAGTTGCCATCGACAACGAGCCACAAGGCGAAAAATATTGCCCCGCCCGTAATCAAGACCAGGAGAACCGCCAGGACGATTCCTCGGGGTGTCACCTTGGCTCGAGAGGCCTCGGACGGAGCACCATCAACGGACGGATTGCTTTCGGGTCGGCGAAGAGCGGCCGCTAGGTACGTAAGAGTTGCTGAAGCCGCTAACCCGAACGAAGCTCCGATCGCCCAAGTGAGATTGGGACGGTCGTGATTGGAAATGCTGACAAAATAGAACACCGTAAATAGTGCACCCTGCGTGAGAAAGATCACGGCGCCCACGGCAAACCCGAGCGATGGTTGATCAGCTTTCCTGTTCAGGTCCAAGTGCCACCTCATCAATTCGTGTTAACAATAGAGCGAAAGTACGCCGAAACCGAGGCTGAATACGGCCCCCGCAGCTGCGGCCACGATTCCTCCCGCCACCGTTGGGGCGAGGACTCCCGCAGCCGCCCACGTAAGTCCTACGAGCGTGCCAGAGGCAAGCAGCGCGACCGAGCAACCGTTTGGTGCTAGGCCCGTCGCGTCGCTAACCATGATGGGGTTGCATCCGGCATAGCCGTAGGGGTGTGCTTCTTGTCCGGACGGGTCGTATTGGGTGAAGCGTCCCATGCTGGGATCGTAGTAGCGGGCTCCGAGCTTGTATAGGCCGCTGGCGCTGTCGAGGTAGCCGCCGATGTAGCGGAGGTTGTTGTTCGTCATCGGGCTGCCGGCGCTAATCGCGCGCTGTTCGCCGTAGGGGCTGTACGCGTAGCCGCCGAGGTAGGCGCCGGTCTTGTCGAACTGGCCGACGACCGAGCCGAGCTTGTCCTTCGCGTAGTAGTAGCGGGACCCGGCGCTGAGGCGCACTCCGACGGCCTCGCCGTCGGGGGTGCGGTCGAAGGTGCGCGACGGGCCGCCGAGGTTTTCTCCCATCAGGCCCAGCGGCGAGCTCAGGTACCGGGTGCTGGAGGTGCTCCGGGTGAGTTGCTCGGTATTGCCCTGGCCGAAGGCCGTGTACGTGGCGGCGCCGATTCCGGTGACCGTGCCACGCGAGTTGAACGCCGCGGTCTGCGCGGTCGCACCGTTTCGAGTCTGGTTCCCGGCACCGTCGTAGGTCCAGGTGGTGGTGTCGGCCGTGGTGGATGCGAGCCGGTTGGCGGCGTTGTAGGTGTAGCCGATGGTGCCCGCGGTGGCTCCGGTCGATCCGGCGCGGACCTGTTGGGTGCGGTTCCCGGCGGCGTCGTAGGTGTACGCCCAGGACGCGTTCGTTGCCGCACCGTTCTTCTCGGTGGCGCTGGTGAGCCGGGAGAGGGAGTCGTAGACGTACCCGGTGACCGCGCCGGCCGGGATGCTGGTCTCGGCGAAGCTGGTGCGGGACTGAATAGCCGCCCGGTCGCCGCTCGGCCCGGATCCACCCGGGGCGGTGTAGGAGTAGCCGATGTCGACCTTCACGGCGGCGGCGCTGTCTGTCGCGGTGATCCGGGTGGGCCGGCTCGAGGCGTCGTTCGCGGTGGTGATCGTCGCGTTTCCGGGGAAGGTGCGGGTGGTTTCGGCGCCATTGGCGTCGTAGACGAACTTCACGCAGCCGGAGTTGGCGGGGGAACCGGTCCCGGCCGGGCAGCTGCCGGAGGGCTCGATGAGTTGCACGAGCTGGTTGGCGTCGTCATAGACGTAGTTCACGGTGCCATAGGCGTTGTCGTCGTAGCTGGTCGTGTTGCCGGCAGCGTCGTAGGTGAAGGTGACCTCGATCGTGGACGTGGTGACTGTCGTCTCCCGGGTCTGCCGGCCGAGGGCGTCGAAGTAGTAGTTCTTCAGTGGCCCGACACTGTCCGTGTCCCTTTGCTTGAGCCCGTTCGCGAAGTACTGCTGGGTGAGGGTCTGCCCGCCCTGGAACGTGGTCAACACGATCGCATCGCGCAGGTTGTAGGCATAGGTGGTGGTGTCGCTGTTGCCGTCGGTGACGGTCAACACGCGGCCGAGGGAGTCGTGGGTGTAGGTCGTGGCACCCTGCGGGGACGGCGGGGTGACGGTGATCAGGTTGCCGTCGGTGTCGTAGGCGTTGGTGGTGACGTTGCCATTACCGTCCGTGCTCGTGCACACCTGGCCGTCGAAACCGCCACAGACCGTCCCACCGGACTCATAGGTGAACCGTTGCGGGACTGCGCCGGTGCCGGACGCGGTGGTGTCCGTGACGGTGGTCGGGTTCCCGTTCGCGTCGTAGTCGATGGACTTTGTCGACCCGGCCGCGTCGGTCGTGCATTTGGGCTGGAATGCGGTGCCGCCAGTGCCGGTGCAGCCGACACCGGTGGCGTAGGCGGCACTCGCGGCCGCGCCGGTCGGCAGGGTCGCTCCGGTCGCGTTGTTGAGGGCGTCGTAGCTGTAGGTGGTCGTGTTCGGGCCGGCGAGAGCATCCGTCAGCGTGGACACGTCACTGTCGGCGGTCCAGGTCGTCGCCCGCACCCGGCCGAGAGCGTCGGTCGCGGACGTGACCCGGCCCGAGGCGTCAATCGCGTACGTGGCGTTCTTCCCGCGGCCGTCGGTCACGACGGTCTGACCCGAGGTGTACGCATAGGTGCTGGTCGTGAGGAACGTTCCCGAGGTGACCGTGCCGCGCTTGACCGCGATGACCCGGTGCTGGGCGTCGTAGTCGAAGACGACCTTCGTGTGGGTGCTCGCCGATCCGGTACCGACGAAGCGGATCTCCGACACCCGCCCGGTCGCATCGTAGGTGAACTCTTCCCAGAACCCGCCCGGAGAGTCGACCCGGGTCAGCTGCCCGCCCGCGTTGGACGTATAGGTGAATGTGCGACCGGCGGAGTCAACGATCGAACTGATCAGGGTGTTTGCGCCCACCGTCGCCCAGGTGATTGCATAGGAACGGCCCGAGGCCTCGTAGACGTTGGAGACCAGACCCAGGGACGGGTCGTACTGATACGTGGTCCCCACGCCGTCACGGTTGAGGTTCTTCGTGATCCACCCCGCCGTGTTGAAGATGAACTTCTCGCCAGTCTTGTTGTAAGTGAGTGTGCGGGTCGGGGTGGTATCGACGAGGGAGGCTTTGAAGCCGGCCGGTGCTACCCAGGTGGCGCCGCTCTTCGTGAACGTGGCCTGGAATCCGTTCGGACCGCTGAATACGGCCTGCGTGCCCGTCACCTGCAGGCCGACGTCCTGCGCCGACAACGACGAGGACCATCCACCGCCCAGCGACCCGGCAGCGGACGAGAGACCGTTGTAGAAGCGATCGTTCCGCACGGACAGGGCCGGACCGTTCAGGACACCGTCATTCGCGGTCAAGAGGAGGTTCCCGTTGCCCAGGTTCACCCGGGCGACGGTGTCGGCTGAGACGTTGATGTCATCGAAAGCGAAGTACGGCAGCGCGCCCAGACCAGGCGCCCCCACCGTCGTGCCCGACGGAGCACGGTTTGCCCCGCCCCCGGAAGACAACACGCGCGTCGTGTCTGGCGCCCACTCGGTGGACGGTGCCCCCGACTCGGGGATCTTCCCGTCACCGGCGTCGGCCGCCGGCGCCCAGGCCTTGTCGAAAGCGGTGGGCGGGGACTCTTTGGTGCCCTTTGCCGCGGCGTGCATAGCCGTGGCCGCGCTGGCCGGGATACTCACCCCGCAGAGCGTGAGTGTTGCGATGATTGCGATGGTGAAAGTGAACCTGCTCTGAAGCATGTGCCCAACCCCCCGGCATTCGAACCCCCGTTGGTCCGAGTTCGAAGTCTCCCAGACGCCCGACCACCCCGACAAGAGATGGGGCCATCGAAGCCCCTAAGTGGGGGAACACCGCATACGCCGCTCAACATGATCGGGTCAAGGCATACCCCCGCCATCAGAACAGCAAACAAGCCCACCACTGAATTCGAAAAGTCACAGTTTCGGTCCGCTGGTGGACAACACCTCCCACACGCTACGGGTCGGCGAGCACCTGCGAGATCTGCGTGCGCCGTCTATCTGCCATGGCGTACACCCGCGAAGGGAGGCCAGGGACCTCTTAGCGTGTTATTTATTCCGTTTCGTGAGCTGACCCCTCATTGCGCGGGCGCAGGCCGGCAAAGCCGAGGTGCTCGCCGATGCGGGGAACTTTGTTTCCAGCACGGCCGAGACCAGCGGGCCGCAGGCCGGGCCCGTGCATGAGCATGATTGGGACGGCACCTTCGCCGCCCAGCAAGGCCTCGTCGCCGAGATGGCGTGCGCGCTCCGCATCCCCTACGGCACCGCGTCCGGCCTGCTCCAGGAGAGCTGGGCCCTGGTGGAATCCCGCCCCGTTCTAACCCAGCCGCACAGCGGCAGGTCACAGCAGCAGGCCACAGCAGCAGATACGGCAACACGCACGATGCGGTCGATCGAACGGTCATGGCCAGGCGTACGTCTCAGGAAGCCGAGCGTGACTTCTTTGCTTTCGGCTTCGCCCGGTCGCGACTCGCCTCGACGCTGCGACGCAGCGCCTCCATGAGGTCAAGCACTTCTCCGCCTTCGCCCTCCTCTTCCGCCTGACCGAACGTCGCCTCGGTCGACACCGCGTCGCCACTTGTCAGCTTCGACTCGATGAGCGCTCGTAACTCGTCCTGATAGTCGTCGCTGAAGGCATCCGGTGCGAAATCGGCTGCGAACGACTCGACCAACGCTGCCGACATGTCGAGTTCTTTGGCGCTGATGTTCACCCGCTCGTCGAGGGAGGCAAACTTGGCCTCGCGCACCTCGTCGTCCCAGAGCAGGGATTGCAGCATGAGCACGTCGCCGTGCACACGCAGCGCACCGAGGCGAGTCTTCTGCCGCAGCGCGAAGTGCACGATGGCCGTGCGGTCCGTGGCCTCGAGCGTGCGCCGCAGCAGCACATATGCCTTCGACGATTTACCGTCGGGTTCAAGAAAATAGCTCTTGTCGAGCATGATCGGGTCGATCTGGTCACTCGGCACGAATTCGACAACGTCGATTTCTTTGCTGTGCTCGGCCGGCAGCGCCGCAAAGTCCTCCGCGGTGAGCACGACCGTCTGCTCGCCATCGTCGAAGGCTTTGTTGATGTGGTCGTAGGGAACGACCTTGGCGCAGATTTCGCACCGGCGTTGATAGCGGATACGTCCCCCGTCGGCATCGTGCACTTGGTGCAGTGCGACGTCGTGGTCTTCGGTAGCGCTGTACACCTTGACGGGCACGTTAACGAGCCCGAAGGTGATCGCACCGGTCCAGATGCTTCTCATGCGACCAGTACACACCCGAATAGCACACTCGTGTCCTAGCCGACCGATGATTTCCGCGGCAGAGTTGACCCATGAACGCCAGCAGCCAGGTGGTATCCGTTGAGGGGCACCGAATCACCCTCACCCATCTCGACAAGGTGCTGTATCCGGAGACCGGCACCACGAAAGCCGATGTGCTGGCGTACTACGCGGCGATCGCCGACGTGCTCATCCCCCACGCGGCGAACCGCCCGGCCACCCGCAAACGCTGGGTGCACGGCGTCGGAACGAGCGAGCACCCCGGCCCGGCGTTCTTTCAGAAGAATCTGGAACCGTCGACACCGAGTTGGGTGAAACGGCGCGAGATCCAGCACAAAGACCATGTGAACAGCTACCCACTCGTGAACGACCTCGCCACCCTCACCTGGCTGGGACAGATGAGCACACTGGAGATTCACGTGCCCCAGTGGCAGTTCGGCCGCACCGGCACGCCGCGCAAACCCGACCGGCTTGTGCTCGATCTGGACCCCGGCGAGGGGGTAGGACTAGTGGAGTGCGCCGAGGTGGCGAGGCTGGCGCGCTCGATTCTGCAGGATATGGGGCTGCAACCGATGCCGGTCACCAGCGGGAGCAAGGGCATCCACCTGTATGCCGCCCTCGACCTGTCGTATACCTCCGACCAGGTGTCGGCCGTAGCGCACGAATTGGCACGAGCGCTCGAAGCTGATCACCGTGATTTGGTGGTGAGCGAGATGAAAAAGAGTGTGCGTCCCGGCAAGGTATTCGTGGACTGGAGCCAGAACAACGCCGCAAAGACCACGATCACACCGTATTCGCTGCGCGGGCGCAGCCACCCGATGGTCGCGACGCCACGCACCTGGAAGGAGCTGGCGTCGGCAGACCTGCAGCAGCTCGATTACCAGCAGGTGCTCGCCCGCACAAAAAGCCGGGAGGACCCGCTGGCCGTGCTCACGGTTGGGTCGCTCGAGCACGAGGCCCGGGACGCCCGGGCGGCGCGCGATGGTGCGGCACCATCTCTCGTCTCGCCTGACCGGCTCACGGTGTACCGCGGCAAGCGGGACGCCGGCAAGAC
>Ga0307486_1002048_pt1 | contig 14542 bp, 13 predicted proteins | sample CBIW02metaG_FD_203663 | JGI IMG/M metagenome (GOLD analysis project Ga0307486, IMG submission 203663) | Sea-ice brine microbial communities from Beaufort Sea near Barrow, Alaska, United States - CBIW 0.2 | ecosystem: Environmental > Aquatic > Marine > Coastal | place: USA: Alaska | collected... | reverse complement strand
TGGTCCCAGAGTTCTGGTGGTCCGCAGATGTACAAAAGACGCTGTTCCTGTGCCCGCGCGGGTGCGGAAAGTGCCCGTGCCCGCGCGGGTGCGGAAAGTGCCCGTGCCCGCGCGGGTGCGGAAAGTGGCTGCGATGTCGCAGATAGCACTCACGGACCGCGAGGATTCTCAGAACGATAAATACGTACGTTTGTGGACCGCTAGTTGTGTTGGCGGGGTGTGCGCACCGGCACGTAAGAGCTTCTAGGACCCGCGTCGGGCGGTTGCCCGGGACCTAGGTCCCGGGCGATCCTTCTAACTACATCTAGTGTCGGATTACTGGAATGACACTACATCTAGTGTTTTGAGGCGTCGGGTACGGCGCTTGCCAAGGGGGCACACATGAGCATCACGGCCGCGTCAAGACTCGAAACTACTCAGACCTTTCGGCCACGCGTCGTCAAGCGGGACGGCCGGGTGCTCGAGTTCGACCAGTCTCGCATCAGCGCCGCCCTGACGAAGGCGTTCTGTGCCGTGCACGGTGAACTCACTGGCGCGCAGCAGATCCAGATTCTGGCGTTCAGCGACCGGGTGAGTGATCTGCTGGGGGCTCGGTACGCCGACGCGGTGCAGATCTACGAGATCCAGTCGGTGCTCGAGCACGAACTGCTGGAGTCCGGCGAGCACGAGGTGGCCCGTGCCTACATCGACTACCGCGTCCGCGCAGACGTGGGTCGGAGTAAAGCCAAAGATCTCAACCACGCGATAGTGCGCCTGCTCGACAAGGACGAGGCGCTGGTCAACGAGAACGCCAACAAGGACGCGAACGTGTTCAACACGCAGCGCGATCTCACGGCGGGCGTGGTGGGCAAGACCATCGGGCTGAGGATGCTCCCTCCGCACGTCGCGAACGCGCACGTCAAGGGTGACATCCATTATCACGACCTCGATTACCACCCCTACTCGCCCATGACCAACTGCTGCCTGATCGACTTCGAGGCGATGCTCAGCCACGGCTTCCGCATCGGCAATGCGCAGGTGGAGCCGCCGCGCTCCATCCAGACCGCCACCGCTCAGATCTCGCAGATCATCGCGAACGTGTCCTCGAGCCAGTACGGCGGGTGCACCGTCAACCGCATTGACGAGCTGCTCGCGCCCTACGCCGAACTTAACTACGCTAAGCACACAGCAGAGGCGAGCGAGTGGATCGAGGACCCGGCGCGGCGTGCGGACTTTGCGGTCAAGCGCACGATCAAGGACATCTACGACGCGATGCAGAGCCTCGAGTACGAGATCAATACGCTCTTCACCTCGAACGGCCAGACGCCGTTCACGTCGGTGGGCCTTGGGCTGGGGACCGGCTGGTACGAGCGCGAGATTCAGCGCGCAATCCTCCAGGTCCGCATCCAGGGCCTGGGTGCCGAGGGCCGGACCGCCATCTTCCCCAAGCTCCTGTTCACACTACGTCGCCACGTCAACCTCGAGCCGGAGGATCCGAACTACGACATCAAGCTCCTCGCGGTCGAGTGCGCAACCAAGCGCATGTATCCCGACGTGCTCAACTACGACAAGATCGTGGAGCTCACGGGCTCGTTCAAGGCGCCCATGGGGTGCCGTTCGTTCCTGCAGGGATGGCAGGACGAGGACGGCCGAGACACGGTCAACGGCCGCATGAACCTGGGTGTCGTGACGCTGAATCTGCCCCGCATCGCGCTCGAATCCGCCGGGGATCAGGCCACTTTCTGGCGCCTGCTCGACGAGCGCCTGGTGACCGTTCACGACGCACTGATGTACCGCATCGGCCGCTGTAAGGAGGCGGTGCCTGCGAACGCGCCCATCCTGTACGTACACGGCGCGTTCGGTAAGCGGCTCACGCCGAGCGACGATGTTGACGAGCTGTTCCGAGATGGGCGCGCCACGGTGTCACTCGGGTACATCGGGCTCTACGAGGTCGCGAGCGCCTTCTTTGGCGGCGAGTGGGAGGCCAACTCCGCAGCCAAAGGGATGACGCTTTCGGTCCTGAAGCGCCTGCAGTCCGCGGCGCAGGAGTGGACGGCACAGACTGGCTATCAGGTGTCCGTCTATTCGACGCCCAGCGAGTCACTCACGGACCGATTCTGCCGCCTGGATAAGGAACGATTCGGGTCCGTCGCGGACATCACCGACAAGGACTACTACACCAACAGCTTCCACTACGACGTGCGCAAGAACCCCACGCCGTTTGAGAAGCTCGACTTCGAGGCCGACTACGCGCAGTACACGTCCGGCGGCTTCATTCACTACTGCGAGTACCCTGTCCTGCAAACCAATCCCCGCGCGCTCGAGGCGGTGTGGGACTACTCGTACGACCGCATCGGCTACCTGGGCACCAATACCCCGATCGACCGATGCTTCGAGTGCGGCTACGCGGGCGACTTTGACCCCACCGCGCGCGGCTTCGCGTGCCCCGAGTGCGGCAACTCGGACCCACGCACCTGCGACGTAGTCAAGCGCACGTGCGGCTACCTGGGCAACCCCCAGCAGCGGCCGATGGTCCACGGGCGTCACGCGGAAATTTCTTCTCGCGTGAAGCACCTGCCGGGTTCCGTTCGAGTGGGTGACGCGGCGGCGGCCGATGCTGGCACGGGTGGTTCCGCGCCCTTCACCGACGACGCGGGCACCGGGGAGTAGCCGATGGCGCGCACGCCGGACCCGGAGTTATGGCAGGCCGTGAATGTCAGTCAGCACTACGTCGCGGACTACAAGCCGTTCAGTTTTGTGGACGGCGAGGGCGTGCGGTGCAGCCTGTACCTGAGCGGCTGCCTGTTTGCGTGCGAGGGGTGCTTCAACGAGGCCGCATGGGGGTTTCGCTACGGGGAGCAATACTCCGACGCCTTAGAAGACCGGATCATCGCTGATCTCGCGCACCCCGGCGTCCAGGGACTGTCGCTGTTGGGCGGCGAGCCGTTCCTAAATACCGGCGTGGCGCTGTCCGTGGTGAACCGGCTCCGGGACGAGTTCGGCGACACGCGGGACGTCTGGTGCTGGACGGGGTACACGTTCGAGGAGCTCATCACCGAGTCGCCAGACAAGCGCGAACTGCTGCGCCTGGTGGACGTGCTCGTGGACGGTCGCTTCGAGATAGCCCAGAAGGACCTGTCGCTGGCGCACCGCGGCTCGGCGAACCAGCGGGTGCTGGACGCCCGCGCATCGGCCGCCTTGGGCCGTGCGGTGACGCGCTAGCGCCGGTTACAACCCTCCGCAACGCGCTTGGGGGGCGCAGACGCCCCCCAACGTCTCCTGCGCTTACGTCTAGACTCGCTAACCCCGAGAAACGTGCCCTGGTGTAAGCGCAAGGCCCGATGCCGCCCGTGGGGACACAAAAAGGCCCGCTACTTGCGCAACGGGCCTGATGTGGCGAGTGGGGGATTCGAACCCACGAAGTCTACGACGGCTGATTTACAGTCAGCTCCCTTTGGCCGCTCGGGCAACTCGCCATGCGCCGCATTGGAAACCAACGTGGTGCGCATGGAAGGATAGCAAGTGAAACGGCCTCAGCGCTAACCGGGGCCGCAGTACCGCACATCACGCCGTGGCGCTCGTAGCGCCCGGCCACATCAGGAGGCACTCATGGCAAGCGATTCTTCGTTCGACGTCGTATCCAAAGTTGACCGTCAAGAGGTCGACAACGCCCTCAACCAGGCCCACAAGGAGATCGCGCAACGCTACGACTTCAAGGGCGTCGGCGCATCGATCGAGCTCTCTGGCGAGAACATCCTCATGAAGGCCAACTCCGAGGAGCGGGTCAAGGCCGTCCTGGACGTCTTCATCGGCAAACTCGCCAAGCGCGACATTTCCATGAAGGCGCTCGAATACGGCGACCCCACCCCGTCGGGCAAGGAGTTTCGACTGACGGCCGAGGTCAAGGAGGGCATCGCGCAGGACGTCGCCAAGAAGCTCACCAAGCTGGTGCGCGACGAAGGCCCCAAGGGCGTCAAGGCGCTGATCCAGGGCGACGAGCTCCGAGTCAGCTCCAAGAGCCGCGACGACCTGCAGTCCACCATGACGCTGCTTAAGAGCGCTGACGTCGAGGCCGCATTGCAGTTCGTCAACTACCGCTGACATGACAAGCGCCGCCACTCGCGGCACGACCCCCGCGGACCGCTCCCCAAAGCCCCGTCCTCGATCGCGCCGTTCACTTCGCTCGTGGATTCCTCCCCAGCACGGGGTCTGGGCCATGCTCTTGCTGCCGTATCTGGCCGGGTTACGGTTCGGTTTTGACTGGTTGCAGGCCCCGCTACTGATCGGCTGGCTCACGGGCTGGCTGTTCTCCCATCACGTGCTGATCGCTGTCAAAACTCGTCGGGTGGCAAGAGTGCGCAGCCAAATCATCGTCTACGGGGCGATCTGTGTGCTCATGCTGGCACCCGTGCTAGCGCTGCGGCCGGCGCTGTTCTGGTTTGCCCCGGCCTACGCTTTACTGTTCAGTACCAACGTGCTCATGGTGCGTGGGGGCAAGGAACGTGCGACGTTCAACGGCATCGTGTCGGTCACCATGGCTTCACTCATGGCGATGATCGTGCCCGTGACGGCGGGACTCGACGCGGCGGTCGGGATCCCCGTCGCTGCGGTGGCATGGGTTTACCTGGTGGGATCCGTGTTCTACATCAAGAGCATGATTCGCGAGTATGGGTCGACTCCGCATCGGGCCGCGTCAGGGATTTACCACGTGGTCGCCCTGGTGATCACGACGATCATCTGGCCCTGGCTCGCGATCCCGTTTGGCATCGCACTTGTCCGCTCGCTCGTATTGCCCGCACAGCCCCGTATGCGCGTATCGGTCGTGGGTGGCGCCGAAGTAGCGGTCAGCTTGGTCGTACTGGGGTTCCTGCTGACGATGCCCGTGTAGAAGCTCCGTCAACGCTTACTTTCCAGCGCCTCCGCGATGTCCGCGATGTTTGCGTTCAATGAAGTACTGCTGGAGTTCGGGTCGCAGCTTCTCGAGTCCGTCGTGGAGGTGACCGACGAGGGGATAGCTGGGCAACACGGAGAGGCACCTTTGCAGCAGGTCATCGGCGGCGACCGCTTCCAGCGCGGCCGGGCTGACGGCAGCCGGAACTGCCCAACCTAAACCAGCCTTCCGCGCTATGAACCTCCGACGCCGACGCCTGATGATGGTAAAAGACCACCTGTTCCACATTAACCTCACGCTGAACGAGAACGCCGCAAAGGGCGCGGTGGTGTACGCCCGGCTCCGAGTTCGCGGGGCAGCGAGCGTCAACTAATCCCCGGCCGGCCGCCGGCCATGGACTCAAGCCGCGCGATGCGGTCGGCCATGGACGGGTGTGAGGCGAACAATTTTGCGAGGCCGACGCCAGTGAATGGGTTCGCGATCATCATGTGGGCCACATTCTCCAACTGCGGAGTCTGCTGAAGCGGCCGTGCCGCCGCGCCTGACTCGAGCTTGCGCAGGGCCGATGCGAGCGCAAGCGGGTCGCCGGTCAACTTCGCGCCGTCCTCGTCCGCGTCGTACTCGCGAGTGCGCGAGATTGAGGTGCGAATCAGCGCGGCCGCGATCGGGGCAAGTAACAGCATCGACAGGAGCGCCAGTGGGTTAGCTTGCCGATCGCTCCCACCGCCGAAGAACAGCATCATCTGCGCGAATGCCGTGATCATGCCGGCGAACGCGGCGGCCGCTGACGCGATCAGGATGTCACGGTTGTACACGTGCATGAGCTCGTGACCGAGCACGCCCCGCAGCTCTCGCTCGTTAAGTAACGCGAGGATTCCCTCAGTGCAGCACACCGCGGAATTGGTGGGATTGCGGCCCGTCGCAAAGGCGTTCGGAGCGGCGGTGGGTGAGACGTAGAGGCGGGGCATCGGCTGGCGGGCCTCCCGTGAAAGTTCGCTCACGATCCGGAACATCGCGGGCTGCTCGACCTCCGTCACCGGGCGTGCGTGCATGGCGCGAATCGCGAGTTTGTCGGAGTTCCAGTAGCCGTAAGCGGTACCCCCGAGCGACAGCAGGACAAAGAACCAGAGGTAGCTGCCGCCCGCAAAGAACGAGCCGATGCCGAGCAACACCACCCAGAGCGCCACGAACAACCCGAAGGTTTTCGCACCGTTGAGATGCTTCTTGCTTCCCACTCATTCCCCCTAATTGAAAATCTGCTCAAGCCTTACCTGGGTGCCACGCACCTTGCTTCCAGATACAAAACGTGCCGCCGATGCGACCGGTTCCAGTTTTAGGCAAACGTCTGACTATTGCGGGCTTACGGGCTTAGGGAACGGCGTAGCCGGCGGCCCTGAACATCTCGTACCATTCGGAACGCGTGAGCGGGACCTCGGACCCCTGCGCCGCCGCGGCGATCCACTCGGGCGTGGTGGTGCCGATGACAACCTGCCACTGCGCGGGGTGGCGAGTGATCCACGCAGTCGCGATGGCGAGCGCTGGGACGTCGTACTTCTCCGCCTGTTGACGCCAACTGAAAAACGGGCTCTCCTGCTGCTTCCGTGGGTTAAATCCGGCCGGGGAGCACCGGTTAGTGGCCGCCGAGGCTGAGCATGGCGAGGGCGATGAGGGCGTCGGGTGATGTGAAGCCGAAGGCTATGCGGGTCATGAGGCGGATCTTGGTGTTCATGGATTCGACGCGTCCGTTGGAGAGGCCGTGCTCGATGGAGGCGAGGATCGACGCGCGGTGTTTGACGATCGATTTCTGCAGTTTCACGAACGCGGGGATACGGCACCGCCGTGCCCAGCCGACCCATTTGTTGAGGGCTTCGGTGGCTTCGACCGGGGGCAGTTTGAAGATCACGCGCAGGCCTTCCTTCAGGTAGTAAGCGCGCGCCAGCCGGGGGTCGGTCTGCACGATCCAGGCCAGCTTCGCTTGTTGCTTCTCGGTCAGGTTCTCCGGGTTCTTCCAAAGCGCATAGCGGCAGTTTTTGATGCCGGCGGCCCGGGCGCTGTCCGGCCGTGCGGGAGCATCTGCGGCAGGCCGACCGCGGGTGCGGCAGGCATCGTTTTGCCGGGCGGCTTTGCGGGCGTCGTTCCACGCGCCGCGTCGGACTTCGTCGAGGGCTTCGGTGGCCCATTTTACGACGTGAAACGGGTCCGCGCATCGGATGGCGGTGGGGGCTTTGTCCGCGACAACACTGGCGATCCAAGCCGCGCCATCGGCAGAAACATGCGTGATCTGCAAGGAACGCTCCGGGCCGAGAGCATCGAAGAACGTCGCGAGGGTGGCCTTGTCCTGGCCCGGTGCGGCCCACACGAGCCGGCCGAAATCGTGGTCCACGACGCAGGTCAAATATTTGTGGCCGCGCTTGTAGGAGATCTCATCGATCCCGATCCGGGTGAGGTCCGCGAACTGGTCGAACTGCTTCTGGGTGTCGGCCCAGACCCGGGTGATGATCGCTCCGACCGTGCGCCACGCGACGCGCATCAGGACGGTGATGGCGGTCTTGGACGTTTGCGTGGCCAGCCACGCGACCTGGTCGTCGAAGAACAGGGTGTGACCGCTCTGGTGTCGCGCCCACGGAACAGGTGCCACGGTCACGCCGTGGACACGGCAGGACACACGGCGCGCGTCGGCCTCGAGATGAACTTGAATCGAGCCCACGTCCAACCCTCGCCAACGGCGCCGCCCATCACCGGCGTCGTAACGCGGGCTGCGCTTGTGGCAGGCGCCGCATCGGTTCCGCTTCGACGCCATCGGACGCACCGACGCGATCAGAATTCTGCTCTCCAGATCGAGATCGATGTCCTCAACAAACGTCTTCTCGACACCAAGGAGGGTTCGCCATATTCTTAGAGTTCGCACGCCGCTCTTCCCGCCCTAAAGTTTCTGTTCTTTGAACAGTCAGAAACCTAGACAGGAAGCGGCGTGCGGCCGTTAAGGCGCTCCGAAAAGACCCACGGAAGCAGCAGGAGAGCCTGTTTGTCCGGCCGAGCTGAGGCTCGGTTGGCGCGAAAGCCTGGGGTGTCAACCCGCAAGGGCGTTGAGGGAGGAAGGTCGCGCAGCGACCTCGCCGGACCGAAAACGCCGCTGATCCCACATCGTGGGTCAGCGGTTGCGCCCCGGGCGGGCGCCGATAATCGTCAAGCCGGACAGGGAAAGACGTCTGTGAACAGTCAGGCGCCCCGAACGGGGCGCGACCCACGTCGACCACCCGGTGGTCGACGCTGCCGGGACCCCACTGGGTACCGGCACCACTGCCCCGTCGCAGGCCGGGGACCAGCCCCCACCGGCCCAGGGTGCAAGACCAAACTGGGCGGCCTAGGGATTTCGGACAGTGGGCCCTCTTAAAATGAGGGCGCTACTGAAAGAGAGACGCAGCATGAGCGCATCACGACGACGGTTTACCCAGGAGTTCAAGGACGAGTTGTGTGTGGAAGTGATCTCCACGTCGAAGCCGATCAGGGAAGTCGCTGAGTCCTATGGCGTTGGCTCAGAAACCCTGCGGAACTGGTTGATCAAATATAGGGAGGCCCACGGCGGCACCGAGACGGAACTGACGGCCCCGGATGGACTCAGCGCCAGCGTCCAGGCCTTCGGTGGTGAGGTGGTCCCGGAGGGTCAAGATTCGGGCGCGTAGCTTGTCGCTGGTGCGCCGGGCGGGGTGATGGGCGGCCCGTGAGACCGGCTCCAGCCCCGCGAGACCGTCGGATCTGTAGCGGGCCACGAGTCGATGAACCCATTGCCGCCTGACGCCGAATCGGCGCGCCGCTTCCGCGACGGGCATGCCGCCTTCGACAACGGCCACCACGATGACCCGGTTCTTGTTCGCATCCGCCATGGCCCATCGTGGCGAGACCAGAGGTGGAAACGATGCCGCGACACATGTGTAAACGATCTGCTGACATCAGACACTGTCACCCCGACCATTCACAGCAAAGCCCCTCCCGAGGGACGGACTTTGCTGTGTCCGTGGTATCGGGCTGTCTCAGCCCGCGCTCCGTCCGGCACCTGTTGTCGCCTGTGGGCCGCATCGGCCCCCTGTCCGGCACTGGCGGTCGCCCGTGCCGGACAGCTTGGCCGCTACTTGCTGGTGGCCACCGATGACACGCACTGGCCCTGGTTCGGGAAGCCGAACGCCTCCCATAAGCCCTTCTTGCAGTCCGCCTTGGTCGGCGAGACGGGCGACACCGTCAGGTCGTAGTCGATGCCCGTGGCGTCCGTCGCGGAGGCGAGCCCATCCCAGCCGGCGGTCCCGCCGGCGATGAACTCGTGGCCGCCGTTGGCGGCGTCGTTGGTGATCGATCCGTAGCTGTCGGTCAGGAGCGGCAGGTCGTCGATCTGCAGTGTCAGGCAGCCCTCCGACGTCGCCACATCGGCCGCTGCAGTGGCGCACGTGGCCGGGTCTGCGCCAGGGTCGATGCGGAAGGTGACGTCGAGGATCCGATCCGTGCCGGTGAGGTCGATGGTGTGGAACGTCTGCACGTACTCGCCGCCGACGCCTCGCCCGTCGCTGAGGCCCACCGTGGCGCGGTCCCCGGCCGCCATGTAGAGGTAGATGTACGAGCCCTCGTTGAGTCCGCGCTCTCCCGCCGCCAGCGTGGCAGTGTCGAAGAGGCCGATGAGCCCGAAGTCACCGGCAGCCGCGTCGACGAGGTCGAGCGTTCCATCGAACGTGACCACGCCGGCGTCGGCCGGAGTGGTGAGGGACGGGGCGCCCCACTGGTAGCCATGGCTGTATCCGCTCGGAGCGGGATCGCCGACGTGGCGCATCCAGCGACGGGGGATGCCGGTGTCTGCCGCCGGATCGACGATCTCGGACACGGTTCCGGCGAACTGAGCGCTGTCGCTGGTGCCGCCGGCGCTGGGTGCTGCCGCGACCGGCGAGCCGGTGATGCCGACCAGAACGCTCGCGCTAGCGAGAATGCCAGCGAGTACGGACTTCTTCATGTGGTGCTCCTTCGATGATCGTGTCATCGGAGCCGGTTTCGCCCACTCGCTCAACAGCTGGAACTGGGCGACCAAGGTCTCTCCCACTGCGTCATCGCATCTCCGTTTCGTGCGCTTGACAATAGCATAAGGGTAGCCCGGGGGTCAAGGGGCCGACGAGACTCATCTAAAGTGCTCGCGAAACGCTGGCCACGCTTGGGGCATTGGGGTGTGCTGGTGGGATGGGTTCATTGTCGATGGCGACCAAGCGTGAGATCACGAAGAAGTACGCCCACGAGTACGCGGCGGCGTCGAAGAAGACGCGCGGTCGGATGTTGGACGAGTTGGTCGCGACGACAGGTTGGTCGCGGGCGAACGCTCGTCGTCAGGTCACTGCGGCCGGTGTGCGGAAGGGTCCGCGGCGGGCGGTGAAGCGGTCGCCCAGGCCCCGCACCTATGAGTATGACACGCTCAAGCTGCTGATCAGTGTGTGGGTGCTCGCGGGGCAGCCGTCGGGGAAGTATCTCGCGGCGACGATGGGGATTTGGTTACCGAAGTTGATCGTGCATGGCGAGCTGGACGAGGCGCGTCTGAACGATCACACCCGGGCGCAACTGCTCACAGTGTCCGCAGCGACGATCGACCGATTGTTGAAACCGACCCGGGACGGGATGACGCTGACGGGTATCTCGGGCACCAGGTCGGGGCCACTGTTGCGTAACTCGATCACGGTGCGCAAGGCCGGGGACGAACACGAGCAGGTGCCCGGGTTCGTCGAGATCGACCTGGTGTTGCACTGCGGCGCGTCGCTGCACGGCGAGTTCGCCCGCACCCTGACCGTCACCGACGTGCACACCGGCTGGACCGAGAACATCGCGTTCAAGAACGGTGCGCACCGGTGGGTGCTGGAAGCGATGCCGGTCATCGAGGCCCGGTTGCCGTTCCCGCTGACCGGGATCGACTGCGACAACGGTGGCGAGTTCATCAACCATGCCCTCATCGGCTGGGCTGCGGACCGGGACCTGTTCTTCACCCGTTCCCGCCCCTACCGCTCTAACGACAACGCCCACGTCGAGCAGAAGAACGGCGACGTCGTACGCCGCCACGCGTTCCACTACCGCTACGACACTGCCACCGAGTTGAAGCTACTCAACGACCTCTACGCCCTCGTCCGGCTGAGACTGAACCTGTTCACCGCGACGACGAAAGCGATCGGCCGGCGCTCCAACCGCAACGGCAAGAACGTCCGCGTCTACGACTAACCCTGCACCCCTTACCAGCGAGTCCTCGATTCCGGCATCCTCACCGATCGCGTTGACTCATAGAAAGTGCGCGCGTAATAGGTATCGAAGAATCATTTGAAGATGCGCGCGTAGCGGTGCGCCTGACGGCGTCGGTGAGCTGGCGTCGGTAGGCCTTGTCTATGGAGCTGACGATGAGTGAACGCAAGGCGGTAACGAAGAAGTTGGCGTTGGAGTATCGGCGCGGTAACAAAGCCCGTAAGGGTGAGATTTTGGATCAGATCTGCGAGCTGAACAGGTGGCATCGCAGCCACGCACGTAAGGCGCTGAAGCAGGCGTCGGTACTGAAGGCGGTGAAGCCCAGACTGCTGCGGCCACCGATTTATGGCGGGTCGGTGATGAAGGCGTCGCGGTTCCTGTGGGCGGTGCAGGGCACCCCGTGTGGGCGGCTGCTTGCCGCGGCGCTCCCGGACCTGGTACCGCGGCTGCGCCGGCTTGGAGAGCTCGATATCGACGAGGAGACGACGGCGTTGTTGCTCAAGATCGCGCCGGCGACCATCGATCGTCGGTTGGCCGGGGACCGGGCGAAACTGACCCTGCGGGGCCGCTCGCATACCAAGCCGGGCACCTTGTTGAAGGACTCGATCCCGATGCGGACCTGGTCGGAGTGGAACGATGCGGTGCCCGGGTTTGTGGAGATCGACCTCGTCGGCCACGAGGGCGGAAACAGCAGCGGGGAGTTCTGCTTCACCCTGGACATCACGGACATCGCTACCGGGTGGACCGAGACCCGCTCGGTGCGGAACAAGGCCCAGAAGTGGGTGTTCGAGGCGATCCAGGACGCCACCGCGACATTCCCGTTCCCGATCCTGGGCATCGACTCGGACAACGGCTCCGAGTTCATCAACTGGGAACTATTCCGCTGGTGCGAGCAGCAGAAGCTCACCTTCACCCGGTCCCGGCCGGGCAACAAGAACGATGGCGCCCATGTGGAGCAGAAGAACTGGCACATCGTCCGCCAACTCGTTGGCTACCACCGTTACGACACCCCTGGTGAGCTCGACCTCCTGAACCAGATCTGGGCGCTGCAACGACTACTGACGAACCACTTCGCGCCGCAACAGAAGCTCGTCTCCAAGACGCGAAACGGTGCAAAAATGACCAAGACCTACGACAAGGCGAAGACACCGTTCCGCCGTGTGCTGGACGATTCGGAGACCGTGCGCAAGGCCGTGAAGACCAGGCTCACCCGCCAGAACCAGCCACTGAACCCGGCCGCGATCCAACGCCAGATCCAAGCCCTCACCGCGAAACTACTTGATCCTGACGACCAGCAAGAAAGGCCCAACCATGAAGCCGTCCACGCGCGCACTTTCAGATGATTCCACGAAACAATCTACGCGAGCATCTTGACGGTGATGATGGTATTAGACCACCGGTCTAGCGTGACCCACATTTTGACTGACGCCGACAGCGGCTGTCCTGCTCATGCTCCGTCCGCCGGGCTGGTGGCCTGCACGAACCGTGCTGGCGAGCCGGACATGACCTAATAGAAGCTCGATCAGAAGTCCCTTCACCGTCTTGTCTGCCCGACTCGCGAACACGAACCCATCCTGCTGCCATACGAGCAGCACCAGAGGAACTAGTTCCATCATGACAAACGAGAAGTTGAAAGTCATCGCCGGCATCGACACCCACGCCGACACGCACCACGTGGCCCTGATCACCGGGTACGGCAAACATCTGGCTGACCGCAAGTTCCTGGCCGTGGCAACCGGATACCGGGAGATCGCTGCGTTTCTCACAAGCCTGGGTCCGGTAACTGCGGTCGGAATCGAAGGGACCGGTTCCTACGGCGCCGAACTTTCGCGGGTGCTGGCGAGCCGGAGATTCGCCATCAAGGAGGTCAACAGGCCCAACCGCGCCGAGCGCCGGCTGCATGGGAAATCCGATCCGCTGGACGCCTACCAGGCTGCCGAGTCGGTGCTTGCAGAGAGAGGGACATCGACCCCGAAATCGCGCAACCGATTCGTCGAAGCCCTACGGGTCCTGCGGACCGCACGGACAAGCGCCATGAAAGCCCGCACAGCCGTCCTGTCGCAGGTCAGTGCCGTGCTGACGGCTGCTCCCGAGACTGTCAGGACCAGGTACCGGGGCATGACCAGCGACGCCCGGGTCAAGGCCATGACAGCCACACGCCCTACGGGGGACTCGGCCGATCCGTGCACTGCGACCGCGCTGACGCTGAAACGCATGGGATCCCGACACCGGTTTCTCAGTGATGAAATTGCCGCAATCGACGTCGAGCTCTCGCAGATAGTCGCCGTCCACGCGCCAGCATTACTCGAAATCAATGGGGTCGGCGCCGTGGTTGCTTCCCAACTGCTGGTAACCGTCGGGGACAACCCGGACAGGCTCTCCAGCGAGGCCGCTTTCGCCGCACTAAGCGGCACGGCGCCGATCCCCGCATCCTCGGGGAAAACGAGCCGCCACCGGCTCTCCAGGGGCGGTGACCGCCAGGCAAACGCCTCGCTCTACCGCATCGTCCTGGTGCGAATGTCCAGGGACCGAAGAACCAAGGAATACGTGGCGAAACGCACCGCAGACGGCAAAAGCAAGAAAGAGATCATCCGCTGCCTCAAACGCTATGTTGCCCGCGAAATCTACCGTGTTCTACAGAACCCGCGAATGGCCCCGCCCACCAATGATCTGCAGCCTCGGCGCGTCGCATTGGGACTCACGATGAGTGCCGCCGCAATGGACCTCGGCGTCTGGCCCACAACGATTCTGCGCATCGAACGCGGACAAATGCGCGACCTTCACGCGATCCAACGCTACCGGGGCTGGATCGAACAGGAAACCCTAATTGGCACTTGACAACAATAGGAGCATCATGAGGCACTACGTCCCCCCGGGGGCGCCCGTGCCAAGGCCTGGTCTGGCGCCATCGTGGCGTTCGTTGGGCGACCGGGCGCGTCAGAACTAAGTGACGTCCAGCCGGAACACCCCGCCACTCGTGAGGCGGACGTCATCGCTGGCATCGTCTTGCTTGGGCGCGAGTTGAGGGTGGAAGTAGTACTCAATCTCGCTCCAGCGATCACTGTTCCCCGAGATGCGTTCGACGGGCTTGGCTTCCTCGTCGACAACGAAACCGAAGCGGCGTCGGTCCTCAATGAGGAGCCGCCATCATCCGTGGCTGACGCCCTTGCTGCACCGGACCGCCAGCTCGCGTTCGGTTTCGGCATGGGTTGTGACGAGTGCGTCCGCGCAGCAATGCACGCAGGTTCACTAGCCGTGCAATAGGTGGGGGCCGGGCGAGTCTCGGCCTCGTCGCGCGCCGATTTCTGTCCCTTCCACTCCATGTGGCAGGCGACACTGCAAGAAAACTCGTGTCACATGCTCGCGACTGCTGCCCTCTCGATGTCCAGACCAGCGGTCCAGCGCGCCATGAACGCGTCG
>Ga0307486_1002045_pt1 | contig 14566 bp, 7 predicted proteins | sample CBIW02metaG_FD_203663 | JGI IMG/M metagenome (GOLD analysis project Ga0307486, IMG submission 203663) | Sea-ice brine microbial communities from Beaufort Sea near Barrow, Alaska, United States - CBIW 0.2 | ecosystem: Environmental > Aquatic > Marine > Coastal | place: USA: Alaska | collected... | reverse complement strand
ACTCTCTTCTTCTATTCTTCCAATAAATTTACTGCCAATAACACTCTCGTGAATGAAATCTTCTCCCTTTTTTAATTTGCCTTTATTGTACCACTGTGCCATTCGTGCAGAAGTTCCTGTTCCGCAAGGGGAGCGATCAATCGCTTTATCTCCATAGAAAACAGCATTTCTTGCAGTTGAATTGCTATCAATAGTAGCACCGGTCCAAAGAATATGACTCAATCCATTTATAGTAGGATCTTCAGGATGAATAAATGAGTAAGTTTGATTGAGGTTTTTACGTAATTCCCTACTCCAGGAAATAAGATCTCCAACCTGATAATTTTCTAAACCTTTAAAGTTATCCTGAACTTCCACAATTGCATAAAAATTGCCACCATAAGAAACATCGATTGTAAGTAACCCTAAGACAGGGCATTCAATGAAGATATTTTCTTCTGCCAAATAAGATTTAACATTTACAAACTTTACAGATTTAACCTTTTTTCCCTCTTGAATGTAAGAAACCTTAATCAGTCCTGCGGGAGTTTCCAGGTTTAAAAACCCAGGAATTTTAGGTGTTACCAAACCTTCTTCGATCATTACTGTTACCGTACCAATGGTTCCATGCCCACACATGGGGAGACATCCACTGGTTTCGATAAAAAGAATGCCTGCATCGTTATTAGGATCTGAGGGTGGAAAAAGAATACTTCCGCTCATCATATCATGGCCACGAGGTTCATACATTAAACCTTTTCTAATCCAGTCAAATTCTCTCAGAAAATGTTGCCTTTTAGCGCTCATATTAATGCCTTCCAGAAAAGGACCGCCACCTGCCACAACTCTCACCGGATTGCCACATGTGTGCGCATCCACACAAAAAAAAGTTTTTCTTGCCATAAACTATAGTATATTTTTAGTCAATTCTCCATTAACAGATCTAAAAATCCCTAAGGGATTTTTATTTTTTAAGGCTTCGGGCAACAGGGCGTTTGGCCAGTCTTGGTAAGAAACTGGGCGAATCCATCTTTTAACAGCTGTTAACCCTACCGAAGTAAACTTACTGTCTGAACTTGCCGGAAATGGACCCCCATGAGTCATTGCTGCGCAAACTTCTACTCCTGTTGGGACATTATTAAAAATTATTCTCCCTACAGAATCTTTTAGAGCTTCAGTAGCCTCAGTAAATTCCCCTAATTCTAAAGGGTTTTCACATAAAACGGTACCTGTTAATTGCCCTTCTAAATTCTGAATAATTTCTATTAATTCTTCTTTATCTTCACATTGCACTATGACCGAAAATGGACCAAATACTTCTTTGTGAAAAGTTTTATTTTCTAAAAAATCTGCCCCCTTAACTGTAATAATATTAGGCTGAGCATAATTTTCTTTGACACTATTATCAATTGTTCCAATGTTGCTGAAAATCCTTTGAGAAAGAACGTTGGACTTCATCTCATCATATTTTTTTTTAATACTTGGATGCAACATACAGGTTGGTTCTGTTTCTTCAATTCTTTCATTTAAAATTGAAATAAAATTATCAAAATCTTTCCCTGAAATACCCAAAATAAGTCCGGGACTTGTGCAAAACTGGCCAGTTCCCTGGGTGATCGAAGAAGCATATTGCTCTGCCCAATATTTCCCCTTGCTTTTTAATGCTGAAGGTAAAATTACAACAGGATTAATACTTCCCATTTCAGCATAAACTGGAATAGGCTCTTTTCTCTCTGCTGCTATTTTGAATAATGCCATTCCTCCGTTAAAGCTACCGGTAAAGCCTACGGCTTTAATTGCGGGATGTTGAACCAAAACTTTTCCAATTTCAATTCCGCTACTATTCAAATTAGAAAAAATCCCGTTGGGCATTTCGGTGATTTTGGCAGCTTTTATAATTGCTGAGGATACCAGCTCCCCGGTGCCTGCATGCATAGGGTGCGATTTTACAACTACAGGGCAGCCTGCGGCTAACGCGCTTGCAGTATCTCCGCCTGCAGTGGAAAAGGCAAACGGAAAATTACTGGCTCCAAATATTGCTACCGGACCAATTGGGATTAGCATTCTTCTAATATCAAATTTTTCATCCGACTTGCTAATAATGACTTCTACATAAGACCCTTCACGAAGCATAGTTGCAAATGACCTTAGCTGACCCGCGGTTCTTGCAAATTCTCCTCTTGCCCTACCAGCAGGAAGTGCTGATTCTTTAATATAAATTTCAACCAAATCCTCTCCTATAGCTTCCATTTCTGAGGCAATAGCTTCTAAAAAATCTGCTTTTACTATATCCGAAGTTTTCTTATAAGTTTTAAAAGCTTTAGTAGCAAGCTCTAAAGCTTTATCTACTTCTTCCTTTGTCGCTTCATAAAAAATTGTTTCATTTTCCGCATTTGTTTCCGGATTTATCGTTTTGTAGGTAATAAATCCTTGTGAAGAGAGCTCATTCCCTATATAATTTTTTCCTGTAATCATTGTTTTTATTATAGTTGGATAAATATTTATAATCTGGCAAGATTGGTCGTTTCTCGTTGGCTTTATTTATAATTGATAAAACACGCTCTCTTTCTGCTCCTTGTAAAGGCAATCTCGGAAGTCTTACATTTTCTGTTCCCAAACCAGTGGCTACCTCTGCCAATTTTATATTCTGCACCAGTTGTGGAGAGATATCCAACTCCAATAAAGGCATAAACCAACGGTGAATTTTTATGGCTTCATCAATTCTACCAGCTTTGATTAATTTAAAAATTGCTACCGTTTCTGCTGGATAGGCAACTACCAATCCTGCTACCCAACCATCGGCTCCGGCTACTAAACTTTCTAATGCAAGGGTGTCTACTCCACATAGGACTTTTAACCGGTCGCCAAAACTATTTTTTAACCGTATAATATTGCTAATGTCCCTTGTAGATTCCTTTACCGCCTGAATATTATCTAAATGTAGTAACTCTTCAAACATAGGTAAAGTCACCTCTATCTTGTAGTCTACAGGATTATTATAAATCATTATAGGTAGTGAAGTACTGTTTGCAATCTCTTTAAAATATGTAACCGTTTCCCTATCTGTTGCTTTGTAACGCATAGGAGGCAGAAGCATTAAACCATCAGCACCAATTTCTTCTACACGTTTTACAATTGATAGAGCATCTCGTGTGCTTTGCTCAGCTATATTAATAATAACAGGCACCGTTCCTTTCACCATAGTAAGAGTGCTTTTTATAAGTTCTTCTTTTTCTCCTTGGGTGAGGGTACTTGCTTCCCCTAAAGTCCCTCCTAAAATAATACCCGACACTCCGGCTTCTAATTGAGCCGAGATGTTCTTTTCAAAAGTTTTTAGGTCAATTTTATCATCGTCGGTAAATTTTGTCGTTACTGCAGGCATTACGCCCTCCCAATTTATTTTCATTTTTGTTTTATTTTAAATTCAAAATTAAAGTTTTAGAATTGGTAGGGATTTGCATTTATTATCAAAAACTTATATTATCTTACCCCTAAAAACTTAAGTTTCAGTTTTAAAATTTAAGATTTTTGTCCTTCCATTTCAATAAGGCCCAACCCTTCCATTAGCTAATTATTAGTAAATATTACTTTCTTTGGTCTAGAAAATTAAAATGAAATTCTTTATTATCTATTACTTGTCCTATGATTTTCCCGGCTGTAGTAACTTGTAATTTGCCTTCGACTTCTCTTCTTGAACCATTTTTTTAATATCCTCCAAAAGTTCTTTTGCGTCATAGATTATGCCATCCTTAATAGTGTACTTCACTCCTCCGATTCGGACTACTTCATTTTTATCGTTAAGTTTAATTGTCCCTGTTCCATATAAAGTCTTCAAATTAGCCAACGGATTTTCTTCTGTTATTACAAAGTCTGCGAGCTTACCTACCTCCACACTACCAATTTCCTCTTCCATTCCCAGTGATTCAGCTCCATTCATAGTAGCTGCTTGAATAACTTCCAACGGATGAAAACCAGCCTCCCGGAGCAAGATCATTTCTGTTGGATAAGAAAAACCATATAGATTATAAATGAAACCGGAATCTGTACCAACTGTTACACGTCCTCCCCTATTCTTAAATTCGTTGACAAAGGACATCCAAAGTCTAAAATTTTCTTTCCAATCCATCTCATGCTCCGTAGTCCAGTCATACCAGTAAGAACCATGGGCAGCCCGATTTGGACTATAATAATCCCATAAGGTCGGAACTGTATATTCTTCATGCCATTCGGCACGTCTCATCCTCATCAGATCCCGATTTGCCAGATAAGCAACGAAAGTGGGTGACAAAGTGAAATCGAGTTCTAATAATTCATTCATTACCTCATCCCATTTTTCAGAAAAAGGGGGGGCAGCTTGCTTCCATAATTGTCCGGCTTCCCCAAACCGATCCTGTTCATTCTGGTAATTATAATCTAGGGAATACTTCTGGACAGCTCTGTCTGTGAACATAGCTTCTGGCAGTCCGTACCAGTGTTCCATGGAATTTACCCCAGCCCTGGCACTATTTAAAACGTTCCAATCCCCTACGTATGTCTGTGAGTGATGCATTGTAGAACGTAATCCCAATTTCTTGATTTCGTCGATCGCTGCAGTCATTATTGCAGGAGGAGATCCAAAAAATTTAATTCCTTGGGCGCCTTTTTCTGCGTTTTGCCTTACCCACTTCCTTGCCTGTTCAGGGGTAGAAATTGGTTCTTTACTACCCTGTCCAAAACGGTTATATGCTACAATGCGTGGAGCAGTAATTTCATTCCTGCTACTTCTCTCCTTCTCCTCAAGTACCCAATCAAGCCCGTTACCACTAGTGATTTCCAGAATTGTGGTTATGCCGTGTCCCATAGATAGTTTATAGACATATTCCGCACCAAGGGGAACTTTGTCTTCATTAGGAATGTGGACGTGCGTATCAACAAAACCAGGCATAAGATACATTCCTTCAGCATCGAGCTCCTTACCACCAACCTTTAATTTAGGCCGTCGTGATTCCTCAATAGGAATTCCTGGATTGCCTACAGCCTCAACCGCAACGATGCGATCATTTTCAACAACAATATCCACAGGACCCAAAGGCGGCGCTAAAGTGCCATTTATCAAAGTGACACCTCGTATAATAAGTTGAGGCCACGGACCTTCTCCCTGCACTCTGTCAGGAGCATGTACGGCTTGTGCCTGTATTCCAAATTCCACCATAAAGCAGAAGGATAAAAATGCGATAAACTTGAATTTTTTCATGTCGAATTAGTTTTAAGGATTTGCAAAGGTTAATTTTTAAAAATCCGCCCTCTTCTCCTATTTTACGGATTCATTTCTAATTTGAGGGTAAACACTATCTAAATAGTTCACCCAACCTACTCATTTATTTTCCCGTTTAAAAAAGCCTCGAATATCTTTATTTTCTAGTGGTAAGGCAGGTAATTAAAATTTTAAAGCCGTTTTTCAATATCCTTATAAAATTCCCAACTCGTTTTAAAATCTTTCTCCAGATTTTGCTTTGTCAGGATAGCTCTTACCATTTCTACAGGCATGGCATTAAGCTCGAGGATTGAATCGTGATATTCTTTTAAGCTCATATTTCCCTGATCGACCACTTCTTCCTTCAATGCCCAGAATTGTAATCCTCCCATCATATAAGCTAATTGATACAGGGGACTGTAATGCGTGGTGAACGAGCGCCTTACCTCCGCTTCAGCGTTGGCTCTTTCAAAATTCACCCGGTCTACAAGAAAATCTATACTTTCCTGCGGAGTCCAATTTCCAAGATGAAAATTGAGGGAAAATATCACTCTCGCACTGCGGTGCATCCGCCAGAATAGCATTCCTATCTTATCTTCTGGAGATTCCGGAAAGCCCATATCATAGAGTAAAAATTCCCAATAAAGTGCATTCCCTTCATGCCAGAAGGGCGTACCAAAATCCCTATAGGTTCTACTTCTGTTGTTCATATAGCGCTGGAAATGGTGACCTCCAATGGATTCATGATGTACCGTAGCCCGAGAAAAATGTGGATTGTTCCCCCTCATGCTCATCATCCTATCATCTATTTCCATGGTATTGGTGGGATAAGAAATACTGATGGAAGTACCTCCAGTAAAAAAAGGATTCACCAATTGCCGTTCAGGCGACATCATTTTAAGTCCCCAAGCCTCTTCAGCCAATGGTGGGATGGTCAACAGGTCATGTTTTTTAATAAAGTTCATGGATTCCTCAAAAAGCCTCATAATGACCTGAGGCTGTTTTCCCGGCTCTACATAGGCCTCCTTCACCTCTTCTGACGCTGCCTTCCAATTTTCACCATGACCCATTTCTCGAGAGGCTTGTAGGATCTGCTTTTGGCTCCACGCTAGCTCCTTTTCTGCAATTTCAATCAATTCCTCAGGGGAATAAGGGATCATATTATACCGCAAGGCGCGGATAAGCTCATCACGACCTACCGGCTTACCTACTATGCCACTGTCATCCATCTTAAATCCAGGACTCTGCAGTTTGTCCTGAAATTCTTCGGAATATTCCAACAGGGCCGCATCTAGCTCCTCATACGGCATCGGAACCCACCATGTAAAAAGGGGGTCATACCCGTTATAAAATTCATATACACTCTCCAGCGCCTTTCTTAGATCACCAATAACAGACCCTGCTGTATATATAGAAGGAATAGTGAGATCTTCAGCTTTCTTCAGTTTACCCTGCAACCCTTCAATTTCTTTGGTCATCTCGTGTAGCTCCAGCGCAAGTTCCTTTGCGTCCAACTCGCCCCCTTTTCTACGAATTTTCTCGTAGCCAAAAACTTTTTCGGCAAACGGAAACCATTCCACCAGCTTTTTATACTCACTATCCTGAACCTCCAGGCTCCTTATACTTTCCTCCAAATCTCTTTTGAAAAGAATATAGTCCGCCTTACACTCCAAGGGCAATGAAGTAAAATCAATATCCTTAAGACGATCCAGATAATGCTTCGAAAGCTCCTGAAATCTCCTATTACGTTCTGGAGACGACTCTACTATATAGGCAATGGTGAGTGACTTAAAATCAGCATCGTGTTGCACAATTATATTAGGCATCTCCTGACAAGGAACAAAAACAACATCCAGAACATCATTCTGGGCATAGATGTTCGGAAATGCAAGGACTGCAAAAAAGAGGAAACTAATCTTAATTGTTATTTTTTTCATATTTAAATTATTTACAATTGTCAACTAGAGGATCCCAATCAGTTCTACCAATAGGTCTGTCAAAAAGTGGTGTTTTCTTTTGACGTACATTTTTTTATGCTTCTGTCCGTACTGTTGATTAAAATGCTAGGCTAAACTCTTTAATCCAATCCTTTTTTAAAGCCTTCCGTAAACAAACGCTTCACCACCTTTTTCCTCTATTCAGTTTACCATGGTGGAGGTGTCTTCATCAAGAGATGCTGAATGAAAAAATCACGCCTTTTATGCTCCCCAAAATCTCCTCCCATGGAATGTCCCATTCCTGGAATCATTATAAAATCAAAATTTTTGTTTCCTTTGATCAACGCATCCACAAACTGAAGAGTAGAAGAGGGATCTACATTGGTATCCATCTCACCTAAAATTAGAAGTAACTCCCCTTTCATCTGGTGAGCATTTGTCACATTAGAGGATGCGGCGTAATGCGGCCCCAAATTTCCCATCCATTGCTCATTCCACCACATCTTGTCCAAACGATTGTCGTGACATCCGGAGGAAGACACAGCTACTTTATAAAAATCATTGTGAAACAGTAACGCTCCTGCTGAACTTTGTCCTCCTGCGGAATTGCCGAATATCCCTACCCGTTCTAAATCCATGTATGAATAACGTTGAGCTGCAGCTTTTATCCAGGCAATCCTATCCGGAAAACCGGCATCCTTAAGATTTTTCCAGGCAACATCATGAAAAGCCTTTGATCGGTTTGAGGTTCCCATTCCATCCATTTGAACCACTATAAAACCGAGTTCAGCTAATTCATGTAATGTCGTAGGAGTGCGGTAATCGCCAAGAGGAGGCCATCCCATGAAACTTTTGGGAACAAAAGAATCTTGCGGACCCGAATAAATATATTCTATTACCGGGTATTTCTTGGCAGGATCGAAATTACTAGGCCTCACGATAATTCCCCAAATGTCTGTCTTGCCATCCCGACCTTTCGCAGCAAAGATTTCAGGTTTTTTCCAACCCGATTCCAATAATTGGTTAATATCACCCTTTTCGAGCCGCATAAGAATCTCACCATCTTCTGCACTCCGTAATACTGTTACAGGCGGAGTATCTGCCAAAGAATAGGTGTCAACAAAATACTTCCCGTCATGGGAGAAAAAAGCATCGTGATTGCCATTCTCGGGGGTTAGTTTCACCAGGCCTGTTCCATCAAAATTTATTTTATAATAGTGAATGAGGTATGGGTCCTGTCCGGGATTTCTGCCACTGCCTGTAAAAGTTAGAGTTCTTGCTGCCTCGTTCACGTCCACCACACCGCGCACGACCCAATTGCCTTTGGTGATCTGGTTCTTCACTCTTCCAGTAGTGCCATCATAAAGATATAAATGGTTCCATCCATCTCTTTCTGATGCCCATATAATTTCTCTTCCATCTTCTACATCATAACGGAATTTCTTGCTGCTGTAATCAATGAACGTTTCGCTTTCCTCCCGGATAAGTTCCTTAAAAGAACCATCGTTTGCATCAATTTCCACTACTTGGTAAACCTGGTGCCCCCGCTGATTATACTCCATGGTAATGGCACGGCTGTCATTACGCCATACAGGTGCTGTCAAGTTAAACTGAGATGGGAGAAGGGAGGGGTCAACTTCCATTTTCTCACCTGTAACCACATCAATTAATACCGGCTGTTTTTGTGCCAAGGCATCTCCCGGTTTAGGATAAGGAAGGGAATGCAATTTTGGCTGCAGTTGGTTCTCTGGAGATGATTCCACAAGATGCATTGTCCGCTGTTTAACTGCCCGCACCTTAACGGCAGCTATTTTTTTGGAATCCGGCGCCCAAGAAATTGAGGGGGAATAATATTCACCCGGCGATCCTTCGTAACTTAACTGGATTTCCTCTAAAGGATCTTCTTTAGACCTAATATAAACATTATTGTTCTTGATATAGGCTAGCCACTGGTCATCGGGCGAAGGAACAGGAGTAGATTCTTCAACTCCGGTTCTTTCCCTTGACCTTTCAAGGCTTTCCTTTTCCTCCAAAAGATCCAGATTTAGGGAGCCCAAAGAAAACTGCCATAGCTGATCTTCTATTCGGAACTGGAGTACCCTCCCCCCATTTTTAAAGGAAATTGCGGAAAAGGGAAGATGGTAAGGCTCAATGGTACGTCCTGTTGCCAAAGATAATTTTTTGGCCAATTCAATATGATCAAAGGCTAGCTGGCGCGTACGTTCATCAGCATTTACCCGGAAAAACTCTTTTCCATTAGGAGTGGAAACCTGATACCAAAAAATATATTCTTCTTCAGACCAATGAAAGTCAGAAGGAGCATGAAAAACTTTTTTCTCCATCAACTCCTTCATCTTCTCAGCTCTTTTAAAATCTTCAGTAGTTCCCTGGGCATAGCTATTAAATCCACTGAAGGACAAAATGCCAATCAACATCAATTTCAACCACGCCTTCAAACCTTTTAATCGTGATTTTAAAATTCCATTATTCATTATATTTTTAAAACTTAAGCACATTTAGATTTTCAGTTTTTGGAAAATTTTCTAATCCACATCCCAAAACAACCTGGTAGAATAGCTATCACCCCCAATTGCGGCAGCAGCCTCCTGATAATTGGCTTCGTTCAAAGTCTGTTCTCCTATAGGATATAAAAATCTCAATGGTACAATATCTGATTCAGCAACTTCGGGGGCTGAAAGCTGCGGATAACCTAGGCGCCTGTACTCTGTCCAAGCTTCAAATCCTTGATCGAACAGAGCAATCCACTTCTGAATTCCTATTTTCTTTTGCCAGGGACCTTCTGCAGTGGAATAATCAACACTGGGCTGTGCTAAATATTCGTCAACTTGATCTTCTATACCGTAATATTCAAAAGAAGCTCGTATAGCCACATTATAATGAGCCTCAGGATCTGTTACACCTCCTATTCCTCTTTCTGCCGCTTCAGCTAAAAGAAATTCCACTTGAGCTTTGTCAATAAATATCGCTGCCAAATCAGGCTTTCTAAGCCACTCTCCTTCTCTAGAATAGGAGTGATAATTCTGAACTACTCCATATTCAGCTCCAACGAATTCCCCTTCTACCGGAGTAAAGAAAACAGCACGTCGTGGATCATTAAATTTATTTAATTTCTCAATAAAAGTATTGGTGCCTACATAATATTCTAGTCTTTGCCTTACAAGAAATGACCACCAGGGATTCGTGTTTGGGTAGTCGACCAAATATTCAAACACTGCATTCTCCCCATTAGTGGTTATTACATTAGGAACAGCTTCAGAAACAGCTTTAGCTCCCGCTTCAGGCAAAGCATCAATAATTCTTAAGCCCATTCTTAATTTTAATGAGTTTCCAAATTTCACCCAATTCTCAATGTCGCCATTATAAATTAGATCAGCCGCCCCAAAGCCTGCACTTCCTGTATCCAGAATGCTAATCGCTGTGGTTAGCCTATCAATTAAATCAAGATAAACCACTTGTGCATCATCAAATTGAGGTGTAGCATTATTAAAATCCAATGCTTCTGAATATGGAATATCTCCATAGGCTTCTACCAGCGCTGCATAGGTATAAACTTTTAGGATCTCAATCATAGCTAACTTATTTGTATCTTCTGAATCATTAGAAGTTTCTGTTTGACTAATTATACTTGCACTTTCATCCAAATTTTTTAGAACATCCCTATACAAAGGTGCCCAGGAAAATTCCGGAATATAGGTTGCCCCCTCCAAATATGTAACCGCTGTTATGTGTTGTACCCACATTTTAGTGACACCGGGTCCGGTTGCTCTATACGCAACTCCATGCATATTATCAGCAAGCGCTTTCTGCGCATAGGAAAAAAATGTTCTTGCATCAGCTACAGTTGCATTCTTGGTATCTCTATTAAGAGATGTTAAATCATCTGACGTACAGGAAGAAAATATTCCAAGAATCAATATCAGAATTGTTTTTACTAATTTATTTTTCATCTTTTTTATTTTTAAAATTGTAGTCTTACATTAAAACCCAGATCCCGTGTAGCTGGATACACACCCTGATGATGGCCCTGCACATTTCCAGAGATCAAACCCGCTTCAGGATCGGCATATGGTACATTTTTATGGATAATCCACAAATTTGATCCTATAAGGGAGAACTCTGCTCCAGCAAAAAAGGTACTCGACAGAAGTGAAGATGGTAAATTGTAGGATAAAATTACTTCTCTTAGTTTGACATAAGAAGCATCATATATAAACATAGCATCTGGTGCAGTTGGATGACCTAAAGCATGGTTTCTACTCATCATACTGGTACGAACCGTGTTGGGTGAACCATCGGGAGCTACACCTTCTAAAAGGATACCACCGCCATTTTCAATAGGGCTTCTTACGGGATTTCCAAGTTCGTTAAGTCCGGTTGTGTTTTCGTAAAGTCCATTTCTACTTCCTACCGCCATATCGCTGGAAAATATATCTCCGCCTTTTTGAAAATCGATCAAAAACCCAAACCTAAAATTACTGTATATAAACGTGTTATCAATACCACCATTCCAGTCAGGAAGCATTTTGCCAATTATTTGATCCGATGAGGCGGATTTTTCATAGACTCCTGTAATTTGATTCACTATTCTTTGCCCATTGGAATATTGGAAATCAGAACCATACCAGACGCCGTATGGTTGGCCCACTCTGGCATTTAAGGTAACATTGTGGCTTCCTGTTGCATAGAGTTGTAGATTTTCAACCCCTTCATACAGGGAGATAATTTCACTGCTATTTGTGGCCCAATTTACTGTTGTGTTCCATTTAAAATTTTCTGTTACTATAGGCGAAGCGGTCAATTGAATTTCTACACCTTGATTTTGAACCTCACCTGCATTAACAAATCTGCGGGAATAGCCTGTGGTTGGGGATATAACTACTGGCATAATTTGATTCTCCGTATTAGTTTGGTAAACAGAAAGATTTAAGCCTAATCTCCTCCCAAAGAAGGACGTTTCTAAACCAGCTTCGAGACTGGTTGTATTCTCTGGTTTTAATGCAGGATTATTTTTTGTATTATTAACTGAATATAGTTGAGTTGATCCAAATGGGGTTGGTTTTTGCAAAACATCCATTAAACTAAGAGCAGGCGCGCTATTCCCGACTTCTGCGTAATTCAATCTTAGTTTACCAAAGGAAAGAACATCACTATCAATTAAATTAGAGAAAATAAAACTTGTGGCTATCGAGGGATAAAAAAAAGAATTTTCCCCGGAAGGTAATGTTGATGAACTATCATTTCGTCCTGTGACATCAAGATACAGCATGTTATCATAACCCAATGAGACTAGCCCATAATATCCGTCAACACCTATATTTCTTTCCGCTTCTTGTGCAGCTGGGGGAATTCCTAAAGAATTTGAAATTGCATAAAGTCCTTCTACAATTAAACCTCCATTTGTGGAATTATAAATGGATCTAAAATTAGTTCTTCTAATGTTCGTACCAAAAACTCCGCTAATGTTAAATCTATCACTTAAATCCTTATTATAGTTCAACATAAGATCATAATTAACTTCTTGAAAGAAGATATCTCTCCTATTGTAATGAGACGGTATTCTTATAAGGGTATTTTGCCTTTCTTCTTGCAAAAATGTATAGGTATCAATAGAAGCTCTACCAACAATACTTAGCCACTCGAGAAGGGAATATTCCAAAGAACCGTTCCCAATAAACCGGTTTCTGGTATCTGATTGCCTGTTTTGATCAAATACGTAGAATGGATTATCAATGGTTCCCCCAGGAAATTGACTAAGATTTTCCTCCGTTGATTCATATAATTCCCGTAATTCCCTGAAATCAATATTGGGCTGCCAGTATTGTCTCAAGTTAGTCATGATGGCAGTATACGCACCACCTACACCACCTTCTGTGCGTCCCTGAACATCTGTAATTGAATAATTGGCACTGGCCGATGCCTTTAATTTTTCGGATAGGTCAAAAGAAGAATTTAAAGAAAAGTTATTCCGATCTAAATTACTATTAGGCACTATTCCCTCCTGAGTAAATTTTGAATAGGATAGCCTGTAAGTTCCTCCTTTTGTATTGCCTGATAAAGAAACCGTATTTGAAAAAGTTAAAGGATCCTGAAACATTTCAATTGGACCATACTCGGGAGCAATCCAAGGAGTCGGTTGCCTGTAGTTTGGAGATTGAGGATACACCGAGCTCCATTGATAGACGAGTAGATCTGGATCATAAGCTGCACCAAATCCACCATATTGTGTAAAAGGAGTAACCAGATCCAATTCGCCGTCTCCATCCATATCCTGCATATTAAAATAACTATTCCCTTCAGGCCCATTTACCCTTCCATATCCCCCTCCATATTCTTGTTGGAATTTGGGAAAAGTAGATCTATCAATGGTTCCCCAAGTTACTCCGGAATTTATAGTAACTCCAATTCCTTTTGTTCCCGCACCACTTTTAGTAGTAATTATAATAGCTCCATTAGCCGCTCGTGAACCATATAGCGCAGTTGCAGCAGCGCCTTTTAAAACATTCATAGATTCAATATCGTCAGGATTTATATCTGATGCAGCATTACCGTAATCATAACTATTATTACCTGAACTATAGTTGGAATTATCCACGGGTACACCATCTATTACATATAATGGCTGGTTATCTCCGGTTAAGGATGTATTGCCCCGGATGATCACATTTGAAGAACCACCAAGAGTAGTATTTCTCCGCACCTGTACTCCTGCAATTTTTCCAGATATAGCATTCGTTACATTCCCTCTGTTTGCCCTATCCACGTTCTCACCATCAAGTTCCTGTGTTGCATATCCCAAAGATCTTTTTTCCCTGGATATACCCAATGCAGTCACTACAACTTCACTAAGCGTTTCCATATCTGTTACCATCGAAATATTAATATTTCTTTCTCCTGAAATGGGAATCTCCTGCGTAACGAAACCTATCGCACTTACCACTAAAGTTCCTTGCGCGTCTGCAATGATTTCGAAATTTCCATCAAAATCTGTTATTGTACCATTAGAGGTACCCTTCACCACAATATTTACTCCAGGTAGCGGCCCATTTTCATCAACTACTGTCCCCTCAATTGTGATTTCTTGTGAATAAAGAGAAAAACAGCACAAAAAAGAAGAAAAGAAGAGAAAGACATTTTTATGTAAATTACTATATTTCATATAATTTCATTTTTGTAATTATTAAAAAATTTTTGAGTTTAAGTATTAAAAAGGTTATATCAAGATTTTTTTACTAATACTGATTTTTAGAAAAAATCCTAAAATAAAAACTACCTTTTCCGAGATTCGTAAAACTTCCAATTAGTTTCAAAATCTTTTTTCAACTCCTGATTTGTCAAAATAGCTCTTACCATCTCTACAGGCATCGAGTTTAATTCAAGGATAGAATCGTGATATTCC
>Ga0307486_1002043_pt1 | contig 14568 bp, 13 predicted proteins | sample CBIW02metaG_FD_203663 | JGI IMG/M metagenome (GOLD analysis project Ga0307486, IMG submission 203663) | Sea-ice brine microbial communities from Beaufort Sea near Barrow, Alaska, United States - CBIW 0.2 | ecosystem: Environmental > Aquatic > Marine > Coastal | place: USA: Alaska | collected... | reverse complement strand
CTCCTTGTTGTCGTGCTGCAGGTACCCGGCGAACTGATCGACGCCGAGCTCCTTGAGGGCCTCGAGCTTCTCGATGTGGTCCTTCGCCGTGCCGAGCAGGCAAAACCGGTCGACGATTTCGTCGGGCACAAAGGCGGCGTGCTCGTTGCCGGCTTGTCCGTGCTGGTTGTAGTCGTAACCCTCACGGTCCTTGATGTAGTCGGTGAGCGCTTTCGGCACGGGCGAGTCGGCGCCGTACTTCGTCACGATGTCGGCCACGTGGTTTCCCACCATGCCGCCGAACCAGCGGCACTGGTTGCGCATGTGATCCCAGTCCTCACCGATGTAGGCGGGAGCTGCGACACAGAACTTGATCGACATGGGGTCGCGGCCGGCATCGGAGGCCGCCGTGCGCACACGTTCGATCATCCATTTGGCCACGTCGAGGTCGGCCATCTGCAGGATGAACCCGTCACCCACCTCGCCGGTGAGTTTGAGGGCGAGCGGCCCATAGGCCGCCACCCACATCTCCAGGCTGGATCCCCGGCTCCACGGAAACTGCACCGTGGCGCCGTTGTACTCAACCGGCCGGGAATTGGCGAGCTCCCGAATAACGTGGATGGACTCACGCAGGGTTTTCAGGTTGGTCGGCGCACCGTTGGTGGTGCGCACGGCGGAGTCGCCGCGGCCGATGCCGCAAATGGTGCGGTTGCCGTACATCTCATTCAGGGTCGCGTAGGTGGACGCCGTGACAGTCCAGTCTCGCGTAGCCGGGTTGGTCACCATCGGGCCGACGATGATCTTGCTGGTCTCGGCCAGGATGCGGCTGTAGATCACATAGGGTTCCTGCCAGAGCAGGTGCGAGTCGAAGGTCCAGACGTGGCTGAACCCGTGTGCCTCGGCCAGTTTGGCCAATTGCACGGTGCGCGCCGACGGCGGGTTGGTCTGAAGTACTGCTCCGAAGTCCATTCAATTTCCCTTAGATCAGGTACTGGCTCAGGCCGCGCTTGATGTAGCGACCGTCACCCTTGGTGCCGAGATAGGCATTGTCTTCAATGACGACCTTGCCGCGGGAGATGACGGTGTCGACGTGGCCGTCGATCTCGTAGCCTTCCCAGGCGGAGTAGTCCATGTTCATGTGGTGAGTCTTATCGACGCCGATCGAGGTGTGCCCGTTCGGGTCGTAGATCACCACGTCGCCGTCGGCTCCGGGCGCGATCACGCCCTTCTGGCCGTACATGCCGAACATGCGCGCCGGGGTGGTGGAGCAGACCTCGACCCAGCGTTCGAGCGAGATCTTGCCATCGACGACGCCCTGGTAGAGCAGATCCATGCGGTGTTCGACCGAGCCGATGCCGTTGGGAATCTTGGAGAAGTCGGTCAGGCCCATGTCTTTCTGGCCCTTCATGCAGAACGGGCAGTGATCGGTGGAGACCATCTGGATGTCGTTCGTGCGCAGGCTCTGCCACATGTGGTGCTGGTGGCCCTCCGCCTTCGCCCGCAGCGGGGTGGAACAGACCCACTTGGCGCCCTCGAAGCTGCCCCACTCCTCGCTCTCGGCGCCGAGGTTGTCCTCGAGCGACAGGTAGAGGTACTGCGGGCAGGTCTCACCGAACACGTTTTGGCCGTTGTCGCGTGCGGTGGCGATCTGGGCGACCGCCTGTTTCGCCGAAACGTGCACGATATACAGCGGTGCGCCGGTGAGGTTGGCGAGCATGATTGCGCGGTGCGTGGCCTCTTCTTCGGCCTGCCAGGGCCGGGTGAGGCCGTGGTTGAGCGGGCTCGTGTTGCCGGCGGCGACGGCCTGCTGCACGAGCAGGTCGATGACGCTGCCGTTCTCGGCGTGCATCATGATCATGCTGCCGTTGGTCGCCGCGCGCTGCATGGCCTTGACGATCTGGCCGTCGTCGCTGAGAAAGACGCCCTTGTAGGCCATGAACAGTTTGAAGCTGGAGACGCCCTCGGCGACCAGTTCGTCCATCGCGGTGAGCGAGCTGTCTTGCACGTCGGAGAGGATCTGGTGAAAGCCGTAGTCGATGGCGCACTGGCCGGCAGCCTTCTGCTGCCAGGCGGCATAACGCTCCAGCACGTTCTCGCCGGCGTACTGCACGACGAAGTCGACGATGCTCGTGGTGCCGCCCCAGGCCGCTGCCCGGGTGCCGGTTTCGAAGGTGTCGCTCGCGTTGGTTCCGCCGAACGGCATCTCCATGTGCGTGTGCGCATCGATGCCGCCGGGAATCACATACTTGCCGCCGGCGTCGATCACACGGTCAACACTGCCCGCCACATCGAAGCCGAGCAGGTGCGAGCCGGGTGCGAGCACCGCGGCGATTTTTTCGCCGTCGATGAGAACGTCGGCGAGTCCTCGACCCGTGGCGTTGACCACGGTGCCGTTCTTGATCAAAGTCTTCATGGCATCCTCTTCGCTGAAAGTGTCCGGGGTAGCGGATGCTGCCTGTCGCGCTCGGCGCCGGCGGCAGCATCCGCAGTGCTGGTGGGTGCAGCCGGCCTAGCGGCTAGGGGGCAACGAGGGGACCGTAGGAGTCCGGGCGACGGTCGCGGTAGAACTGCCAGGAGTTGCGCACCTCGCGGATCACGGCGAGGTCGAGGTCGCGCACGACGATCTCTTCGGTGTCGGTCGACGCGATCTCGCCCACGTAGTTGCCCCTGGGATCGACGAAGTAGGAGCTTCCATAGAAGGTCACGGCGTCCTCGCCGAACTCGGCTTCTTCGTTGCCGATGCGGTTGTTGGCACCGACGTAGTACTGGTTGGCGACGGCAGCAGCGGGCTGCTCCAACTCCCAGAGACGGTTGGACAGGCCGGGCTTGGTCGCCGACGGGTTGAACACGATTTCGGCGCCGTTGAGGCCCAGCGCGCGCCACCCCTCGGGAAAGTGGCGGTCGTAGCAGATGTAGACGCCGATCTTGCCGTACTTGGTGTCAAAGACCGGGTAGTCGACATTGCCGGGACGGAAGTAGAACTTTTCCCAGAACTGCGGCAGGTGAGGGATGTGGTGTTTGCGGTACTTGCCGAGGTAGCTGCCATCGGCATCGATGACAGCAGCGGTGTTGTAGAGCACGCCGGGCTGCTCTTCTTCGTAGATCGGCAGCACGATCACCATTTCGAACTCTGCGGCGAGCTTCTGGAACCGCTCCACGAGGGGGCCGGGAACGGCCTGCGCGTAGTCGTAGTACTTGGAGTCCTGCACGATACCGAAATACGGGCCGTGGAAGAGTTCCTGAAAGCAGATGACCTGCACGCCTTGCGCGGCAGCGGTGCGCACAAAACCCTCGTGCTTTTGAATCATCGATTCTTCATCGCCGGTCCAGGTGGCCTGGGTTATGGCAGTTCGAACGATGTTCCTGCCGTCGGTGTTGGTGGTGTCAGTGCTCATGCTGTGCCTTCCACTTGCTTCGATTCGTCAAGGAGTCAACTGGCAGTCGGTTCATTCCCCCGGTGCCTGGCTGCTGTCGGGCCGTTACGAACTGCGTTGTCCGTATTGTTATTCTTGAACGTAAACATTTCAAATATGTTTCTCTGTGTAACACACGCATTAATCATCCTGTCGGCCAACGCACTCAGGGGCAATAGCAATGCAGAAATATATCGACGAGATCGACCAGCGCACCCCCGCCGGGATAGCCGCGGCCATCGGGCGAATGATCGCCTCCGGACGTCTCGCACCGGGCGACCGCCTCCCGACCGTGCGGGTTCTGGCCGGCGAACTCGGCGTGAGCCCCGCCACCGTCAGTCATGCCTGGCAAGCGCTCTCGGCGGTCGGGCTCATCATTTCCCGCGGGCGCGGCGGCACGTTCGTGCAGGCCGTCGCGCCCCGGTGGCTGCCCGCTCGCAGCCAGTCCATGGTCGGACCGGCGGGGCCGGCGCGGCTCGACCTGTCCCGGGGAACGCCAGACCCGCTCTTGTTGCCGACACTCGGTCCGGCCCTGTCGCGCTTGGGACAGCGCGCGGAGACCCTGAGCTATCAGGACGTACCGATCATCCCCGAACTGCTCGACGTGCTGCGCGCCACCTGGCCCTACCCGGCGGAAACTATCACCATCGTTGACGGCGCCCTCGACGCCGTCTCGCGCAGCCTCGATTCGGTGGCTCGATTCGGCGACCGCGTCATCGTGGAAAATCCGTCGTTTCCGCCCTTCTTCGACCTTCTCGACCAACTCGGCCTCGAACGCCTGCCGGTGGCCATTGACGAACACGGCCTGATCCCGGCCGACTTCGAAGCCGCGCTCAAGCTCGGCCCGGCCGTCGTTCTGCTTCAGCCGCGCGCGCAGAACCCCACCGGCGCATCGATGACGACGCACCGGGCCGAGGAGCTGGCCCGGCTGTTGCGCACAGTCTCGGCGAGCGCCGACACCATCGTCATTGAAGACGACCATTCGGCCGAGATCACCATCGCCCCCGAAGTGAGCCTCGGTTCCTGGCTGCCCGAACGCACCCTGCATGTGCGCAGCTTCTCGAAGTCGCACGGGCCCGACCTGCGGATGGCCGCGCTCGGCGGCCCCGCGACGCTCATCGACCCCATCGTGTCCCGACGCATGCTGGGCCCGGGCTGGACCAGCCGCATGCTGCAAACGATTCTGCACGACCTGCTCACCAACGGCGAAAGCATGTCCCAGATCAGCGAGGCCCGCCGCATCTACTTCGCCCGGCAACGCGCCGTGACCGAAGCATTAGCCGAGTTCGGCATCGACGTGGTGCAGGCCGACGGCATCAATATCTGGCTGCCGGTGCGCGACGAGCGTGACGCCATGGTGCGGCTCGCCGCCTCCGGCATTCGCGTTGCCGGGGGCAGCCCCTTTCTGGCCGACGAGAACGGCCCCGCCTTCATTCGGGTGACCGCCGGGGCCGTGACCGAGAACGCGCGGGGCGTGGCGGAAGCTCTCGCGGCCGCCACGCATCCGTCTGATTCGGCCGTGCACCCGGTGGGCGAACGCTGGTCCTGATCAGCCGAGCCGGCGAAGCCTCGGGGCGAGATCCCGCTCGAAGAGGTTGAGGAAACGCTTCTGGTCATGGCCGGGAGCGTGGAAGACCAGGTGATTGAGACCGGCATCGAGATACGGCTTGATCAGTTCCACGGCCTCGTCGGGATCGGAGGCGACAATCCACCGTTTGGCAACCTGCTCGATCGGGAGCGCATCAGCGGCGGCTTCCATTTCCAGCGGGTCCTGGATCGAGTGCTTCTGCTCGGGCGTGAGCGACAGTGGGGCCCAGAATCGGGTGTTCTCCAGGGCGGCGTCATGGTCGGTGTCATACGAAATCTTGATCTCGATCATGCGGTCGATGTCGTCCTGCGGGCGGCCGACCTTGTCCAGCCCCTCGGCGACGGCCGGAAGCAACTTCTCGGTGTACAGATCCATGCCCTTGCCCGAGGTGCAGATGAAACCGTCTCCGGCGCGACCGGCATAGCGAGCCACGACGGGCCCGCCGGCTGCGATGTACACCGGGACCGGCGCATCCGGAATGTCGTACAGGGTGGCGCCGACGGTGGAGTAGTAGTCGCCTTCGAAGTCGATGCGCTCACCGGTCCACAGCTGCCGCATCAGGTCGACGGCTTCCCGGAGGCGCGCAAATCGTTCCTTGAACTCTGGCCACTCTCCCTGGTGGCCGGTGGCGATCTCATTGAGGGCCTCGCCTGTTCCGACGCCGAGCATGATGCGCCCCGGATACAGGCAGCCCATGGTGCCGAAGGCCTGGGCGAGAACCGCCGGGTTGTAGCGGAACGTGGGGGTCATGACCGATGTGCCGATCTGCACGCGCTGGGTGCGCTCGCCGACGGCGGCCATCCAGGCCATGGCGTAGGGAGCGTGACCGCCGACATGCCGCCACGGCTGAAAGTGATCGCTCACGGTGACGCTGTCGAGCCCGTGTTCCTCGGCCATCACACCGAGTTCCACCAGTTCCCGCGGTGCGAACTGCTCCGCGGAGGCTTTCAATCCCAGCTTCAACATGCGTTCTCCCTTGAATTCATAGAATTTCCTGTTGGCCCAATGTTTGCACTTTCTGGCCACCGGCTCAGCACAGGCTCCTGCCCTGCTACGTTATTCATGACCACCAATTGGACTTTATTGGTTGCGCTTGCCTCGATTTGGGCTGCAGGTCACTGGACAATCCAGTTTCCTACGCCCAAAATTGTGAGGTATTTTATGCTCCGTCATTCCCCCTTCGTGTTTCTCAGTGTCGCCGCCACCGCGGCCCTGCTCCTGAGCGGATGCGCCGCCACGGTCACTCCCGCGACGTCCGCTGCGCCATCGGCTGACGCATCCGCTGCCGGCTCGAGCTACCCGGTCACCGTGGACAATTGCGGCACGAGCCTCACCGTGCGTGCGGCCCCCGAGCGCATCGTGTCGATCAAGTCCTCGACAACGGAGATGCTGCTCGCTCTCGGCCTCGGTGATCGCATCGTCGGCTCGGCGTTTCTCGATGGTCCGCTGCCGGCGTCTCTGGCTACGGCCGGTGCCGATCTCAATGTGATCAGCGATTTTCTCCCGGGCCAGGAAGCCGTGCTCGGGCTGAATCCCGACTTCATCTACGGCGGCTGGGAATCCAACTTCAGCGCCGACGGCGTGGGTGAACGAGATGCTCTGGCCGCGCTCGGCGTGGGCAGTTATGTCACCCCAGCCGCGTGCAAGGGTGAGTACATGCCCAACCCGCTCACCTTCGACACGGTTTTCGGTGAGATCAGCGAAGCCGGCACGATTTTCGGTGCTGAGTCCGCAGCCGCGGACCTCGTGAGCACCCTGGAGAACGACTTGGCCGCCCTCACCCCGTCCACCGCAGCCGACACCGCTCTCTGGTATTCGAGTGGGACGACCACTCCGTACGTCGGCGCCGGCATCGGTTCACCGCAGATGATCATGGCAGCCGCCGGGCTCAGCAATATCTTCGCCGACGTGAGCGACACCTGGACCTCGGTCGGCTGGGAGTCCATCATCGAAGCCAACCCGAGTGTGATCGTGCTCGTGGACGCCACCTGGAACACCGCTGCCGACAAAATCGCCCACCTCGAATCGGACCCGGCGACCCAGGTGCTCGACGCCGTGCAGAACCAGCGCTACATCATCCTGCCGTTCGCCGCCACCGAGGCCGGCATCCGCAACGTAGAAGCGGTGTCCGCGACCCTGACCCAGCTATCCGCCCTAAAAAATTGAGCGTCCCCACCCCGCGAGAGCGGGATAATTGTTGCTTCAACAGGGGCGAAGCAACCGTTTTCCCGCTCTCGCGGGGTGGCGGGGGGAAAACTTGAGCCGGAGTCGGTACGTTTCGTGGCTCGTCGCCGCCGCCGGCACGCTCGTTCTCGGATGCCTGGTGGCCGTGACCATCGGGCCGGCGGCGGTGAGTCTCGCCCAGGTGGCGGGCAGCATCGCCGGGCACCTCGGCATTCCCGCCGAACCGGTGCCGATCCTGGTGGACTCGATCGTGTGGCAGCTGCGGTTGCCGCGCGTGCTCACGGCCGCGCTGGTCGGCGCCGGCCTGGCCCTGAGCGGTGCGGTCATGCAGAGCGTGACCCGCAACCCGCTCGCCGACCCGTACCTGCTCGGACTGTCCGGCGGCGCATCGGTCGGTGCGGTCAGCGTGGTCATTCTCGGCATCGGTTTCGCGCTGCCGGCCGCAGCTTTTCTCGGTGCACTGCTCGCCCTGATCGCGACGCTGAGCATCGCCCGGGTCGGCGGCACGATCACCCCGGTGCGGGCCGTTCTCGCCGGGCTCGCGATCGCCCAACTGGCGGGAGCCGCGACCTCCTTCATTATTTTCTGGGCGGCCAAGGGTGACTCCTACCGGGAGATTCTCAACTGGCTGCTCGGCTCGGTGGCCGGCGCCACCTGGAACAGCGTCGCCATCGCCGGGGTGGCCGTCGTGGTCGTGGGCACCGGCATCCTGCTGTCGGCGACGAGACTGGATGCCTTCGCGTTCGGAGATACCTCGGCGGCGAGCCTCGGCATCAACGTCAATCGCACCCGGTGGCTGTTGCTCGGTTCGGTCGCGCTGCTGACCGGCGCGATGGTGGCCGTGAGTGGCGCGATCGGGTTCGTCGGCCTTATTCTGCCCCACCTCGTGCGCGGCATCAGCGGCCCGGGGCATCGCCGGCTGCTTCCCCTCGTCTCGGTGTGCGGCGCCCTGTTTCTCGTTATCGCCGACACGCTCGCCCGCACTGTTTTCGATCCCCGTGAACTCCCGGTCGGCATCATCACCGCGTTCATCGGCGTGCCGGTCTTTATCCTGCTGATCAAGAGAAAGAAGTCGCACCTGTGGGCGTAGACCTCGACCGGCTGTCATTCAGCATTGACGGTACGCACATACTGCAGAACGTCTCGGCATCGCTGCCGACCGGCACCGTCACCGGTTTACTCGGGCCGAACGGCGCCGGCAAGTCCACTCTGCTGCGGCTCGTGGCCGGCATCGACACAGCGGATGCCGGCACCGCAGCTCTCGACGGCACCACCATCGGCGCGTTGCCCCGGCGAGAAGCGGCCCGCCGCATCGCGCTGCTGGAGCAGAACGCCTCCCCCAGCGTGGACCTGACCGTGCTCGAGGTCGTGCTGCTCGGCCGGATTCCGCACCGCACCAGCCTGATGGGCTCCTTCAGCGGTGATCACGATCGTGTCATCGCCCTCGATGCCCTCGCTATGGTCGGGGCGTCCGCCCTGGCCGATCGCTCCTGGCACACGCTGAGCGGAGGACAACAACAGCGAGTACAGATCGCCCGGGCCATGGCGCAGCAACCCAGTCTGCTCCTGCTGGACGAACCGACCAACCACCTCGATGTGAGCGCCCAGCTCTCGCTGCTCGGGCAGGTGCGCGAGCTCGGAGTGACCGCAATCATGGCCCTGCACGATCTCAACCTCGCGGCGGCGTATTGCGACCATATTCTGCTGCTCGACGCGGGCCGGCTGGTGGCCAGCGGCACGCCCGCCGAGGTGCTCACCCCCGAGCTCATCGGCGCCGTTTACGGGGTGGAGTGTTTCATTCTGGATCATCCCCGGGGCGGACATCCGGTTATCGCTTATGCGGCGGCCGCAGCGGAAGGCCGACCATGAAGAATGTGACCGTTCTGGCCGGCGGCGTGGGCGGGGCCCGATTCACCCGAGGACTGCTCGCTCATCTTGCTGTGGTGGCGCCCGAAGCGACGGTGACGGTGATAGTGAACACCGGCGACGACATGTGGCTCGACGGACTGCGCATCTGCCCCGACCTGGATACCGTCATGTACACCCTCGGCGGCGGCATCAACGAGGAGCAGGGCTGGGGCCGCCCGCACGAGTCCCGCCGGGCCGCGGGCGAGATTGCGGCCTACGGGAGGGGCTGGTCGTGGTTCACTCTGGGCGACCTGGATCTCGCCACCCATATCGTGCGCACCGATCTGCTCCGCAGCGGGTCGACCCTGAGCGAGGCAACGGAGTTTCTCTGCCGCCGCTGGCAGCCCGGCGCCCGGTTGCTGCCGATGAGCGACCAGCCGGTGGAGACGCACGTGCGCCTGGCCGTCGATGTCGACGAACACCGAGCGGGCGAGCTCGTACACTTCGAGGAATGGTGGGTTCGGTACCGCGCCGGCGTCGCCGTCACAGAGTTCGTGCCGGTGGGACTGGCCGATGCCGTGGCCGCGCCGGGAGTGCTCGACGCAATCACCGCGGCGGACCTCGTGCTTCTTCCCCCCTCGAACCCCGTGGTCTCGGTGGGAACGATTCTGGCCGTTCCCGGCATTCGCGACGCCCTCCGGTCTACCCGCGCACCGGTCGTGGGAATCTCACCCATCATCGGCGGTGCTGCCGTGCGTGGCATGGCCGACGCCTGCCTGCATACCATCGGTGTGACGACCTCGGCCGAGGCCGTGGGCCTGCATTACGGCGCCCGCACCTCAGGCGGACTGCTCGATGCCTGGCTCGTCGACGAATCAGATGCTGCAGCGCTGCCCGCGCTCCTGGCCGCCGGCATCCGTTCTGCCGCCGTTCCACTGTGGATGCATGATCTTCCTGCAACAACCGCGATGGCCGCCTCCGCTCTCCACCTCGTTGGTCTGGATAGTTGACCTCGTCGCGCTGGTTCAGCGCTGCGGCGCCACGAGCAGCGCGCTGGTATGCGGACCGAACCCGAGCGCACCCGCCAGGGCGAGATCGGCGGGGGTATCGACGTCTCGGCGCATCGACGACGATGTCGATACCGCGAGCACACGGTGGCCAGCCCGCTCGTGAGCCGCGCGGGAGCCGAGTCCGAACCGCGGTGTGAGCTCCACGCCCACGCGGGCGAACAGGGCCGTCGTGCCGCTTCCTTCAGCGTCGGGCACCACGGACCGCGGGTACTCTGCGGCGTACGCGAACGCGGTCTCCACGTCGGCCGCGCGCAGAGCCGGCAGGTCCCCGGCCATCACGGCCAGGTGACTGTCGGGATAGGTCTCCCGAGCCGCCGTGATCCCTTGCACGATCGCGGCGTTCAACCGCGTCTCGCCCGTCGCCGGCTCAGACGCTGCGGGAGTTTCGACAACGATGACCGCACCGATTCCAGCCAGGAGCGCGCCGAGGCGGGGGCTGCCGGTGACCACGAAAACCCGCTCCACCGCGGGCGCTGCTACGAGCGCAGCCACCGTATCGAGCGCGAACGCGTCGGCGAGCGCCGCACGCTCGGGCATGGCCCCGAGCCGACTCTTGGCGTCCGGGCTGCCCTTGACCGGCACGACCACCACCCAGTTCACCATGAAATCAACGGTATCGGACTCCGAACCGAGCTTCCTCCGACAGGGGAAAACACACGGCGCGCGTTATCCTCAAGGGTCGGCTGCGCACATCCGTCGACCCGAATACGTTTCGTTCAACGGCCCTGGAGGTCTCATGTCACCGTCGCTCTCCGAGCAATCCCGCACCGAAAAGTCCCAGGCGCTCCCCATGGCGATCGTCACTTACCTGGACCGCAGCGCGAGCGCTAAGCCCGCCTCCGCGATCCAGACCTTCACCGAGAACGCGGTCGTCGTCGATAACGGCAACGCCTACACGGGCGGATCGGCCATCGCGGCCTGGCTTACCGAAACCGCAGCCGAGATCGAAACTACGACAACCCGGCTGCATGTCGTGAAAGACGAGTCTGCGACGACCGTCGTCAACCGCATTGAAGGCAACTTTCCGGGCCGAAGCGTCGATCTCAGCTACCGATTCGAACTCGACGCCGAGAGCGGCCTGATCCAGTCGCTCACCATCTCGAACTAGACCGGTTCGGCCGCAGCGCGCCCGGCAGCATACCCCTCGGAATATCCCTCCGAATATCCCTCCGAATATCCCTCGGCGTATCCCTCCGCGTTGGCCTCCGTCGTGCCGAGGCGAAACATGTCGGTGTCGCTCGGTCGCTGCAAGGCACGAGCGCCCTCTGCCTCCAGGTCGCCGACCAGTCGGCCAAGCCCGCGCACCACGGCCACGGGGTTGCCGCTGGTCTTACCCTTGACCAGGTCGGCCGCGCCGGCTATTTCGTCGGCGACCGCGGCGACCGTGACGTCGAGGCGGCGACCCGAGGCATCTGTGGTGCCTCGCAGGTCATCGAGAACCGCCAGCCCGGCCGCCCCGATGGCAATATCGGTTTGACCCTCACGCCACGCTCGCCCGGCCGTATCGGTGATGAGCACGCCGAGCCGCAGCCCGGTGCGTTCGCGCAGCGCAGCGCAGAGAGAGCGCGCCGACGCATCCGAATCCACCGGCAGCAACAGCACCACCCCGTCCGGTGCGTTGCTGGTGTCGACGCCGGCCGCCGCCATCACCAGACCCTGCCGGTTCTCGACAATCCGGGTAACTCCGCCGGGGTGTGCGCGCGACGCGATCAGGCGCACGGTCTCGTCGCTGATCGCCTGCTCGCGGTCGGCCGCCAGCACCTGGCGTCCCTCCGCTTTGGAGACGATCTTGCTGGTCACTGCCAGAATATCGCCGTCGACCAGGCGCGACCGAGCTGCGGCAAAAATCAGGGCGCTGAGGTCGTCACCGGCCCGGATCTCACCAAACCCATCGAGCGCGAAAACTGTGAGGCCGACCGGCTCCGGGGCGCCGACTTCGTCATTGCCATCGGCATTGCCGTCGGCATTGCCGTCGTCATCGACATCGGCTATGCGCGGTGAATCAGGCGACATTTATCGAACCAGTTTCGGCAGAACGGAAGCTCCGAATACATCGATCCACTGCTTCTGGTTGCGTCCCACGTTGTGCAGGTAGATGCGATCGAAACCGAGGTCGACGAACTTCTGAATGTACTTGCGATGCTCGTCGGGGTCGGCCGAAATGATCATGCGACCCTCGAAATCCTCCGGGCGCACCAGCTTGGCCATCTGCTCGAACTCAAAGGGCGAACGGATGTCGCTTTTCGGAAACTTCATGGCGCCGTTGGGCCACTCGTGCAGCGCATTCTTCATAGCCTCTTCGTCGGTTTCGGCCCAGCTCATATGCAACTGCAGCACCTTGGGCATGATCTCGGGGTTCTTGCCCGCCTCACGCGCGCCGTCATCGAACTTGCCGAACAGCATCGAGATCTTCTCCAACGGGGCGCCCACGGTGATCAGGCCGTCGGCCAGGCGACCGGCCCGCTTGGCGGTGACCGGTCCGGCGGTGGCGACCAGAATCTCCGGCGCAACCTCGGGCATCGTCCAGAGCCGCGTGGATTCGAGCTTGAAGAATTGGCCGGCGTGCTTGACGTCTTTGCCGGCAATCGAGCCGGCGAACAGCTTGGAAATGATTTCGATGGCCTCGAACATGCGGTTGATGCGCTCGGGCGCTTCCGGCCAGTAACCGCCGACGATGTGCTCGTTCAAGGCCTCGCCGGAACCGAGACCGAGCCAGTGGCGGCCGGGATGCATCGACGCGAGGGTCGCCGAGGCCTGGGCGACCATAGCCGGGTGCCAACGAAATGTCGGGGCGGTGACACCCGGCCCGAAGTCTCCCCTGGTGCGCTCAGCGATCGAGGCCAGCACACTCCAGACGAAACTCGACTGCCCCTGGGCCGGAACCCACGGTTGAAAATGATCGGCCGCCATGACGCCGGTGAAACCGTGTTCCTCGGCGTAGGCCGACAGGGCGACCGCCTCTGCCGGTGGAAACTGCTCCAACATGGCCGCATAGCCAATCTGCAATGCCGTCACTGTGTTCATCCTGCCTGTGGGTGTGTTGTCTCCATTCAATCGCACTCCCGACGGCTTCGACTGCCGCTTCGCCCCTTATAGGCTGGAAGCATGCGTATTGCCACCTGGAACGTGAACTCCATTCGTGCCCGCTCGGAACGAGTCGTCGACTGGATGGAACGCGAAGACATCGACGTTCTCGCCATGCAGGAGATCAAATGCAAGCCCGAGCAGTTTCCGTCGCAGGCCTTCGAAGACGCCGGTTACGACCTGGCCATTCATGGGCTGAGCCAGTGGAACGGCGTGGCGTTCGCCAGCCGTGAACCGATGACGGATGTCGTCACCGCCTTTCCGAACATGCCCGGCTTCCAGAAGGGTTCGGTCGGCCCGGATCAGCCGCTCGAAGCCCGCGCCCTCGGTGTGACCGTGAACGACCTGCGGCTGTGGAGTCTGTACGTACCGAACGGCCGTTCGCTCGATGACCCGCACTACGCCTACAAACTGGCCTGGCTGAACGCCCTCGAGGCGCACGCGGCCGAAGAGCTCAGCCGGCACCCCGCGCTCGCCCTGGCCATGATGGGCGACTGGAATGTCGCACCCCGCGACGAAGACATGGGCGACCCGACTTTCGTGCCGGGCCAGTCGACCCACGTGTCACCGGAGGAACGTGAGGCGTTCGACGCCTTCGAGCGGGCCGGGCTGACCGACGTCGTGCGCCCGATCGTTCCGGAGGGATTCACCTTCTGGGACTACAAACAGCTGCGATTTCCGCGCAACGAGGGCATGCGCATCGACTTCATCCTCGGCTCGCCCGCCTTCGCCGACCTCGTGACGGATGCCAGCATCCACCGCAACGAACGCAAGGGAACCGCCCCGAGTGACCACGTTCCTGTTCTGGTCGACCTCGATCTCGGCGGCGATGACGACGATCGGCCGATGATCTTCTAGACCGGTCGGGGATACTGGAGAAATGACTTCACAAGAGTCGGATCCCTTCGCCCCGGTACCACCCCCGCCAGCGTCAGCATCCGTGACCGTTTCCATCACCCGCACCGTCGACCCGGCACGCTTCACCGAAGCAAGCGAATGGGTGCAGTTCGGCATCAACCTCGCCCATCGATACCCGGGGTTTCTCGGGTCGGGCTGGGTGCGCGGCAGCGAAGATTCCGCGACGTGGAATATGCTCTACCGCTTCTCCAACCCCGGCAGCCTTGAGGCCTGGGAGAACTCGGACGAACGCACCGAATGGCTTGAAGCCGGCACCGATCTCGTGCTCGATGCCCAGGTCGAGAAGCGCACCGGCATCGAGGGCTGGTTCGACACCCTGCAGCCGGCGCCGCATGGCGCCCCCGTTCTGCAGCCTCCGCCGCGCTGGAAGCAGGCAATCAGCATCTGGCTGGGCTTCTTTCCGCTCAACCTGGCTTTCACCCTGCTCATCCCGATGCTCGTGCCCGGGTGGGATACCCTCCCGACTCCCCTCAGGGTGCTGCTG
>Ga0307486_1002042_pt1 | contig 14577 bp, 9 predicted proteins | sample CBIW02metaG_FD_203663 | JGI IMG/M metagenome (GOLD analysis project Ga0307486, IMG submission 203663) | Sea-ice brine microbial communities from Beaufort Sea near Barrow, Alaska, United States - CBIW 0.2 | ecosystem: Environmental > Aquatic > Marine > Coastal | place: USA: Alaska | collected... | reverse complement strand
TCATGCTCATCGTCTCGGGCGTCGGAATTCTCGTGTCGCTCTACTCGATGAGCTCCACCCGCGGGCCCGACGCGAGCCGCACGGCCTGGGTCGCCATGCCGGTGTTCCTCGTTGGCATGCAGCTCGTGCCGGCCGCGACCGACTCAATCTCATTTCTGCTGGCCTGGGAGATCATGACTCTCGGCTCCACAGTGCTGCTGCTCGCCGACCACGCCAGCCGAGCCACCGTGGCCTCCGCCGGCATCTGGTACTCGGCCATGTCGCAGCTGAGCTTCTTCTTCATCCTCGCGGGATTCTCCGTGCTGGCCGCAGCGTCGGGTGGTACGAGCTTCACCAGCCTGCAGACGATCGAACCCGGCTCTGCGCCTGCGAACGTAGCCTTCGTGCTGCTCCTGCTCGGTTTCGGCGGCAAAGCCGAACTCGTGCCGCTGCACGTCTGGGTGCCCCGGGTACTCCCCGAAGCACCCAGCCATGTATCGGCCGCGATGAGTGCCGCCATGGTCAAGATCGGTGTCTACGGCGGTCTGCTGATCTGCGTGCGCCTGCTGCCCAACGGACCGGCCTGGTGGGGTATCGCCATCATGCTGGTCGGTGGCGCATCCGCCCTTTACGGGATTCTGCAGGCATCCGTGTCCAGCGATCTCAAGGTTCTACTTGCCTACTCGACCACCGAGAACATGGGCCTGGTCTTTCTCGCACTGGGCGCGAGCACGCTGCTGCGCGGGTATGACGCCACAGCGGCAGCGGATGCCGCGCTCGTCGCCGCCCTGCTCCTCGCGCTCAGCCACGCCGCCTTCAAATCGACATTGTTCCTGGGTGCCGGTGCCATCATCCATTCCACCGGGGAACGCAACCTTGACCGGCTCGGAGGGCTGGGCGCGCGCATGCCCGTCACCGCTGCGGCATTCGGCATCGCCAGTCTCGGCGCCGCCGCCATCCCGATCACGAGCGGTTTCGTCGCCGAGTGGATGCTGCTGCAGTCGCTCATTCACGGTGGACGCCTGGACGGCGCCGTCGTCTCGGTCGCGGCCTCCGTTGCTATGCCGCTCGCCGTCGCCGTGATCGCGCTCACCGCCGGTCTGGCCCTGCTCACGTTCGTCAAAGCCTACGGAATCGCTTTTCTGGCCCGTCCGCGCAGCACTGCAGCGGCCGAGGCGCGAGAGGTGCCGCCGCTCATGCAACTCGCCCTCGCCCTCGGCGCCGTCTCCGTGCTCGCCCTGGGGTTGCTCCCCGGGCCCATCGCCGCGCTCGTCGCACACACGGTCACCGCGAATCCGACGGCGGCGGTGCGGTCGGTCGGGCTCAATGGGGTGTCTCTGCCTGGAATCGGCGCCGTACTCGATCCGATCATGCTTGTCGTGTTGTCGGCCCTCGTAGGCATACCGGTGTTCGTGTCGATCATCGTGTCGGCCCGCCGGCATCCGCATCGTACCGTCGACCTGCCGTGGGGCGGCGGCGGCTCCCGGGCGAGGCCGCGCATGCAGTACACCGCCACCTCCTACGCTGAACCGCTCGTGCGGGTCTTCGATGACGTGCTCAAGCCATCGCGTGACGTGCACGTCACGCACGTGGCCGAGTCCCGCTACCTGGTCGAACACGTCAGGGTGGAACAACGCGTCTCCGACGTCTTCGAAACCCGCCTGTATCGGCCGGTACTCAATCTGTTCCAACGCTACGGAATCGTCGTGCGGCACATCGCCAACGGCAGCATCCACCGGTATCTCTCCTATTCTTTTGCGGCACTTGTGATTGTGCTGATTTTGGTTTCGCTGTGAATGCGATCATCGTTGCCTTCGTGCAGGTCGTCCTGTTCGTTTTTCTTGCTCCGCTGCTGATCGGGATGATCCGCCAGGTGCGCGCGAGGATCGAGGGCCGCGCCGGTGCCGGAATCTGGCAGCCCTGGCGGGATGTGCGCAAGCTTCTCTCGAAAAACCCGGTGCGTGCCGAAGGCAGCAGTTGGATGCTGCGGGCCGGGCCGGTCGCACTGATGATCTCGAGCCTGCTGCTGTGCGTGCTGCTGCCGCTCGTGGGCACCATCCCGTTCCCCGCCATTCCGAGCGACCTGTTCGTCGTTGTCTCGGTCATGCTCATCGGTGTCGTCGCCCTCGCCCTGGTCGGGCTCGACGGGGGCACCGCCTTCGGCGGAATGGGCTCGAGTCGGCATATGACCGTCGCCGCACTCGTCGAACCGACGCTGCTGCTCTCCGTCTACGCCCTGTCGATCCCGGCCGGAACGAGCACCATCTCCGTCATCGTCGAAACCCGATTGTTCTCACCCGAGGTGATCATCTCCCCGGTCAGTGTGCTCGCTCTCGTGGCATTGGCAATCGCGATCATGGCCGAAACCGGCCGACTGCCGGTGGACAATCCTGGCACCCACCTCGAACTGACCATGCTGCACGAGGCGATGACCCTCGAAGCCAGCGGGCGCGACCTGGCCTGGCTCGAGGTCGGCTCCTGGCTGAAGCTGGCCGCCCTGCTCGGATTGGTCAGCAACCTGATCGTTCCGTGGGGTGTCGTGACCGATTTCAGTGCTCTGGGCCTGCTCATCGGCGTCGGCGCCATTGCCGTGAAGGTACTCACACTCGGCGTGCTCCTCAGCGTGGGCGAGATCTTCCTGGCCAAGGTGCGCCTGTTTCAGGTGCCCGAGCTGCTCGCCGGTTCCTTCGCTCTCGCCTTCCTGGCCGTCACTGCCTCCTATCTGGTCACCTGAAAAGAATCCGTCGTGTTTGAAACCTTCTTTCCCCAACTCATCGGCCTCTGCACCGGTGCCCTGCTGCTCACGAGTGCGCTCATGGTGTGGCGGCACTCCCTGATCGCTTCGATCCGGCTGCTCGCCCTGCAGGGCGTCGCCCTCGCCGGGCTGGTCGCGGTGATCGGCATCGCCGAAGGCGAGTCCGAGCTGGTGCTCGTGTCGCTGCTGATCCTGTCGGTCAAGGGCGCAGGCCTGCCGTGGGTGCTCGCGCACCAGTCCAAGGCGTCGATCAAACACATTCAGGAATCACCCCGGCTCAACCCGACCGCCGCCCTGCTCGGAGTCACCCTCCTGACCATCCTCAGCTACGTCGTCGTCAGCCGCGTTTTCAATCTCGGTGACACCGCGACCGGTCATGCCGCGCCGATCGGCCTCGCCATGGTACTCATCGGCTTTCTCCTGCTGGTCAGTCGGCGGCGCGCCCGCTCGCAGCTCATCGGCTTCCTCTTGCTCGATAACGGCATCGCCACCATCGCCTTTTTGACCAGCGGCGGCGTGCCGATTCTGCTCGAGTTCGCGATCTCCCTAGACGTGCTGCTCGTCGTGCTCATTCTGCACGTGTTCACCGGCCGCATGCGCACCAAGTTCGGCGGCACATCCGTCGATCAGCTCACGGAGTTGCACGACTGATGTCTGTTGTTTTGTGGATTCCCCTGGTCGGCCCGCTCCTCTGCGCCGGCCTGAGCCTGCTGCTGCGCGAGTCGGCGCTGCGCCGCTTCGTCGGCGTTGCCGCGTCGAGCGCGGTGCTCATCTCCGGGCTGCTGTTGATCGGCGCGGTTCTGAACGGCACCGTGCCGTCGAGCGGAGAAGGCACACTGCGCGCCGATGCCCTCTCCGCCTACATGCTCAGCGTCGTCGGAGCGGTCGGGCTCATCTCGACCTGGGGCGGCCTCAGTAGCGCTTTGTCGAGCCGCACCAGAAATGCCGCCGGCTATGAGGCACTCGTCGCGCTGTTCCTGGCCGCGATGTCGCTCGCGGTACTCGCCGACAGCATCGGTCTGATGTGGGCAGCCGTCGAAGCCACGACCATCGCCACCGCCTTCCTGGTCGGCCACCATCGCACCCGACGTTCGCTCGAAGCCGCCTGGAAATACGTCATCCTCGGCTCGGTCGGCGTCGCCATCGCACTGCTGGGCATCGTGCTCATTTACGCCGCGTCGGTCGGCACCGACACCCCGACCTTGTCCTGGGTGCTGCTCAGCCAGTCCGACCTCGGCCTCGACCCGGCGCTCATCACGGCTGGCGGCGCCCTCGCCGTACTCGGTTTCGCGACCAAGTCGGGCCTCGCCCCGATGCACAGTTGGCTGCCGGATGCCCACAGCCAGGCTCCAGCTCCGGTCTCCGGCCTGATGTCAGGCGTGCTGCTCTCGGTCGCTCTGTACGCCATTCTGCGCATCCAGTCGATCACCAATCTGGTGATCGGTCCGGAGTTTCTGCGCACCATGCTCAGCATCGGCGGCCTGCTGTCCCTGCTCGTGGCCGCCTCCCTGCTCATTCGCCAACGCGACTACAAGCGGATGCTCGCCTACTCCAGCATCGAACATATGGGCCTCATGGCCATCGGGGTGGCAATCGGCCCGGCCGCCCTCCCCTCAGTGCTGCTGTACATACTCGGCCACGGCCTGATCAAGGCGACTCTGTTCGTGATTTCCGGGCGCATCCTCAAGGTCGAGGGGACCCCGATGATCTCCGACGTGCGCGCCCTGCTGGTCCGGCGGCCCGGCCTCGCGGTGCCCTGGCTCATCGCCATGGCCGCTATCGTCGGCTTTCCCCCATTCAGCATCTTCTTCTCGGAGGTGGGTATCATCATGGCCGGCTGGTCGGTGGGCCTCGGCGGAGTCGTCGGCGCGGCCCTCATACTGCTGCTGGTGATCTTTGCGGCGTTGATCCGGCTGACCGTGCAGATGACAATCGGCGCCCCCGCGGACAGCGTTCCGTTCACGCCCGACTACTCGACCCACGGCCCCCGCCTGCCGATCATCCTGGCCTTGGCGACCACGGCGACGCTCGCGTTCGTTGCCGAACCGGTCGGCACACTTCTGGTGCAGGCCACAGCCGTTCTCGGAGGTACCAACTGATGTGTGACCCGCGAACACCCGACGATACGGGCGAGCTGCGCCACCTCGACCGTGCACACTTACCGGCCGCCGCCGGTGCGTTGCTCGATGCCGGCAGCCGCCTGGCCCTCGTTGCCTGCCACGAAGACGACGATGAATTTCGCATTGTCTATTCCTTCGTCGGCCCCATCCCGTCGCCGCGCGCCGACCTGTCGGTGAGCGTTCCGCGAGACGACGCCTGGATTCCCAGCCTCGCCGAGGTCTCGCTGTCGGCCGGTAACTTCGAGCGCGGGATACGCGACCTGTACGGGGTGGTTCCTCGGAATCACCCGCAACCGCACCGCCTCGTGCGGCACGGTCACTGGCCGCGCGGCTGGTACCCGATGCTACGAGCCAACGGGGTCGTGCCCGACTTTGAACCCGACGTGGAATCGTTCCCATTCGTGCCCGTGGAAGGCCCGGGCGTCTACGAGATTGCCGTGGGTCCCATTCACGCCGGTATCATCGAGCCCGGTCACTTTCGGTTCTCGGTGGTCGGCGAGACCATCGTGCGGATGGAGGCACGTCAGTGGTACCTGCACCGCGGCGTCGAGAAGGTGTTCGAAGGCAAGACCGCAGCTGAGGGTGTGGTGCTCGCCGAGCAGATCAGCGGCGACACCGCCGTCGGCCATTCCCTGGCCTTCGTCATGGCCGTCGAGCGGGCCGCCGGCATCGAGGTTTCAGAACCCGACCGGCTGCTGCGTGCCCTGCTGCTGGAGCTGGAACGCCTGTACAACCACGTGACCGACCTCGGGTCTCTCGCCAATGACGTGGGCTTCGGCATCATCGATGCTCACGCCCAGGGGTTGCGTGAGCGGCTGTTGCGCATCAACAAATCGGTCACCGGCCACCGCCTGCTGCGCGGCGCCCTCAGCGTCGGCGGCACCAGGGTGAACGCGCTGCCGGAGGCGGCCGACCTAGCCAGCGTGACCGCCGCCATGGCCGAGCTGGCCGGAATCACCCTCGGCCACGCGATCGTGCGCGGCCGGTTCACCGGCACGGCCCGGCTCTCCAACGCACACGCGACCGCGATCGGAACGCTCGGCTACGTCGGCCGCGCGTCGGGCATCGACACGGATGCCCGCAGAGATCATCCGTTCGTCGACCTCGGCGAAGCGTTCCACGTCGTGACAGAGGAGGGTGGCGACGTGCTCGCTCGCTACACCGTGCGCGCCCGCGAGGTGGAGGTGTCGACGGCGGTCGCTTTCGACCTGATTCGTCGGCTGCGGGGGCACAACGGAACCGGATTGAGTGTGAACCCAACGACGGCCGGCACCGGTCTGGCCCTGGTCGAAGCGTGGCGGGGAACAGCCGCCCACCGGGTCGAACTCGCGCCCGACGGTACGCTCGCGCGGGTGAAGGTCGTTGATCCGTCATTCTTGAACTGGCCGGCCGTGCCCCAGGCCCTGTCGGAAACGATCGTTCCCGACTTTCCACTCGCCAACAAGAGCTTCAATCTCTCGTACGCCGGAAACGACCTATAGATGCTACTCCTGTTCGAGGTGGCGGAGCAGAGCGTGAGAATCGGAGAGATTGGCCAGCACCAGACGCTTGGCTGCGGCCAACAGCTCGACCGTGTTCGCATCCCGCAGTGCGTAAAAGATGGTGTTGCCCTCGCGGCGCGTCACGACCACACCGGCTCTGCGCAACACTCCGAGTTGTTGGGACAGGTTGGATAGCTCACAACCAAGCGCCTCGGCCAAAGAACCCACTGAGCGTTCCCCTGCCACGAGCTGTTCCAAAACCTGCACACGCAACGGATGCCCGAGCGACTTGAACAAGTCGGACTTCAGTTGGGCAGCGGGCAAACCGGAAGACAGCACCGGTTTAGTATATCGCTACTTTATAAATCTTTCATTTACCAGAGGTCTTCATATAGATTCATCTGGATCAGCCGCACGAGCGCGACCGGACGCGCAGGAGCCCGTCAATGGCCAGGGCCCGCGCATAGCCGAGAGCATTGCCCAGGGTATTGGGGTGGAAATTGGCCGGCGCCAGTGGAATCAACAAACAGTAGACCCAACCGCCACACTCGACACGGTCGGGCCGGGCCGGTTTCGTGCGACAGCCGCAGCGGACGCGAAAAGGCCCGCACTACACGAGTGCGGGCCTTCCGTCTACCCGATGCGACCTGGCGAGAGGTGATCGGGAGATCTTGTGGGGCAGCTTAGACCTGGTGTCAGACCTCGACTGAAACGTCTGCACTGTCGGAGGCTGCAGTGCGGCCTTCGGTGTCAGCCGCTTCCTCGAGAACCGGGGCGAGCGACAGCTTGCCACGGTCATCGATCTTCGTGATTTCCACGAGAACCTTCTGGCCGACGCCGAGCACGTCTTCGACGTTCTCAACGCGCTTGCCACCAGCAAGCTTACGCACCTCGGAGATGTGCAGCAGACCATCCTTGCCCGGAAGCAGCGAAACGAAGGCACCGAATGCGGCGATCTTGACGACAGTTCCGAGGAACTGCTCGCCAACCTCGGGGTTGGTCGGGTTCGCAATGGCATTGACCTGGGCACGAGCGGCCTCAGCCGACGGCCCGTCGACGGCACCGATGTACACGGTTCCGTCTTCCTCGATCGAGATATCGGCACCGGTGGTGTCCTGGATCGAGTTGATCGTCTTGCCCTTCGGGCCGATCAGCTCGCCGATCTTGTCGACGGGGATCTGCACGCTGATAACGCGGGGCGCGGTGGGCGCCATCTCGTCGGGAGCGTCGATCGCCGCGTTGAGCACGGAGAGGATCGTGGTGCGGGCATCCTTCGCCTGCGTCAGCGCACCGGCCAGGACCGAGGCGGGGATGCCGTCGAGCTTGGTGTCGAGCTGGATCGCGGTGATGAATTCGCTCGTGCCGGCGACCTTGAAGTCCATGTCGCCGAGAGCGTCTTCGGCACCGAGGATGTCGGTCAGGGCCGCGTAACGGGTCTGGCCGTCAACGGTGTCGCTGATCAGGCCCATGGCGATGCCGGCGACCGGTGCGCGCAACGGTACTCCGGCGTTCAGCATCGACAGCGTGGAAGCACACACGGAACCCATCGAGGTGGAACCGTTGGAGCTGAGCGCCTCGGAGACCTGACGGATGGCGTAGGGGAATTCCTCACGCGTCGGCAGCACGGGAACCAGGGCACGCTCAGCGAGCGCTCCGTGGCCGATCTCGCGGCGCTTAGGCGTTCCGACGCGGCCGGTTTCACCGGTCGAGTAGGGCGGGAAGTTGTAGTTGTGCATGTAGCGCTTCTTGGTGACCGGGCTCAGGGAGTCGATCGACTGCTCAAGCTTGAGCATGTTCAGCGTGGTGACGCCCAGGATCTGGGTCTCGCCGCGCTGGAAGATAGCCGAGCCGTGCACGCGCGGGATGACCGCAACCTCGGCGTCGAGCGGACGGATGTCTGCCAGCCCACGACCGTCGATGCGGATGCCCTCGTCGAGCACGCGGGAGCGCACGACGAGCTTGGTGACCGACTTGTACGCGGCGCTGACCTGGTTATTGGCGCTAGCGTCGAGCTCGCCGGCATCAACCTTGGCCGCGATGGCGGACTTGACGGATGCCTTGAGGGCATCGTCGGCGTTCTGCCGTTCGACCTTGTCGGCAATCGTGTAGACAGCCTTCAGCTGGTCGTAGGCCAGTGCTGCGACGGCGTCATAGGTCGTGCTCTGATACGGCGGGAACAGGGCAAAATCGGCGGTCGGCTTGGCGGCCGCGTCTGCTACCTGCTGCTGCGCGAACACGAGCTGCTTAATGAACGGCTTGGAGGCCTCGATGCCCTGGGCAACGACCTCTTCGTTCGGCGCGATGGCGCCGCCCTTGATCAGGTTCCAGGCGGCGTCGGTCGCTTCAGCCTCGATCATCATGATCGCGACGTCCTGGGCACCGTTGGCATCCGTGACAACGCGACCGGCGACGACCATGCTGAACACGGCGTCTTCGAGCTGCGAGTGCTTCGGGAAGGCAACCCACTGGCCGCCACCGTTCTCGTCGGGAACGAGGGCAACGCGAACGCCACCGATCGGTCCGGAGAACGGCAGGCCGGCGAGCTGCGTCGACATGGAGGCAGCGTTGATCGCCAGCACGTCGTAGAGTTCGTCGGGCTCGATGGCCAGAACTGTGATGACAACCTGGATCTCGTTGCGGAGACCGTCAACGAACGACGGACGCAACGGCCGGTCGATCAGACGGCAGGTGAGGATGGCATCGGTCGAGGGACGACCTTCGCGACGGAAGAAGCTGCCCGGGATGCGACCGGCAGCGTACATGCGCTCTTCGACGTCGATGGTGAGCGGGAAGAAGTCGAAGTTGTCCTTCGGCTGCTTGCTGACGCTCGTGGCGGAGAGCAGCATCGTCTCTTCGTCAATGTAGGCGGCGGCAGAACCCTGCGCCTGCTGGGCGAGACGCCCGGTTTCAAAACGGATGGTGCGCTTGCCGTACTTGCCGTTATCGATAACGGTCTCGGCGAACGTGATTTCTGGACCCTCCATGTGGGGGTTTTCTCCTTTATGTTTGCTTCTCGCCATGCTGGCGATGAAGGCTCGCGTGCCCATGTGGCGCACGAGTGGGACGAGGAGCTGCGAACAGGCAGGACTAAGCCGCGTATCAACGCTGACGCTTTACTGGCCACCAGTAGAAATTCACCAGAAGCCGCGCGTCTGGGAAACCACCACCGAGGACCAGCTTCCTGCCAGCCTGCTCCGGTTGCTCGGCCACTTCCGAAGAAGGGCCACCATCAGCTTATCAGACCGGGGGTTTGCCTCGGCCGGATCGGTGCGACCGCCTGCCCTCGTGGTGCCGTCGTGGTGCCGTCGGCGCAGGACGGATGTCCTGCCCAGCCCTGCTCGAAAACCCGGCCCTGCTCGAAGATCCAGCCCTAAAACAGACAACGCGTTCCTGGTCCCCGGACGGTACGGAATTCAACGGACACCCGGTTGTGAGGAGGATTCCTCGCTGGCGAAATGGCCGAGCGTCTGGCGCTCATGCTTCAGACCAACTGCACGCGAGCACTGATCTCCGACAGCGCGAACTAGTCGACGGGACTGTATTCAACGGGCTTGGAGCCACCGGACTCGGAACCAACGGATTCGGTGGCGATCGGCACGTCGGCAGCGGCTGCGGCGACAGCAGCGGCACGCTGCTTGATACCGAGCACGGAGTGGCGACGTCCGTAGACGAAGTAGACGATGAACCCCACGACCAGCCAGACCGCGAACCGTACCCAGGTGAGCGTCGTGAGGTTCAGCATGAGCCAGACGCACAGCGCCGCCGACAGAATCGGCACTACCGGAGAGAACGGCACTCTGAAAGAGCGCGGCAGATCCGGGCGTTTCTGGCGCAGCACGACGACGGCGATGCTCACGAGAACGAACGCTGACAGGGTGCCGATGTTGATCATTTCTTCGAGCACCCCCACGTCGGTGAGGCCGGCGATCAGCGCAACGGCGGTACCGGAGATGATCTGAATGCGCGCGGGAGTGCGGCGCTTCGCACTCGTGACGCTCAGCCAGCGCGGAAGCAGACCGTCACGGCTCATAGCGAACAGCACGCGGGAGAGACCGAGGAGCAGCACCATGATCACGGTTGTGAGGCCGACCAGGATTCCGATGGAAATGACCTGCGCTGCCCAGCCAGCCCCGACGGCGACGAAGGCGGTGGCGAGTGAGGCATCCGGGTCGTTAGCCAGCACCGTATACGGCACCATGCCGGTGAGCACCAGACTCACGCCGAGATAGAGCACCGTGACAATGGCCAGTCCGGCGAAGATGCCCCGCGGCAGGGTCTTCTGCGGATTCTTGACCTCTTCTGCGCTCGTGGCGACAACGTCGAATCCGATGAATGCGAAGAACACCAGGGAAGCACCGGCGAGCAGACCGAACAGGCCGTACTGGGCGGGGGCCGCCCCGGTCATGAAGGAGAACAGCGACTGCATCCAGACGTCATCGTCGCCACCGGTCGTCGGCACCTCGGCGGGGATGAACGGTGTGTAGTTCTTCGGGTTGATGAAGAATGCGCCGACGACGATGACGAAGACGACGATAGCGACTTTGATGATCGTGAAGACGCTTGCCACCCTCGCCGAGAGTTGGGTGCCGAGAACGAGCAGCGCGGTGAACACTGCGACGATGACGAAGGCGCCCCAGCTCACGTCGACTCCGAACACCGTCATGGTGGACGGAACGTTCCAGCCGGCCAGGTCGAACACGGTGCTGAGATAAATGCCCCAGTACTTGGCGATCACGGCGGCGGCCGTCAGCATTTCAAGGATGAGGTCCCAGCCGATGATCCAGGCGAGCAGTTCGCCGAGGGTGGCGTAGGTGAAGGTGTAAGCCGAACCGGCGACCGGGACGGCCGAGGCGAACTCGGCGTAACACATGATCGCGAGTGCACAGGTGAACGCGGCCAGCAAAAAAGCCAGGGTGACCGAGGGACCGGCATAGCTTCCGGCGGCCTTGGCCCCGACGGAGAAAATTCCGGCGCCCACGGCGACGGCGACTCCCATGATCATGAGGTCCCAGGTACCGAGTGTGCGTTTGAGGCTGTGGCCCTTCTCCAACGAGTCGGCTATCGAATCTTCAATACTCTTGGTACGCCAGAGACTCATCGGTGGTGGGATCCGTTCGTTGTTGCCAAACGCCTATTCTACAGCTCAGCGCTCCCGTCTCCGGACGCTCGATACACACAACGGGCCGCCACCTGGAAGGTGACGACCCGTTGTGAAGAAGTTCGCGTTATCAACGCTGCATTGCTAGAAAATTAGCGACGCAGGCCGAGGCTGCCGATCAGTGTGCGGTACCGAGCAATGTCGATGTCCGACAGGTAACCGAGTAGACGGCGACGCTGACCAACCATAAGAAGCAGACCACGACGCGAGTGGTGGTCGTGCTTGTGCTCTTTCAGGTGTTCCGTGAGGTCGAGAATGCGCTGCGTGAGCATTGCAATCTGGACTTCCGGGGACCCGGTGTCGCCTGGGTGGGTAGCGTACTTTTCGATGATCGCCTTCTTAGCATCTGGTTCGAGTGCCATAAAGTGGGATCCCCTTTCTCTCACTGCGCGGTGCCCTTGGCTGAATGCCTGAGCTCTCTTTATCCGCGGCCGTTAAACGGCAACCTACATACTTTAGCAGAACGGGCACCCACCTCGTTCACAACCCCAAATTCGGTGGCAACCCGTACGCCGATCCTCCCCAGGAGTACCGCTACAGTGGGGGAACAATCAATGGGGGGCACGAATGGGGACGTTGCTTTACGGCAATCCGGGCGTTGTGATCGCCTTCGACGATCGAGCCCTGATGCACCTGCAGATCGTGATCAGCACCAAGCTGCGCCGACGTGAAAGCTTCGTATTCACCTGGACCGATTCCACCGATGAGGGCTGCGGTCGCAGTGCGATCTGGCTCGACCCGACGAGCACTCTGTACTACCGATATTTCGGCAGCCGTACGCCGACGGTCAACCGCGAATGGATCGAGACGCTTATGCTCTCGGCCAATAGCTCCGGCGGTCTGGTCTTCACCGCCGAACCCCCATGTGCGGCGCCCGCGGTTTCGAAAACGCGCCGGTAGGCCGGCCAGGCTCAGTTGCCGCGCGCTAGGTCCAGGTGATGAACGAACCATCTGAGATTCAGGTTTCGAGCTCGCCGAGCACGTCTGCGAGAGCGTTCAGAAAATGGTCGGCGCTGGCGATACTGAGGCAGAGTGGCGGCTTGATCTTGAGCACGTTCTTGAAATCGCCGGTCGGCTGCACGATGCAGCCACGCTGCAGCAGTTCGTCACAGATCCGGGCGGCCAGGGCCGTGGCCGGAGTGAATTCAGCGCTGTCGCTCACGAGCTCAACGCCGAGGTAGAGTCCCATTCCGTACACCGCGCCAACGATGTCGAATCGTTCGCCGAGCTGTTCGAGTCCCTGTTGCAGGTGGCGACCGACGATCTGGGCATTTTGCTGCAGATCCTCATCGCGCATGATGTCCAGCACAGTGAGGCCGACGCGGCAGCTCAGTGGGCTGCCGCCAGCCGAGGAGAAGAACGGTCCTTCGGCGCCGAAACGCTCGGCCACATCGCGGCGGGTGATCACCGCTCCGAGCGGATGCCCATTGCCCATCGCCTTGGCGATGGTAATGATGTCCGGGACCACGTTTTGCTGTTCGGTGCCCCAGAAATGCTCGCCCAGGCGCGCATAGCTCACCTGCACTTCATCGGCGATGCACAGTCCGCCGCGGGCGCGCACCCGCTCGTAGACGCCGCTCAGGTAGCCGTCGGGCAGCAGTACGCCGCCGGCATTGCCGAACACCGGCTCCGCGATGAATGCGGCGATCGTTCGCCCGCCCTCGTCGAGGCTCTGCAGGTCCCCGTCGAGATCGCTCAGATACTGCGGGGCTGATTGCGGCCCCCGATACTTGCCACGCGCGGCGTTCGGCGCCTCCACGAGGTACACCCAGTCCGGTCTCGTCTCGAGTGCCCGGGGGTTGTCGGCAACTGAGGAGGAGACGGCATCCGCTGCCATCGACCAGCCGTGATAGGCCTCCCGCACCGCGAGAACGGTGTCCTGGCCGGTATAGCTGAGGGCCAGGCGCAGCGCTAGATCAACGGCTTCGGTGCCGCTGTTGACCAAAAAGACCGTGTCGAGCGGATCGGGTGCGAGTTCGGCGAGGCGTTCGGTGAACCGCACGAGTTCCTCGTAGTGAAAGCGGGAGTTGGTGTTCAGCAGCGACCACTGGCTGCGTGCAGCCTCCGCAATGCGGGGGTGTCCGTGGCCGACGGTCGTGACGTTGTTGACCATGTCAACGTAGCTTTGCCCGTGGGTGTCGATGAGGTGGTGCTTCCAGCCGCGTTCAATCTGCGGCGGGGCCTGGTAGTAGTGTTCCTGCACACGTGCAAACGAGGTGTCCCGGCGCTGCAGCAGGGCAGCGGCGTCGGTGATCGGGCGGGCCGTTTGGAGCCCGATCAACACGGACGGGTCTGGGCAGACGCGCTGCCAGTGGGCGGCGCACGACGGCGCCACAAAGAAGGGGGGTCGGATGTCGCCCAGTCGGCTGGTCTGCACCGTCAGCGGGGCGATGGCGATGCCGTGCCGACTCCCGTCCGAACGCTGCGGAATTGCGCCGAGCACCATTCCTGGCTGCACGATCTGACCGTCGACGACGCTGGGGTCGATCCCGGTCAGCCACAGATTATACTGCGCGGCCTCAAGCCGAACCGTTTCGGTATCGACGACCACGATTGTGGCGTCGATCGGTGCCGAAACGACGCTGCTCACCGGCAGGTAGACCTCGATACCGAGGGCCAGAGTGGTCGATTCATCGCCCGTATCGATTCGGGTTTGGGAAAGCCGGTATTCACCGTAACGCGTGACGGCGTGCCCCAGCCTGGCCGCAGCATCAGCGGCGACCCGCTCGTCAACGCCTGGTTCGAGCCAGCTACCGGCGTCGAACACGGCGCTCGTCACCGACAGGTCGATGACGGCTGCGGGGTCGAGCCGGCCGAGCAGGGTGTGGCTGACGGCACCGATCGGCGCTGCCGTACCGGTCACCGTGACGCGGATGAGGGCTTCGATCTGTGCGCCGTCGAGGTCGGCCGCGGTCGCGAAGGCGGTCCATTCCCTGGCCCGGTTGGCGTCGGCGTATTCATTGTCGCCGTCGAGGTGCACCTGTTGTTCGCCGCTCACGACGAGCACCGCCGTGCGCAGCACGATCAGCGGCCACAGGGCCGTGAGTTCAGCGTCGCTGAGCGGCACCTGGGTCGTGAAGGCCT
>Ga0307486_1002040_pt1 | contig 14579 bp, 10 predicted proteins | sample CBIW02metaG_FD_203663 | JGI IMG/M metagenome (GOLD analysis project Ga0307486, IMG submission 203663) | Sea-ice brine microbial communities from Beaufort Sea near Barrow, Alaska, United States - CBIW 0.2 | ecosystem: Environmental > Aquatic > Marine > Coastal | place: USA: Alaska | collected... | reverse complement strand
TGTTTCAGCGGGTAACACAACCGAGACATCATTAAAGCCCGCTTTTTCACAAGCAATTTTCTTGTTACGAACATACACCTGAGAAGCTGGGTCTTCGCCGACCATAATAACCGCCAGGCCTGGTCTTGGCTTGCCAGCCGCAACTTGGGTATCAACTTCTTGTTTAATCGAATCACGCAATTCAGCTGCGATCGCCTTGCCGTCTAAAATTTTTGCAGACATTTTAGTCTCCTAGGTAAGAGTGATGTTAAATAGTTGCCACTATAATACCCGAATTATTTTTTTTTTCATCCCCAAAAAAAAGGCGGTTTGTTGAACCATTTAAAAATCCCAAATTACACTAATTGGCCAAATTACAGTAAAGAATCAATGGTTTATTTTAAAAGTGCAAGCAATCAGCTATCAACTTTAAATCTGACATCCTTATAAGGCGCGCTGAAGGCACTCTAAAGCGCTAAAAAACTATAGGTTGTTTCGTTTTATTTGTTGACAGGGATAGGGCGTCTCTATAGAATACGCCACAACATATCGGAGTGTAGCGCAGCTTGGTAGCGCACCTGTTTTGGGTACAGGTGGTCGGGGGTTCAAATCCCTCCACTCCGACCATATTCTTATTAGCTTGCGGGTGGAAACAGTTCATCTTCAGGCCAATAGTCAAAAGGTTCGACGAAAGTTTGACAAAAAGCGCCCATAGCTCAACTGGATAGAGCATCGCCCTTCTAAGGCGAGGGTTTCAGGTTCGATTCCTGATGGGCGCACCATTTACTTGTTGTCTATTTTCAAAGTAAATATCTACTATGGCGGGCGTAGCTCAGTTGGTAGAGTCCCGGATTGTGATTCCGGTTGTCGCGGGTTCAATCCCCGTCGCTCGCCCCATTTTCTTCTCGTTTTCAACGCTCTATAATCAAAAATCTCTTCTGATCTTTACAGAATATATTTCATGCGACTTGTGTGTCATTGTTTGTGAGAGAGTCACTCCCATTCTATATTTTTCCAATCTTTATATTGGGCAAGTATGCATCTGATTGCTAAGTCTAAAATAGGTTCGCTAGAGCATCACAGCCCGATTAGAAAATATTATCAATACATCAACAAAGAGATTAGTTTAAGGTGACTCTTTAATGAACCACCAAGGTGTAAATGTGTTTATTTGACGATCTGTTTATGTAAAACACTTATCATATGATTAAGGTACTGTTTGTTAAAGGGTGAGTTGTGAAAGTTTTAATACTGCAGCATGGTGCACATGTAGATGCTGGAAGCATCTTAAATTGGTGTGCAAAGCGTAATGCTGAAATTTCATTTATTAAATTATATGAGTCCAATCCGCAATTTGATCTCACTGAGAAATTTGACTTAATGGTCATTTTGGGCGGCATTATGAGTGTAAATGACGAGAATGAATTTGCTTGGCTGTCGTCTGAGAAGATATTTATTCGTCAGATGATTGAGTCCAATATCCCCATTTTGGGAATCTGTCTTGGGGCTCAGCTTATTGCGACTGCATTAGGTGTCACAGTAAGTGCAAACCCTGAATCTGAAATTGGTTGGCATAGTGTCCGGAAGACATCAAACGTCAAAAACGTTTTCCAGTTTCCAGAAGCCCTAGAGGTATTTCATTGGCATAATGAAACTTTTCAACTCCCGCCAAATGCTATTCGGTTCGCTGAGAGCGATGCTTGTAACAACCAAGGCTTTCAAATCGGTGACCGAGTTATTGGTTTGCAATTTCATCCAGAAGTGACCTTAGAAACTATTGGGCTATGGATTGAGGATGAAGGGTCTTCTCTGCAACCAAGCCAGTTTGTACAAACATCTGAGAAAATGAAATTACTTGCGGAAGATTTATTGCCCGCAGGCCAAAAACTATTGGATCTTATTCTCGATTATCTCGTCAAAGTGAAATCATGATGATGAACGCTTTAATCTATTAATGAAGTTTTTGTCTTTTAACATGACCAGACCATGTAAAAAAATAGCTGTTCTTAATACCTATCTGTACCTCATTAAATCGCTCTCACTTTTCTAAAATTCTTATCTTTAAGCAAGCCTTGAATTGATGCTTTTGCAATTTATTCAGACCCTCTCATTAGACAATTTACAAAGACTCATTACAAACTTTTTAGGCACCAAATAAGTGCGATTTTATGAATTAATGACCATTAATGAGGAGATTAAGCCTGTAAAAACAGTGGTTCTTAGCTTGGTATGTAAAATGCTTTAGTATTACTTATTAATTAAATCGTAATATTTTAATAGCCTGTTTTCAGGTCTTTAAGCGCGGATTCTACAAAGCAACCTGGCCTGATGGTGTGTACTGTTTTTCCTCGATATTGAATGTTATCCGCAAACGCGCTTTGTGAGCTATACAAGGAATGTGTCATGTCTAAAGAGAACTCGCTATTTCGTTATGACGATGCCTTGTGGCCCAATGTATGGGCTTTCCTCTATGTGATTGTAGGGTATTTTGCTGGTTTTGGACTGATTTTAAGTGGGGCTGTTTGGCTGAATCTATTAGGTATTGTTTGGTTGGGACATGCGATGGTGATTGCCGCCTATTTAATCCACGAGGTTGCACATCAAAGTCTGTTTAGGCACAAAAAACATAATCAGTGGTTGGGAGAGATTCTTTTATGGATAACGGGGTCCAGCTATTCAAATTTTGATGATATCTCACATAAACATAATCGCCATCATTCTGACCGTGCAGACATTGTCTCTTTTGATTTCCGCCCTTACCTTGCAAAACATCCACACTTTTTAAAGTTGTTAAAGGGGCTTGAGTGGGTCTATATTCCCGCTTTAGAAATAGTGATGCACACACTGGTAATTATCTTACCGTTTATAAAATCCAGTCGTAAAAAACGTCGGCCACGAATCGTGCTTGTATTGATCTTGAGAGTGGCTTTCTTTTGGGTGTTAGCTTCAATTTCTATAGATGTACTTTGGCTCTATCCGTTGGCTTATTTGTTGTTTTTAACCGTGATGCGTTTTATGGATGTGCATCAACATACCTATGACGTATTTGAAACCCTTGATCAAAAACGTGGGCCCGAGGCGAGGTTAAGAGATGCCGAATTCGAAGCACATAATACCTATTCGAATCTGCTGTCTATAGAGTATCCATGGTTGAATCTTTTAGTATTGAATTTTTGTTATCACAATATCCATCATAGTCACCAGTTACAGCCCTGGTATCGACTGCCCAAATTACATGCTCAAAAGTATGGTTCTGATGAGCAACAGGTTTTAACCTTTAAGCACCTAATTAAGAGTTTTCACCGTTACCGTATCCCTCGGGTTTTGAATGGCGACCCAGTCAATTTACGTGTTAAAGACAATGAGGGAGAGACCTTTATTGGGGTGGATGGTGTCTCTTTTTTAACCGCCCACTAAAGTTGCAGAGGCTTACTAGATGACTCAAGTTAAAAAATTTTGGCCAATCTTAACAGGTCGACATACCTATGAGAAAACACTCTCGACCCGAGGTCGTGGTCAGGGTGAAATCATAAAAGCACCTATTCTGGCCTATTTAATTGAAACCTCGCAGGGTCGAGTCTTATTTGATGTTGGCTGTGATTATCAAAAAATCAGCCAGCCTAAACAGCGTGAATTGTATTATGAGCATGAAGGCTTTCCATTTGGGCCACCAGAGATGAGTGAAGAAGAACGGCTGCCTAATCGATTACAAGCACTGGGTCTGAAAACTGAAGATGTGGATGTGGTATTTTGCAGCCACCTGCATTTTGATCATGCAGGTGGATTATGTGAGTTTTGTCATGCAGAAGTGCATGTGCATACGCTCGAGATGCAAGCGGCTAAGGAGTCGGCTGATGAAGCCTATTTTGCCTCTGACTTTGACTTACCTTTGAACTGGACGTTACAGACCGGAGAGTACGATTTAACACCAGGGATAAGTGCCATTGAAACTCCAGGACATACCGCAGGTCATATGTCTATGTTAGTTGAACTTCCTAAGGGTAAACCCATCTTGCTTGCGGGGGATGCAGCGGATTTAATGGAAAATATTAACGATGAAATTGCGCCAGGACTGTGTTGGCAAGACAATGATTTGATGGCTGTTGAGAGTATTCGCAAGTTAAAAACAATCAGCAAACAGGCACAAGCGCAGCTTTGGCCAAATCACGATTGGGCTTTTTTCCAAAAACATAACGTCTTTCCTGGCTATTTTGAGTAATTCTTATGCATTTACAAACGTTCAAAACACTCTGGGGCAATGCCCTAACGATTCACGAAGCTTGTCAGCAAGCACATTTAGCTCACTTTGATGGTATTGAGGGGCAAGCTCCTGTAACGCAAGATGAACGATTGTTATGGCAAGATGCGCTAGAGCAGAATCATTGTTCGTATATCGCAGAAGTTGTCACGGGCGGGGATTTTGTACCTAACCGTCAATGGAGTTTGCAACAGCATTTAGATGACTTAGCCGAGCAACTAGAAAACGCTTTATTATTGAAGCCTTTGTTTGCAACGGCGATTACGGGGGTTGATGCTTGGTCAGAAACTCAATCAATTGAGTTCTTTCAGCAAGCGATGAAATTGGCAGATGAAAGCAATATTGTAATAAGTTTTGAAACCCATCGCAGTCGTAGTTTATTTAACCCTTGGGTAACCAGGAGGGTTGTGGAGGCTATTCCAAATATAAAACTGACGGTGGACATTAGTCATTGGTGCGTGGTTTGTGAAAGATTGATGGATTCCGAAATCGAGACTATGCAAGCTATCGCAGGCAATATTCATCATATTCATGGCCGAGTTGGTTATGACCAAGGCCCGCAAGTACCTCATCCCGCCACCCCTGAGTTTTCTGAGGCTTTAAGATCACATCAAGCAATCTGGGAGATGTTTTGGCAAGCACAGGTAGAAAGTGGCTATGATTTTACGACCTTAACGCCTGAGTTTGGACCTGATGGGTATTGTCATAAATTGCCTTTTACGCAAGCGCCCGTCGCAGATATTTGGGAGATTAATCAGTGGATGAGGTTAACCGAATCCGAACACTTCAAACAGTTTTCTAAGCAGTACAAATAGGGAGGTAAAACCTCCAATCTTCTCTCTGGTTTTTCTTATATTTTAAGGGTGTTTTATAATGCAATCTTATGCTGTTGTCGTTTTATTTGCGGCTTCTGTTCTATGGGGTTTGAGTTGGCTACCGCTTAAATATTTAAATCAACAAGGGTTTGATGGTATAGGGCTAACGCTGTTTCTCTATCTAATCATGTTTGGTTTGATGTTGCCTTGGCTCTGGGCTAAGAGGGGTCAGATTAAACCGCATTGGAAGGTCCTGCTTGGAGTTGCTCTGTTAGGCGGGGGCGCGCAGTTGGCGTTTAATACCGCGCTCATTTATGGTGAAGTCATTCGAGTCATGGTGTTGTTTTATCTGGTGCCGATTTGGGGCGTATTAGGGGGGCGACTATTTTTAGGTGAGAATATTGATAAAGGCCGGTGGCTAGGAGTTGGCTTAGCCATATCGGGTGTCTTTTTAATCGTCGGAGGTATGAATGCCTTTCTTGAGCCACCCTCTTGGATAGATGGTTTGGCACTGCTTTCGGGCTTTCTTTTTGCTATGAATAATATTGTCTTTAGGGTCTCTCAAGCGGTCTCCATTCGGCTTAAGATAACCTTTATGTTTCTGGGATCTGTTATTTTGGCGGCCACCATTCTCTTGTTTCAGGCTGAACCACCAGTCTTTAATGTGAGTGCTTCTGCTTGGGGGATGCTATTTTTATATGGTGCAGTTTGGATGATGTTTGCTAATTTTGGAACGCAATGGGCCGTCACACATCTTGAAGTGGGTAGGTCATCTATTATTTTAATTATGGAGTTAGTTACAGCCATTGTCTCGGCAAGTTTGATTTTGGGTGAAACCATGTTGCCAATTGAGATGTTAGGTGGCGGTTTGATTTTGATTGCAGCATTTATTGAAGCGAGGCGTTCTTCTTAAGAATTGCACCATTTAAATCTTAGGAGTTCTATTAAAGTGCGTTACCTAGCAGATTTTAAGGGTAGTAATAGTGTTATTTTGATATAACCATTTGTTAAATAGGCTAAATTTATAGTTGGTTTGTAATATGCTCTGTCTTTATTACTAATAATTTAATTCGTAATAACTTAAGTAGCTAAGGTGGTGTAATAATGATCTCTCGTAGAAAAATATTAGGTGTTTTTGTTGGTTTAGTTCTTTCTGGTCAGGCCTTTTCTGTTAGTGCTGAGCCTTTAAAAATTGGTTACAGTGACTGGCCAGGATGGGTTGCTTGGGAGGTTGCTGTTGAAAAAAAATGGTTTGCCGAAGCAGGCGTTGACGTTAAGTTTGAATGGTTTGATTACGTGGCTTCTATGGATGCTTTCGCGGCAGGTCAACTTGATGCAGTCGGCATGACTAATGGTGATGCATTGGTTACTGGAGCAACAGGCGCACAAAGTGTTATGGTTATTATGAATGACTATAGTAATGGTAATGATATGGTGATTGGCGCACCGGGTATTGATTCTATTAAAGCCCTAAAAGGAAAGAAAGTCGGTGTAGAAATCGGATTTGTGAGCCATCTATTATTGTTAAATGCACTTGAGAAGAATGGCATGACAGAGTCAGACGTGACACTGGTCAATGTACCAACTAATGAAACACCGCAAGTCTTGGCTTCGGGACAAGTTGATGCGATTGTGGCTTGGCAGCCAAGTTCTGGTTCTGCTTTAGAGTTAGTCCCAGGTTCTTCAAAAATTTATACTAGTGCGGATGAGCCAGGTTTAATTTATGACATGCTAGCGGTTTCGCCAAGTAGCTATGCTTCAAAACGCGCAGAATGGGAGAAGGTTGCAAAAGTTTGGTACAAAGTGGTTGATTATATTAAAGATCCAAAAACAACAGACGATGCTGTTGCGATTATGGCTTCTCGTGTAGGACTGTCGCCAGAAGTGTATAAATCATTCATAAAAGGAACCAAAATATTAACGTTAGAAGAAGCAAAATCGCTCTATAAAAAAGGGCCAGGTTTTGACTCCATTTATGGTTCATCAAAGCTTTCTGATGACTTTAACGTCGCCAATAAAGTGTATGACAAGCCACTTGATATTGACTCTTATATTGATCCTTCATTAACGCTTGGCCTATAACGTCAAGTTTTAAGATCAGATTGATGAAATAAGATTTTTAAAAGTAAGCTTAAAATTAGGAATGTAAAGTAAGTCTTCTATTTGCTTTACATCCCCTTAAATCACTTTTTAATCCAGCTGTTATGAATCTCATAATGGCTTACTCCTATTAACCCCACAAATAATGTTCACCTTCCTATCACTTCTTTTTTATGGAGATTCGGATGGGTGTACCTTTTTTATTGCTCGGACAAAATGAGCGGGGAGAAAAATATGAACCTATGGCATCAAATGACATGGGAAGAAATCGGTCAACTGACTGAATCAGGCATGGATGCCGCCTTATTACCAGTAGGCGCAACCGAGCAACACGGCCCACATTTAGGCTGTGGAATGGATTCAGAAATTGCTGAACGACTCAGTTTACAAGTCTCTGAAAACACTCAGATTGCCTTGTTACCTACCTTACCTTACGGTTGTTCAATCGGACATTCAAAGCGTTGGCCTGGAACGATTGCTTTACAGCCTAAAACTCTAATTGATGTGGTTAAAGAAATTGGCGATTGGGTGCATGCATCTGGTTTTAAGCGTCTGTTTATTTTAAATAGCCATGTTTCCAACTTTGCACCATTGCACTGTGCCCTCGAGATATTGAGAGCAGAGCATGATGGATTTATGGTGGCTATTATTAATTCAGCCACGGTAAGTGATCGCGTGAAAGAACGACATTTTGAAGATGCTTTCGATTGGCATGCTAATGAGGCAGAAACCTCATTGATGATGGCGGTTGCACCAGACCTTGTCAGAGAGGATCGTTTATTAGACAGCGATGATCCTGATAGAACGGAAGACTGTGTGTTTTCGCACCCTGTTAATCGCACCAGTCTAAATGGTGTGACAGGAAAGCCTAGTTTAGCCACGGTTGATAAAGGTCAAATTCTCTTTGATTGGATGGTTGAAGACTTGTCCAATTTAGTCATCAAGGGGCTACAAGAAACAGCGCCATTAGCAGAAAGTTATTTTAAACACACCCAATCAACTAATGGAAAGTAGGACGTTATTATGAACAGTCAATTTAATATAAAAGAAGTACAAGCAGATTTGAAAGCAAAAGGAGTCAAGTATTGTCTAGGCGCTTATGTTGATATACATGGTATTCCTAAAGGTAAATTTGTACCAATCGATCATTTCCCTCAGATGGTTAAAGGGTCCGAACTCTATACAGGCTATGCCGTTGATGGACTCGGCCAAAAGCCTAATGAAGATGAAATTGCCTCTGTGCCAGACTTAAACAGCTTAATCCAACTGCCTTGGCAACCTGAAGTTGCTTGGATGGCGGCTGACAATACCCTGCATGGTGAACCCTATGACATCAATACGCGTGTGGCTTTGAAAAAGGTATTGGCAGAAGCTGCGGAAATGGGCTTTGGATTTAACTTAGGTATTGAGTGTGAATTATTCGTTGTAAAAGAAGAGGCCGATGGTTCTTTATCGATTCCAGATAAAAATGACAATCTAACGAAGCCTTGTTATGACGTGAGTAGCTTTATGAATCGTTTTACCTGGATTGATAAAATGGCAACCACCATTGATGATTTAGGCTGGGATCTCTACTCTTTAGATCACGAAGATGCCAACGGTCAGTATGAGTTCGATTTCAAATACAGTGATGCATTGACCATGTGTGACCGTTTTATTTTCTTTCGTTATATGGCCAAACACTATGCGGCTGAAGAGGCTCTTTTAGCGACTATGATGCCTAAACCGTTTGCCGATAAAACAGGCAATGGCGCGCATTTTAATATGTCGTTGTTTGATTTAGAGAGCAAAGAGAATCTTTTTGAGTGTGATCCTAAAGACGATCCACGTGGTTTAGGATTGACCGAGATTGGTTATCACTTTATCGCGGGTGTATTAAAGCACGGTCCTGCTTTATGTGCGGTCTTCTCGCCAACGGTAAACAGTTACAAACGTTTGGTCAGACAAGGTGATATGGCGACCTTTTCATGGGCGCCAGTCTTCAACTCATTTGGTTCAAACAACCGTACCAATTCCGTACGTATTCCTCTGGGCGGCGGCCGTTTTGAAAACCGTAATGCCGATGGAGCCGTCAATCCATATCTGGCGGCTACCTTAGTGTTGGCGGCTGGGCTAGAAGGGATTCGTGAAAAGCTAGATCCAGGGAAAGCACAAGAAGATAACCTGTATGACTTAACAGAAGCAGAGCGTACTGCACGTGGTATTGAGTTTTTACCACAAAATCTTAATGATGCCGTGCAAGCGTTCGCAGATGATCCGTTTGTTGAGAAAGTACTCGGGAAAGGACTCAGTGATGAGTTTATTAAATATAAAAGAGCAGAGTGGAATGATTATCATCAAACAGTTTCTGCTTGGGAAATCAAACGTTACAGTAACCTGTTTTAATAGATAATTACTATTGAATACGCTTAAAGCGGCCCTCGTGGTCGCTTTTTTGTGTCTGATTTAAGCCTAAGAATAATTATGATTAGGCCTGGCCAGTTAAACAGGCCAGAAGTTTGGGCATGATTTAAGATGACTATTGATAGGATTGGGCAATAAAAAAGCCCTTAACCAGAATGGTTAAGGGCTTTGAATGCTGATTTTTTTCTCGGGTTTCTGAGTCGATGAAAGCGATTCAACAGTCGATTACTCAGTAGCAGGTCGCTCGGCCATCCAGTTACGCCAACCACCTGTATGAGAAATATCTGTTGCGCCTTTCAGTCCCCAAGGTTCGCAGATAAAACCGACGACTTGTGAACCATCAATCAACTCTACCTTACCTAACCCTAAAGGTGAGGGGATCAACGCCAGGAACGACCCTAAATGTTGTTTAGGCATCGTCCAGACTTCAACTTCAATCGGCTGACCGCCTTCAGTGGTTTTAACCAGGCCTGGTTTCAGAATTGGCCCGCCTAGCAGTTCATAAAAGTTGTATTTAGCCGCTGTCTTTGTGGTTTTGAGCAGTTTTGCACCGCGTTCAACCAATTGTTTGTTCAATGGGAAACCGATCAAATGTGCCCCCACCACCGCTAAAGAAATAGAATGTTTATTTTCAAACAGGGCTGGTTGATGAGTCGGGACAGGCGTATTTTTAGCGCCAGCACAGCTATTAAATTCGCCCTGCAATTGATCGGCAAGTTGTAACAATTGGCGGTCACTGCCTGCGGGTGCAAATAGCGTGATGCCTGTGGGTAAGTCATCTTTTCTAAAACCGGTTGGCAGGGCGAGAGCGGCGTAGTCAAGAAGGTTCATGAAATTGGTGTAGGTGCCTAAAATAGAATTAAATCCAATCGGGTCTTTTTCAAGTTGGGCTTGGCTGAAAATACTCGGAGTGGTCGGTGTTATCATGCAATCGACACTCTGCCAGAGGTCTTGGGTTTCACTTTGGGCCTTCTGCAGGGCATATGAACCTTTATAAGCATCTGCGGCACTGAGGCTTCGTGCCCCAGCAATAATCGTGCGCACTGTGGGATCTATTTTGTCTTCATGTCTATTCAAAAAGTCTTCGATTGCGACATAGCGTTCGGCAACCCAGGCACCGCCATAAAGCAGCTTAGCTGTGTCTAACCACCGTTTAAAAGGGATCTCTTTGATCTCATAGCCCATCTGTTTAAGTTGATGGATTGTGGCGAAAAAGCTTATTTCAGCCTTTTTATCGTCATTAAAAAAAAGGCTGGTCTCATCAGGTATGCCTAAAATAGGTTTTGCACCCCAAGCGGGTGGCATTAAGGCGTTTTCATCGCGACTGTATTCATCTCTCGCGTCCACTTGAGCGGCCACATCAAACACCTGGTAAGCATCCTGGGCATTGAGCGCGAAAATGCTGATGACATCTTGAGAGCGAACCGCTGGTACGACACCTGAAGTGCTCAATAAGCCTTTAGAAGGTTTAAGGCCAATTAAATTATTAAAGGCGGCCGGTACTCGTCCGGAACCTGCTGTATCGGTGCCTAAAGAAAAGCTGCATAGGTTTAGCGCTAAAGACACTGCCGAGCCTGAACTAGAGCCGCCTGAAATCATGTCAAAATCGAATGAGTTATGACAGACACCATAAGGAGAGCGAGTGCCGACCAAGCCTGTTGCAAACTGATCCATATTGGCTTTTCCAATCGGGATCGCACCGGCTTCAATTAGCAAGCGAACCACTGTGGCCGATTCTGTCGGAGTATAGGCATATTCAGGGCAGCCAGCGGTGGTTGGAATGCCGATTAGGTCGATATTGTCTTTAATGACAAACGGAATACCCCATAGAGGCAAATTATTGCGCTCAGTTTTCTCAAGTGCTGCCAAGTAAGGTTCTAATTCAGTATCACTTAAAACATGGATGAAAATATTGTGATCATCATAGTTTTCAGCGGCTTGTTTTATGTGCGAAATGACTTTTCTAGGCGTCAATTCTCCCGAGGCATAGGCTGCTTTAAGTTGTAGAAGTCGTAAGTCCATTATTCACTTACCTCCATCACCAGCAGGGCTTGACCATTTTGAATGAGGTCTTTTTTATTCACCAAAATTTCAGTAATGATGCCGTCAAATTCGGCTTCCACAGGAATCTCAATTTTCATGGTTTCTAAAATGGCAATGATGTCACCTTCCTTGATTAGATCACCTGGTTTGACAGTGATTTGCCAGACACTCCCGGTAATTGGGGAAAGGATGGCGACAAACCCTTCTGGAATTTCGGCCATTGGCTCATTTTGCACTTCGTCTTGCGCAGACGTGGTTTCAAAATTAGCTTGTCCAGTGGCTTCCCAATCCAAACGTTCGGCTTCAAATGCGGCTTGTTGTGTGGTTTTGAAGGCTTGAATACTGTCAGATTCTTCAGATAAAAAAGCCTGGTACTTGCTTAAAGACAAAGTGGTTTCTTCAATAGAAATATCGTAACGTCCCAGCGGGAAATCTAGTCTGGCTTGGGCGAGTTCGGCTTCACTGACTGGGTAATATTGTATTTGGTCAAAGAATTCTAGCAACCAAGGTTTGCCTTCTGGGAAGAATGGCGTGGTGTGATAAGGGTTCCACATTTGAATGGTGCGCCCTACAAATTGATAACCACCAGGGCCTTCCATACCGTAAACACACATATACGCGCCGCCAATGCCTACGGCATTTTCAGGAGTCCAAGTACGTGCCGGGTTGTATTTTGTGGTGACTAAACGGTGACGAGGATCGAGTGGTGTGGACACTGGCGCACCTAGGTAAACATCGCCCAGCCCCAATACCAAATAGCTGGCATCGAAGACAATTTTCTTGACCTCTTCAATTGAGTCCAAACCGTTGATACGGCGGATAAAATCAATATTACTTGGGCACCAGGGCGCATCAGGACGCACCGATTGCATGTATTTTTCAATCGCCAACTTGGTGCTGGAATCATCCCACGACAATGGTAAGCGTACAATGCGACTCTTAACCGTTAAATCTTTGGCAGAAGAAATCTCTGTTTCTAATGCAACCAGCTTTTTAATGATGTCGGCTTGTGAAATCTGTCGAGGATTATAGTGTACTTGTAGAGAGCGAATCCCCGGCGTTAAATCTCTGAGGAATGACCAGGCCTGGTCATTATCACTTTTAAGTAATTTCAAGCGTTCAATCAAGACTTGAATGCGGAAGCGTAATGCTAAATCAAGTTCCATCGCGCCATATTCAATAAGGACGTGACTGTCACCTGAACGACGATATTTCACACCGAACTCATGGTCTTTTGACGAAATTTCATGGGCTAAACAAGATTGTTCGGTTGGCGAATCTAAAAACACCAAGGGTTTTAAAAGGCTTGCATCTAATGTTTCAAGTGAATTCTCGTAAGCCTTTAAAGCCGCTTCAGCGGTTTCAGTAGAGACGGCTTTAAAACGAATTTTATCGCCAGGACGCAATTGTCCCATCTTCCATTGTTCGGCTTCGATAATGGTCGCAGGGCAGACGAATCCGCCTAGGCTTGGCCCATCTTGCGCTAAGATAACCGGCATATCCCCCGTGAAATCGATGGCACCAATCGCATAGGGATTGTCGTGAATATTGGAAGGATGCAAGCCTGCTTCGCCCCCAGAATCACGTGCCCATAAAGGTTTCGGACCAATTAAACGGATGCCGGTACGACTTGAGTTATAGTGCACTTCCCAGTCGGTTGAAAAAAAGCTTTCAATGCCTTCAGCAGTGAAAAAATCAGGTGCGCCTTGTGGTCCATAGATGACGGCTATTTCAACGTGATTACTGATTTTTGGTAGCAGATTCTGAGGGAAATTCTGTGTGAAAGTAGCGTCTGGCAAGTTTTTATCAAGATGCAATACATCGCCAGCGCGTAATAAACGCCCACCATGTCCCCCAAATTTACCCAGTGAAAAGGTGGTTTTACTGCCCATATAATCTGGCACATCAAAACCGCCTAACACCGCTAAATAAGCGCGTTGTCCAAGGTCTTTAATGACTTTGGATTTAAGTTGTTGGCCGGCTTTAACAGTGACCGCCTGATTTAAAGGAATAGGTTGCTTATCCAAAGTAGGTTGAATGTCCGCACCGGTGATACAAATAACGGTATCACGGTCAAAATTCAGGCTGACGCCCGAAACCGTCATTTCAATAGTGGCCGCTTCTAAATCATTGTTTAAACAACGGTTAGCTAAACGGTGTGAAAGCGCATCCATTGGCCCGGAAGGCGGTACGCCAATATCCCAAAAACCGACACGACCAGGATAACTCACCAGCATGGAATGAGTACCCGCATTGGTGACTTCAACTGAAAAAGGAGCATATGTAAAGCGGTTGAGAAATTGGGTGTAAAGGTTATGACCGTCAATAAACTCAGCCGATTCACTGAGCGCACCTAAATAAGAAATATTGGTTTCGAAACCATCAATACGGGTTTCGTGCATGGCTTGTTGCAGGTTGTTAACCGCTTCGGTTCGATCTTTGCCGGTGACAATGATTTTGGCCAACATAGGGTCATAAAAAGAGCTGACCTCTTGGCCGCGAGAGCACCAGGTATCGACACGACGGTTCTTTGGCATCTGCCAACCCGTTAATTTACCAGAGCTTGGTAGAAAGTTTTTAAACGGGTCTTCGGCATAGACACGAACTTCAATCGCATGACCTTGTGCAGGTTTGACCAGGCCTGGTAGTTTGGCTTCATAAGCCACTTTGACCATCCACTCAACCAGGTCTACACCGCGTACCGCTTCGGTAATGCCGTGTTCAACTTGGAGACGTGTATTCACTTCTAAAAAGTAATATTGATTTACATCGGTGTCATAAACATACTCAACCGTACCCGCAGATCGGTATTTGACCAATTTACCCAAACGTACTGCATGCGCTTCCATCTCAGCAACTTGTTGGCGATCGATTCCGATAGCAGGCGTTTCTTCCACGACTTTTTGGTTACGACGCTGTAAAGAGCAATCACGTTCTCCAAAAGAGACCACATCGCCTAAACCATCACCGAAAATCTGAAT
>Ga0307486_1002039_pt1 | contig 14582 bp, 19 predicted proteins | sample CBIW02metaG_FD_203663 | JGI IMG/M metagenome (GOLD analysis project Ga0307486, IMG submission 203663) | Sea-ice brine microbial communities from Beaufort Sea near Barrow, Alaska, United States - CBIW 0.2 | ecosystem: Environmental > Aquatic > Marine > Coastal | place: USA: Alaska | collected... | reverse complement strand
CGAATCGCAATCGCTCCATGTCGGCAGGCGAAAACTTGCGATATCCCGACGCGGTACGCGCTGGAGCTACAAGCTTGCGCTCTTCGAGAAAGCGAAGCTTCGACGGTGTGAGATCAGGAAACTCGGGACTGAGTTTTGCAAGAACTTGACCAATGCTCAGAAGCACGGGTGCTGGAGCTGAGCGCGCCTGACGCGCCACCCCAGCCACTAAATACCAGCCGCCGTCGGAAGATCGCGGCGCGACGCGTAAAACGTGAGCCTGTACTTGCCAACCTGAACTTCAGCGCGATCGCGAAGAACCGCACTCGACTCGATGCGGTCGCCACCAAGATAGGTACCGTTGAGCGAACCCAAATCTTTCACATCGAACGTGGTGCCCTCGCGCAAGAACTCGACATGACGTCTCGATACCGTGACATCGTCAAGAAAAATATCTGCTTCGGGATGACGACCAACGGTTGTGACATCGGCATCCAAAAGGAAACGTGCCCCAACGTTGGGCCCACGGCGCACAATCAACAGCGCAGAACCAGACGGCAACGCGGAAATCGCCGACTTCTCGTCATCCGAGACATCGGCGCCCATTGCCGCAACCTGGCTCGCAAACTCGAGACTATAGGTTGCAGTGGTGTCGGTGCGCTCGACAACAGGCTGCGCTGACGTCTCATCCGCCGACCATACGTCGGCGCCGTGACCATCATTCATTGACTCAACCATCGCAAACCTCCCTAACTAAATAGCGTATCGGATTCATGCACGCTCAACCCCTCGGGATCCGAGAAATTCTGACTGATTGTGCGACATAAATGAGTCCAGCCCACCAATACAAGAACGCACCCCACAACACGAAGGCCCACCCGATGGGATTAGTGAGCTCTGCGATCGCCGGAAATGCCTGTCCGAGCATCAAAATAGGCAGCGCGTAGTACAGAGCGGCAGTGGCCACTTTGCCCAGGTGATGAACCGGCAACGGCCCAAAACCATAGTTGGCCGAAATGATCCCCAAGACGACAAGCATGATTTCGCGCCCAACGATGACGAGGAACAACCACCACGGAATGACACCGCGGGCAGCCAACCCGATCAATGCGGCGAAAATGAATAAGCGATCAGCGGCAGGATCGAGCAACTGTCCAAGTCTGGTGATCTGATTGAAGCGCCGCGCGATCAGACCATCTAGGTAATCGCTGAGGCTTGACACAACGAGAACGACGAGCGCAAGCGCATCCTGAGCCGTAATGATCAAAAAGAGGAACAGAGGCACCAGAGCTAGCCTGATAAAACTCAGCACATTGGGCACATTCCACACGCGATCGCTGATTTCGGGTGAGCCACTGTTTGCCACAGCTTGAGTCTAGCCAGCATCCGGAGCGAAATGCCGCGATCGCAGCGTGCTCTGGTCACACCGCGGGCGTAACCTTGGTGTTATGTCCTGCATCCGCTTTAACACTCCAGCTCAGCGGGCCCAGATGCGGGCCCTCGCCCCCTCGATGATTACTGCCGAGGAAGCCGCAGCGCTGCATCCGGCGCCGAAAGTTACCGACAGCAAGATTGCACGACTTCGAATCTTGGCGCGAGACTCAAACCCCAAGATCCGCGAGAGTGCCGCGAGCAGTCACAACACTCCGGTCGACGTGTTTGAAGCGCTCGCCCGCGACCCTGACGAGGGTGTTCGAGCGTGCGTAGCCCGCAACGAATACGCCCCATGCGACATTCTGCGGATGCTCGTCAGCGACCCCTCAGAGAAGGTGCGTGGATTCCTCGCCCTCAACTTCTATGTGCCCGACGATGCGATGAACACACTCGCGGCAGACGACAACGCCACCGTGCAGCGACTTGTGCGCTGGAAGACCGAACTCGCCAACGCCTGATGCCGACAGGGACAGCGCCGGCACGAACAGTGCGGGTCGATAGCTGGTTGTGGGCGGTGCGTGTCTTCAAGACCCGCTCGCAAGCGACAGCTGCCTGTCGCGCCGGCCACGTGAAGATCGGCGGCTCGAGCGCCAAAGCTGCCCACCCAGTGCGCATTGGCGACCAGGTGATCATCCGTATTGCTGGCTTTGATCGCATTTTGGTAGTGAAGCAAACCATCGTGAAACGTGTTTCTGCGATAACAGCGGCCGAGAGCTTCATCGACGAGACTCCCCCACCACCCTCACGCGAAGAAGTTGCGATGGCGCCCCGGCGTGACCGTGGTGCCGGTCGTCCGACCAAGCGTGAGCGACGCGAATTCGAGAAATTGCGTGGCCGCGACGAACCGGATGCGCGACCACCGGAGTATTAGCTCGGCTCTGCAGCGACCCCGTCGAGAATGGCCTGGATCTGGCTGAGCGCTAGGCGCATTCCTTCTTCCATACCCATCTTCTGCATCTCTTCAAGCTGCTCGGCGGACTCGAACCCCGAGAGGATCGTCAGTCTCACTCCTGTTGCGATGGGCTCAAAAACGAGGTGAGCGGTTGTGACACCGAGGTCGCCAGATGGCTCGCCCTCGTCATCAGCAAAACCATCCTCGACCTTAAGCTCGCGCTTTTCCACAATCGAGATGAATTTCCACCACCCGTGCATTCTTTCCCCGTCGGGACCCTGCATGAAATAGTGGGCGCGGCCTCCCTCCTCGAACTCGTATTTCACGAACGTTGCCGGCCATTCCGGTGGCCCCCACCAGCGCTCGAGTTTGCGCGGATCGCTAACCAGTTGCCACGCGCGCTCTAGCGTGGCGGAAAACTCGGCAGTCGTCGTAAGAGTCAAGGCCTCAGTATCAGTTTGGCTCGTGACGTTCATTGCTTCACCTTCTCTTTCAGTCGTCGTTGAGCACACCGCTCATGCGGAATGCTCTCTTCTTCCACACGTCCTCGAAGTGGGAGAGAAGCTCTTGGATACGATGAATTGACGCCACGTCTCCGCGCACGATTTGTTCACGACCGTTGCGGTGCTTTGATACAAGTCCCGCAGCCTGCAACACCGCAACGTGTTTTTGCACCGCGGCGAAGCTCATCTCATAGCTGCTCGCTAGCCGAGAGACCGATATCCCTTCATCCATCACCCGAGTGACGATGTCGCGGCGGGTGGAATCGGCGAGAGCGCGAAACATCGCGTCTATGTCGGCGTCTGTAACCTCATCTACAACCATTTAGTTGTAGATTACGCTCGTTGGAATTGGAGCGCAAGGGCTTGGAGAGAATTCGTCGGACGACGAGAATTACAGCTTGCGCAGCGTCAAAATCTGTTCAGCACGCCCGAAGGGCCCGGTGACATCGTGCAGCACCGTTGATGTTAGACCCACTCCGTCTGCACCAAAATTGACGGCGCTGTGGAGCCCCAACCATTCGCCAGCTGGCGCGCGATAGAGGTGAATCTGTAGGTCAACGTTGGGGAAGGCGTAGCCGCCCTCCCCCGGCTTGACTCGGGTGGCGATCCCATTGCTCGTATCGACGAGTCCTATTAATCGAACAAAATCGCTTACTGGTTCAGCGGGCAGCAAAGGATATGGCGTACGCAGCCAGACACGACCGCGCCCCGACGCGTGATCCGGCAGAGCTCGTGCGTCGATGGAGCGAATATACCCGCCCGGCCACTCCACTAGATTCACCGGGTCAGCCGCATGCTCAGGAGCGAGCATCCGCTCATCAACGATTCCTTCGACTTCTGAAGTGTCGGATGTTTGCAAGCGCCACGCTGTGGCACGAACCGCGACGCGGCCCCCGGCCACCAACTCGGCCTGCACAAGCTCAATTGTTCGACCCGGCCGAAGAACGGTAGTGACTATCTCAAACGTGCCATCAGGAATGAGTCCCAAAATCTCGTAACTAATTCGCGCGATCCGCAACTCGGGGCGAGCCTCGAATGACTCGAGCACATGCGCCAGAAGCCCTGCGACCGGCGCCATGTGCTGCTCGTGCGGGTTCCAGGCGCCCTGCGCATGGATCGTCGACTCAAAATGGGTGTCGTCGTGGCGGAGGTAATACGACTGCGCTTGAGATGTCACAACTCCAGCCTAATCAGACAGCGTCGGCGCAACGCTACAACCGGGGCAATCCCACTCCCTACTGGCCCACCGTTACTACGGGCCGATTGTTAGTGAAAGCGCAACTTTTCGATCAGGTCGTGCTTGTTCAGGCCCGAGTAGCCGCTTAGATCAAGTTCGCGCGCACGCTCGTGCAACTCTGTGACGGTCCAGTCGTCGTATGATCCAGATTCTCCACCGCGCTTGCCAACCGCCGAACGTCCTTCTTGTGCCGCCGCATTAGAAATACGGGCTGCCTTTTCTTTCGAGGCGCCGTCTTCCCGTAATTCCTCGTAGAGTACCGGGTCTTTGAGTCGTGAATTTTTGCGTGAAGGCATATCGTGTTCACTCCTTGACGTCGAAGCTTTCGCGGCACAGCGGCACCACGCACTCAGCCTAAGAAGACATCAATCGCACCGCAGCCATTTTGCGAGAACACCAAGGGAACGCGAAGCGTGCGTTCAGATGCGGAAGTTTGAGAGCAACGATGGCTAGAACAACATCGGTTGTGGCATTGCTCGCGCTGCCAACGCTGGCGGGAGTTCCTCGGCTATCAACGAGCGTTCCCCGCTACTATCGCGGGTGCTCGTGTGCGCTCGCGAACCAACGATGCCCGTAGCCGGGTCGAGAGTTGTTCGCTCGAGGCCATGACGCTGGATGATCGGACGCAGCTTGGCCGCCAACCACTGCCGATACTCCTTGGGGGCGTAGGTGCCGCGAGCGTACATCGAGCGATACCGTTCCACCAGTTCGGGATGCGCGCCCTCGAGCCACTGGAAATACCACTCCTTTGTGCCCGGCTTCAAATGAAGCGCCGAGTACACAATTGATGTTCCGCCAGCGGCTTTGACCGCGGCAACTGCGCGCTCGAGGTGATCGCGAGAATCGGTAAGAAACGGCAGGATCGGCATGAGAAAGACTGCGCAATCAAGACCAGCGTCCCTCACCGCAGTGACTGTCGCTAGTCGTGCTTTCGCGGTTGGCGTTCCTGGTTCGACCGATTGCTGTAACTCGTCATCATAAATCGCGATCGACATTCCGATGTCAACAGGAACGTGTTCGTTCGCCTCCGTCAACAGAGCAAGATCTCGCCGCAGCAATGTGCCCTTGGTGAGAATCGACAGCGGCGTGCCCGAGCCTGCCAGCGCGGCGATGATCCCCGGCATGAGCCGGTATCTGCCTTCTGCGCGCTGATACGGATCGGTATTAGTGCCCAAGGCGACCGGATGCCGGCTCCAGCTGGGTTTGCTGAGCTCTTGTGCCAGCACTTCCGCCACGTTGACCTTGACCACGATTTGGGTGTCAAAGTCTTTACCTGCGTCGAGGTCGAGATATTCGTGCGTCGGACGAGCGAAGCAATACGTGCACTGGTGGAGGCATCCGCGCATTGGGTTGATGGTCCAGCCGAATGGCATGTCACTTGCGGTTGGCACTTTGTTGAGCGCGCTCTTGGCAAGCACTTCGTAGAACGTGACACCGGCGAATTCTGGCGTGCGAACGGTACGCACAAGATTATTCAGGCGAGCGAGCCCGGGCAGCGCGTTCGGAGCCTCGCTGTTGACCTGCTGCCCGCTCCACCGCATGCCAATATTCGAACACATGTTCGAATAACATTCAAGCCGACTCGCGGGCACGAGTGATCAGGCCCGCAGAGCCGATCCACTTGTTAGGTGCCGAGCCGAGAGAGCACACGCAGCCCTTCGCGGTCGAGAACAAGGACTCGGCCGCGACCCTGCCGGATGAGGCCACGAGCAGCAAGATCGGACATCGCTTTACTCGTCGCCTCTCGCGTCGCACCAAGCAGCCCAGCGAGCTGATCGTGCGTCAGTCGCACTGCGACATTCCCGAAACGCGACGACCGCTCGGCCGCTGACAGTCGCACGAGAGTACCGGCAGTGCGAGCCAGCAGCGGGCGAAGGGCAAGATCCGTCAATCGTTCCTCAAGCAACGCAACTTGCTCGCCCAAGTGACGCGCAATCCGACTCGCTACTCGAACATCGCCGAGGAGATACTTCTCAACCTCTGTGTTGTCGAGCTGGCAGATCTCTACCCGCTCGATCGCCTCTGCGTAGTTGTCATACATCCGCTGACCCACCAAAAGCATCTCGCCAAACACTGCACCTGGGGAAAGTATCGCCATAGTCAGCGTCTTGCCATCTTCGGTGACGCGAAACACTCGAACTCGCCCCTTCTTCAGAATGAACAAGGCCGACACAGGTTGACTCTGGCTGAACACCAGCTCGCCGCTACGAAAAGCTCGCGCAGGTGCGAGTCGATCCATTTCGCGAATTTCGGCAGGGCTGAGATCCGCAAAGATCTCAACCTCGCTCAAGCAGCTGAACTGTGCGCCAGGGTCTGGCTGCAATGGGTTTACCTCTCGAATGTGGGGTGACCATGACCTGTGGGCCCCACTCGACGCGGAGGCCACATCAGTGGTGCAGGCTTCATTCATCGTCGCGAAACAAGAACACGCACCGCAACGAGGCCGAGAATAACACCGTAGATCATGTGGCCCATGAGCGAGAGGAGAGCGCCGGCATTCACTACGAACAGCGCGCCACCAAGCATCATGGGCATGATGACGAGCGGACCAAGCACCCACCAGATCGCGCCGTAAGCGAGTCCGACAAGCGCCCCGCGCAGGTAGCCGGTGAGAAGCCTCGTGCCGAACAGGACCGTCAGGCCCAGCCCGATCATGATCGAGATCATCATGTGGACGAGAAAGCCGACGACTGGCGACTCGGAGCCAACCATCATTGCAAGGGTGGGTAACAGCCCCATCATTGCCATCATTATTCCGAATACAATTCCGCCAGCGATGCCGCCAAGCACACCCGCTGCAACGCGACGAGCGAACGATGCCGAGGTTGTGGAAGTACCTGAAGTTGTTGAACTGAGTGTTGCGGACATTGGAAATCCTCCATCTAGTCTGTGGGTAAGCCATACAGACATTACGGATCGCTGCCCGAACACTCCGCGATCTCGATCACACAACGGAAATCAGTCGGAGCCGCTTGCCTGCGCGGGATGCGCGACCGGGCCATCACTCACGCTGATAACGTCAGAGGCGTGTTTTCTAAAGTGACGGTCCCGACAACTCTTCAAACGCGTGATGGCGAAATGACGCTTCGGTACTCCGAATTAGGTGACATTGACACCATCCTTCAACTCTTGGCGGATGACCCGGTCAGCGCGTTGCGTGGAGATACCGCACGCCCCGAAGATCGTCCCGCCTACGAAAAGGCGTTCCATGCGATCGCGACTACCCCTGCAAATGCCTTGCTCGTCGTTGTTTCGCCCTCTGGTGATGTTGTAGCCACCATGCAGCTAACGGCGATCCCTGGAATGGCACGGCGCGGATCCCACCGACTACAGGTTGAGGCGGTGCGCGTTTCCGCCAGCCAGCGCTCATCAGGAATCGGCGGCGCCATGATGCGCTGGGTCATCGAAACCGCAGCGCCAACGCTCGGCGCCTCCCTCATCCAGCTCACCTCGGATGAAGCGCGCACCGATGCCCACCGCTTCTACACAAAACTCGGTTTCGAAGCCTCGCACATCGGATTTAAGTACACCATCAAGCTCTGACCGAAAGCACAGACGCGATCGCTGACGCGATCGGCTATGAGCTTCTGCGATAGCGGGCACCTGCGTGTTCTGCAGGTAAGCGATCTCCCCTTCCGTGCAGCTTGTTGCGCAGCGTGCCTTCAACATATTCCTGCGGGTAAAGACCACGTTCGCGCAGCACGGGGATGACGTGCTCGACGACATCTTCGAAAGTGCCAGGCGTGATCGCGTAGGCAAGGTTGAATCCGTCAACATCGGTCTCTTCCACCCACTGTTGCAGCTCATCCGCGATTTCTTCACCCGATCCAATGATGAACGGGCCAAGGCCCCCGATGGCGCCGAGTCGTGCGATGTCGCGAACCTTCCATTCACTTCCGTCATTGTTTGCCTGTTGAAAGTTGGCGACGGTCGACTGAATGGCGTTGCTCTTGACGTTGCCAATGGGTTCATCGAGGTCATACTGCGACAGATCGATGCCCATCCATCCCGACATGAAAACGAGCGCTCCCTCTTCGCTGGCGTAGCTCAGATAGTCGTCGTATTTTGCTTGGGCTTTCTGCGACGTCTCGTCGGTGATGATGGTGAGCAGGGTGTAAATGCGCGCTGAGTAGCGATCGCGTCCGGCAGTTTCGAGAGCATCTCTGATGCGTTCCACTGTCGCTTTTAGTCCCGCCTTGGTCGAGGCAGCCACGAAGATTGCTTCGGCATTTCCTGCCGCGAATTGAATGCCACGTGGCGAGGCTCCCGCCTGATAGATCACCGGAGTGCGTTGCACCGACGGTTCTGACAAGTGGATGCCAGGCACGGTGAAGTGCGTGCCCCGATGCTCGATGTCATGAACCTTGCTTGGGTCAGTAAACACGCCAGATTCGCGATCCCTAATGACCGCGTCGTCTTCCCACGAGCCCTCCCACAGCTTGTACAAGACCTCCAGATATTCGTCGGCGTGGTCGTAGCGGTCGTCGTGTTCTAGCTGATCGTCATTGCCCATGTTTCGCGCTGCCGACGGAAGGTACCCGGTGACGACGTTCCAGCCGATCCGCCCCTTGGTGAGGTGATCAAGTGTCGACATGCGGCGAGCAAAGGGGTACGGATGTTCGTAGGCCGTGCCTGCCGTGATGCCGAACCCCAAGTGCTCCGTGACATGAGCCATGGCCGAGACCAGCAGGAGAGGATCGTTGACGGGAACTTGAGCACCGTGACGAATGGCAGCCTCATTGGAGCCCGCATACACGTCATAGGTGCCCAAGACATCGGCGATGAAGATGCCGTCAAAGGTGCCACGTTCGAGCAGTTGGGCTAGTTCAGTCCAGTAGTCGAGGTCTTTGTAGCGCCACGATTGATCGTCAGGGTGACGCCACATTCCGGACGACTGGTGAGCGACGCAATTCATGTCAAAAGCGTTGAAACGGATTTGTCTAGGCATGCCACCATCGTGTGCCGTGCGACCCATGTTCGCACCCTGCGGCGAAACAATCGGCGCAACATAGAGACACATATCGACATATTCTCGCTTCACCCTGTGATCCGGCGCACCCTTGACTGCATCCCCTCTCGATTGGATGGACGAATGCACACGACTACGCAGGAACGAGCGACGACGACTGTCGTCTCCGGGGCCCACGATCGCAGCGACAACGGCTCAACGCTCCCCGCAATTCGCGCCGACGAATTCGCGCACGCATTTCGCCAGTACCCCGGCGGCGTCGCCGTTATCACCGCGGACTCCGCCACTGGACCGGTAGCCATTACTGTCACCTCGGTGATTTCGGTGAGCGCAGCGCCACCACTGCTCGCATTCTCAATCGGTCATGGCACGTCCACGGCGCCCAGTATCCTCAGCGCCCGCTCGTACGTCGTCCATTTTTTGGGCAGTGACCAACTCGGCATCGCGAAACTGTGCGCTACGAGCGATATCGATCGTTTTGCCGACACCCGACTGTGGGCGCGACTTCCCACGGGAGAGCCGTACTTTCCCGGCGCCCCCGCGTGGGTCGTAGGGAGCAGAGTTGACCAGCTCGACGCCGGCGAAGCATCGCTCATTCTGCTGCGTGCCACCGAATCGCACGTCAACCCCGATGCCGACGGAGTCCCCGCACTCGTTTACCACGATCGTGCGTGGCACCATCTTGGTCAGCATTCACGGGTGAGCTAGCGCCGACTAGCGCAGACGCGCTTGCTAAGCGGCTGGTTCCTCATTCCACGTTTCGACGAGAGTAACGCGCCCTCGTGAATCACGGATCGCGAGCACGAGTGCGATGATCGCCGTAGCGATACCGATAACGCCCAGGGGGTTCGCAATCCCGATGGCGATTCCCAGTGCTGGCTCGCTCGGCCCACTAATGATCGTCTGCAAGCCGGTTGGTGTCGTGTCGGGCAGCGTGAGCCCTAGAAGAAAAGCGCACCCACCAGAAGCGATCAACATTGTGTGCGTCATCGCGCGTGTCTGGAATCCCCGCAGCGCCGTACGCCGAACCGCTAGTCCCGTGAAAACGAAGAGGGCGGCAAATGAGAGGCCAAGGGTTGCCGCATACAGGAGAGTTAATCCGCCACCGATGCCGAACAGGTCGCGACCGAACGAAACCCACCCTGCAACCGCAATTCCCGCACTAGCCACAGCGGCACCGCGCATTCCGGTTCCGGGGGCGCCCGCTTGAGCGCGCACTTGTGTCGCCGTGTAAGTCACTAGATACCTGCTTCGTGTGTGGTTGCCCACAATGCTAGCGATAGGAAGCGTGCCGGTCCGACGCCCACGCGGTTCTCGAAAGAGCGATTGTAAAAATGGGCATTGCTCTTTTACTTTCCGACGCGAGAGACTGGGCGCTACATCCAGCACGAGGAGACGCCGTGGCACAATCCGCTGATGGCCGCGTGGCCGTCTACATCGACTTCGACAACATTGTCATCTCGCGTTACAACCAGAAACACGGCAACGGGCAGTTTCAGAAGGACAAGGCTCGAACCCACAACTCGGGCCGAACTGCTCCAAGCGCGGTGGGCGCCAAACTTGCCGAAGCTGAAGTGGATGTCGAAGCCATCCTCGACTACGCCTCGTCGTTCGGCACCGTGGCTCTCAGTCGCGCCTACGCCGACTGGTCAGTGCCGGTCAATGCGGGCTACCAGAAGCAACTCATCAATCGCGCGGTAGAACTCGTACAGCTCTTTCCTCTGACTGCTCAGATGAAAAATGGGGCCGATATCCGTCTCGCTGTTGATGTGATGGAGGACCTTTTTCGGCTGCCCGAGCTCACACACGTGGTAATTGTCGCTGGTGATTCTGACTATGTCGCGCTTGCGCAGCGTGCCAAGACGTTGGGTCGGTTTGTCGTCGGTGTTGGGGTCGCTGGCGGAACAAGCCAAGCACTCACTTCATCGTGCGACAAGTTCGCCGACTATGACTCGCTGCCGGGGGTCGAATTCGACACCACGAAGCCACCAACCGTGGCAGTGACAGCGAAGACGCCTGCCGCAGCGCCAAAGAAGGCAAGCACCACGGCTGCGGCCTCAACAAAGATCGCTATTGAACAACCGACGACGGAGATAAGCCCTCTCAAACTGTTGGTGCGCGCGCTGAGATTGGTGCAGCAGAAGGAGGATTCCGACTGGCTCAATAGTTCTGCTGTCAAGACTCAGATGCTCAGAATTGATCCGTCGTTTGATGAGTCATCGCTAAAGTTCAAGACGTTTAGCGACTTTGTGAAGTCACTCAATTCGAACGTTGAGATGCGCGAGCACGAAGGCATCCGGCAGGTACGGCTCCGGCCCAATGCTTCAAACCCCAAATAGAACTAAGAGTTCGATATCCCGCGGCCATCGCCGGCGACCGCCAGCTAGCTCAGTGCGATCACCAGTGTGCAGGCAGTAAGAATCACGGTGACCGGTACCATCACATTTCGTTCCTGTGTGCTGCGAGAAAGCGCATTCATGATGATGCCGAGGGTGAAGTAGCCGAACAAAACCCAAGCCGCGACGACCCCAAAAACTCCTCCGCCAAACACTGAAGCGAGACCCGACCGGTCAATGAGAACTAGAGCAAACAGGGCGTAGAGCAGCATCGATACGACGCTGCCGACGCGCAGCTTCGTTGGTAACACTTCGTGCGCACCGCCCCAGACGAGTCGGCCGAACGGCTGGCCCGCCGCGACGAGCACCTGCAGAATTGCGAGCGCCAACAAAACAACTAGCGCAACCGCTAGGGCAATCGCAGCGATAGACATGGCAACCCACTTTCGCGCCGCGAAGCGGCAACGACGAGAGTGTAGCGAGCGCCGACCCGCCAGCGCTAGCGTTCTGAGAAACCCCGCTAGACGAGAAGCTGCGCGGCCAATAACTCAAGTGCCGCCAGCCGCCCAGGTGACGTGTCTGCGGCATCCGCGTCGTACGCCGAAAGGCCGGGCGTAATCATGACTTCGTCAACGCCAAAACGCTGTGCGAGCGAGCGGATGCGGGCCGCAGCAGCAACGGGCTCGTCGATAACCCAGCGCTCGGCCATGTCATCCACCATTTGTTGCTGAGGCTCGGCAAGGTCCGTCGCAGCCGCCTGCTCAATGGTGGCGAGCGGACCGAGTGGCATTCCGCTTCGGAGCCGCGCCATTTGCTGCAATTGCGGCAGCGCTGCGGCACGGGCTTCGGTCGCAGTCGCGGCGACGGCTACGTTGAGCGTCAAGAATGTGCGCGGTTCGCTCAGCAGCTCGGAGGGCACAAAGTTGTCGCGGTACAGGGCAAGAATGCGTTCGGTTCCTTCGCCCGAGAAGTGATGGGCGAAAACGTATGGCATGCCCTGGGCGGCAGCAAGTCGTGCCGAATAGTCACTCGATCCAAGCAACCACAATTCGGCAACAGACGCCGCGTTCGGTGTCGCGGTGAGCTCGTACACCTGACCTGACTGCAGCTGGAGAGCTGCACCCTCGGGGTGCATGAGGCTACGGATGTCGGCCACGTTGCGCGGGAACGCGTCGACGTCGCTTGTGGTCCCCGTCATCCGCAAATATGAGGTGATCACAGGGTCGCTGCCGGGAGCCCGACCAATGCCGAGGTCAATGCGGCCGGGGAACGCGGCTTCAAGGATCGCAAATTGTTCTGCGACTACGAGCGGGGCGTGGTTGGGGAGCATTACTCCCCCGGACCCAACCCGGATGCGTGTGGTTTTGGCGGCAAGAATTCCGATCAACACTGCCGGGTTCGTCGACGCGACCGCTTTCATGTTGTGGTGCTCGGCCACCCAGTATCGCGAATACCCGAGCTCATCGGCACGCTGCGCGAGCGCTGTTGTCGCGGCAAGAGCATCTGCCGAGGTCTGATTGCTGCGCACGGGAATGAGGTCGAGAACAGAAAGCCGAAGTGGTGTAGTCATCACTGCTATTCAACAGCGTTCGGGTGCGGATATTCCTGAGCATTGAGCTCCGGATCGGTCTGCCGTCCACGCATCCATAAATAGATAGCTATGGTTTCTATTATGAAGATTTCGGAGTTGAGCCACGAGACCGGTGCAACGCTGGCCACGATCAAGTTTTATTTGCGCGAAGGCCTGCTTCACGTTGGGGAACGCTCGGCACCGAATCAGGCGACGTATGGCGAGGCTCATGTGCGCCGCATCCACATGATTCGAGCGCTCACCGATGTCGGCGGCCTTTCGGTCGCGGAGGCCAAGCGCGTGATCGACGCAATCGATTCCGACCTGCCTCTTACCCGAGCGTTTGAGATTGCACAGAGTGCAGTGTCAGAGCACATTGATCCCGAGTCGGTGGATGCTGAGGCACTGAACACTGTCGACTCTGCGATTGCCGGCTGGGGATGCGGACCCGAGGATCCTGGCAGGCTCGCGGCAGCCCGCGTGGTGATGAACTTTCGGCGTGCGGGCCAGGGCGCAGATTCGGGATGGTTTGCGCGTTATGCCGAGGCGGCACGATTGGTGGCGGAGGCTGACCTTGACCTCGTCGAGAGTCGTTCAGGTCTCGCCGCCAAAGCGGAGACTGTTGTAGTGGGGACCGTGCTGGGTGATGCGCTTTTTGCAGCCCTTCGACGAAGCGCACAAGCTGCGTCTACCGTGCGGCGCTACGGGGATCCCGGGCGTAAATAGAGGCTTACGGATAGTGGAACTATCCGATAGTCTGGCTATCGACTCAAGGAGAAGCGATGGCCACCACCGACGAGAGCAGAACCCCCGCACACCCGCCCGCTCCCGAACGCGCCACATTAGGCCTCGAACGGATCGTGCTGCACAAGCCACTGCTCTGGCTCGCCATCGCCATGATTGCGCTCAGCATCGTTGCCGCGATCGGGTTCATCTTCGATCCTCGAGAAACACTGGGAGCGCCACTCTGGGCTAAGCCGTTGAAATTCGGGCTTTCCATCACCCTGTATTCGCTCACCCTCGCCTGGCTCATCGGGATGCTCAAGCGGCATCAACGCCTCGCCTGGTGGCTTGGCACCATCAGCGCCACGTTTCTCGCGGTAGAAATAGTGATCATTGCCGGTGCCGCCGCGATCGGAACAACCAGCCATTTCAACGTCACCACCCCGGTGAGCACAACCCTGTGGTCAATCATGGGCACCTCGATTGTGGTCGTGTGGGCAGCCGCGATTCTGACGGCCGCGCTCCTGTGGCGCCACCGCATCCCCCACCCCGCCCGGGCGCTCGCCATCAAATCTGGACTCATCATCGGCATCATCGGTATGGGCCTCGCGTTCCTGATGACCTCGCCCACAGCGCAGCAACTCAGTGACTTTCAGGGCATCGCCGGTGCCCACACTGTCGGGCTGCCCGACGGTGGCGTTGGCCTGCCGCTCGTTGGCTGGAGCACAGAAGCAGGCGACCTCCGCATTCCTCACTTCGTCGGCATGCACGCACTCCAATTGCTCCCCCTCAGCGCTCTACTACTCGAACTTTTGGCACGCCGCGCTCGCCCACTTCGTTCGCCATTGGTGCGCCGGCGAATCGTCGCGGTTCTCGTGACCCTCTACGCCGCAATCACCGGGGTACTCACCGCGCAGGCACTGATGGGTCAATCGATCG
>Ga0307486_1002038_pt1 | contig 14587 bp, 18 predicted proteins | sample CBIW02metaG_FD_203663 | JGI IMG/M metagenome (GOLD analysis project Ga0307486, IMG submission 203663) | Sea-ice brine microbial communities from Beaufort Sea near Barrow, Alaska, United States - CBIW 0.2 | ecosystem: Environmental > Aquatic > Marine > Coastal | place: USA: Alaska | collected... | reverse complement strand
TTCCAAACAATCCAAATCAGTTTTAAATTTATCAAAATATTCTATAATCCCTTGTCCTTTGAATTTTTCCATTTCTTTCTATTTTACCTAGCAAAGATAAGTATTTAGATAGACACCTCTATAATGTGATTACAAGAACAGAAATAAGGAGATTTATTCAACAAATGGAGAATAATAAGTCTTCTTTTGGCTTAGGACATATACCAATGGAAATTCCGAGTCTTAATGTTTCCGTAGAAGAAAAAGAAGATAAATATATCGTATCTCGGAACGCTTTTAAGAATGAACTCCCAATAACACTTTATCAGCATAAAAAAGAAGAATTCATTTTTTCTCAATATATTTTTCTTGACAAAGAAGATAGCCAAGAAGTATCAATTAAAATAATTATTCGAAGTGTGATTTTGTAGGTGGGCCAATAATTCAAGAATATAATATTCGTACCTAAAACTTTGCACCTCAAAGACGATTCATCACAAATAAAGACGGGTTTAATCTAAAAGTGTATTTTTAGAAATCAGAAAAGAAAACAACTAAGCCGACAGGTCGGTGTTCCTATTCCTACAACTTGCGATAATCGAGACCGTTGGCTTTAATGCTCCAAAAACCTAATTTTAAATCAGAAAAATAAGGCTTGAAAAATAGAAACAATAAAATATGAACTTTTTAGAAATTACATTATCAAACAGAACAATGTGTAGCCTTCCCTAAAAGTTGGGGAAGGCTACAAGTCCTCTAAAAGAATTGAAGTAAAGTAATTCACAAACTAAAATTAAAAACAATTCTTATCTTTGAACAAGGACTCCCGAATTTAGCGGGAAAACTAAGAAATAAAGAATAAAAACTAATTTGTATAAATCCTAAAAATATAATCTATAGAATAAAAAAAATATTTTTTATAAAATAATATTCTTAAGCGTTTAGCTTTTGATTTTGGTTTCGATAAATCGCCAGTTTACATGCACACCACTATCAAAGCAAGGCGCCCACGCTACTGCGTGGGCTGCTCTTGTTTGGTGTGCGGGTGTCTGGCGATACCTTCGAAACCGACAAGTTGCAGTTCCACGCTTTTTTTATGCACGAACTTCACGATTAAAGGCTGACTTAACTTCTAAAATTCAACCTATGAATCAGTTAGCAAATTTGAATTACAATTATGAGGAAATTGAAGTATTAAAAATACTTGCCAAATTTCAAAATGATCCCGATAAAGCTTCGGTATTGATATTATCCGGCTTAGACGAATACGAGCATACCAGAATTGTAAAAATTATAGAAAAGTTTTACAATGATGGTATTTGGGATATTGAAGATACAGAAGATGGAAAAGGCCGTTCCACTTTTACAATAGACTTACAAGAATTTATTCTTAATTACCCTAACCCTATTCCTGAAAATTTGAGATCGGGCATCGACATAGGTGCTATTCTAGAAAAATTGTCCTGTTCAAATTTGGATCCTTTTGAAGTAAATTTTATACGTGCCCTCATTAAAAGAGATGCCAGTACTAATTCCTAAACTCTTCCATTATGAAAAAACTATTTTACCTCTCAACCTTGTTACTATTCTCCTGCTCCACCAATTCCAGTGCTCAGGAATCGCTTATTATAGAATACCTGGAAACAAGTCCGAAAGGAGTGAGAACTGATCTTAAAATGAATGTTTTAAAATTAGAGTTGTCTAATGTAACGGCCGCCGATAGCCTTGCATTTTTGGAAGCTCAATTTCAAAACAGGATTAAAGAAGAAAAAAAATCCATTCGAAGTTTTAAATTAAATATTCAGGAAGCCTTAAAAGAAAATAAGTCATTAGATCCTTCGAATATTGATAACTTGGCAAAAATTTCAGCGAATAAATCGATTATGAGTTTATATGAAAAAGGCATAGAGAAGGCTCGGTTAGCATTGGAAAAGATCCAAAGCCAAAAGGTCTTAGCAATAGAAAAATATAATAGCAAGGATGAAGATGAGCTTCTTGTTAAAAAAGCCATTACTAAATTTTCATATTTAAATCCTAAAATGAATACCAGGCAGGAACGTACGGAAACATTTGTGCTTTCTAAAGATGGCTCAGAAGTTTTGGGAATATTGTATAAGGATAAGTTGAGAAGGAAGCGATAATATTATATCAACCATACAGCTTAGTCCTCATTTAATGTTCTTATGTTTTCGAGCAAAAAACATTTTAAGATATGGATTTCGGTTGTAATTGAAATAAAATTCACTGCAATTTTTAACAACCCAAAGCGTAACAAATAAAAAAAACTACGCCTTATACCTGTATCAGAAAATACATTGAAGTTTTAATCCAAAAAACCATTCCTGTATTCTCTATTTAACTTTAATATTAGCATCATTAAAAACTATCGATGAAAAATTTCTTATTTATTGCTGCAATGCTATTGTCAGTTCTCGCCGCTAAAGCACAGAATGAACAAATAAATCCATATCATAAAAACAACGAAATAAAAATTGACGTAATCCAACCTTTACTTAGCGGTTCAGTTGAAGCAGGTTATGAAAGAAATTTAAATAGTAAATCGTCGTTAGGAATTTCGGGGGTCTATTTGTTTACTGAGAAATTTGATGAGGATATGAATTACTCCCTTACACCATATTACAGAAGGTATTTTGGGAAAAAATATGCCGCAGGCTTTTTTCTGGAAGGATTTGGAATGTTCAGTTCAATTGATGGAAAAAAGGTATATGAAACAGAGGAGCGGCTAACATTTAGTGAAGGCTCTGATGTATATGATTTATCCCTGGGTTTAGGATTAGGTAATAAATGGGTTACCAAAAGCGGATTTATTTTTGAAGCTAACTTTGGATTTGGAAAACAGCTTTTTAATGCTGATAAAACAGATCACAACCAGGTTATTCGCTATGGGATTAAATTAGGTTATCGGTTTTAATGTATATAAAGAGTAGAATAAATAATTATTGAAAAAAAAACTTAAAATGAAAAACAGTAAATTTTCAAAAATATTCGTCGGATTATTTTTATCAATTGGATTGGCCTCTTGTAGTGATGATGATAAAATTTCTACTATACAACCATCAACCAGCTTAATTGAAATGGAAGCAGAAGGTGGTGAAACAGAAATATCTTTTACTAACGGTGATTGGCAAATCGCAGAGGTCATAAACCATAATAGTAATTATAGTATTCACGGGAACATCTATTCGCAAGACGGGGAAATGACAAGGGAAAATTCAGTATTATTTTTAGAAGATCAAGGCAAAATCGAAGCTTTGTGGGATATTAAAGGTTTTATAATTACCAGAGATACTCCTTCTTCGCTTGAAATTCTGTTAAAAGAAAACAGTACCGGTGAAGAATTTGGTTTTACTGTAGTGCTAAAATCAGGAGAAGAAGTCAAAGAGATTGAGGTTTTTCAAAAAAAATCCCAGGGATACCAGTTTGATAATATAAAATTCCGTTTGAAAGAAGAAGATGGAGATTCCCTTTTTGTCAAAAAAGGAACAACTTATAGATTTGATGTACCGCGGTCCCAGGAGGTCGCTGTGTCTCCCTATGGAGGAGTTGACGTTCATAAACATTCTATTTTTTTAAGTTCCGAAAAGGATGCATTTGTATGGATAGAGAATGACTCAATTATGGTTGAAGTGCCCACTGATATTTATAACAATGAACTTTATTTTAATGGGGAACAAAGGTTGTATGGAAAACATTCTTCAATAAACCCTCACGGTTTTGAAGAAATGGAAACAGTTGCAATTCCTGCAGGCCAGTCTGCATTTTACATTGAACAGGAATGGCGAAAACGTCAGGTTTCTTATGAGCTTACCTTAATTAACAATAGAACCGGGGAAGAAAAAATTATAGAAGGTAGGTGGATTGAGACTGCACCTACAGGCGGATATTCTATACATTGGGAAGATTAATATCAATAGAATATTGGATTTAAAATCAAAAAAATGAAAAGAAAAAATGTAATTTCCAGCGCAAAGAATAATTCCTCAAAATACTATTTAATTTTGTTGTTGCTTATTTTTACTTCTACCCTTTCTTGCGTTCCCCTCCAGTATGGTTACGATGCACAGGAAAATAGTAATTTTTCCACATTTGATAATTTAGGCATCGCTAAACAAGATTTTTTAAAACAATATGGACCTCCTACCAACAAGGGTTTATACCAAGAAACTCCGACTAAAAAAGTAGAGAAATTGTACTATACCGAAAAGATCAAAAAATTTTTAGTTACCACAGAGTTTATTTTTGAAAATGATATTCTTAAGCAAATGGAGCGGGTTGAAACAAGAAACAACTGTCCAGAAATTAGAGATCAACGAGAGATTATAAAGTAAAAAAATGACAATATTCTTCTGTCTATCATTCGCGTTACTATATTTCCATTTGGCGATCACTCAAATTGTCGCAAATGATTCAATAAATGGAATTTGGGAAATGAAAGGTTACGGGATATAATTGAGATTACGGAAGTGAAGTTAACACTTTTGATATCATTAAAAGCTTGCATTTTAAATTTGCAAATCCAAAAAAATGAAATTGACCAATTAGGACAATTCCATAGGCGATATAGATGTAACTATTGCATTCATAAGCATGTTGTACAATATTAAAACTAAATATATTATGAGATCAATTTTTTTAGGAATGCTACTGGTTTTGACACTTCAACTAAATGCTCAAAACTCTGAAACAGTTGATTGGATTAACGAAAATTCTATAAAAATTGAAGATGCTGATCCTGACACAGAACTTTTAGAATTTAAGGAGAAGACCCCTACAAAATTTGCTAATGCCAAAATTTTCGGATTTGGTGAAGCTACTCACCACGGAAAAGAATTTTTTAATATCAAAGCTAAATTTTTCAAATATTTAGTAGAAACTCAAGGCGTAAGGGCTTTTATAATGGAGGAGGCTTATCCTGCAGAATCCGGCATCAATGAATGGATAAGTGGTGGAAAAGGAGATATACAAACAATTTCAACTAATTTCACCATGCAACCTTGGAAAACTAAGGAAGTGGTAAATCTTTTGGAATGGATGAGAAATTATAATCTCGACAAGCCTAATGAAGAACAAATTCGTTTTTATGGAATGGATATTCAAAATGTGAAAGATATCAATCAAGAAATACGAGATTTTGTGAATAAATATAATGTACCGGTAAATGAAAAACTTCTATTAATAGCAGATAGCAGTGCCAATAGACAAGTTGATTATAAGAAGTCCACGGATTGGGCGGACATTCAAATTCCTAAGTTAAAAGAAATAGAACAAATTATCCAGGATTTTCAAGCTGATACTGGCGCAGACCAAAATGGAGAATTTAAATCAGTTATTAGAGCTCTAAATTACCTGATTCAATATACCTACTATGTGCAACATCCGGAAAGTGAGGTGCGTGACCTAAAAATGTTTGAAAATGTGAAATGGATAATAGATAATGAAGCTTTAGAAGGTAAGGCTTTTATATGGGCTCATAACGAACATATAAATAATAAAGAAATGTCATACGGGAGTGGTTGGACCAGTTTAGGTGGACATTTAAAAGAATATTATAAAAACGATTACTATAGTGTGGGTTTTAATTTTGGAACAGGTAAAGTGATTGGTCTTGTTACAAGAAGAAATAAACCCAACGATTGGGAAGTTTTTGAAATAGATAAACCATCCCGCAAATCATATGCGGAAACCCTTTTTGAAGTAAACAAAGACATCTTTTTTATTGATATGGCAGCAGCTTTAAATAGTGATTCACGAGATTTCTTTAGCACGACGAAAAAACAATTACTACTTGGAGCACATGGTTACAGTGGTAAAAAGCGACAATTGGTAAATCAAAATTATTCTGAAATGTTTGATGGATTAATATTTATCAAAAGCATCTCGGTACCAAATTATGATTTAAAGAAAGAATAAAGACATTGAATAACATCAAAAAAACTTAAGATGCTTAAAAAAAATCAAAGGTCTTTTCCTAGCAATCTACTTTACAAAATATTGATTCCGAATCTTGGATTGTCATTCCTGTAATTCCTGAGGAAGAATAATGAACTTTGATGAATTTATAGGCTTACTTATCCATCTCTCTTTTGTAGGCAAGCTAGAATTTTTAAGTTTATAAAACAGGTACTTAGCCGTCCGGTTACAGTTAATCGTATAACTCAGATAAATTAATCCAAAATTTTAGAGCCAGAGGAATTTTTAATAAAAACTATCAAATCATAATCTTCGCTTAAATCTGTTTCGTAAAATTCTCTTTCTGGTTTCATCATTCCTACTTGTCTAAAGTCCAGTTTTTCCAATAGCCATTTGGCTAACGTTGGTTTTTGTGCTTTAACGCTCCTTAAATCGATAATGAAAATAGGATCATCAATAGATTCAAAAAACTTTTCAAAAGTACCATTGTACGGTTCCTCAGCCTGATATTCGGTTAGGCCTTGACTGCCCATTGCAGTATAGGTTCCGCTTGCAAAAGTGAATCCAATCGACACATAGTCTTTTGCCAGACTATCGGAAAGAGTATTTCCCATACCGTGCATGGTTCTTTGGATATGTGCATTATGTGCCCAAATGACAATCTTTGATCCTGGATTTTGTGATCTTATCCACATTAGATTTTCTGCCATAAATTTGCCTCGTGAGAAAATAGTTTTGTCCACATATTGCTCGACGATCCTAACATTTTGTTGCAGCCATGCCATCCTATCCTTGGTAATCTTCAATTTTTTTATAGCTTCCCTAACACGTGAAATTTTTCCCTCAATAGCATCCTTATCTTCTTTGGAAATAGCACCTAACCTTGTATTACGATGGTGTTTTGAAGTTTTATCTAATAGCTGTTTAATAGCAATCAAATCGTCCAATATTGTAGAATTGCTTTTAAAGTTTTTTTCCAGCTCCTTGATGGACAAATCATAGAATTGTATATCAAATCCAGTGAATTGTATTTGTTGCTTAGAAGCATTATGCAACTTCATCCATTCCACCATATTTAATACTTCCTGGGTGCTCCAGGTCCAATAATGCATGCCTTTTATCAATTCAGTTGGGTTTCCCTTTCCTTCTATAATGTAATCATTGAGCCTATAGGCCTCTGGCATATTTGCTTCCATGGAAAAAATTTCGAAATTCTTTTTCTCTGCCAGAAATTTGATTATCCGGTGTTTCATTTGGAATATTTCGCTTGAACCATGGGTAACCTCTCCAAGACCTACAACATGGGCGTCGCCGATCAAGGAATCAATGACTTCAAGGTCCTCGTCGGATTTCCTTGTGGGATCATAGGTCGATAGCGGATAGACATTGTTCTTTAACCATTCTAATTCCTCCACTGTGGGCTCATTTAGCCGAGGTTGCAAATCTTCAAATTCTTTGCCGTCAATAATAATTTTAAAATCATCAAACCAGGCTGTGCCATTACCTGTTAATAAGCCACCAAAAGTTAGTTCAGTAGCATTATTATCTACACTCATGCGGATGGAGACTTCTTGCCAATCATTGGTGCCCGTTAAGCCTTCCTTCTCCATATTATCAAACCCTAAAACTCCGGCTTCTCCATCTACTTTCCACCAAAGACCTGCATAACCATTTGTTATGGCTTCAGTCTTTAAATGTCCTATGAACTCAATTCTTCGGCCTTTTGCCAAGGTAACCGGAAAATTTCCAGTAAAGGTGGCAAATTGATTTTCTACTGGACTCTTACTTGTGATCTTTAAACTCCTTTCGGAGCTGTATTTTTCGGTTTCATCCATTTTAGCAATGTATCCCGGACTTTCAATGTACCATTTCTTTGGAATTTCTGAAGGTCTAACTTCGTATTCAAAATCAAGATTTAAAAATTCCTGGGAAAATGATGTTCCAGCTAAACATATAAATAGGCATAAAAGTGTGTTTCTCATGATTTTAATTTAGTGGTCATTTAAACTTTTCTTCGTTTGGTTTTTTGAACTTTTCAATGCTTTCACCATGAATGCGAAATGGTTGACTCCTTTCCAACTATAGGTTGTCGTGTCAAACCTGTTAAGTAGTATAATTGCCCCATCCTTAGGACAGTTTTTTCAAAAATTAGTTTTATGATGGTGTTGAAAGTTACCCTGACACAATTTGAACCCAAATGGATTACACTATTCCCCATCTGTAAGACAGTTTAAAGGAATTTATAAAAAAAATGTAAGATTAAATTTCAAGTACTGGTTCAAAAAGAAATGATTTTAGTTAATTTTATAAGCGTTTAGGCACATTTCCAATAAACTTTTATATATGAGAAATTAGATGGCTGCAATTCCAGTAAGGAAATTTTTAATTCCCGCCTTAAATCATTTTTTATAAGCGTTCTCTACTATAAAGCTAATCGCTTTTTTAATTCTTTCCATTCCTGCTGGTTCATTAATATCAATTTCACAAAATGTAGTATCTGTCGATTTAGCGTGCAGAACCATATAATAAATACCGGCTATCAGCAACCCTGTTACGGCTCTTAAGTCAATATCTCTATCCTGGAGTTCTTTGTCTGAGAGTTTAAAAAATTCAGAGCCTAAATCCTCCCTATCCTCAGAAATTTTATACATCAGCGGGGTTTTTGCACTAATCTCCCATAGGATTATATTCTGCATCTCAGTATTGTCATAAAAATACTCCAATTGGTTTTGCAAGAAGGTAGTCAGGATATCCTGGGTATCTTCACCTGTACTTTTTTTAATCATCTCTGTTGCGTCGCCTGAAGCCGTTATCCAATAGTCCTTATTTCTGATATAAGCTTCAACTAAATTATCTACCGATTCGAAGTAAATTGAAATGAGACGTCGGCTCAACCCAGCTGCCTTGGCAATATTTGTGGCGCTTAATCCTGTATATCCTTTGGTTTTAATAATTGTTCCAACAGCAGTAATAAGCTTTCTTTTTGACCGTTCCTTATCATTAACTTCTCCCTGATACTTCTTCCTTGTCATAGATGAATTGTTTTAACCAAACTTAGTTAAATTTTATTACTCATCTTGGATACGTGCAATAAGAGGAAAGCTGGAGTACTATACAAAACTTCAAAGATTATATAATTTTTTCCCTGTAGCGGGAAAATTAATATATATTTGTAGACAAGGGGTATTGCTCAATCTAATAGGAGTTTTAATTGGCTGCCGAAGTAGTACCTAAATTAGTATATGAACTTTATTAAATTTACAAAACCAAAAATGTCTCAACTAAAATTGAAAAGAATGAAATTGACTAAGGTATTTATTGGATTATTTTTATCCATTGGTTTTGCATCGTGCAGTAACGATGATACTTTAATTGAGGATGAACAAAGATCAAAATCTTACGAATTAATCGCAATACATTGGAAGATAAACGAAACCGATGGACAAAGTATAGTAGAAAAAAAAATTCCTGAATTTTATTTTCGAAATGATTCGGATACAATTATTGAGGTAGTTATTGAGCCCCTTAAGGATTTACAAGGTAGTTCAAAATTTAAATTTAATGACTCTCTGACTTTTACAGAACTAATGTATTCAGAAGTTCAGGTATCTATTCCAAGAGAGTTAAGCTTATTATCTGCGGAGTACCGTTACCTGGGCGGAGGAGTAAAAGTACCCTTAACACAAGAAGAATCATCTTTCCCGTTTTCTTCGACTTTCACAAATTCCCTCACCCTTACAAAAAGAACCAAACTGACTTCAAACTACACTATTTTTCTCAGAAAAAATAAAGCTAGTTTTTTAGCCACGTTTAGGGAAACCTCTACAGGAGAAATTTTAGAACTAGACGGTACCTGGACAGGTTTGTTTTTCAATAATTCAAAAGGGGAGTCTGTTGTAAAGGAGATTGAACAGTAACTAATTTTATTATATCAAAAATAACTAGAGAGGAAAAGGTTAATAAAACTAATTCCTAAAACCGAAACCCAATGAAAAGTAAAAACACCAATTTTGACGGAAAAATGATTCTCTCAAAATGCTGCTCTATTCTGCTATTATTTACTCTGATTTCTGTATTCTCCTGCACGCCACTTAAGTATGGATTTGGTGCACAGGAAAATAGTAAATTTTCGACATTTGATAATTTAGGTATTGCTAAAGAAGATTTTATAAAACAATATGGACCTCCTACGAATAAGGGGTTGTATCAAGATAAGCCAAACAAAAAAGTGGAAAAATTGTACTATACGGAGAAAATTAAGGATTTTTTAGTTACCACGGAGTTTATTTTTGAAAATGATGTTCTAAAACAAATGGAGAGAGTTGAAACAAGATATAGTCTCGAGAAATCCGGGAACAGGAAACTGCAAAATGAAAAGGCTCACGACCTGGATGCATGACAGAAATTGAATGTAGTAAAGGTGCTTATTTTGTCGTGTCGCAGTAGCGATTAAATCTATAAGAATCCACAAAATTAAACCTTTTCTGAAGTCCAAGTATTATTTTTATATGAGACGTTGGGCACGATTAAGTAAATGAGAAATCTTAACTTACAAGGATAAGTAAATTTAAAACAGATAATTATGAAAACATTTAAACTGATTTTCGCTGCATTTTTAATGTGTGTAACAACAATTAGTTGTTCAACTGCTAAACAATCAATGGACTTTAAAAAAAATTACAAACTAGAGAAGGTTGTATTTGACATTAAAGATAATAGAATCAGACAATTATTAGAAAGTCACAAGAACAAAACTGAGTTTAGAAAGGGGCAATCTCTAAAAAAATCCACTTTTACTAAAGAAAGATCACGGATTGTAAAACTGATCCGTGAAAATCACAATTCAGACTTTGTTGAAAATAATATTCGCTTTGAAATTGACACGACTTTAATGGATAATAAATTTTCTGTTGTTGCAATAGTTCAAGAATGATAGGCTAAGCTTAAAATAGCTTGGTTTACTTGGAAAAAGGTTGCACAACAGCTAAAAACAATGCTAAATCAGTCAATCCGTGCTCGCTTGCGGAATGTCCTCACGGATAATCAAGCTCGCCAGCTTACACTGATTTTATACGAGGCATGTGACCATATAAATGAAAATCCAAATAAACATAAAAAAATTACTGATTCTCTCCTTAGCATTTATTCTTTCTACTGCAATAGGAACTATAAGCCATGAATATGGTCATATAATCGTGGCGAAGATTTTAGGTTACGAGACAGAGTTACATTATGCCAGTATGAATTCCCACAAGGCTGACTTGAATGACAACCTTGTGAAAATCTACACCGAAAATAAAACTGCGATATTGGAAGGGAGAGAATTCAAGCAAAAAGAAGAATATGAAAGTGGTATCGATGAAATGGTCTTTAATGGTTTACTTATCACCATTGGAGGGCCTTTGCAAACAATTTTAACAGGTTTTACTGGATTAACAATTATTTTCTGGCGCAGAAAAAAGATCAAAGAAAATGGACTAAGATTAGTTGACTGGTTCGCCGTTTTTTTATCGCTGTTTTGGTTAAGAGAAGTTTTTAATGTGGTGATGTCTGTTGGTAGCGGAATTATATCACGAAACGAAAGTTATTTTGGTGGCGACGAAAATTTAATATCGGAAATTCTGAATTTATGGCCAGGAACTATTTCAGTCCTTTTAGGTGTCATCGGATTAGTAATTTCGCTGTTTATAATCTTTAGGATTGTGCCAGATAGCATTAGATTGACCTTTATTTTTGGTGGCCTAATTGGTGGCATCATCGGATTGGTTTTGTGGATGGATATTTTGGGACCGATATTACTACCCTAAGAAAGGTGTAATAATAACTAAACATAAAAGTGGCAGGAGCGGTCGAATGTAAACACCGGTTTTGGCGGAACCGGTTGCTTGCCAACAAAGGCTTCTTTTTATGGCTTGGTTTTTCAGGATCAAAGAGAGGAGTAGGTACATATTTTAAAGAAAAAAATCAGAATGAAATTTATTTTAGTTTTCATAACAGCTTTTGCGCTTTTTTCATGTGAATCTGACCTGAATGAGAAGAAAAGCAATGAGGCTTATAGGAAGGGAATTATAACATTGAAAAATCATTCTGAAAATGGAGAACCGGACTATAAAGAAGCTTATAATTACTTTGTACAAGCTACTGAGATTGATCCCGACAACATAAAAGCTCAATATTGGAAAGCCGACACAGAATTAAAACTTGGCAAGTTTGAAAAAGCTTTTTTAACCGCTGTAACTACTCTTGACAATTTTCAAGATGACCATCGGCTTCGACCAAACTTACTTATTATTGCTGGTCTATCAGCCAAAAAATATGGAGACAGAGGAGACAAATACTTAAGTGAAGCAATCCAAATTTATGAAAAAAGAATAATCGATGATATTGATAATGTTGATGCAATTATGAATAAGGCATTAGTCCTTTGCTACATGGGCAGAAAAGATGATGCTGTTAATTTCCTCAACACGTTTTCCTTGAATGAAGAAAACCATGCTTTATTAGAGAAAATAAAAGTTGACATTCAAAATTTTGATGCAGAAACGGTTATGAATCCAGGGACAATGAAAAAATAAATATCATGTACTAATAATTAAATTCGTATGGTCGGTACCCTATACATGAAATCATTGTTGAGGGGATAAGGAGTTATAAGCAACTTTATAATTATCAATATGAAAAAAGCAGTTTTAAATGTGTGCATCATATTTTGTATGATTAGCTGTAATCATATAAATAAATCTGAAACTAATAATATTGCGGAGCCCTCACATAAGGTCGAAAATAGCATTGCGATAAAAGATAGCTTAGAAAATGGAGTTTCCCTTGTTATTATTTCAGACAAATTAGATATTTCTGAATTAGAGGAATCTGCTAAGGTCTTAATGACAAATAATACGAATGAAAAAATCACTACAGGAGAACATTATTTTATTGAGCATTTAAATGGTGAAGAGTGGATAAAACTGCCCTTTTTTAATGAAATAGCTTTTCACGATATTGGATATCAACTTTCCCCATCGGAATCGAAAGAGTTTTATGTGAATCTTTATAGTAATAAATACACCTATGAAACCGGCCAATACCGTGTAGTAAAATATTACCTTAAAAAAGATTATCAGCAAACGAAAACAGAAAATTATATTTATGCACCATTTACTATTGAATCAAAAAACATTTAACCAATGTAATATGAAAAAAAGTTTAGTTCTTCTTATGCTCTCCTTTTTAGCCTTCAGTTGTTCAGAAAAGGAATTAGAAACAGATACTTCGAGCCGACTCACAGGAACTTGGAAGGCAGTAGAGGTTTTTTCCACAGACGGAGGCAGTTCTCCGGAATGGAATACTTTCAGTGGAAACTTTGAATATAGCTTTATTGGGGATGAAGTTATTACGAACAATTTAGAGGATGGATGTGAAAAAGGTACTTTTGGTATAAAAGAAGGAAACATAATTCAATTCAATTTTCCTTGTAATTCTTTTCAAAAAACAATCGAAATTTTGACGGATACAGAATTAATCCTCGTTATCGATAATTTTGAGCCATTAAAATTTAAATTCAAAAAGATTTAAAAAATAATTCTTTGCCACTGCAGTAACTCAAAAAATGGAAAAAAAAACTATATGAGGAAATTCTTTTTTATAGGATTAATATTAATCTTTACTTCGAAATCATTTTCACAGACTTCAAATTTTACCATTGAGGCTAATTATCCAATGCTGATCGACAACAATTTTTACGGACGAGAATATAATGGAATTTTAGATTTAGGAGCAAAGTATAGAGCGGTAGAATTTAAAAATTTAAAATTAGGAGCTGCTATAAACACCGGACTTCTAATAGATAACTCAAATTCAAATCAAGATTTGTCAGACTTTAGAGTTGCGTCATATTTATTGCAACCAAAAATATTCACAGAATTAAATATACCAACACTATCAAAACTTCATCCTTTTGTGGGTTTAGGATATAGCTTTTTAATTTCTGATGTCTCCGGAACTATTAGTGGATTAGATGTCTCCGATACAAGTACCAGAAACGGCATTAATGTAAATTTTGGAATTTATTATGACCTCAATAATAACATATTTCTACAAATACAATATGATTTTGTTAAATTCAGAATGGACGAAAAGATGCCGAACGATAGTTTTATTACAAATATGAATATTTTAAAAATTGGATTGGGATTACGATTATAAAACTACTTATACTGAAGAGAATAATGCTTAAAAGGGTCTTCAACCAAAGGATTGTGCTCGCCCGCTCATACTGTATGTATGACTAGAGGTTGGTAGCCAGTTTTAAAACAGAATGGAAAAAGAAAAAAACATCCAAATACACGAAACAGCATTCGTTACTTCCACTTTTCGGTACTTTGACGAAAATTTAAGTCAAGACAATTTTGCGAAACTATGGCAAAATTCAAAAACTGAACAGTGGATTGAAGAATATCTTGACCAAGTTTCTTCAGAGGAATTCTGACGGATATAAAAACCATATTCCATAAAAAATCAAAATTTGACGCAACCTTTTATAGTTTTTGGGTCTTACTAGTGTTATGTTAATCATCAATTGACGGATAAAGTCTTTTGAGTTTTATCCTTGAATCTTTGGTTGTGAACTGCCAATTTATCGAACCTCCTTTGTTGTTTCTGTTATCTTGCCAGGCATTTA
>Ga0307486_1002036_pt1 | contig 14590 bp, 17 predicted proteins | sample CBIW02metaG_FD_203663 | JGI IMG/M metagenome (GOLD analysis project Ga0307486, IMG submission 203663) | Sea-ice brine microbial communities from Beaufort Sea near Barrow, Alaska, United States - CBIW 0.2 | ecosystem: Environmental > Aquatic > Marine > Coastal | place: USA: Alaska | collected... | reverse complement strand
CGACCATGATCGCGAGGGTGTGGGTTCGGGCGTGAGTATCCACGCCGATGACGAATGGGTGCGCATGCGAGACGATAGTCATCGCGATCAGTTTCCTTCCGTAAGGGACAGCGGGCCGGTCGCTACGCGGCCGGCGTCGGTCTGGGAAGAACTCACTCCAAGGCAACACTGTGACAGGTCACGACCTGTTCGGGTCGGACATTCTTCTGATCAAGCCATTGAGGTGGGCCAGGGCGGGCGTCGCCCGCCCGCCCTGGTACGGACAAGTCCAACGCAAGGCACGCCCGTGGCGGCCAGTGTTCTCGTGAGTCACGAACCAGGATGAACAACCAACACCCACCCTGCCAGCCAGTCCCAGACCAGCCCTACCAAGACTCACAGTGTTCTCATTCGTGCCGCGCTGCCAAGGGCTCCTTGGGTCGGCAAAGTAGACGTCCAGGCCGGTGTTGATCGTGACGTTCTTGTGGTCCGCGAGCTCCATGCCTCGGTCCCATGTCAGCGAGCGACGCAACTGCTCGGGAAGCCTCGTCATCGTGCGCGACAGTCCCGCAAGCACGGTGAGCATGTCGTGTCTGTCGAGTTGGACCAGCGCCGTGAACCGGGTAGCGCGTTCGACGACGGTCGCCATCTGTGTCCTGTGTCACTCCTCGACCGAGCAGTAGGTCGCCCTCCCAATGCCCAGGGACCGCCCGATCGGCAACCCCGGCAGGACGCTCGGAAATCGAGACGGCATCCTTGATTTGGGACCGCCATTGCCCGGTGACGGTGTTGTGGACGCTGCGCCTGATGGGCCGACCGGAGCGTAAATGCCGCTATCATTCCTCGGTCAGCACGCCACGGGACTGGATAAATAGCGTCTTGTAGATCGTCTCGTGCGACACCCGCATCCTGCTTCCTGCCGGGTGCTTCTTGCTCAGTGCACCGGCGATCTGCTCTGGAGCCCAGTCTTCCTGAAGCCTCACCGCGACATAACCACACAGCACCGGATTCCTCGCGAACTTGCACTTCTTCGGACGTCGCGCCCGCCGCCACGCACGGTCATCCGCATCAACAGCGCGATACCGCCGAATGCCCTTGTTCTTCGCGACCTCGCGACTGATCGTCGAGGTCGATCTGCCGAGGCGCCGGCCGATCAACCGATAAGAGTCGCCCGCGACCAGCCCCCGCGAGATCTCTTCCCGCTCTGACAGCGTCAGTGTCCCTTCACGGCGACGTTGCGGCGCCTGATAGAACCCGCCATACGGCAACAGAATCGAGAAAATCGACCCTGGTGGTGAACCCACCGTTCGGGAGATCTCGCTGATCGACGCACCCGCCTTCCACAACTCCCACACCTGCTGCCGTCGATCCGACGGGAGCCCGGCCTACCGATCTTCGCCACACCACACCTCCGAGATAATCATCGATGGTGTTGCGCTAACCGGTCGAGTTCACCCCAGCGTAATTCGCGAGGGAGAACGTGTTCCCAAAATGGGGTTCCGGCTGGCCCAGGAACACTCCGCTGATACTGTTCCCGTCGAGGTCGCCTGCCGGTTCCTGAAGGTGTCGACCTCGGGATACTACGAATGGCGGGAGCGTGCACCGTCACCGCGGGTAGTCGCGGACGCGGCGTTGACGACACCGATCCGGCGCATCCACGCCGACTCTCGGGAAACGTTTGAAGCGCCACGGGTTCTGGCCGAACTGCGGCTCCGTCTCGGAAGTCGCGTCAGGCGCAAGCCTGTCGCGCGGCTCTTGCGGGCCGAGGGGATTGTCGGTGTCTGCCATCGTCGCAAACGGCGGGGTCTGAAGCCGAACACCTCGACGCACGAGGATCTCGTGAAGCGACAATTCACGGCTGATACTCCGAACCGACCGTTGTTCTGCGACATCACGCAGCACCGCGCGACTTGGATTCCATCCATCATCTGAGGGTGGTCGAATTGAAGGAGGGCGCGTCGACGATCGAGTGGCTGCGGCGCACGTCGCGCCCACTCGGCACCGTCTTTGCCGAAGGTGGCGATGCGGTGGTCGCTTCCGAAGGTGCGGGCCTCATTGCGAGCCGGTGGCGCTAGGCTGGAACTCAACCAACGTCGTAGCCTCCCAGAGAAGATCGGCGATGGAACCGACCGCCCAGGACGATTGGTACCGCATACAGATGGTCGATAGTCAGCGCGTGCCGAGGTCTGTGACGGGCCGCGCGCTCGCCGTGCTCGACAGCTTCGACGTGTTGCATCGACGCCAATCGCTGGCCGCGATCTCGCGGCGCACCGGCCTGCCCATGACGACGGTTCACAGGCTCGTGCACGACCTCGAGAGCACCTCCGCACTCGTGCGCGGCGCCGACGGCGACTACGAAATAGGAACCAAGATCTGGCGGCTCGGCACGCTCGCATCCGTGCATGTTGAGCTGCGCGAAGTGGCGCTTCCCTACATGGAGGACGTCTACGCGCTCGGCAACGACGCCGTGCAGGTGGCGGTGCTCGATGGGTTGCGTTGTCTCATCGTCGACCGCATCGCGGGCTCGCCCACGATTTCTGTGCTCAGCAAGCCCGGTGCGCGCCTGCCGCTCCACGCCACCGGGGTGGGCAAGGTGCTTCTGGCCTTCGGTGATGCGGAGTTACAGGATGCTGTGCTCGGTTCTCTCAATCGCTACACGGACAAGACCATCACCGATGTGTCGACACTCAAGTCCCAACTCACCGCCATCAAGGCCAAGGGATTCGCCATCACCCGAGAGGAGTTGGCGCACGGATCCACCTCGGTCGCTGTACCCCTGCGCGGCAAGGGCAGAAATGTCATTGCGGCGCTCGGCGTGGTGTCGTCGATCACAAACGCCGAGATCTCGCGCATGGTGCCCGTGCTCCAGGTGACGGCGGCGGCGCTGTCCAAGAGGCTCGTTCAGAGCGGGCTCGGAGAGGCATCGCGGTTCCTCTAGCCCTCGATATCCCTTCCGTTATCCGGAATACCCCCTAGGCGCGCCGGCACCCATCCTGTTGTCTTGGGTCACACGCGCGACGCGCACAGAATCAAGGGAGAAACATGCCGAGGGTAGTTCGAGGAACACCACGGACCCCACTGGACATCGTGGACGGGCTTGCGGACCTGGGTGTCGCGACGGTACATGAGTCGCAGGGCCGGAAAGGGCTACTGGACATTCGGCTGCGTCCCATCTTCCCCGCGAGGATCGCCGGTACCGCCCTGACGTGCGAGGTCGCGCCCGGGGACAACTGGACAATCCATGTCGCCGTCGAGCAGGCGAGTCCAGGCGACATCCTCGTCGTGACGCCCACCAGCCCGTGCGACGACGGCTACGTCGGCGACTTGCTCGCCGAGAGCCTGATGGCCCACGGCGTGCGCGGACTGGTGATTGACGCCGGCGTGCGCGACGTCGCGACGCTCACCGAAATGGGATTCGCGGTCTGGTCCAAGAACATCGGGTCGCAGGGCACCGTCAAGGGGACACCCGGCAATGTCCAGACCCCCATTGTGATCGCCAACCAGCTGGTCTATCCCGGCGACGTGATCGTCGCGGACATCGACGGCGTGGTGGCCGTGCGCCGCGAGGACGCCGCGGCCGTCCTCGAGAAGGGCCGCGAGCGCGAGGCCGGGGAAACCGCCAAGCGCGAACGCTTCCGGGCCGGCGAGCTCGGCCTCGACATGTACGGCATGCGTGAGGCACTCACCGCCAAGGGCCTCGTTTACGAGGATTGGGTCGAATGACGAACTCCCAAGTCTCGGTCCGCTGTTCGGTCATGCGCGGGGGAACTTCCAAGGGCCTCTACTTCCTCGCCGACGACCTCCCCGTCGACCGCGCGGCGCGGGACCGATTCCTCCTCGCGGCGATGGGCTCGCCCGACGTGCGCGAGATCGACGGCATGGGCGGTGGTCATCCGCTCACCTCCAAGGTCGCCGTCGTGGGACGCTCGCTGCGTCCAGGCATGGACGTGGATTACCTCTTCCTCCAGGTGTGGCCCGACCGCGCCGAGGTGAGCGACCAGCAAAACTGCGGGAACATCCTCGCCGGGGTCGGACCCTTCGCGATCGAGCGCGGTCTCGTCCCCGCCGTGGACGGCACGACGCCGGTCGCGATCTTCATGGTCAATACCGACTCCAAGGCGACGGCATTCGTTGAGACCCCAGGAGGCGTTGTCAACTACGCCGGTGCCGCCCGCATCGATGGCGTGCCCGGCACGCACGCCCCGATCATGATCAATTTTGAGGATGTCGCGGGCTCCAGTTGCGGCGCGCTCCTGCCCACGGGCAATCCGGTCGACGTCATCGATGGCATCGAGGTCACCTGCGTCGACAACGGGATGCCAGTGGTCTGCCTCGCCGCATCCGACCTCGGGGTCACGGGCTACGAGACGCCCGCCGAGCTCGAGGCGAACGAGGAGCTACGGGATCGGGTCGAGCGCCTTCGCTTGGCGGTCGGTCCGCTGATGAGCCTCGGCGATGTCACCAACAAGACCGTGCCAAAGATGAGCCTGCTGGCGCCTGCGCGCGGTGGCGGCCTCATCGCGACGCGCACGTTCATTCCGCATCGCGTGCACGAGTCAATCGGGGTGCTCGGCGCGGTCTCGGTCGCGACTGCGTGCATGATCGAGGGCAGCGTGGCTGCACGCATCGCCGGGCTGTCTTCGGTCGCAACCGACCTCGAGGTCGAGGTCGAGCATCCCAGCGGGTTCTTCACCATCCAGATGTCCGTCGACCGGTCGTCCGGCCAGCTCGTCGTCACAAAGTCCGCACTTCTGCGCACCGCCCGGCTGCTGATGTCGGGTGAGGTCCACGTTCTCGGCTCCGCCTGGGGGAATTGACGTGATCATCGACTGCCACGGCCACTACACGACCGCGCCAGAGGGTCACAACCAGTGGCGCATCGACCAGCTCGCGGCGTTCGCCGCCGGCCAGCCGAGCCCGGCCTACCCCGACATCGCCGATGAGGTGATCCGCGAGTCCATCGAAGGCAACCAGCTCAAGCTCATCACCGAACGCGGCAGCGACCTAACGGTCTTCTCCCCGCGCGCCTCCGCCATGGGCCACCACGAGGGAGACCAGCGGATCAGCCTCGAGTGGACGATCGCCTGCAACAACCTCATCAAGCGCGTCGTCGACCTCTTCCCCGACACCTTCGTCGGGGTTGCCCAACTGCCGCAGTCACCCGGCGCCGACCTCACGGCATCGATCGCGGAACTCGAGCGCACCGTGAACGAGCTCGGCTTCATCGGCATCAACCTCAACCCCGACCCGAGCGGCGGCAAGTGGGAGACAGTGCCACTGACGGACAGCTACTGGTACCCGCTCTACGAGAAGATGATCGAGCTCGACGTGCCAGCCATGGTGCACGTGTCCGCCTCGTGCAACCCGAACTTCCATGCGACCGGCGCGCACTACATGAACGCGGACACCACCGCCTTCATGCAACTCCTCCAGGGGAACCTCTTCGCCGACTTCCCGACCCTGCGCCTGATCATCCCGCACGGCGGTGGCGCGGTGCCCTATCACTGGGGGCGCTACCGCGGCCTTGCCGACATGCTGAGGCAGCCCGACCTCGGCACGCACCTGATGAACAATGTCTTCTTCGACACCTGCGTCTACCACCAGCCCGGCATCGACCTGCTCGTCAAGGTGATCGAGAACAAGAACATTCTGTTCGGCTCGGAGATGATCGGCGCCGTCCGCGGCATCGACCCCACGACCGGTCACTACTTCGACGACACCAAGCGCTACATCGACGGAGCGCAGATCTCCGACGGCGAGCGGGACAGCATCTTCTCGGGAAATGCCCGGATCGTGTACCCGCGCCTCGGGAAGCGACTGGCGGAGCAGAGCCGATGAGCACCGCCTTCGTGAAGGATGCCAACTGGCTCGACTGGGACCCGAACCCCACCAAGCCCGCCTTCGTCGTGCCCGCGGGGTCGGTGGATGCGCACTGTCACGTCTTCGGCCCCGGCGATGAGTTTCCCTTCGCACCCGAACGCAAGTACACGCCGTGCGACGCCAGCCGTGAGCAGCTCTTCGCCCTGCGGGACTTCCTCGGCTTTGACAAGAACGTGCTCGTGCAGGCCACCTGCCACGGGACCGACAACTCGGCGCTCCTCGACGTGCTCGAGCACTCGGATGATCGCGCCCGCGGCGTCGTCACGGTCAGGCCCGACGTGACCGCCCACGAACTCGCCCGCATGCACGAACTCGGAGTGCGCGGCGTGCGCTTCAACTACGTCAAGCGCCTCGTCGACCCGAAGCCCGACGACTACTACCTCACCATCGTCGAGAAGATCCGGCCGCTCGGCTGGCACGTCGTGCTCTACTTCGAGCCCGCGGATCTCACCGAGAAACGCGATTTCTTCGCCTCATTGGGCGTGCCGATCGTAGTCGACCACATGGGTCGACCCGACGTGACCAAGCCCGTCGACAACCCCGAATTCGGTTTGTTCCTGGACTTCATGCGGGACAACCCGGATGTTTGGACCAAGGTCAGCTGCCCCGACCGCCTCACCGTGTCCGGGTCCCCGCTCTACTCGGACGTAGTGCCCTTCGCGAGGGCCATCGTCGACGAGTTCCCCGACCGGGTGCTGTGGGGATCGGACTGGCCTCACCCGAACATGAAGAAGGAGATGCCGGATGACGGCATCCTCGTCGACTACGTGCCGAGCATTGCCACGACCCCGGATCTGCGTCAGAAGCTGCTCGTTTCCAATCCCACCAACCTCTACTGGAGCTGACAATGAAGCCGGACTTTCACCAGTTTGACGACATCCCAGGCACGACGATCTTCACCATCGAGAAGTCCCGGGAGGGTTTTCCCCTCAACCAGTTCTGCATGAGTCTGCGCTCGGAAGAAAACCGCACACGGTTCCTCGCCGACAACCGCGCCTACCTCGACGAGTGGGAGATGACCGAGGAACAGAAGCAGGCGGTCATCGACCGCGACTTCCAGAAGATGCTGGACTACGGCGGCAACGTCTACTTCCTGTCCAAGATCTTCGCGTCCGAAAAGTTGTCCTATGTGCAGGCCGTGAGCACGATGACCGACATGAACGTCGAGCAGTACCAGGCGATGATGCTCGCCGGTGGCCGCGACATCGAAGGCTGGCGCTCAAAGAAGGAGAGAGGCGAAGCCTGATGGCACGCATCACCGCTGGTATCACCACCAGCCACGTTCCGGCGGTCGGCGCGGCGGTCGACATGGGCCGCACGCAGGAACCGTACTGGAAGCCCATGTTCGAGGGGTACGAGTTCTCGAAGACGTGGATGAGGGAGAACACCCCGGACGTCGCGATCATCGTCTACAACGACCACGCCTCCTACTTCGGCATGGAGATCATGCCGACGTTCGCCATGGGGATCGCCGATTCGTTCGCGATCTGCGACGAGGGCTACGGACCTCGACCGGTTCCCGTCGTCGAGGGCGCGCCCCAGCTGGCCACGCACCTGGCGGCATCCCTCATCCTCGACGACTTCGACATGACGGTCCTCAACGTGCTCGAGGTCGACCACGGCCTCACCGTTCCGATGTCGCTGATGTTCGGTACGCCCGACAAGTGGCCCACCAAGGTCATCCCCCTGCCGGTGAACGTCGTCATGTATCCGCAACCGTCCGGCGAGCGGTGCCTGTCCCTCGGCAAGGCGATCCGTCGCGCCGTTCAGCAGTTCGATGAGGACCTCGACGTCCAGGTGTGGGGCACCGGCGGCATGAGCCACCAGATCCAGGGAGCGCGGGCGGGTCTCATCAACCTACCGTGGGACATCCAGTTCATGGACGACCTCATCAACCAACCCGAGGTGCTGCAGTACAAGCCGCACCTTGAGTACATGGTCGAGGCCGGCTCCGAGGGCGTCGAACTCATCATGTGGCTCATCATGCGTGGCGCGCTGGGAGACCAGGTCGACGAGGTCTACCGCTTCAACCACGTGCCGGCATCCAATACCTCGGTTGGCCACCTCATCCTCACCCCGAAGGAGACCTCATGACGGTCAACCTCGCGGTCGTCGGCCTCGGCGCCTTCGGCCACAAACACCTCGACGCCCTGGCTCTGATCCCGGACGCCACCATTCGCTACGTCGCGCATTCGAAGGCGGATGTCGCTGAAGAGGTTGCTGCCAGGTACGGCGCCGCGCGCGGATTCACCAGCTACAGCGAACTGCTCGCGCAGGACGACCTGGACGGCGTGATCCTGGCCACGCCGACCCAGATGCACCACGGACAGACGATCGAGGCCCTCCGCGCCGGCAAGCACGTCATGGTCGAGATCCCCATGGCCGACTCTCTCGCCGGAGTCCAGGAGATCGTCGACGTGCAGCGCAACACCGGCCGGATCGCGATGGTCGGTCACACCCGCCGGTTCAACCCGTCTCACCAGTACCTGCACAAGACGATCGCGGCCGGGGAGTTCTCGATCCAGCAGATGGATGTGCAGACCTACTTCTTCCGTCGCACCAACATGAACGCGCTCGGCAAACCACGCTCGTGGACCGACCACCTCCTCTGGCACCACGCCGCCCACACCGTCGACCTGTTCCAATACCAGACGGGAGAGAAAGTCGTCGTGGCCAACGCGATCCAGGGACCGAAGCATCCGGAACTCGGCATCGCGATGGACATGTCCATTCAACTCAAGTCCGAGACGGGCAAGGTCTGCACGCTGAGCCTGTCGTTCAACAACGACGGGCCGCTCGGCACCTTCTTCCGCTACATCGGCGACACGGGCACCTACATCGCCCGATACGACGACCTCGTCACCGGCAAGGAGGAACCGATCGACGTGTCGCAGGTTGACGTGTCGATGAACGGCATCGAACTGCAGGACCGCGAATTCGTCGCCGCGATCCTCGAGGGCCGCGAGCCAAACTCCAGCGTGGCACAGGTGCTGCCCTGCTACGAAGTGCTCGACCAGCTGCAGCAGCAGCTCGACTTCTAGGGAGCCTTGCTGAACGGAATCTTCTTCGAGTGCAGGATCCGGGAATAGGTGAGCGCGACCCCGTCGACCATCGTCGACTGGTAGCCGATTTCGTTCAGCATTTCCGTCACGTCCATCATCTCGATCTGGCGTCGCTTGACGTGCTGGGCGGTTCCCGTGAGGTAGCGCCTCGCTGTTTCGGACGAGCTCGAGTCGAACTCGCGCAGGATCTCCTCGTACGCCCAATCCTGCAGGCCCATACTCTCGGCGGCCCACAAACAGTCGATGAGCACGGCGGCCATGCCCTTGGCGAGGATGCTGCGCAGGAGCTTGCGTGCGGCCGCCTCGCCGGGCACCTCCGACACGTACTCGAGGCTCATGCCGAACGGCTCGAGGAGCTCGACGAAGCGCCGCGCTCCCTGGCCGGCAACCCCCATCGGCACCTTCTCGGCAAGGCCGGGCACAGGCTTCATGATGGCGACGTCGGCGAACACGCCCTCGGGGAACAGGGCCGCGAGCGACCTCTTAAGGGCGGGCGTGCCGGTGTTGAGGTCCGCAAAGATCGTGCCTGGCTCGAGCAGCGGCGCGACCTGCTCGGCCACCCTCCTCGAGGCGGTAGAGGAATTGATCGAGATGACGAGGTCGGCTCCGGCCACGGCGTCCGCGACGCTCTCCACGACGGGCACAGGAGGGTTCGCCGGGTTCCCCGGGTCCAATCCGACGACCGTGGCCCCCGCGGCCTGAAGACCGCTGGCGATCAGGGAGCCCGCTTCGCCCAGGCCGATGACCGCGATTCGAATGGCTTCGCTCATATATCCATTCTCGCAGAGTTGTCCGGCCGCCGGGCGTCCCCCGAGTTCTAGTCCGGCGGTCGAACAGCCGCGACAGTGTTTCGGTGTGGCGGTCTCGGCTCCGGAGTGGCGTCAGTGCGTCGTCGCACCTGCTCGGGGCTGAGCTGGACGTCGAGCGCTCCGAGATCTTCTTCAAGGAATGTGGGCGCGTGGCCCCCGGGACGGGCGACTCGGGTCGGGTCCATGCGTGAAAAGCCACGCGAGGGCGACCTGGGCGACGGTCGCATCAACCTTCTGGCCGATCGCCTCGATCTCGCCCACCACGGCGCGGTGATCGGATGCACGGTGCTGGCTCTGCGGAGCGTCTCTGGGCCCGCCTCGGAGGGCCCGACATGGCGGATCTTGCCCTCGGCGACCAGCTCGACCAGGGTGCCAATGACGCCCTCGATCGGTGCCGCCCGGTCAACGCGGTGCCAATAGTAGAGGTCGAGGTAGTCGGCACCGAGGCGCTGGTGGACCCCTCGGTCTCGAGCCTGACGTTGGCGGCGCAGCTCTCCACGGAGCCGATCCGGGAGACGGTGAGATCGCCGAGTCGGATGGACTTCATGACCCCAGCACGCGCTTGAGCAGGAGCCTGAACATGTCCAGCTCGTCTGCCCCAAGCCGCTCGGTGAGCTTCGCATTGGCCTCGGCGACCAGGGGGCGTAGCCGGGCGACCTCGGCGAGGCCCGCAGCGCTGAGCCTCAACGAGTATCGGCGCAGATCGCTCTCATGCGACGACCGCTCTATGATGCCGCGCCGATCGAGGCGCACCACGATGTCGGCGACCGTCGAGCGGTCGAGGTCGAGCTCGGCACCCAGTTCGCTCTGGCTCGCCCCGGGCATCCGCTCCAAGACCGCGAGCGCGGCATACTGCACGCTCGATACCTCTTTCGACACCTGCGCTCGCCACAGTGCGGCATGCCGATGCTGGGCTCGCCGGATGAGGTGACCGGTGTGTCTGAGCGGCTCGGGTTCGTCGGTCATTTGGCCTCGAGCAAGAATCCGGCTAGGAAGGCATCGAGGGCGTCAAGGTCGTCAAGGGGAAGTACATGGGCAACATACTGGTCCGGGCGCACAATCACCAGCGCACCCGCCGTACGATCGATACCGCGCCCGTCGAAAACGTCGACGCCGATCCTGGTGTCGGGCGCGAAGGCCTTTTCGTAGTCGCGCAGGCCCAGCCGGCCCTTCTGGGGTCGGAGGACCTCCGGCAGATCGATCACGCTGAGCCCGCGGTGCCCCTGCGGGAATATGGCCCGCACATCCAGTACCGCATCCGGATTGGCGCCCGCCGGCGTGAACCGCGGCACCACGACGCCCTGCAGGTGCTCGAACAGGGCCGCCGCACGCGACCCGCCCGCGTCGGCGAAGACGTAGAGGCGCCAGCGGCCATCCGCCTCGTGGGTGTGTCCGAGCTCCACGTTTTTGGCGTCGCCGATCCGCACGACGGGTGCTGAATGGAAGCGCATCCCGATGGGGAACCCGGTCGCGAGCGACTGGTGACCCGCCCCGCCCGTGAGCACTGACGGCTTGTACTGCGTCGCCAGCCCTGCCGTGTAACGGCCCGCCTCAACGAACGCGGCCTGCAACTCACGCGGTTCGATCCCGCCGAGTTCGGGATGAGCGGGATCGATGGGCTGCCGCGCGATCGTCGCCGACCATGCCTTGTCGAAGTCGATGAGGTCCTGCGCGATAGCCTGGCGCTCCGCCGAGTAGGTGTGCAGCAGCTCCGGTGCGCCGCGGCCCTCCAGCACTGCCGCGAGCTTCCAACCGAGGTTGAACCCGTCCTGCATCGACACGTTCATGCCCTGGCCGGCCTTCGCGCTGTGCGTGTGGCAGGCGTCCCCGGCGATGAACACATGCGGCAGGCGCGTGGCGACCTCCGCTGCGGGCACGTCGTCGAACTTGTCGGTGAGGCGCTGGCCCACCTCGTACACCGAGAACCAGACGATCTCGCGCACATCAAGCCGGTACGGGCGCAGTACCTGCTGCGCGGTCGCGATCACCTGGTCAGACGTGATCTGCCTGAGCTGCTCGCGATCGGTCACCTCGCCGAGATCGACGTAGAGCCGCACCATGTTCCCGCCCTCACGAGGAATGAGCAGGATGTTGCCCGCGTGCGCCGACTGGATGAGGGACTTCATGCGCCAGTCGGGGTAGTCGGTCACCGCGAAGATGTCGAGCACACCCCAGGCGTGGTTCGCGGCATCCCCGCGCAGTTCGCGGCCGATGGCCGTGCGCACGGCGCTGCGGCCCCCGTCGCAGCCGACGACGTACTTCGCCCTCACTTGGAACTCCTCGTCGCCGTGTCGCAGGGTCACGAGCACGGGGTGCTCGCCCGCCGGTTCGACCGTGAGCGTCACGAATTCGACGTTGTAGTCGGGCTCGATGCGGGTCGGTGACTTGCGCATCCGCTCGAGGAGGTATTCCTGGAGCCGCGCCTGGTTGACGATGAGGTGCGGCATCTCGGACAGTCCGTCTTCGGCGTCCTGCACGCGTCCCGTCCGGACGATGTGCGATGGGTCCGCCTCATCCGGGCTCCAGAACACGCTCTCGTTCACCCAGTACGCCTCGGCGAGCATGCCCGTCGCGAGACCGAAGGCCTGGAACATCTCGACGGTACGGCATGCCACGCCGTCTGCCTGTCCGCGCGGCAGCGGCCCCTCGCGTCGTTCGACAATGCGGGTGCGGATGCCGGGGAAGGCCGCCAGCTGTGCCCCGAGAACGCAGCCTGCAGGTCCCGAGCCCACGATGAGCACGTCCACCGTCTCCGGGAGGGGGTCACCCGGGGTGTAGGCGCCGGGTGCGGCTACGAAGAGTTCCGGGTCGCCGGGGCGATAACCGTCGAGATAGAACTGCATGTGGGCTCCTTTGCGCGAACGAGCCCACTCTATTGTCAGTATGCCAACGAATGCAAGCGGGGATGCCACGGAATTGCCTCGCGGGCGCCGCCCTGGCCGAGCAAACCGACGAATGGGCAGAAGGGCGCCGCTACCTCAGCCTCGACACCCGCGCCAAGAAACGCCTCACCCTCCGTCCCCAACACCGGAAGCGGCGTAACCTACAAACCCATCCTCAGCCCGGCGCCTAGCTGTGGTTCCTCGGGACGTTGTGAAAGGTTGAGTTAGCGAAGACCTCCGGCAGGATGTGGGTTACCAGATTCGCATCAACCACCGGAGGTCTTCGTGGTCCACGCTAATGCTCCTTTGACGCCTGTGGGGCGTCTTCGTCTTGCTCGACTCGTGGTCGAGGAGGGGTGGTCGCTTCGCCGTGCGGCGGAACGGTATCAGTGTTCGCCTGCCACTGTGTCGAAGTGGGTGGCCCGGTTTCGTGCGGGTGAGGTGTTGACGGACCGCTCGTCGCGACCGTGTCGTTCGCCGCAGCGATGCCCCCGGAAACTGGAGCGACGCATCGTGGCGTTGAGGTTCACCCGTCGGTGGGGTCCGCACCGCATCAGTTATCACTTGGGCGTTCCTCGCTCCACGGTGGGTCGGGTCCTGAACCGGTATGCGATGCCGTTGCTCCATCACGTCGACCAGGGCACCGGGCTGAGCCTGTCAAGTCTTCTGTGTAAGTGGCGTGGTCTCATGGTGGTTAGAGATGGAGGTTGATGCGCTCGGGGTAGATGAGCGCGAGTTCGCCGAGGGCTGCTTTCCAGCCTTGGATGGTGGAGCCCTCGACGAGTTTGCCGGGTGCTTTGCGGGGGTGGCCCTTGGGCAGGCCGGCTTCCTTGGCTCTCTCGCGGGCGCGCTTGTCCTCGATGTTTGTGATGGCGAGCCACAGCAATTTGGTGGCGGCCGCGTCAGAGGGGAAGTGGCCGCGGTTGGGTCTGCTGAACGGATAGGTGACAACTTGACCTGACCCACGGTTTGGTTACCAGTGGCAGTGTGTTGTTTTGGCTCTCATCGAAGGAGTCTGAACATGCCCAAGCCGTATCCTGCGGAGTTTCGCCATCGAGCTGTCGCGCTCGTGCGCGCCGGCAAGCCCGTCCCTGCTGTCGCGGTCAGTCTCGGCATTAGTGCGGGTTGTCTGCGCAACTGGGTGCGGCAGGACCGGATCGACCACGGAGAAGTGTCCGGCGTTAAGACAGCGGAGAACTCGGAACTCAAGTCCGCGCACAAACGCATTCGCGAACTCGAGAGAGAGGTCGAGATCCTCCGGGTTGCCGCGAAGCTGCTGGGAGAGGATAGGCCGTACCCAAAAGGATCCATCCGGTGATCGACGTCCTCGTCGCCGCCGGACACCCGGTCCTGACCAGTTGCCGCATCCTGGGCGTGTCGAAACCCGGGTATTACCGTTACCGCAACCGGCCCACGTCGCCCACGAAGATGCGGCGTGAATGGCTGACGGGACTGGTCCGCGAAGTTCACGTCGCCTCTCGAGGCACCTACCGGCGTGTGCACGCGGATGTGACGATGGGCATGGACGGTCACCGTCAGTTCCCGCCTGGTTTTCACCCTCATGCACGACGCCGGTCTGTATGAGCTGCCAGGACCGACACGCATCACGCGATTGCGAGGGGTGGTCACCGCAGGAGATCTGGTCAATCGCACGTTCCATCGCCCCCACCCGAACGAGCTGTGGGTCACCGATATCACCGAACATCCCACGACTTGAGTTCTAGTCATCGTCGCAACACTCTGATTGGGAGGGTGTGTGATGGTTGGACGGCCGAGGGGTACGGAGAACGTGCAGTACAAGGCGAAGGAGCGGGACGAGTTTTTCCGTCGTCTTGATCGTGGTGGCACGATTCGTGCTGTTGCCGCTGAGTTGGGTTTGAGCGTTGATGCTTGCTACCGGTGGCGGCGGGAGGCTGGTGTCTCGACGCGTCGTGCGAAGAACCGGGCATACACGGCGCAGGACAAAGCAGAATTCTTC
>Ga0307486_1002034_pt1 | contig 14611 bp, 12 predicted proteins | sample CBIW02metaG_FD_203663 | JGI IMG/M metagenome (GOLD analysis project Ga0307486, IMG submission 203663) | Sea-ice brine microbial communities from Beaufort Sea near Barrow, Alaska, United States - CBIW 0.2 | ecosystem: Environmental > Aquatic > Marine > Coastal | place: USA: Alaska | collected... | reverse complement strand
GGCTGCACTGCTGTCAATATTGTGCGTGAGGTATTGATTATGGACGCTCCCAAATTGGTTTCTGCATTCAGCTAAGCACGGGCCAGAGGCATTTGCCGCCCCGCGAATGGGGAAATTATGGGGTCGTGTCGGGAACCGGCTCTCGTCGCGCCTCGCTGCGGCGCACGTCGGGGCTACGCGGTAGATCGGTCGAGGGTGTCTTGCAACTCATCCAGTTGCCGGGAGAGATCGGTGATCTGCGACTGGGTTGCCGCCTGGGATCCTTGCTCCTGGGCTGAGATGCGTTCGACGATCCAGGATGCCAGGGTCGCGGTCACAACGCCGAGCAGGGCAATCCCGCTCAGCATCAGCACTGCCGCGATCAGTCGGCCGAGACCCGTGACGGGGGCGTAATCGCCGTAGCCGACCGTGGTCATCGTGACGACCGCCCACCAGATGGCATCGCCGAAGCCGGTGAGGTTGGCACCCGGCGCCGAACGTTCAACGTCGAGCACGGCCAGCGCCGCGACGAACACCAGCAAGAGGGACGCCCCGGCGACGTACACCACGACGCTGCCACGAAAGGCCGCACCGGCGGTGCGCTGCAAAACGTTCAGAAGAGTCAGCAGCCGGAGCAGTCGCAACGGGCGCAGCATCGGCAGCATCACGATGAAAAATTCGAGCAGGTGGGTGCGAAACCAGTACCAGCGTTTCGGCGCGAGCAAAAGGTTCGCCAAATAGTCCACGAGGAAGATGCCCCAGGTAGCCCAGATCAGAATTTCGGCGAGGTGCCGCTTGGTGCCGTGAAGGTCACCCACCACTTCCCAGGTGTACGCCCCAAGAAAGACGATGGCCGCGAGCATGAGTGGCCATTCAGCGTTGCGCTGCCATCGGGATTGGGTCATCAGTGCACTCTAGGAGAACATGTGCCGTTCGCTAAATACGACGTGACCCGGAGGGCGGCACTCACCGGCGCTGTCGGAGCAGCGCGCTGACCGAGGCCCGATCTGGCCTGCTCGTCTGCTTTTATCAGACCCCACAAATCGTCTGTTTTATTAGACCGACAATGTGCGAGCAGACCGGTTGCCGGGTGTTCGCAACGGCGCGCCAGCCGATCGGCGAAAACTTTTTTGAGAAATCCGGCCGCGCGCACGACGCAGGCCAGCAACGCTGATCCGGCGCTGACCGGCATAATTGCGCTTTCATAAGTGGTTGCGCGGCGTGGCGGGTGGCAAAGTATGCCACGGCGGAGCGCTCGAAACCAAAAGTCAGGGGTTTCGGAGAATATCGTGAGGATTTGTTCAAATCAGACGTGCATGCTGACGAACTCGCCCGCGCCACCCCGAAGTGCACGGGCCCGGAACTCAGCGAGCGGGTGTACCTAGCGCCCAACGCTCGCGCCAGATGAAGGATATGCGCCCAAAACACGCCGAAATGCCCAATGCCCGCCGTGCCGTCCGACAGCCCCGCGCCCCCCGCAAACCGCGCACTCGTCTCCACGAAGTTGCCGCTGCCACGAGCGCCCTGCTCCTGATCTCGGGCCTCGTCGTCAGCAGCGGATTCGTCGCCCAGTCGGCTGAGGCCGATCAAGACAGCATCGCCGCCACGACCGCACTGGCCGAGAGCACCGGCATTCAGAGCGACCAGCTCGACTTCTACGAGGAGCGCGGCGAGACGATCGCGCGCGATAACGCATCCGATGCCCTCACCGAAGCCAACGTGGTCATCGCGGCCAGCCAGAGCAAAGTGGATGCCACCGCCCTCGCGTCGGTGGCCAGCTCGCTCGCCAGCTACGGAATTCTCCCGATCAACCTGGTGGAGTCGCTCACCGCCCGGACCAAGGCCGAGACTGCATCGGTTGCAGCTGCCACGGCCGAAGTCGACCGTGTCGCCGCTGAGGCTGCCGCGGCTGCCGCCGCCGCTGAGGCCGCCGCCCAGGCTGCCGCCCAGGCTGCGGCTGAAGCTGCCGCCGCCGAAGCTGCTGCGGCAGCTGCCGCGCAATCCGTCGCGGGAGGCAACACCGTCGAAGGTGCACGTGCCACGGCGCGCTCCATGGCCTCTTCGCAGTACGGCTGGGGCGCGGATCAGTTCAGCTGCCTCGACAAGCTGTGGCAGAAGGAATCGGGCTGGTCTTACTCGGCCGTGAACTCCAGCAGTGGTGCAACCGGAATTCCGCAGTCGCTGCCCGGAAACAAGATGGCGTCGGCCGGAAGCGACTGGGCCACGAACGCCACCACGCAGATCAGCTGGGGCCTGGGCTACATCAAGGCCTCATCGTACGGAACGCCGTGCGCCGCCTGGTCACACTCGCAGGCCGTCGGCTGGTACTAACCGGTTAGTGCACCCGGTCGGTGCTCCCCGTCGGTGCTCCCCGTCGGTACGCCCGGTTAGTGCTCCCGGTTAGTGCTCCCGGTTAGTGCTCCCGGTCAGCGCAAATTCGATGGTTGTCGGTGGTTTATGCCCCGGTCACGACCGAATCGACGGTTGGAAGGCGATTTAGGGCCTTCCGGCCGCGGGTTCTGCGGTGACACGGCCGGGGTACAGGGGCCCGGCGCTACGATAGAGGGGCAAGGGACCTCCAAGATTGAGTTCGGGACGGCACACCGACGTGCCCGTCGCAGGAGCCCGTACACCTATTTCGTCTGTGGTTGCTGTTCGCTGGCTGCCAGGTCATCGCCGTGCCAGATTCCTCCCCGGGAGTGTCGGCGGTGGCCGGCAGTTGATGAGCGTAAGGGTGCAGAAATCGCACGACGACGAATTTGATGGAGGCGTTTTCTCGATGTCGTCTGGTTTCACCCCAACGGGCTTGTCCGCGCTGAATTCCGCGTTCATAGTTGACTATTACGAGCATCTGACAGACGAAGATGCGGCCAACTACACGCCCGAGCTTCTCGACGCCCGGGCGCGAGCACACTGGCAGGTCGCGCAGCGGAGAAAACCCGAAACGGCCACCGTCGAGATTGCGCATGAAGCCGGTCGCAGTGTCGTCTATATCGTCACCGACGACATGCCGTTTCTCGTTGACTCGGTCACCGCCGAGCTGGTGCGCCAGCACTCGGCCATTCATCTGGTCGTGCACCCCCTGCTCATCGTCGCCCGCAGCAAGGCCACGAATGAAATCGTCGATATCAACCGTATTCCGGCCAGCGCCGGCGTTTCCAGCGGCGACACCTCCGCTATGCCCAACATCGGCCATCTGATCGCCACCGGTGATGACGCCTCGCACCTCGAATCCTGGATCGCCATTGAAATCGACAGCGCCAGCGCTGATGGACAGGCCGCACTCATCGCGGGGCTCACGGCGGTGCTGGGCGACGTGCGCGCCGCGGTTGATGACTGGCCGCTCATGCGCCGCAAGGCGACGCAGATCGCGAGCGCCCTCGACACCATCGCCAGCGCGAGCCAGATCAAAGACCTCGCCCAGACCCAGGAACTGTTGCGCTGGCTCGATGACGGCAACTTCACCTTTCTCGGGTATCGCGAGTACGACCTGGAAAATCTCGACGGCGAAGACGTGCTCACGCTTGTCGAAGGCAGCGGTCTCGGCCTGCTGCGGTCAGCCGATGACCGCCATCAGGTTCAACACCTCACGGAGGCCGGCCGCCAGAAAGCACGTGAACGCACCGCTTTGGTGATCACCAAAGCCAATTCCCGATCCACCGTGCACCGTCCCGCATACTTCGACTACATCGGCATCAAGAGCTTCGATGACGCCGGCCAGGTCAACGGTGAGCAGCGTTTCATCGGCCTATTCGCCGCGAGCGCCTACACGAGCTCGGTTACCGAGGTGCCGGTGCTGCGTGAAAAGGTCAAGGCGGTGATGACCGAGGTCGGTTTTCCGCCCGAGTCGCACAGCGGTAAAGACCTGCTCGGCATCATGGAAACGTACCCGCGCGACGAGCTCTTTCAGATCGAGGTGCCAGCCCTGGTCACCGCGTCGCTCGCCATCCAACGGTTGCAGGAGCGTCGTCGCACTCGGCTATTTCTGCGTCCCGACATCTATGGCCGGTTTATGTCGGCGCTCGTGTACCTGCCGCGTGACCGCTACAACACGGCCGTGCGGCTACGCATAGAAAAGGAGCTGCAAGACACCTTCCAATCTGAGTCCCTCGACTTCGAAGCGCGCATGACCGAATCGGCGCTCGCGCGACTGTTCTATCGCATCCGCTTGCCCAAGGTCGGTGCGACCGACACTGTCGATGCTGCGGCGCTGGAACGCCGACTGGCCATGGCCGTGCGGTCCTGGCCGGAGGGCGTCAGCGACGAACTGCGCGCAACACACTCCGCCGAAGAAGCCGAGCGTCTGTCGAACCTCTGGGCCGGAGCCTTTCCCGACAGCTACCGCGTCGACTACGAGATCACCGACGCGCTCGAAGACATCCAACGGTTCGAGCACTGCTCAACCCAGGAAGACACCGCCATTAGCGGTCATCCCCGACCCGGGCTGCACGTGTACGTGCCGAAAACAGTCGGCGATCCGGCCGAAAACGCCCGCGTCAAGCTGTACATGACCGAGCCGAAGAGCCTCAGCCAGATTCTGCCGCTGCTGCAGAACCTCGGCATCGAGGTGCTCGACGAGGTGCCGTTTGAAATAGCGACCACCGATGGGCGCCGGTTCTTTCTCTACGACCTCGGCCTGCACTACCCGGTGGGGGTCGACCCGATCGCGACCGGCACGCTGCTGGCCGATTCCTTCGGCGCCGCCATCGGCGGAGCCATCGAGTCGGACAGCCTCGACCGTCTGGTGCTGCAAGACGGCATGCCGTGGCACCGCGTGGTCATTCTGCGCAGCTACGCCAAGTACCTGCGCCAGATCGGTAACACCAACTCCTACGGTTTCGTGGCGAACGCCCTTCTGGCCAACCCGGCCGTCACCCGCGGCCTCGTGGCACTGTTCGAGGCACGGTTCGACCCCGACCTGGCCGATGATGAGCGCACGACCCGCATTGCCGAAGTGAGCGAACAGCTCACCGTGGCCATGGAGCAGGTCGCCACCCTCGACGCCGACCGGGTGCTGCGCACCCTGATCACGCTCATCGAGGCGACGCTGCGCACCAACTTCTTTCAGTACAAGCCGTACCTGAGCATCAAGCTCGACCCGTCGCAGGTCGCTCTGATGCCGTTCCCGCGGCCGAAGTACGAGATCTGGGTGTACTCGCCGCGCGTCGAAGGCGTGCACCTGCGGTTCGGCAAGGTGGCTCGAGGCGGGCTGCGCTGGTCGGATCGCCGAGAAGACTTTCGCACCGAGGTGCTCGGCCTGGTCAAGGCACAAACGGTCAAGAACGCCGTCATCGTGCCGACCGGAGCCAAGGGCGGGTTCTTCGCCAAGAAGCTGCCCGACCCGAGCATCGATCGTGCAGCCTGGATGGCCGAGGGCATCGAGAGCTACAAAACCTTCATTCGTGGGCTGCTCGACCTGACCGACAATCTGGTCGCGACGGCCGACGGTGAGCAGGTCGTGGTTCCGCACCGCGTGGTGCGACACGACGACGACGACAGCTACCTCGTTGTCGCGGCAGACAAAGGCACGGCCTCGTTCTCCGACATCGCTAACGGGCTGGCCGCCGAGTATGGCTTCTGGCTGGGGGATGCCTTCGCCTCCGGCGGATCCGTCGGCTACGACCACAAAGAGATGGGCATCACCGCCCGCGGCGCCTGGGAATCGGTTAAGCGCCACTTCAGCGAACTCGGCGTCGACACCCAGACCGAGGACTTCACCGTCGTCGGTGTCGGTGATATGTCAGGCGATGTGTTCGGCAACGGCATGCTGCTCTCGACGCACACCAAGCTCGTGGCGGCCTTCGACCACCGGCACATCTTTCTCGACCCGAACCCCGATCCGGCGCGGTCATTCGCCGAACGGTCGCGACTGTTCGAACTGCCCCGATCGTCGTGGGGGGACTACTCGACCGATCTGATCAGCGCCGGCGGTGGCGTCTATCCTCGGCAATCCAAAACCGTTCCGATTTCGGCCGAAGTTCAGGCCGTGCTCGGCCTGCCGGAAGGAACCACCCAGCTGAGCCCGCCCGAGCTGCTGCGCGCCATTCTGCTGGCCCCCGCCGATCTGCTGTACAACGGCGGCATCGGCACCTACGTCAAGGCGAGCACCGAGACGTCGGCGCAGGTCGGCGACAAGGCCAATGACGGCATCCGGGTCGACGGCAAGGACCTGCGGGTCAAGGTTGTGGGGGAGGGCGGTAACCTCGGCCTCACCCAGCTGGGTCGCATCGAGGCCGCGCGGGCCGGCGTTATTCTCAACACCGACGCAATCGACAACTCTGCCGGAGTCGACTGCTCCGACCACGAAGTCAACATCAAAATCTTCGTGGACCGCATGGTGGTCGCGGGCAAGCTCGACCCGGCCGAGCGTGCAGAGTTCCTGGCCGACATGACCGATGAAGTGGGTCGGCTGGTTCTGGTTGACAACGTCGATCAGAATATTCTGCTGCTCAACGACCGGGTGCTCGTCAACAACTGGAGCCCGAGCTACGAGCGCCTCATGAACTGGCTCGAGGCATCGGGTGACCTGCAACGCGAACTTGAAGCGCTGCCCACAACGGCCACGTTGCGTGAACGCCTCGACCAGGGTCAGGGACTGACCAGTCCGGAACTGAGCGTTCTGGCCGCCTATGCCAAGATCGAGCTGGCCACGGCCCTGCGGGACAGCAACCTCGCCGACGACCCGTGGTTCGGCCGCACCCTGCGCCGGTATTTCCCGAAGCAGCTGTCGGAGCGTTTCGACGCTGAGCTGGACACACATCCGCTTCGCCGAGAAATCATCGCAACGGTCGTCGCCAACGACATGATCAACCTGGGCGGCATCACGTTCGCCTTCCGCACGATGGAAGAAACCTCAGCCAACCAGGCGACCATCGCGCGCGCCTTCGTCGCCCTGCGTGAGGTTTTCGAACTCGACACGATGGTCGACGAGCTCAACGCGTTGCCGTCATCGTTCCCGACCGACAAGTGGACGTCGATTCACCTCGATATTCGTCGTCTGCTGGACCGGGCGGTGCGCTGGCAGGTCAACCACGGCAGTGCCCTGCCTGTCGCCGGGGTGATTGCCAAGTACCGGCCGCAAATCGCGTTCATGCGTGAGCACCTCGGCGAATACCTGCAGGGCTCCGACCTCAAGCGTCTGGAAACGCAGGAGGAGCAAGCCCGCGAATGGGGCGTGCCCGATGAACTCGGCCGCCGCTGGTCCGAGCTGTTCGAGGCGTACGCGTTGCTCGACGTGGCCCAGATCGCCGCGCGCGCCACACTGCCCGTTGCCGAGGTCGCGGCCGTGTACTACACCGTCTACAACCGCTTCGGTGTGGACAACCTGCTGGAGCGCATCACCAAGCTGCCCCGCAAGGACCGCTGGCAGGCCCTCGCCCGCGCCGCGCTACGGGACGACCTGTACTCTGCTGTCGCAGACATGGCACGGTCGGTTCTTGACGGGACGGATGCCGGTGCGCCCGAAGAACGGCTCCTCGCCTGGGAAGCCCTCAACGCCGAACAGCTCGGCCGCGCTCGAAGCGTGTTCGAAGAGGTCAACTCCCTCGCGCAAGACGACATGGCGTCGCTGTCGGTCGCAGTTCGACTGCTGCGTTCCATCGTGCGCCGCTAACCGCTAACCGCTAAACGCTAACCGCTAACCGCTTCCCAGCGTTGAGCGAAAGGAGCGCCCTGCCCGGGGCGCTCCTTTCTGCCTGCGACGCAGGGAATAGCTCACCGGCCCGAAACGCTGCACCGAGTATGAAGCGCATCGGATTTCTCTCTTTCGGCCACTATCAACCGGTGCCGGGATCGCAGGCACGCACCGCGGGCGACGCCCTGTTGCAGACGATCGACCTGGCGCAGGCCGCCGAAGAGCTGGGCGTTGACGGCGCGTATATGCGGGTGCACCATTTCGCCCCGCAGTTCGCGTCGCCGTTTCCTCTGCTTGCCGCGATGGCCGCCCGCACCAGCCGGATCGAGCTCGGCACCGGCGTGATCGATATGCGCTATGAGAATCCGCTGTACATGGCGGAGGAAGCGGCGATCACCGACCTGATCAGCAACGGGCGTCTGCAACTGGGCATCAGCCGCGGTTCGCCCGAAACCGCGCTGCGCGGCTACGAGACGTTCGGCTATGTTCCGGCTGAGGGCAGCACCGACGCCGATGACGCGCGGGCGCGCACCGCCATTTTTCGAGCGGCGATCCGCGGAGCGGGCATTGCACCGGCCAATCCGCAGCTGACCGGGCGCACCGGACTGCTCGCCATTGAACCGCAGTCGCCTGGACTCAGCGAGCGCATTTGGTGGGGTGCCGGAACGCGCAAAACTGCCAAATGGGTGGGGGAGCAGGGGATGAACCTCATGAGTTCGACCTTGCTCACCGAAGACACCGGTGTGCCGTTCGGCGACCTGCAAGCCGAGCAGATCGCCGTCTATCGTCAGGCTTGGGCCGACGCCGGGCATGAAGGAACGCCGCGTGTCTCGGTGAGCCGCAGCATCCTGCCGATCGTGAGCGACCTCGACCGGGCCTACTTCGGGCGGGAAGCCGCAGCCGGCAGTCAGGATCAGGTCGGGCATCTCGACGGCGGCCTGGCCCGCTTCGGCAAGAGCTACGTCGGCGGACCGACCGACATCGTCGAGCAGCTGCGAACGGATGCCGCGGTGCACGAAGCCGACACCGTGCTCGTCACCATCCCGAACCAGCTCGGAGTCGACTACAACGCCCACCTGCTCGAGACCATCGTGCAGCAGATCGCGCCCGAACTGGGTTGGCGCTAGGGCAGTAGCGCGATCGCGATGGCTATGGCCATCCAGAGCGGCATCGCACCGACCATGAGGGCCAGGCCGACCCACTGCCGCCGGGCGTAGGCCTGGTCGGCGCCGCCGCGCTTGCGTGTGCGCACAATGTCGACCACGGAGATGACCATGCCCACGAACATCAGCGGAGACACGGTGAGCAGGGCAATGATGTTGAGCGCGTCGCTGCGAACGGCGACGCAGACGGCAACTCCGAGCACGCTGTACAGCGCGAAGAGCACCGCGCTGATCCATAGTGATATGGGGATGCGTCGTGTCGCAGGCGTGATGATTGCGTGCATGGTACGACCCCCGTTGGTAACTTTTTTCTGAGAGTAGCACGAAGCGTGCGGGCCCAGCGGGTGCCGGGCCCGCGGTCAGCTGATGCGGCCCAGCGCGGTCAGCTGATGCGGCCCAGCGCGGTCAGCTGATGCGGCCCAGTGCGGTGAGCTTGGTGCGCACTTCGGCGTCGCTCGGTTCGACCATGTGGGTGTCGTCGGGAAAAACTATGACGGGAATGTTGGTGCGTCCGCTGATGGCACGGGCACGGTCGGCGCCGTCCTCGACGAGCAGCAGGTCGACGTAGTCGTAGTCGACCTCAAGGCGGTCGAGCAGTGACTTGGAGCGGCGGCAGTCGCCGCACCACTCGGCTCCGAACATGGTGATGCGGGCAGCGGGAACAGTGGTTTCAGTCATGCCAGTATCCTAGGCGGCGTGTCTGGGTACCACGGCTGAGTACCGCGGGTGGGTGCCGCGGGTGGGTGCCGCGGGTGGGCATCCGGTTTGGCGACCCGATCGCTTCGCCTGCCCGTACCCTGAAACCATGCCTTCTTATCGCGTCACCATGAGTATCGAATCGCTGCACCGGGGAATCGCGCCCGCTTCTGTCGTGCCCCGGGCCGCAGCCAAGGCTGCCGAGCTCACCACCGTGGAAGCATCCGACCTGTCGATTGTCGCCGGTGCGGCGCGGGTGACCGTGCGCTTCACAGCGGATGACGCGGCATCGGCCCTAAGAATCGGCGCCGACGTTGTGGCCGACCTGCGCGTTGTCGCCGACCTGCGGGCGTCTCTGGTCACCGAGCGGGTCAAGGGCACCTGGGTGCCGGTGCGCTAGAAGAAAGCAGAAGGCGCGGGTGACAGGTCACCCGCGCCTTCTGCTCAGATGGCTACTCGACGGGCGCGGTGACCGTGTTGCTTTGCAGGGTGACGGCCGTCTGGGCCAGCAGACGACCGTTGATGGTCGCTCCGGTCTTCATGGCGATCATCGTGTGGCTGAGAATGGTGCCCTCGAAGTGGGCGGTCGTTCCGATGGCGACCGAACCGGCAACCTGCCAGAACACGTTCTTGGCCTGCACATCGCCGGCAAGGATCACGCTCTTGGCAGCGGCCTGTTCCAGGTTCTTGGAGATTTGAAAGATGAAGACGTCATCGGAGGTTCCGGTGAGCGTGACATCGGTGGAGATGTTCACGTCGGTGCCCCATTTGTAGAGACCCTGGGTGAGGGTGAGGCCACCGATTTCGCCGGCGCCCAGGTTGATGTAATCGGGGGTGGAGCGCCCGGCGGCATCCGTGTAGGCGATCTCCAGATCGCTGACGGCAGTGGTCAGGTAGGTGGCGTCGGTTGTTTTGCAGGCGGGGCCCGCGGCGTCGACGGTGAAGATGGTGCCGGCCACTTCCGTGCAGGCGAGGTGGATGGCTGCGCCGGAGATGGGGCTGGATCCCACGTTGCCGGTGACCGCTGAAGCGTAGACATCCGTGATGCCGGACTTCGACAGAACGGCAAAGGTGCTCGCCTCGCCGAGATCGACGACGGCGCGCGGGGTGGCTTCAGCGGCGACGGCTCCGCCGACTCCGACGGTGCCGACTCCGATGATGCCTACGGCGAGCAGGGCGCCGATAAGTCGCTTGCGTGACGGTGAAAGCTGGGTGAATGTGCTCATTGTTTTCCTCTCCGAGGACCCGCACGATGCGGGTCAGGACAGGGCCACGGTGAGGCGTGGTCACCGATGTCGCACACCGGTCTTCTCCCCGTTGACTGGGTTCGCGAGATGTGATGCCCCCGACCACACACCGTCGTGCACGTGGGCGCAATCCGCACACTTGTTCGTGCGCCCACAAGACGATGCTTCCAACAAGACGAATCTGTCTAACCCCAGACTAGGGGCATCGCGGTCATTCGGGGGGTGATTTAGACAATCGGGTCCATTGAGCTCAGATGACAGGCATCGTTCCACATCTGCAAGACGCGGTTCTCGCGCTCCCAGCCGAGTGTCGATACTGTCGCGGTGCCGAGGCTGAGGCTCTTGCCGGCAACGGCGGGCAGACCCATCCAGCGCGCGGTCATGATGCGCAGAAAATGCCCGTGCGCGAAGACAGCCACCCGGCCGTCGGCCTCGAGGCAGGCCTCGATGGCACGGTCAGCCCGTGCGCCCACCTCCTCCACGGATTCGCCGCCCAAGACCGGGTTGTCCCATACGGTCCAGCCCGGAATTTCTGAGCGGATGTCCACGGTGCGGCGGCCCTCATACACCCCGTAGTCCCACTCCAACATGTCGTCGTTCGCCACCCCCTGGGTGGTATAGCCGGCGCGTTCCATGGTCTCCCAGGCTCGCACGAGCGGGCTTGAATAGACGCGATCGAAGTGCTCGTTGTCGAGCATCTCGCCGAGCGCATCCGCTTGCTGACGACCGAAATCGGTCAGCGGAACGTCGGTGCGCCCGGTGTGCTGACCGGAGATGCTCCACTCGGTCTGGCCGTGACGAATGAGCACGATGTCGTTCTGGTTCATCTGGATCCTGCCTGTCACCGAAATTGCGCTTCGAGCCCCAAGTCTACGTTTCTGCTCGACCGCGGACAGGCTGGATGCCGCCTGCGCATGTGCGAACTGGCCCCAGATGTTTGATTACGACGTCGAAGAGAGTCGTAGGCTGGGGGCATAGCCATCAAGTCTGAGACGGGTGCCATGAGGGTCATAAGTTACAACCTCCGCAAGAATCGTGCCAGCAGCGAACTCGTCGCCCTGGCCGAGCGCTACAACCCCAACATTCTCTGCCTGCAGGAATGCAACACCATCGATTTGCCGGCCGAGCTCGGCGATCTGCACCTGGCTGATTCGACCCACCGCAACCGGCTCGGCCTGGCCATCTACTACCGCAAGAGCCGCTTCACGGCGATTCGGACGCAGACCTTTGCGCTGAAGAAGTCCCTGCACGATCGACTGGCCGCGCCCGCGCACGAACGCCTGATCGCCACGCGCCTCATCGACCAGGTCGACCAGCGAGAGCTCGTCGTCGCTTCATTTCACGCGGCGCCCCTCACCGCGCTCAATTCCCTGCGCCGCAACCAGATCCGCACGGCCCACGAAGAACTGAGCATTCTCGGGCCGGGCCTGCCCACGCTCATGGTCGGCGACTACAACTACCCCATCTTCCAGGGCAAACTCGGCAACAAAGTGAATCAGGCCGGCTACGACCTCACGCTCAGCGACACGCGCACCTACACGCGCTACAAATTCTTTCGCGGCCACTTCGACCTCGCTACGTCCATGGGCCTGACCATCACCAACGTCGAGACTCTGCCGCAGGGCACCTCCGACCACATGCCCATTCTCGTCACCGCCACCTATCCCGACGAGCAGACGACTCAAACGGATGTCCCGCATCACCTCTCCGACCCCGCCCAGACCACGGTGTCGATCGACGGCACCGACTTCACCATCTGACGCACAGCCCGCCGCACCTGCGCCGCCCAGCCCGCCGCACCTGCGCCGCCCTGACTCAGGCGAGAAGCTCAAGACCGCCGCGCACGATGGTCGCGAACGAGCCGAGGTAGGCCACGAGCACGAGCAAACGGCGGGCCACCTGCGGCTCGATCACCCGGGCGAGGACATCGCCGATGATGAGGCCGACGATGCACGCGCATCCGATCAGAATCCAGACCAGGGCGGGCAGCTGCGGCACCTCGGCCGACCCTACGGCGAATTTCGCGGCGAGCGACGCCAGCCCGATCGTCAGAAAATATGGCTGCATTGTGGCCGCGAAGGAACGCTGCGGCCATCCCGTGGCAATCGCGTAGATGCTCATGGCCGGACCGCCCACTCCGGCCGTCGTGTTCATGAAGCCGCTGGCCACGCCGGCAACCACGCGGAAACTTAACCGGTCCCGCACGGCGACCCGGCTGAGGCTGATCGAGACGGTCAGAGCGGCGGTCACGAGCACACCGATCGAGATTTCGAGCCACGCCACCGGCACGAACTGCAATATGTAGGAGCCGGGGAGGATGCCGGCCAGGGCGAACGCCGCCAGGATGCCGAAGCGCCGCCAGTCCACGTGTCGGAACACGCGCAGCAAAATCACGCCGCCGGTGAGTGCCCCGCACACGTTGACCACGATGACACCGTCACTGGGCCCCAGCAGCAGCACCAGAAAAGGGGCCGCAACCAAGGCGAACCCCATGCCGGTGATGCGCTGCATGCTCGAACCGATCAGCACAGCCGCAATCACCAGAACGGTCGTCCACACGGTACGGTCTCCCAGCTGTGTTGTTCCATCCACGATACCGGCCCGCAGTGCACCGGCCCGCGGTGCACCGGCCCGCGGTGCACCGGCCCGCGGTGCACCGGCCCGCGGTGCAGCGGCGCGCGTGGCCGGTGCCGGAACCGATAGGTCAGTCTTCTTGGGAAAATCCACGGAACGGTCACCACGGCGCCCGAAATGAACGTACCGTTGATAGGCGGTATGCGCATTCGGCTTTTCCGGATGGCGCGAGCCGCGAAACGAAAGGTTTTCTTACCCCTTGGACGACGAATGCATCCACGGACTCGAGGGCCAATTGTGCGCCCTGTGTTTTCCCAAATCCGCCTCTGAGACCGTTGCGCCGGTGAAGAAGACCCGCGCTCCGAAGCTTTCATCCCTGCGTGACCCGCTCCCGACCGCGGCCATGCCGCCCGCCCGCGCGGCTCGACCGGTGCGTGTGCCTGGCGCACCGCGCCCGGTGCGTGCCGAAAAGGTATCGACGGACAACGTCGATGAGCAGCGGGTGTACCACCTCACCCACATCAGCAACCTCGCTGCCATCCTTCGGGACGGAAGCCTGCTCGCCAACGAGGCCCTCACGACGCGTCCCGCCGTGGACATTTCGGCCCCGGCCACTCGTGCGGCTCGCCGCGAAGCTCGCGTAGCCGACGACGGACGCACCGTCGCCGAGTACGTCCCCTTCTTTCTGTCGCCGAACGCGAGCGTGTGGGAGAGCATCCGTGCTGAGGACGCCGACCCGCGCCTGACCCTCGACGCCCACGGATCCGAAGCGTTCGACTTCGTCATGCTCGTGAGCACGGTCAAAAAGATCAACGACGGGCTGGCGGCCCGCGCTGCGGCTGCCGCCGCCATCGATACCGCCGCCGCAGCCGTGGCCGCTGATGCTGATGCTGATACGGCCGATGCCGATGTCGATGCCGCCGCCGATGCGTCCACTACCGAAGAGGACGCCCCGCTCGTTCCCAGCGTGGTCGCCGTGTCCAATGGTGACGCTGCCGGAACGCTCACTCGTTTCGGTGCAACGCCGGCCACCGCCGAGCGCATGCTCCAGACGCTGCGTGCGGAAACCGACGGCGAGATGCTTCTCGAAGCCGAACTGCTCGTGCCCGACGCCGTTCCGATGGAGCTGGTCTCGCTTATCGGGGTCTCCAACGACAATGTGCGGGAGACCGTGCGCACGATCTTGAAGGCAAGCACCTTCAAGCCCAAGGTCGCGGTCTACCCGCCGTGGTTCCACACCTCCGCCGAGGAGTAAAAGCGACCCCCGTGCCTTCCTTTCCGGGCCCGGGCCCGGGCCCGGAAAGCGGGCCCATGATCTA
>Ga0307486_1002033_pt1 | contig 14615 bp, 15 predicted proteins | sample CBIW02metaG_FD_203663 | JGI IMG/M metagenome (GOLD analysis project Ga0307486, IMG submission 203663) | Sea-ice brine microbial communities from Beaufort Sea near Barrow, Alaska, United States - CBIW 0.2 | ecosystem: Environmental > Aquatic > Marine > Coastal | place: USA: Alaska | collected... | reverse complement strand
TCGATCTCCATGCCGTCATGTTCGGTGACGATGCCGACCGGCGTCTCGCCGTCAACCACGACCACAGCACCGTGTGCGCGCTTGGGCAACAGGCTCATCGCTTCGCCGATGGTGGTCGACGGGGTCACCGTCACGGGTGTCTCGAACACTGTGTGTGCAGCCTTCACCCGTTCGACCGTGCCGCGCACGATGTCCAGGGGGATGTCTTGCGGAATGATCGCAATGCCGCCGCGGCGCGCGATCGTCTCGGCCATCCGCTTGCCCGAGATGGCCGTCATGTTCGCCACCACGAGCGGCACGGTGGTGCCCACGCCGTCGGCGGTGGCCAGGTCGACGTCGAATCGGCTGGTCACCGACGACCGCGACGGCACCATGAACACATCGTTGTAGGTCAGGTCGAACGTGGGCTGCAGGTCATTGAGGAACTTCACTCGTCAAGTCTAGGTGTTCACACGCCATCGACCGTGGGCGCGAACTTGGGGATGCGCACCGTCACCTGCGTGCCGTAGCCCGGGGCCGTCTCGACCACGATGCCGTGCTGATCTCCGTAGACCGTGCGCAGGCGCGAGTCGACATTGGCCAGGCCGACCGAAGGACTCGTGGTGCGTCCGGCGAGTGCCTCGCGGACGACATCGGGGTCAGCGCCGACCCCGTCGTCCTCGATCGTGATGACGCACTGCGGGCCGTCATCCAGCGCCACGATGGTGACGGTACCGGCACCCGATTGTGGCTCAAGCCCGTGGCGCACCGCGTTCTCGATCAATGGCTGGATCGACAAGAACGGCAGCCGGACGCTCAGCACTTCCGGGGCAATGCGCGTGATGACATGCAGGCGGTCGCCGAACCGTGCCTTTTCGAGCACCAGGTAACGCTCGATCGAACGGAGCTCCTCGGCCAATGTCGTGAACTCGCCGTGTTGGCGAAATGAGTAGCGGGTGAAGTCGGCGAACTCCAACAAGAGTTCACGAGCACGTTCGGGATCGGTGCGCACGAACGAAGCGATCGCGGCCAGCGAGTTGTAGATGAAATGTGGTGAGATCTGCGCGCGTAGTGCTCGCAGTTCGGCTTCCATCAGCGCCGTTCGAGAACCGGCGAGCTCGGCCAACTCCAGCTGGCTCGACATCCAGCGCGCCACTTCGGTGGTCGCCCGGATCAGCCCGGCTGATGCCTCGTCGCTGTGCACGACGACGCTGCCGACGACCCGACCGTCGACGGACAGGGGCGCCACGACGCTGCGGTCTCCGGCTTGAGTGCTGCCGCTACGGAGGGCTGCCGTGATCAGGGCTTCAGCGTCCGGCCTGTCGGTGCCATCCCAGGCCAAGGGCCCTGCGGTGTCGGTGATGCCGACGGTCGGCCCACCGAGCAGCGCGCGTACGTGGGGCAGCGCGACCATGGCGCTGTCTGCGTCCAATCCGCGCTGCAAAGCAGGGGCAGCCAACGAGGCCGTGTGCAAGGTGGCGTACGTCGCCCGATCTGATGCGGTGCCCAGCGAACGGCGGTGGGTCAGGAACCACCACCGCGCGAACGCGGCTGCGCCGACCAGAACCAGGGCAGCGGTCATTGCCAGCGCGAGGTCGGACACGGTCTAGCGGAAGTCGAGCAGTTGGATCTCCGAGGTCTCCTCGACCTGAGCCATGCTCGACTTGTCGACCCGAGCCCGCAGGCACGTGGTCTCGGTGCGCAACTGCAGTGATCCGGTCTGGGCGCCGTAACTCTCGAACAGATCGCGCACCTGGGACATCGCCGACTCTGGAACGCTCGGATGGCGGCGTTCGTTGGCGAACTGCATCAGCGCCTGCAGGTTGAGGCGTTCCCAACTGCCGGCTTCGGTGGTCTCGGGCTCGTGGAACAGCCCGGAGGCCGAGAAGGTGTCGGCGGGCAGGGCCACGGCATCACGAGCACCGATGATCTCGCGCAGTTTGCGTAGCCACGGAATGGAGCCGTCATGGTGGTGCGACACGGTGGACAGCAGGCCTTGGGCGCGCAGGACCCGCGCGAACTCCGCGATCGCCAACGGGGCGTCGCGGACCTCGGGGACGATCACGACATCGAATGCGCGGGCGCCGAACGGGAGTCGTTCGCCCTGCATGCGCACGTACTGGATGTCCGGGTGGCGCTGCGTCGTGACGTCATCGCCGGCCACGACAACCTCGTGCCCCTGTTCTGCCAAGCGGTAGGCGAGTGAACCGTCGCCGAGGTGCAGTACGCACGACAGGCGGTCGCCGACCAGCCACTTCGCGGTGCGGTCCTCGGCAGAATCACTCACTCCTGCAGGCTACCCGCTGCGCGACGGGTCGATCGGTACGCTTCGGGGCGTGTCCGATCCCTTCGCAGATGCCGCCCACCTAGAGGGAGTCCCCTCTGCCATCGCCGCCAGCCGTGACGGGATGGACGCCATGCTTCGCGATCGAGGACTGCGTCAGACCACACCAGAAGACACCGCCCACTCCCTGTTGATCGGGGCTGCTGCGACTGCGAACCTCGAAGGCTGTGAGATCACGCCCGATGAGCTCGCTGCCGGTGGCGGTGATGTTACTGCGCGGGCTGCTCTGCGCATGTCGACCGAACTGCTGGGCCTGGTCCCGACGTGGTCGGCCGCTCCGGTGCAGGTGCTCGCCCGACTACACGCCTTGGCGGCCGCAGGAAGCGTCGACGACGCCGATCTGGGACGCCCGGTCGATGTGCAGGGAACCACCCGCCTGACCGAACTGGCCCGCATGCTCAGTCAGCCCACCGAGGCTCCGGCGCTGGTGGTCGCGGCGCTGGCGCACGCCGAGATCGCTTCAGCCCAAGCCTTTGCGTCGCACAATGAGGTCATCGGCCGGGCCGTTGAGCGGCTCATCCTGGTGACGCGCGGCGTCGACCCTGCTTCGGTCACGGTGCCTGAGGCCGGTCACGCCGCCGAGGCTAAGGGATATCGGTCGGCGCTGGCCGCCTATGCCAGCGGCGAGACAACGGGTGTGCACCAATGGCTGCTCTACGCCGCGCAGGCCTTTGCGCGCGCGGCCGAGGCCAGTCCGCTGGCCATCCGTACGCCGCACGGGTAGAACGAGCGCCTGCACAGAACGGCGGCGCCAATCCCGAAGGATGGCGCCGCCTGGCCAGCATCTTTCCCGGTTGCCAGGCGTGCTGGATCTGAGTCGTCGTGGCCCCAACGCTGTGAATGGCGCCGGAGTCCGGTCGAGCAACTGTCCCAGTGAGGCGGGTGATCGCCGCGTGAGTACCGAGGTGCTGTGCCGCTGTGGAGTTCTGTGTTCCCTGTTTACGCCTGCTGGCGGCAGTGGTACAGCCCTACTGGTGCGTAATGTTGTGTGCTTCAGTTCACAAGCGCACGAACGACCGGAACGCGAATGCGCGCTGCAACGGTGCGCGCGCGCCGTCGCCGTGCGACGACGGTGGCGGTGACGGCTCCGACCGTGCCGGCGATGACGGCAGTGGCTGCGGCTTTGCCGACCGTGGTGTCGAGACCGAGCCGGCTGCGCAGTGCGACCGGGCGGGTGAAACTGAGGATCGGCCAGCCGTTCTCTGTGGCCAGGGCCCGCAAGACCTTGTCCGGGTTGACGGCGAAGGGGTGCCCTACCGCTGCCAGCATCGGAGCGTCGGTCTCAGAATCGGAGTAGGCGTAGCTGGCGGCGAGGTCATAGCCCTTCTGGGCAGCCAACGTCCGCATCGCATCAGCCTTGTGTGGGCCGTAGGCGTAGAACTCGACCTCGCCGGTGTACCGGCCGCCGTCTTCCACGAGCGTCGTGGCGATCACGCGGTCGACGCCGAGCATCGCGCCGATCGGCTCAACGACCTCCGAGCCCGAGGCCGACACGATCACCACATCTCGGCCAGCCGCCTGATGCTCGGCGATCAAGTGCACGGCTTCGTCGAAAACGAGGGGGTCGATGATGGTGTGGAGGGTCTCGGCGACCACCTGACGCACGGTCTCGACGTCCCACCCGGCGATCATGTCGGTCAGGTAGGCCCGCATCTTTTCGAGCTGGTCGTGATCGGCGCCGCTGACGGCGAACATGAAGTTGGCGTACGCGCTGCGCAGCACGGCGCGTCGAGTCAATAGCCCGCCCTGGAAGAACGATTTGCTGAAGGCGAGGGTGCTCGAGCGCGCGATGATCGTCTTGTCCAGATCGAAGAACGCAGCCGAACGGGCGCTCGCGGGCGGTGCAGTCACCTGGTCAGGATAGGCGCCGGACCGTCCACAGGCGCGTTCGCCGCGTAGAGATGTCCACAGTGTTGGTCGCCAGGCTCGTGTGACGCGGCGACCTTGCGCACCATCGATGCATGGACGACATCGCCGTCATTGCTACCACCGACCATCAGTTGCGCGACGCCGCACTGCGGTGGTGCGCTGCTGCCGGGGCAGGTCCGGTCGTCGTCGACACCGTCGACAGTGCGCGCCGAGAGTGGCGCAATGCGGCGATCGTCTTCATCGGTCAGGACATGGTCGCTGACGTCATGGGGGCTCGTGCGCCACGGCGCGATCACGTGGTCGTCCTCGCCCGCGAGCCAGAGGCGGTGTGGCGGCCGGCGATGGCTCTGGGTGCAAGCGCGGTCGTCGATCCACTTGACGACACGGCTGCTCTTGCGGCTGTGGGAGCGGCCCTCGACGGCCGGGTCGAGGGCTGCACCGTGTCGGTCGTGGGCGGATCAGGTGGCGTGGGCGCCAGCACCTTCGCTGCCGCGCTCGGCCTGACGGGAGCACGCCGGGGCCTGGCCGCGGTGCTGCTTGATGCTGACCCGGCAGGAGCCGGCGTCGAGCTCGTCCTCGGTAGCGAGCAGGCCGAGGGATTGCGGTGGCCCGATCTCGCAGCTGTTGACGGGCGGGTGTCCGGCGAGTCACTCGCTGACGCGCTGCCTCGCCACGACGGCCTGGCCACGGTGTCGTGGCCAGCTTCAGCCATCGACGCGGAGATTCCACAGGCCGCCGGGACGGTCTGGTCGGCCGCAAGCCGCGCCTTCGACCTGGTCGTGGCGGACGCACCACGGTCCGTCGACTCCGACGGATGGTCGCGGTCGGTCATGGCAGGCTCGACGCTCACCGTCGTCGTCATCGGCGAGGACCTGGCCTCCGTCGGGGCCTCCCGAAAGGTGGCAGCGCGAGCGCGCGAGGCCTGTGCATCGGTGGTGGCTGTCACGATCATTCGTCGCGGCGGACTTGGATCCGCCGCAGTTGAGGAAGCGGTCGGTGTTCCGGTGGTCGCCCGCATTCGTGCTCGACCCAGCGTGCGGCTGGCGATTGATCACGGTCGGGGTCCGCTGCGTTCTCGCTCTCTGCGGCGTGCTGCCAACGACGTGCTGGATCTGCTGGGGCTCCAAACCGGTGGTGTGGCGTGACGCCGGCGCTGGTCGAGCGAGTTCGTCACCGCCTCGTCATGGATGCTGCGGCGCCCACCCCCGCCACGGTGGCCGATGCGCTGCGAGCCGAACGTCAGGTGGTGGGCGGCAGCGATGTGCTCGCCCTGGTCGACCGCTTGCGCAGCGAAATGCTCGGCGCCGGTCCGCTCGACGCGGTGCTGACCTTGCCCGGTGTCACCGATGTGCTCGTCAATGGTGCGGGTCAGGTGTTCGCCGACTGTGGCGCTGGGCTCGAGCCGGTGGACGTCTGTTTCGACAGCGAAGATGTGGTGCGTCGCTTGGCGCAACGGATGGCGGCCATCGCCGGGCGCCGGCTGGATGATGCTTCCCCATGGGTCGACGCCCGATTGCCCGACGGCACCCGCCTGCACGCCGTGCTCGCGCCGCTCGCGCGGCCCGGCACCGTCATTTCGCTTCGGGTCCCGTCGCGGCGCGTGTTCTCGATCGATGACCTGAGCGCTCTTGGGATGTTCGCCGGCGGCGCCGAAGAACAGTTGCGTCGCATCATCGCGGCTCGATCCTCATTCGTCGTCACCGGCGGCACTGGTAGCGGCAAGACCACGGTGCTGGCCGCAATGCTAGCTCTCGCGGACCCGCGCGATCGCATCGTCATCGTGGAGGACTCCACCGAGCTGCGACCCGATCATCCACATGTCGTCGGGCTGGAGGCCCGCCCACCCAACGTTGAGGGCGCCGGCGCTGTCACGGTGCGTGATCTGGTGCGCCAGGCGCTACGCATGCGACCCGACCGTGTGGTCGTGGGCGAGGTGCGCGGAGCCGAGGTCGTCGACCTCCTGGCGGCGCTCAACACGGGCCACGAGGGTGGCTGTGGCACGGTGCACGCCAATTCGGCTACTGACGTACCAGCCAGATTCGAAGCGTTGGGGGTCGCCGCGGGCTTGCCGCGCGATGCCGTCCACAGTCAGCTCGCCGCCGGGGTCGACCTGGTGGTGCACCTGGGCCGCGACGGCGGTGGCGTACGGCGGGTCCAGGAGATCGCGGTGTTGGAGTCCCTCGACGGATGGGTGCGCGCCATTGCGGCCCTTACCTTCGACGGCACGGCCGCCCACCGCGGACCAGGATTCGATCGCTACCGATCGTTGGTTCCGTGACGGCGATTGCGGTGGCCGCCGTGGCCCTGGCGGTCGAGATCGGATGGCCGTCCGGGCGTCGCCAGGTGCGCCAACGATTGGGTCTCGTGCGCCCACGCCTCGCCGTGCCGAAGCGGCTCCCGCTGTGGGTGGTTGCACCGGTGGTTCTTGGGCTACTGGTCTGGTTCGGCGGCTCCCATGTGTTGGTTGTTGTGGCGGGCGGGATCGGCGGTGTCACAGCGGTCCGAGTCTTGACCGCGTCGCGGGCTCGCGGCCAAGCGCGGGCCAGACGGCTCGCTGCGGTGGAGGCGGTGTCCTTGCTGGCCGCTGAGGTGCGGGCCGGCGCCCTTCCCGACGTGGCGCTGCGGTCGGCGGCAGCCGACATCGAACTGCTCGCCAGCGCGGCTCGGGCCGCCACGCACGGCGCCGATGTCGTGGCGGCGCTGCGCGCTGCGGGCGAGCAGCCCGGCGCTGAGTTGCTCGACCACCTGGCCTCGGCGTGGTGGCTGGCAGATCGTGCCGGTGCATCCTTGTCGAGCGTGCTGACCCGGCTCGCCGATCGTGCCCGTGACGACCTCGATCTGGCAGCCGAGGTGGCTGCCGAGTTGGCCCCGGCGAGGGCGACTGCGCGGCTGATGGCGGTGTTGCCCGCCTTCGGGCTGGCGCTCGGATCCGGACTCGGCGGAGATCCCGTGGAGGTGTTGCTCGAGACCACGGCAGGCGGCATCTGCCTGGTGCTGGGCGTTGTGTTCGCCTGCGCAGGCGTCATGTGGGTCGAGCAGGTTGCAGCGGCGGCTGACCGGTGACGCCGTCGGTTCTGATGGCCGTGACGCCGGCGGTGTTGATGGCCGTGTCGGTGTGGTTCGCTGTTCCGCCGGCGGCCCACCGGCGCGCCCACTCGTTGTGGGCGCCGGCGCGCCCCACCCGAGCGAGCCCCGACCCCGGGTGGCTCGCGGCGGCGTGCACGCCGGTGGCTGTGGTGTTGTTCCTCGGGTGGCCCGTGGGCTTGGTGGTCGGCCTCATCGCGGCTCCCGTGGTGCGATCAGCGGTTGGACGCCTCGAGACAGGTGCCGCCCGGCGGCGCAATCTGGTCGCGCGGCGTCAACTGCCAGGCGCGCTTGACCTGGTGACCGCCGCGCTCGACGCCGGACGTCCGCCGGGCACCGCCTTGGCGTTGGCAGCCGAGGTGACCGCTGATCCGCTCGGGTCGGATCTCAGTTCGGTGGCGCATCGGGTCAGCGTGGCGGGCGACCTCAACGCAGCCTTGTCTGATGTCGACGGGCCCCTCCTCCCACTCGCTCGGGCCCTGCGCCGGGCCGACCAGTCCGGGGTGCCAGTTGCCGATGTCATTACGTCGGCGGCGCTCGATGTGCGCCGCGAAGACCAGGCGGCCCGGCGACAGCAGGCCAGACAGGTCGGCGTGCGCACCGCAGCGCCGCTCGGCATCTGTTTCATGCCGGCATTTCTGCTGATCGGCATTGTGCCGACCATCATCGCGGTCGCGTCGAACCTGCGGCTGTGAGTCGTCCACAGCCGTGCGAATACGCCGCGGCCGTCCCCAGGTCGTCGATTCGTCCGCAGAAACCCGGCCGAGGCGCCCATCTTCTAAGTGTTATTCGCCAACCAGGAGGTTCTTCATGCGAAACATCATCGGTCGCGACGAGCGCGGCATGTCCACGGTCGAGTACTCAGTCGGCACGCTCGGCGCCTGCACCATCGGCGGCGTGCTGGTCAAGATCGGCCAGTCCGAGTGGTTCGGAGATCTGGTCAGGGACGTCTTCACCAACATCCCCAATCTGTTGCCGTTCTGATCGGTCGGGGCCGGGGTGGCACGTCCACCCCGGCTCGCCCCGACCACGCCTAACCGACCGAGGAGGTCACCATGAACACACCTTTCCGGCCTCGCTACCGGCCTGAATCGCGCGGTATGGCCACGGCGGAGTATGCCGTCGGTCTGGCTGGAGCAGCCTGTATCGCGTGCATCATGATCAAGATGGGCGAGAACGGATGGGGCGGCTGGATCGACACCATCTTTGAACGGCTCAGCAATCTCGGCTCTTGGCTGGACCTGCGGTCCACCCGGTGGCATGTGCCCTGGCGGACCCCGTGAGGAGCGCGGTGCGGCGGCGCCCCTCGCGCGGCATGGTCACGGCCGAACTGGCCACCATCGCGCCATTCGGCGTCGCGCTCACTCTGCTGCTGTTGTGGGTCGTGTCGCTCGGGCTCACCCAGGTGCGCCTCACCGATGCGGCCCGGGACGGCGCGCGTGAGGTGGCTCGCGGCGAGTCGATCGACACCGCCGAGCGACTTGCGCGACAGCACACACCGGACGGGACGCAGGTCGACATCGACATTTCCGACGGTGTGGCCACGGTGACCGTCTCGGCTGAGTCGCGCCTGCCGCTGCCCTTCTTCTCGGGGGTCGGTGCCCGCTCCCTTGAGGCACAGGCCTCCGCCGTCGTGGAGTCACCGTGACGGCGGAGGTTTCTCGGCAACAGGGTTCGGCCAGCGCCTATGCGGTCATCGCCGCCTCGATGCTGGTGGTTGTCGCGCTGGTGATCACCGAGATGGCCGGCCTCGTTGCCGTGCGCCACCGAGCCGCGAGTGCAGCCGACCTGTCAGCGCTGTCGGCCAGCCGGGCCAGCGTTGCTGGCCATGACGGCTGCGACGCCGCACGCGAGACTGCTCGGCGCAACGGTGCCCAAGTGGTGGCATGTCAGATGGACTACGACGTCGCCACCGTCACCTCCCGGGTCACGAGCCACCGTTGGTGGGGTCACCGGTGGGCAGCAGAAGTTGCGGCGAGGGCCGCCCCGGAGTTCTACCTCTCAACAGCAGAGGCCAAGACCACATCGAGCAGGCGAACTGCCCCCGCCTTGTCGAGCGGCTCGTTGCCGTTGCCGCATTTGGGCGACACGATGCAGGCAGGGCAGCCGTCCTGACACGGACAGCTGGAAATGGCATCGCGCGTCATCGTCAGCCAGCGCGCCGCCAAGGTGTAGCCGCGCTCGGCGAAGCCCGCGCCCCCGGGGTGACCGTCGTACACGAACACCGTGAGCAATCCGGTGTCTGGATGCCGCGCAGTCGACAGGCCGCCAATGTCCCAGCGGTCGCACGTCGCCAACAGCGGAAGCAGTCCGATCGAGGCGTGCTCGGCGGCGTGGGCCGCGCCCGGTACGTCGGTGCTGGCGAGGGCCAGCTCCACTGCGTCGGCGGTCACGGTCCACCAGACCGCCTGGGTGGGCAGGGTGCGTTCCGGCAACGCCAACGGCTCTTCGCTGATCACAGTGTTGGACTGCGTGCTGTGCTTGAGGAAGGACACCACCTGGCTGTGCACGTTGACCGTGCCGAACGACATTGCCACCGGCCCCCACTGCTCGCTGCGCACCGTTTCGGTGATCTCCACCTCTGTCACCGATCGCGCCTGGGTCGAGTACGGCGGGTTGTCGCGGTGCACCACTGCGGTGCTGTGATCGAGGTCGTACTCATCGACCACGAACACCTCGCCCTGGTGCACGTACACGGCTCCGTCGTGCACGTGACTGTCCGCTGAACCTGCGTCCACCGTGCCGATGAGGCGACCGGTCGAGGCGTCCACGATCTGCACGGCTGTCCCGCCGCTGGAGCGCAGATCGGCCAGATCACCCGCACGTTCTCGCTTGGTCCAGAACCAGCCGGCCTCCCGCTTGCGCAGCCAACCGGCTGCCTCGAGGGCAGCGACTCCCTCAGCGGCTCGCGGTCCGAACGTCGCGAAGTCGTCCTCGGTCAACGGCAACTCCTGGGCAGCAGCCGCCAACTGTGGACCGAGGACATAGGGATTGTCTGGATCGAAGACAGAGGCCTCCACGGGAGCGCCGAACAGAGCTTCAGGGTGGTGCACCAGATAGGTGTCGATGGGTTCGTCGCGGGCCACCAACACCCCAAGTGAGTCGCGCCCCGCCCGCCCCGCCCGGCCGAACTGCTGGAGCAGGGCCGCTCGGGTGCCGGGAAAGCCGACGCTGATCACGGCGTCGAGTCCGGCCACGTCGATGCCGAGCTCGAGAGCATTGGTGCTGGCCAGTCCGAGCAGATCACCCGAGCGCAGCCGGTCCTCCAGTTCGCGGCGTTCTTCGGGCAGGTATCCACCGCGGTAGGTGGCTACGCGGCATGGCAACTCAGGGTCGACCTCGGCGAGCCGCCGCTGGGCCGTGGCCGCAACAGTTTCTGCGCCGCGGCGAGACCTCACAAAGGTCAAGGTGCGGACCTGACCGATGACCAGATCAGTCATCAGTTCGGCCGCTTCGGACGTGGCCGAGCGGCGGATGCCGGTCAGGTCCGGCCCGTCGCCTGTCGATTCACCTGCGGTTCCACCGATCAGGGGCGGCTCCCACAGGGCGATGGTACGAGCAGCGTGGGGCGATACGTCGTCGGTGACGGGGGCCATGTCCAGACCCGTGAGCCGCTGTGCGAACACCTCGGGATCGGCCACGGTCGCCGATGACAGCACGAACTGGGGATGAGCGCCGTGGTGCTCGCACAGCCGCCGGACCCGGCGCAGAATGTGCGCCACGTGGGCGCCGAACACGCCGCGGTAGTGGTGGCACTCATCGACGACCACGTGGGTGAGTCCGCCAAGCACCCGGGCCCAACGATCGTGCGCGGGCAGGATGGAGTGGTGCAGTGTGTCGGGGTTGGTCAGTAGGTAGTTGGCGTGATCGCGAGCCCAGGCACGCTCCTCGCGCGAGTTGTCGCCGTCGACAGTGGCGGCCCGCACCAGGTGAGCCGCTGGCGCCAGCCGTCGCAGCTGATCGGCGGCCAGCGCCTTGGTGGGGGCGAGGTACAGCACCGACGGCCGCCGGTGGCCGTGCAGACCGCTGCCCATGCGACCGGCCACCAGTGCTGTCAGAGCCGGTGCCTGAAAGGCCAAGGACTTGCCGGACGCCGTGCCGGTCGCGATCACCACGTGTCGTCCGGCGGCCAGATGGCCCATCGCTTCGGCTTGATGTCCCCAGATGGTGTCGATGCCCTCGGCCGCGAACACTTCGCGCACCTGCGGGTCGATCCACTCAGGCCACGGTTCGACCACCGCTTCGCGGGCCGGCACGTACTCGACGTGAGTGACCCGTTCGGGATGCCGTCGCAACAGATCGGCCGGGTCCACCCGCACAGTCTCCCAGAACGATCAGCACCGGCTGATCGGCAAGCCCCCGCCCATCGTGATTAGATGCTGGCGGAACGAGGGAGTGGAATGGACCTGCAGATCGCCACGCATACGGTCGAGCCCTTCGACGTCATCGAGATCGGCGGCGAAGTGGACGTCTACACCGCGCCACGACTGCGTGAGGCGATCGTGGCTGTCGTCGAGGCCGGACGCCACCGGTTGATCATCGACGTGCAGCAAGTCGAGTTCCTCGACTCCACGGGCCTTGGCGTTCTCGTCGGTGCGCTCAAGCGCGTCCGCGCCGATGGTGGGTCTCTCGACATCGTCTGCACACAGGAACGCATCCTGAAGATCTTTGAGATCACCGGCCTGGACAAGGTCTTCGGCCTGCACGCGTCGGTCGACGAGGCGCGCACAACTCACGCCTAGGCCGGTCCTCGCCCGCCACAGGTTTGGCATGTAACGTGCGTCACGCACCCCGATGTGTCGGGGCGCACTCTGTCTTGCCTTACCACTGGAGGATTCAATGACGAACGCGACTTTTGTTGCGGTAGTGGGCGGAGACCTCGACTTCACGAACGAGCACAAGTTCTACTTGTACGCGGTCGTGGCGATCGGCGCTCTGGCTCTCATCATGGCGGGCATTTTCCGTGCTCAGGTGCTCAGCGCATCCGAGGGCACCGAGAAGATGCAAGAGATCGGTCAGGCCATTCAGGAAGGCGCAACCGCCTACCTGAGCCGACAGTTCAAGACGCTGGCCGTCTTCGCTGTCGTGGCCCTGCTCATGCTGGTCGCACTCGACGCAGCCGTGCTCGGCTGGGACAGCGAGTGGAAGGTCAAGATCGGCCGCTACGTCGCGTTGTTGCTCGGCGCTGGATTCTCCGCGCTGATCGGCTACCTCGGCATGTGGCTCGCGACGCGTGCCAACATCCGCGTCGCGTCAGCTGCACAGACTGATGGCCGCGAAGCTGCCATGCGCATCGCGTTCCGCACCGGCGGAACTGTCGGCATGCTCACGGTGGGCCTCGGCCTGCTGGGCGCCGGCGGCATCGTCTTGATCTACACCGGCGACGCTCCTGAGGTTCTCGAGGGCTTCGGCTTCGGTGCCGCACTGCTCGCCATGTTCATGCGAGTCGGTGGCGGCATCTTCACCAAGGCTGCCGACGTCGGCGCCGACCTGGTCGGCAAGGTTGAACAAAACATCCCCGAGGACGACCCACGCAACGCCGCGACGATCGCCGACAACGTGGGCGACAACGTCGGCGACTGCGCCGGCATGGCAGCCGACCTGTTCGAGTCGTACGCCGTGACCCTGGTCGCCGCACTGATTCTTGGCTCGATTGCCTTCGGCGAGGTCGGACTCGTCTTCCCGCTGGTCATTCCGGCCATCGGTGCGCTCACCGCGATCCTGGGTGTCTACATCACCCGCCCGGTCGTCGGCGAGAACGGTCTGACAACTATCAACCGCGCGTTCTACATCACCGCTGCCGTCTCCGCCGCTGCCTCGATCGGTGCGGCGTTCCTGCTGCTCCCGACCAAGTTCACCGACGCTGACCTGCCCGGCATCGACGTCAACACGTTGATCGTCACGCTGGGCCAGCAGGCTGGCCAGGAGGCCCCCGGCCTCGACGCCAACCCGCGCCTGATCGCGATCCTCGCAGTCCTCATCGGCATCGTGCTGGCGGCTGTCATCCTCGCGCTCACCGGCTACTTCACCGGCACCGAGACGCGTCCGGTGCAAGACGTCGGCAAAACATCGCTGACTGGTGCTGCCACCGTCATCTTGTCCGGCCTGTCGGTCGGCTTCGAGTCGGCGGTCTACACCGCAATCGTCATTGGCGCGGCCGTGTTCGGCGCGTTCCTGCTCGGCAGCGGTTCACTGGTCGTGGCGTTGTTCGCCGTTGCCCTGGCCGGCTGCGGTCTGCTCACGACTGTCGGTGTCATCGTTGCGATGGACACCTTCGGTCCGGTCAGTGACAACGCCCAGGGCATCGCGGAGATGTCCGGCGACGTCGACGAAGAGGGTGCTCAGATCCTCACCGAGCTCGACGCCGTCGGTAACACCACCAAGGCGATCACCAAGGGCATCGCGATCGCGACGGCCGTGCTGGCCGCGACCGCGTTGTTCGGTTCGCTGACCAGCTCGATCGCTGAGGCGGTCGAAGACTCCGGTCTGACCGATTCACCTGAGAACGCCGCTGGCCTCAAGGTCATCGAGGTATACGCGTTGCAGGGCATCTTCAACGTGGCTGATCCGAGCATCTTGGTCGGTCTGATCCTCGGCGCAGCCGTGGTGTTCTTGTTCTCCGGCCTGGCCATCAACGCGGTCGGCCGCGCTGCTGGCGCGGTCGTCTACGAAGTCCGCCGCCAGTTCCGCGAGATCCCCGGCATCATGGAGGGCACAGGTCGTCCCGAGTACGGCAAGGTCGTCGACATCTGCACGCGCGACTCATTGCGCGAGTTGGCCACGCCCGGCATCTTGGCGATCTTCGCTCCGATTGCGGTCGGCTTTGGTCTCGGCATCGGCGCGCTGGGTGCATTCTTGGCCGGTGCGATCGGTACTGGTCTGCTGATGGCGGTGTTCCTCGCCAACTCCGGTGGTGCGTGGGACAACGCGAAGAAGCTGGTCGAGGACGGTAACCACGGTGGCAAGGGATCGCCGGCCCACGAGGCCACGATCATCGGCGACACCGTCGGCGATCCGTTCAAGGACACCGCCGGACCGGCGATCAACCCGTTGCTCAAGGTGATGAACCTGGTGGCGCTGCTCGCTACGCCGTTGATCATCAAGTACGCGTATGGCAATGATGCGAGCGAGGTGACGCGCTACCTCATTGCGGGCGTGTCGGTCCTCATCATCGTGACGGCTGTCTACATCTCCAAGCGTCGTCCGATCGCGCTCGACACTGGCGATGAAGCTCCTGTGGAGCTCGCCAAGAGTTGATGTGCTGACTGCGGGGCCCGTCCATCCATCCGGGTGGGCGGGCCCTTGTCATGTGCGTGGGAGGGTGGGCGCGTGCTGGACA
>Ga0307486_1002032_pt1 | contig 14616 bp, 11 predicted proteins | sample CBIW02metaG_FD_203663 | JGI IMG/M metagenome (GOLD analysis project Ga0307486, IMG submission 203663) | Sea-ice brine microbial communities from Beaufort Sea near Barrow, Alaska, United States - CBIW 0.2 | ecosystem: Environmental > Aquatic > Marine > Coastal | place: USA: Alaska | collected... | reverse complement strand
GACCGCCGGGTCTCGGCTGAGCCATTCCATTCCGGTGGTACCGAGCGAGCGGTGCTTGCGGTTCAGATCGCCGCCGTCGAGGTAGCCCGGCCAACGGTAGGCGGTTCCGGTGAGCACCACGGCGTCATACTCCGCCGTGTAATCATTCACAATCATTTGCACCATGAAAGATCCCCAGCTGTGCCCCAACAGCACCAGGGGCAGGACGGGGTTTTCCCGGCGGATGACGCCGCTGAGCTGGTGCACATCGGCTACGGCTGCGCGCAGCCCGCCAGCTCCCAGCCGACCAAGTTTGGTATGGTCGCCACGGTGTTGGGCCAGGCCCGTTTGTCCGTGGCCGAGGTGATCGTCGGCGTAAACGGTGTAGCCGGCGCGATTGAGATCGGCCGCGAGCTGCGCATACCGCTGGGCGTGTTCGCCCACGCCGTGCGCAAGTTGGATCACGGCATGGGCATCGTCAACCGGCCAGACGTAATAGGTAACAACGAGGCCAGAAGCATCCGTATATGTGGGCACCCAGCCAGTCTGGCGGTTCCGGTGCTGACGCTCAAGCAGGCAATGTTCTTAGCTACGCTAATTTGCTATGCTAAGGATCAATGGAATCGCGCACTCCCCCCAGAACCTCAGTACCAGGTGCCATCGAAGCGCATCTTGTGGACCGCCACCGGCGTCCCGTCTCTGAGCAGAGCATGGCCGAACTCAGCCATGAATTCCGACTGGCCAATGGTCGCCTCGCGCGCCGGCTGCGCCAGGAGAAGGCCGAGAATGAACTGGGTAGCGGACAATTTTCTGCCCTCGGCGTGTTGCACGTTCACGGCCCAATGACCCTCACCGAACTCAGTGACTTTGAACGCGTCACCCCGCCGTCAATGACCCGCACCGTGAAATGCCTGGTGGAGGCGGGCCTTGTCGTGCGCACCGATTCCCTTCTTGATGGCCGCAAGATTGTGCTCAGCGCCACCGAGGCCGCGACCGCGATGATGACCGAAACCCGCAAGCGTCGAGACGCCTGGTTGGTGCAGCGCGTGGCACAGCTCAGCGCTGAGCAGCACCGAATACTCTCCGACGCCACCGCAATTATGAAGGAGCTCGCCGACAGTTGAGTGCCATGTTTCGCTCGCTGAGCGTCGTTAATTACCGCATCTGGTTCGCCGGGGCGCTGGTATCGAATATAGGCACCTGGATGCAGCGCACCGCCCAGGACTGGATCGTGCTGACCATGCTCACCGACTATAACGCCACAGCGGTGGGTATCACCATGGCGTTGCAGCTGGGTCCTATGCTGCTGCTGATGCCGTGGTCGGGTCTCATCGCTGATCGGTTCAATCGACGCAAACTGCTCATTCTCACCCAGAGCCTGATGGGACTATTGGCGCTGGGTCTCGGCATTCTCTGCGTCACTGAAGTGGTCGAACTCTGGCATGTTTACCTTTTTGCCTTTGGCCTCGGAGTGGTGGCGGCAATCGACGCCCCGGCGCGCCAGACCTTCGTTTCTGAGCTCGTGACCGAAGACAACCTCTCTAATGCGGTCGCCCTCAACTCGGCCTCTTTCCACGGCGCGCGCCTGATCGGGCCGGCCGCCGCCGGCCTGCTCACGGTTGCCGTGGGCGCCGGTTGGGTGTTCATGATCAACGCCGCCACCTTCGCCGCCACCGTCTTGGCCATGACCCTGCTGCGCACTCATCAATTGCGCCGCCAGCCGCGGGCCAGCCGGGAGCGGGGGCAGCTGCTCGCGGGTTTTCGCTATGTGCGACGCCGTAGCGACATTGTCGTCGTCATGATCGCCGTTTTCCTGATCGGAACTTTCGGGCTCAACTTCGCCATCTTCACCTCGACAATGGCCACAATTGAGTTTGGTCGCGGGGCAGCCGAGTTCGGTTTGCTGAGCTCGATCATGGCTATCGGCGCCGTTGTCGGCGCCCTCCTCGCTGCACGGCGCAGCCGCGCACGCTTGCGACTGGTTGTACTGGGGGCGGCATTGTTCGGCCTGGCGTGTGCGCTATCAGCACTCATGCCAACGTATGCCACTTTCGCCATATCTCTCGTCTTAGTGGGATTGTCATCACTGACGCTCATGACCACGGCCAACGCTTACGTGCAAACCACGACCAGGCCGGAAATGCGGGGCCGCGTCATGGCGCTGTATATGGCGATTTTCGTTGGCGGAACCCCCCTTGGAGCGCCGCTCGTTGGTTGGGTAGCGGATGCCTTCGGCCCGCGCTGGGCCCTCGGCGTCGCGTCCATCTCGGGGCTACTGGCAGCCGCGGTGGTGCTGTTCTGGATGGTGCGTTATCGCCGACTGCGGGTGCAGCTGCATCCGTTCAGAGCGCCGCGGGTGCGCATTCTGCACGCCGGCGACGGTCGCGTCAGCGCTTCCGAGCAGGAGCGGACTTCCGAACGCGAACGGGCTTCCGCGCACGATCGGGCCGCCGATCAGAACCGCGAAATTGCCACCCGCGAGATCGCGATCGTGGAGGCCACCGCCCCCCGCTAGCCTCGAGCTAGGCCCGAGTGCCCTCTTGTGTCGCTAGGATTCCGCGCCGCGTGCCTTCCGTGCCGCCTGCATACCGTGCCGCCAGCAGTCCTGGCCTGAACTCCGGTCGATTGACGCCACGGGCTAGGGAGCGGTGGACTCTCTCACGACGAGTTCGGGCTGAAAAACTATTTGTTCGTGCTCGAACTCTCTTCCGCCCGAGGCTTCGCGCAGCAGCAGGTCAACGGCGGTGTAACCAATGAGCACGCTTGGCTGGCGAATCGACGACAGGGGCACGACGGCCGCGGCCGCGAAGGCGATATCGTCATAGCCGATCAGGGCGATGTCGCGCGGCACGTGCAGGTCGCCGTGCATGTTCAGTGCCTGTAACACGCCAATGGCGAGCAAATCATTTGCCGCGAAAATGGCATCGGGGCGATCCTCGCCTGCTCGCTTCAACAGTGTGAGGCCAGCTGCGCGCCCGGCGAGCACCGAGAGAGCGTCGGTATCGATGACCTCAATAGATACGTTCTCGTGTTCAGCTACGGCCAACCGCGCGCCCGCCAGCCGGTCGGCTACCTGACGAATGGTGCCAGGCCCGCCCACGTAGGCCAGTCGGGTGCGCCCAATCGAAATGAGGTGGTTCGCTGCTAGTCCACCCCCGGCCACGTCGTCGACCGATACCGATGAGAAGCTGTGGTCTTCTGTTTGGCGATCGACCAGAACCGTCGGCGTTCCGCGGGCGCGCAATCGCGTGAGCCGCTCACTGATGTCTCCGAGCGGCGAAATCAACACCCCATGCACGCGTTGCTCTTCAAACAGGTCGAGGTAGGCCGCTTCACGGTTCAGGTTGTCATCGGTGTTGCCGAGCAGAACAGCGAGGCCCTCTTCCGCCGCTCTGTCTTCGGCGCCCCTGGCCAGGTCTGTGAAAAAGGGGTTGGCCACGTCGAGCACGATCAGGCCGAGGCTTCGGCTTCGGCCGGCTCTCAACTGACGAGCGGCATCATTTCGCACAAAGCCCAGATCGTCGATGGCCGCCTGCACACGCGCAACCGTCGCCGTCGATACCTTTTCTGGACGATTCATCACGTTAGACACGGTGCCCACCGAGACCTTGGCCCGGGCAGCGACATCGCGCACGTTTACCGTCATGTCCATTAGTGCCCCAGCTCAACGTTGATGCAGGCTAAGCGCCTACAGCTCGATTCTCTCTCATGTTCGTCACGAATTACCAACGTTTCAAAATATCGCACTCTTTCACTTGACACCTCTCATCAGCGGCCATATATTTTCGTAAGTGCGTTATTAAAACGATTCAATTCTCCGTAGCATGACGAATAGGCCCATCAATGTCGATCAGTCCCGGTACCCCCGGACCCGCCGCCCTTGAGCTGCGCGGTGTCACCAAGTCCTTCGGCGCAGTCGTCGCACTCAAGTCGGCGAACCTCACGGTGCAGATGAACTCCATCCACGCCCTGGTCGGCGAGAACGGTGCCGGCAAGTCCACCCTGGTGAAAGTTATCGCCGGTCTCTACCAGCGTGACGCTGGGGACTTTCTCCTCCGCGGTGAGTCGGTCAACTTTAAGTCGACCGCTGAATCCAAAGCCTCCGGCATTGCGGTTATTTACCAGGAGCCCACCCTCTTTCCCGATCTGTCGGTGACCGAGAACATTTTTATGGGGCGTCAGCCCACCAACCGCTTCGGACGAATCGACCGTAAGGCAATGCGGGACGAAACCATTGATCTCTTTGGCCGCCTGGCCGTGCGCATCGACCCCGACCGCCCCGCGGAGGGCCTGTCCATTGCCGACCAGCAAATCATTGAAATCGCGAAAGCTATCTCGCTTGACGCCCGGGTGCTCATCATGGACGAGCCGACTGCTGCCCTCAGTGGCGTAGAAGTCGATCGGCTCTTCGCCGTAGCCCGCAGCCTGCGCGACGAGGGTCGCGCCCTCGTCTTCATCTCGCACCGCTTCGACGAGGTCTTTGCTTTGTGCGACACCATTACGGTGATGCGCGACGGCGAATACATCTCAACCGACAACATCGACGACACAACCGTGGACGAAATCGTGCACCGCATGGTGGGCCGCAACGTGACAGAGCTCTTCCCCAAGGCTGAAGCCGTTATCGGCGAGGTCGTGCTTGACGTTTCCGGCCTCACCTCCGCTGGCATGTTCGACGACATCAGCTTTCAGGTGCGGTCCGGCGAAATTGTCGGCCTAGCTGGCCTGGTCGGCGCTGGCCGCAGTGAAGTCGCCCGCGCGGTTTTCGGTGTTGACACCTATTCCAGAGGCACCGTGAAGGTTGGTGACACCAGGGTTCCCCGACGCGATCCCATCGCCGCCATGAACCTCGGTCTCGCGCTAGTGCCCGAAGATCGGCGCAAACAAGGTCTGGTGGTGGATTCCACGGTGGCCCGAAACACAACCATGGCCATTCAACGAACGCTCACCAAGGCGGGAATGCTGACATCGGGCGCGGAGAACGCTGCCGCCCGCATCTGGGCGAGTCGATTAGAAGTGAAGACCAATGCCCTCGACACCATTGCCGGCACGCTCAGCGGCGGCAACCAGCAAAAAGTTGTACTGGCAAAGTGGCTGGCCACCAACCCCCGCGTTCTCATTATCGACGAACCCACCCGCGGCATTGACGTGGGCACCAAGGCTGAAGTGCACCGCCTCCTCTCCGAACTGGCCGGCCAGGGCCTTGCCATCCTCATGATTTCGTCGGAATTGCCCGAGGTGCTCGGCATGGCCGACCGCGTTCTGGTCATGCGTGAGGGTCGAATTACCGCCGAAATTATGCGAGCGGATGCGACCAGCGAGTCCGTAATGTACGCCGCGACCCACGCATCGGAGATTCACTCGTGAGCACGTTGACCACCAAGCCCACACCGAACGCGCTGCTCACCGGCCTCGGAACCTTTCTACGCGCCCGAGAGACGAGCATTCTGCTCGCGCTCGTTCTGGTGATCGTTGTAACAACCATTAAGAACCCCAACTTTCTTTTCAGCTCCGACGGTTTTCGCGACCTGTTACTCACGCCGTCGATTCTCGTGCTCGTCGCCGTTGGCCAGGCGATTGTCATCATCACCCGCAGCGTCGACCTCTCGGTGGGTTCCACGCTGGGCCTAACCGCCTACCTCACCGGACGCCTCTTCATCGACGTGCCCGGCATCCCCATCATCGTGGTCGTCCTCGCCGGTATCGCCTTGGGAGCTGTTCTGGGCTTGGTCAATGGAGCACTCGTGGCGTTCGCCAAGGTGCCGGCGCTCGTTATTACCCTCGGCACGCTCTACGCCTACCGCGGCATCAATGTACTGTGGGCGGGCAGCGACCGTGTCAACGCCTCGGACATGCCGAAGGACTTTCTGCACCTCGGCACGACCTCCTACTTCTCCATTCCCCTGCTCACCATCATCGCGCTCGTGGTTCTGGTGGCCGCGGCCTGGTACATGCGCAACACCCGAGGCGGCCGGGAGTTCTACGCCATCGGGTCAGAGCCAGCCGCGGCCGAGCTCTACGGCCTTAAGGTGACCAAGCGCATCCTCGTGGCCTTTGTCGCCTGCGGCGCACTGACCGGGTTGGCCGGCGTGCTCTATGCCGCCCGCTACGGCACCATCAACTCGCAGGCGGGCAGCGGCCTCGAATTGGATGCTGTCGCTGCGGCCGTAATCGGCGGCGTCGCCATCTTCGGTGGGAGCGGAACGGTGTGGGGCGCCGCCCTCGGCGCCGTGCTTCTGCTCACTATCAACCGGGCCCTGCCCATTCTCGGCGTACCAGACTTCTGGCAACGGGCCGTTGTCGGCGCCCTCATCATTGGTGCAATCGTGCTCGACCGACTGCTCGCGCTTCGACAAACCCGCAAACTGCGCGAAACAAGGAATGACTCACATGAGTAATACCGTCGCCGCGGCGCCCACCCGGGTCTACCGCGATTATGGCCAGCCGTACTGGCGCCGAGCGCTGGTCACCCGCGAAAGCGGCATCATCGCACTGTTCGTTATCGTGGTGCTCGCGGCAATCGTCGGGGTGCCGTACTTCGACCAACCCATCACCATGACGTACTTGCTGCTCGATGTGGCCCCCATTTTGCTCATCGCTCTGCCGATGACCCTCATCATCATCACGGGAGAGATTGACCTCTCCGTGGCGAGCGTGGTGGGCCTCAGCAGCGTGCTGCTCGGCACCCTGCATCAGGCGGGACTGCCCATTCCGCTCGCGGCGCTCGTTGCTATTTTCGCCGGCGCCGTGGGCGGAGCCTTTAACGGATTTCTCGTTACCGTTGTCGGGCTGCCGTCTCTTGCCGTAACCATTGGCACGCTGGCTCTGTACCGTGGGCTCGCGGTCGGGTTGCTCGGAACGACCGCCGTAACCGATTTCGATCCATTCTGGACCAGCCTGGCCAAGTCGAAGATCGGCGACACGGGTGTTCCCAGCATCATGATCCCCTTTGTCATCCTGCTCATCGTGTTCGCTGTCGTGTTGCACTTCACCCCCTTCGGTCGCGGGGTTTACGCCATTGGGCAGAGCTCGGAGGCCGCCAGCTTTTCGGGCGTCAAGGTGCAGCGCACGAAGTTTATTCTCTTCGTTCTGGCCGGGGCTGTCGCTGCCGTGGCCGGCATCTACTACACGCTGCGCTACGGCAGTGCGCGTGGTGACAATGCCACCGGCCTTGAGCTCCAGGTGATTGCCGCCGTGCTACTCGGCGGCGTCTCCATCTTCGGTGGCCGCGGAGCCCTGCACGGCGTCATTGCCGGAGTGCTTCTTATCGGAGTTCTCGGCAGCGCCCTTCGTTTGGCCAACGTCACCTCCGACGTGATCAACATCATCACCGGAACACTTCTCGTGCTCTCGGTGGTGTCCACCAGCTTCCTGGTCTGGCTGCATAAGAAACAGCCACGGAACAGGGGAATCAAAGACGGATCCCACGCAGCCAAGGCGTAACTCCGCCTGCATCGTCGATGCAATCACATCGACTCACTTCAATGAAAGGAAGAACAACGATGTTGTTTCACCAATTCGGCACCCGCAAAGCCCGAGCCGGCGCCATCGCGGCCGTGTTCGTCAGTATCGCCCTCGTCGCCACCGGATGCTCATCAGACTCGAGTACTCCAGCGGCGTCCGATGGCGGCAGCGGCAGCAGCGACGCCAATCTTTCCATCACTTTTTTGCCGAAGAACCTCGGTAACGCCTACTTCGAGACCTCTGACAAGGGCGGCGAAAAAGCCATCAAGGAATTCGGCGGCAGCTACGCCGAGGTCGGCCCCTCCGAAGCCACACCGGATGCCCAGGTCAGCTACATCAACACGCTCACCCAGCAGGGCGTCGGAGCGATCGTGGTCTCGGCCAACGATCCCAAGGCCATTGGCGGTGCGCTGAACGATGCTCGTGACGCCGGCGTCAAGGTAGTCACCTACGACTCCGACACCGACGTCGAATACCGCGACGTCTTCATCAACCAGGCTGACTCCGCAGGTATCGCCAAGGTGCAGGTGGGCCTCATCGCCGACCAGATCGGTGACGCCGGAGAGGTGGCCATCCTGTCGGCCTCCGCCAACGCCACGAACCAGAACGCCTGGATCGAACTGATGAAGAAGGAAATCGCCGACAACCACCCGGATATTACAGTGGTGGAAACCGTGTATGGCGACGATGACGACCAGACCTCGTTCGACAAGACCGCCGCGCTGCTGCAGACCCACCCGAACCTCAAGGGAATCATCTCGCCCACCACCGTGGGTATCGCCGCCGCGGCGCGCTACCTGCAGACCTCGGAATACAAGGGCAAGGTTGCATTGACCGGGCTCGGGACCCCGAACCAGATGCGCGACTACGTCAATGACGGCACCGTCACCGCGTTTGCTCTGTGGAACCCGGCCGACCTCGGCTACCTCGCCTCCTACGCCGCCAAGGCGCTCATTGAGGGCACCATCACCGGCGCCGAGGGTGACACCTTCGACGCGGGCGACCTCGGCTCCTACACGGTCGGCCCCGACGGCGTTGTTCTGCTGGGCGACCCGTACGAGTTCAACAAGAACAACATCGCAGACTTCGACTTCTAAGTCGTTCGCCAGCGCACCAACAGTGCGGCGAAACCGGGCACATTCGGTTTCGCCGCGCCCCACCCCGTTGTGATGGAGAGCCTTTACATGAGCGCGACCACCAGGCAGCGCGTCTGCTTTCAACTGCAAGTGAAGCCGGATCGCATCGATGAATACCGCCGGCGTCATACCGCAGTCTGGCCCGAGATGCTCCAAGCGCTCCAGAACACCGATTGGAACAACTACTCGCTGTTCCTCCGGCCCGATGGCCTGCTGATTGGGTACTTCGAAACCGCAGATCTGGCATCCGCTCAGGCCGGAATGGCCGCGACCGCTGTCAATGCGCGCTGGCAGGCCGAAATGAGTGAGTTCTTCGAGGAACTCGACGGCGCTCCCGACACCGGCTTTCTGCAGCTGACCGAGGTTTTTCACCTTGAAGACCAGCTCGCTGCCCTGCCAGCAACATCCCAAACTTTTTCACCAGACACACCACCAATAGAAGGAAGCCACTCGTGACGATCAGTGCTGCCGTGCTCACCCAACTCGAGGCGCAGGCCATCGAGCTGCCCTCCTGGGCGTTCGGTAATTCGGGAACCCGGTTCAAGGTCTTTGGCACCCCGGGAACACCGCGCACCATCGAAGAGAAAATCTCCGATGCCGCAGAGGTGAACCGTTACACGGCGCTGGCCCCCAAGGTTGCCCTGCACATTCCGTGGGACAAGGTCGATGACTACCAGGCGCTGCGCACGTTCGCGGCCGACAGGGGTCTGACCCTCGGCACCGTCAACTCCAACACCTTTCAGGACGATGACTATAAGTTCGGCAGCCTGACCCACACCAACGCTGCGACGCGAAAAAAGGCCATCGACCACCACTTTGAGTGCATCGACATCATGCACCAAACCGGGTCGAACGACCTCAAGATTTGGCTAGCCGACGGCACCAACTACCCCGGACAGGGCGACATTCGTGGCCGTCAGGACCGCCTCGCCGAGTCCCTCGCCGCTATTTATGCCCGCCTCGGTGACGACCACCGCATGGTGCTCGAATACAAATTCTTCGAGCCGGCTTTCTACCACACCGATGTTCCCGACTGGGGAACCAGCTACGCCCAAGTGGCCGCCCTCGGCGAGAAGGCCAGCGTGTGCCTGGACACCGGCCATCACGCTCCCGGCACCAACATTGAATTCATCGTCGCCCAGCTGCTGCGCCTCGGCAAACTCGGCTCCTTCGACTTCAACTCGCGCTTTTACGCCGACGACGACCTCATCGTGGGAGCGGCCGACCCATTCCAGCTGTTCCGCATTCTCTACGAGGTCATCCGCGGCGGCGGCTACGGGCCAGATTCGACCGTGGCGTTCATGCTCGACCAGTGCCACAACGTAGAAGACAAGATCCCCGGGCAGATTCGATCGGTGCTGAACGTGCAGGAAATGACCGCCCGCGCCCTCCTGGTTGACCGTAAAGCGCTGACCCTCGCGCAGAATGACGGCGACGTACTCCGCGCCAATGGCATTCTGATGGATGCCTTCTACACCGACGTGCGCCCCGCCCTCGCCGCGTGGCGTGAAGGCCGCGGCCTTCACGGCGACCCGATGAGCGCCTACGCCGCCTCCGGCTACCAGGCTGAGATCGCCGCCGAGCGCGTCGGTGGCAGCCAGGCCGGCTGGGGCGCGTAAACCTGTTTACGTGCATAACTCGTGCAATTCATTCAGGGTCGCAAGAAGTTGCCCTGAATCACGCGGGTGCGTTCCTGGCCGTCCCGCTCGACCCAACCCCACACATCCGTTCTCACCCGGCAAGGAACCTCATGACTTTAAATCACGCAGCAGCACTGATCGCCCGGTCGAACCGGCTGGGTGCCGACCCGAAGAACACGAACTATGCCGGGGGTAACACGTCGGCCAAGGGCAGTGAGACCGACCCGGTGACCGGCGAGGCCGTAGAGCTTCTGTGGGTGAAGGGGTCCGGCGGAGACCTTGGCACTCTCACCGAAAAGGGCCTCGCGGTCCTGCGCCTGGACCGCCTGCTCGCCCTGAAGAACGTGTATCCCGGGGTGGACCGCGAAGACGAGATGGTCGCCGCGTTCGATTACACGCTGCACGGCAAGGGCGGCGCTGCGCCGTCCATCGACACCGCCATGCATGCTCTCGTGGACGCGCCGCACGTCGATCACCTGCACCCCGATTCCGGTATTGCTATTGCCACCGCGGCCGATGGCGAAGCCCTCACCCAGACCATTTTTGGTGACCGGGTGGCGTGGGTAGATTGGCGACGTCCCGGCTTTCAGCTGGGGCTCGACATTGCTGCTATCAAAGAGGCCAACCCGCAGGCCATCGGCTGCATTCTCGGCGGGCACGGCATCACGGCCTGGGGCAACACGAGCGAGGCCACCGAGGCGAACTCACTCTGGATCATTGACACGGCGAGCGCCTACATTGAGGCTCACTCGACGGCCGAGCCGTTCGGTGCGCTGCGAGAAGGGTTTTCACCGCTGGCCGACGATGAGCGCCGCGCGCGCGCCGCCGCCCTCGCTCCCACGCTGCGCGGGCTGGTCTCCACCGACGCCCCCAAGGTAGGTCACTTCACCGACGCCCCCGAAGTACTGGACTTTCTTTCGCGCGCCGAACACCCGCGCCTGGCCGCGCTCGGCACCAGCTGCCCGGATCATTTCTTGCGCACCAAGGTGAAGCCGATGCTGCTGGATCTGCCGAGTGGGGCATCCGTTGAGGAGTCCCTCGCCCGCCTCGTCACCCTGCACGAGGAGTACCGCGCCGATTACCAGGCCTACTATGACCGCAACGCCACCAGCGACTCGCCCGCTCTTCGGGGCGCCGATCCGCTCGTGGTGCTCATTCCCGGCGTGGGAATGTTTAGCTACGGCGCGAACAAGCAGACCGCTCGCGTAGCCAGTGAGTTCTATATCAACGCCATCAACGTGATGCGCGGCGCAGAAGGACTCTCGACCTACGCGCCGATCAACGAGGCCGAGAAGTTTCGCATTGAGTACTGGGCCCTCGAAGAGGCCAAATTACAGCGGATGCCAGCGGCCAAGCCACTCGCTACCCGCGTTGCCCTCGTCACCGGCGCGGCCTCCGGCATCGGCAAGGCCATCGCCACCCGGCTTGCGGCCGAGGGCGCCTGCGTCGTTATCGCCGACCTCGACCTGGCGAAAGCGCAAGCCGCGGCCGCCGAAATCGGCACCGAAGACGTGGCGATCGGAGTACAAGCCAACGTCACCGACGAGACCCAAGTGCAGGCCGGCGTGGACGCCGCCGTTCTTGCTTTCGGTGGCCTCGACCTGGTCGTGAACAACGCCGGGCTTTCACTGTCGAAGTCGCTGCTGGAAACCACGGTGGCCGACTGGGACCTGCAGCACAACGTGATGGCCAAGGGCTCCTTTCTGGTCTCGCGCGCTGCCGCGAGGGTGCTTATCGACCAGAAGCTTGGCGGCGACATCATCTATATCTCCAGCAAGAACTCCGTCTTTGCCGGCCCGAACAACATCGCCTACTCGGCCACCAAAGCCGACCAGGCCCACCAGGTGCGCCTCCTTGCGGCTGAGCTGGGTGAATATGGCGTGAAGGTGAACGGCATCAACCCCGACGGCGTTGTGCGCGGCTCCGGCATCTTCGCTGGCGGCTGGGGCGCCAAGCGCGCCGCGGTCTACGGCGTCGACGAGGAAGATCTCGGCAAGTTCTACGCCCAGCGCACCCTGCTCAAGCGCGAAGTCTTACCCGAAAACGTGGCCAATGCGGTGTTCGTGCTCTGCACCAGCGACCTCAGCCACACCACCGGCCTGCACATTCCCGTCGACGCCGGCGTCGCCGCCGCGTTCCTCCGATGAGTATCGCCGCCGAGCGCCGAACGGACGGCGCATGAGTACGTCCGGCACGGTCGCGGCGGTCGACTTCGGAGCCTCGAGTGGCCGCGTCATGGTGGGCCATGTGGGGCAGAACGAGCTGAGCATCCGTTCGGTGGCACGGTTTGCCAACAATCCGGTGCGCATTATCGACGGCCTGCACTGGGACATTCTTGACCTTTATCGCGGGGCACTCGGTGGCCTGCGAGCGGCGGTGCGTGAAGAACCGGAGCTTCGCAGCATTGCCGTGGACTCTTGGGCTGTAGATTACGCCCTTTTGCGGGGCGATCGCATGCTGGGCAACCCCGTGCACTACCGCGATGAGCGCACGGCGGCGGGAGTCGATGCCGTACACGCCCAGATCTCTCCGACCGAACTCTACGGCCGAAACGGCCTGCAATTTTTGCCGTTTAACACGCTGTATCAGCTGGCCGCTGACCGGCTCGAGGGCAATCTCGACGGCGCCGACCATATGCAGCTTATTCCGGACCTCATCACCTTCTGGCTCACCGGCGAGAAGGTGGCCGAGCGCACGAATGCCTCAACGACGGGGCTCGTGAACGTGACCAGCGGCCGGTGGGACGACGAGCTCATCGCCCGTCTAGGCCTGCCGCGCACCCTGTTTCCACCGCTCGTGGATGCCGGCACTTACGTGGGTTCGCTGCAAGATCGGGTGCGTGCCGAAATTGGAAGTCGGCGGCCACTGGACGTCGTTACTGTCGGGTCGCACGACACGGCATCCGCTGTGGTGGCGGTACCCATGCAGAGCGACACCGCCGCCTACATTTCGTCGGGAACGTGGTCGCTGGCCGGTGTCGAACTCGCCTCGCCCGTTCTGAGCGATGCCAGCCGGGCGGCAAACTTTACGAACGAGGGCGGCGTTGACGGTCGGGTTCGCTACCTGCGCAACGTTATGGGCCTGTGGCTGCTCGGCGAATCATTACGCACGTGGGAACTGGCCGGGCACACCTATGACCTGCCCGAGTTGCTCAGCCAGGCTGGAGCCGTGACCGGCGCGGTCACAATTTTCGACGTTGATGACCCGCGTTTTCTGCCGCCCGGCGACATGCCTGCCCGTATTCGCACGTATTGCCTCGAACACGATCTCAAGCCGCCGCGCACGCGCGCCGATCTAGTGCGCAGCATCATCGAAAGCCTCGCGGCGGCTTATGCCCACACCTTGCAGCTCGCAGCCTCACTCTCGGGTGCCCGAGTAAGTGTCGTGCACATCGTCGGTGGCGGTTCGCAGAACGAACTGCTCTGCCAACTCACCGCCAATCGCACCGGACTGGACGTACTCGCCGGACCGGTCGAGGCCACGGCCATCGGTAACGTGCTCGTGCAGGCCCGGGTGCAGGGCCTGGTCACCGGAAGTCTCGAAGGCCTGCGTGCGCTGGTGGCGCGTGCCTTCACACCCAAACGCTACGAGCCACGCGCCTAACTTCACGCCGACGTTGCCTGTAGCGTGCGCTCTGGGCCGCATGTGTGTTCAGGCCGCAGTTGATTTTGGGCGGCAGCGCGTTCGACTCACCAGCGCGGTCTCGGCCGCGGTCTTCTCCGGGTGCGCTGCGTTCCGGGTGCGCTGCGTTCCGGATGTGCTCTGTTCCGGATGCGCTCTGTTCCGGTACGGGTATGGGGCCAGGGCCCCGTACAGGCAGCCAGTAGGCTCAGGGGAATGAAGGCAACCATTGCGCTCGTGGTGGCGACCCTGTTCTGGGCGGGCAACTATATTGTCGGCGGCATCGCGGTACAGACGCTCTCCCCCGTTGAACTCACGTGGCTGCGCTGGGTACTCGCTTGCGTTCCGCTGCTGATCCTTGCGCAGGTAGTCGAACGCCCGAACTGGGCTCGGGCGTTGCGTCACTGGCCGCGCTTGCTCTTACTTGCGGCCCTCGGCGTTGGCGGGTACAACATGCTGCTCTATACCGCTCTGCAGTACACCACCCCGCAGTCCGCCTCACTGATTAACGCCGCGAATCCGGCGGTGATGGTGGTGCTCGCCGCGCTACTGCTGCGGGAGCGCATCGGTTGGCGGGGTATTGGTGGACTAATGCTTGGACTGGTGGGAGTCCTCCTGATTATTACCGACGGCGCCCTTGCCACGGCGCTTTCGCGCACGCCCAACGCGGGCGATGTACTCATGGTGGGTGCCATCGTGGTGTGGAGCCTCTACACGATCGTTGGTCGGAGACTCCCGGTACCCCCGATTACCGCAACGGCCGTGCAGGCTACCTT